>Ga0209709_10000009_pt1 | contig 193992 bp, 182 predicted proteins | sample ArcticOcean_MG_C_2_FD_187435 | JGI IMG/M metagenome (GOLD analysis project Ga0209709, IMG submission 187435) | Marine microbial communities from western Arctic Ocean - ArcticOcean_MG_CB4_136 (SPAdes) (version 2) | ecosystem: Environmental > Aquatic > Marine > Oceanic | place: Arctic Ocean...
TTCTTCTTAGCTACTTTCTTCTTAGCTACTTTCTTCTTAGCTACTTTCTTCTTAGCTACTTTCTTCTTAGCCGTCTCTTTTATAGGTTTTTCCTCAGATATTTCTTCTGATGACTTTATTTCAGGTGTAGTATCTTTTTTATCAACTGAAATCGGCTCATCTAACTTTGTTTCTCCATCCACTTCAAGAGGCTGAGATGTTTTTGATTTTTTATTCACAGAGGTTATTTTTACTTTCTTACTTGTTATTTTGCCTGGTATTTTATTCTTTCTTGTGCTCTGTTTGGTGGGTTTTCCATCTTCATCCAACTCTATGAACTCATCATCACTCAAAGCGACTTCAGGAAGGGAAGCCTTCCCATCTAATACCGCTTCTGCCATATATGAAGCATACAAAGAAACAGCCCTTATAGCGTCATCATTTCCTGGAATTACGTAATCAATAAGATCAGGAGAGCAATTAGAATCAACAATACCAACGACAGGAATACCTAGTTTTTTTGCTTCGCGAATAGCTATTTCCTCTTGCCCGACATCCACCACAAAAAGTGCATCTGGAATGGATCCCATGTCTTTTATTCCACCAAGACTTTTTTCTAATTTTTCAGATTCCCTGGTCAAACCTAATATCTCTTTCTTATTTAGCCCAACAAAGCCACCCTCTTCTGTCATTTTATCTAAATTCTTTAATCTCTTTACCGATTGACGAATTGTCTTATAATTAGTTAGCATGCCGCCAAGCCATCGATGATTCACATAAGGCATTTCACAGCGCTCCGCTTCGGATTTTACTGTTTCTCTTGCAGCACGTTTAGTGCCGACAAATAAAACCTTTCCGCCATCTGCGATTATAGCTTTGATAAATGCATAAGCATCTCTAGCCATTGGCAAACTTTTTTCTAAATTAATTATGTGAATTTTGTTTCTAGAACCAAAGATATAAGGTGCCATCTTAGGATCCCAATAACGAGTTTGATGTCCAAAATGAACGCCCGCTTCAAGCATTTCACGCATAGTAATATCTTTCATTTTATTCTCCGGGTTATGCCTCCGTTTACCCCATTATGCAACTCAGTTCTTACTTAAGCACCCAGCATTATGTGACGATAAACGTGTGGATTATTTGCCTCAAGGGCGGGCGCTTTATAACATATCCATAAAATTCGGACAATATTTATAATAAATAAAAATATATTACAAATTAGAAAAATAAAAAAATTTTAACGATATCTAAACTCTTACCAGTTAAACTAAGGTTTAGAAAGATAATAAAGAGATTTATTTTAAAATGACAATCACAATTAAAACTTTAGAAGAACAAGAAAAAATGCGTAAGGCTGGAAGGTTAGCCGCAAATGTTTTGGATATGATAAGTGACTATATTAAGCCAGGAATTAGTACTGATGAACTTGATGCAATATGTCATAAGTTTATCACTGAGGAACAAAAAGCGATTCCTGCCCCACTTAATTATATGGGTTTTCCAAAATCAATTTGCACCTCATTAAATCATGTCGTTTGCCATGGCATTCCGGGTCAACGAGTTCTAAAAACGGGTGATTGTTTAAATATAGATATTACAGTAATAAAAGACGGTTTTCATGGTGACACCAGTCGCATGTTTTTTGTTGGCAAGCCTAGTATAAAAGCAAAAAGGCTCTCTGATATAGCCTACAAATCGATGTGGTTAGGTATCGAGCAATTGGCTGATGGCAAATATTTGGGAGATATAGGGCATGCAATTCAATCTTTTGTTGAAAAAAATAGATTCTCAGTTGTTAGAGAGTATTGCGGGCATGGTATTGGGAGTGTATTTCATGAGGAGCCGCAAGTATTACATTATGGTAAGCCAAAAACAGGCGTAAAGCTTAAAGCTGGTATGACATTAACTATAGAGCCGATGGTTAATGCTGGAAAAAAAGAAGTTAAGCTTCTTCCTGACGGCTGGACTGTGGTTACCAAAGATCATAGTCTTTCTGCTCAATGGGAGCACACGATACTTATTACAAAAGATGGTTTTGAAGTTCTCACACTGGGCCTAGACCAAAGATAAAATAGAATAGAATAGAATGTCTTCTAGCTTAACTATTGATTTAAAAGAGGATGCTGATATCAGACGCCTTTCTGAATCAATGACTAAAAATAGTACAATCAATAGTCTAAAACTATCCTTAGCAGAGATAGATGACAATCTTATGGCGCGTTTCATTAACAATGAAGCAATAGAAAACCTTGTTTATCTACGTTCTCATGCCATAGATCAAATAATGCTCCATCTTTGGCGTACAAATAAGTTAAACAACTTACCCGATATCGTGTTAATGGCTGTTGGAGGTTACGGTCGCGGTGAATTACACCCGCAATCAGACATCGACATCATGATCTTATTTAAATCCAAAATAACACCTAAGATAAATGATCGTATTTCACTATTTCTAACCACTCTTTGGGATCTAGGTTTTGATCTTGGTCATAGTGTTCGCTCACTAAAAGAATGCAAAACTGAGTCGAAAAAAGATTTAACCACCATAACAACTCTAATGGAATCGCGATTATTATTTGGGTGCAAAAAACTTCATAACTCTATGAGAGAAAGTATCAAAACAAATATGATGTGGTCATCAAAGAAATTTTTTGCCGGCAAAAGAAAAGAGCAAGTTGACAGACATCTTCGATCCGATAATTCAGCTTACAAACTCGAGCCCAATGTGAAACTTAGTCCAGGTGGGCTGAGAGATATCCAATTAATAGGCTGGGTGGCAAAAAGACACTTCCAAGTCAATAACATAAATGAGCTGATCAAACATAAATTTCTTACCGTTGGGCAACTAAAAAGACTGAATGAAGGCCAACGATTTCTTTGGAAAATTCGCTATGGACTCCACGTAATAGCAAAAAGAAGGGAAGATCGATTATTATTTGATTATCAAAAAAATTTAGCGGCGATGCTGGGTTATGAAGATGCAGCTTTTACTCTTGCAGTAGAGCAGATGATGCAACGTTATTATAGAACTGTAATGGAATTAAGCCGTATCAATGAAATGTTATTACAACAATTCGAAGAGGCTATTTTACTAAATCCAAATGCAAAGCCAAAGACGATTAACAACTCATTTCAAATAAAAAATGGTTATCTGCAAGCAACACATAATCAAATATTTGAAGAGAATCCATCATGCTTATTGATGATTTTTCTTTTATTACAACAAGAAGAAAAATTAATTGGTGTAAGTGCCTATACGATTGGACTAATAAAAAGAAATCTATATTTAATTGATGATGAATTTAGGCAGAACCCAAAAAATCATCGTTTATTTTTAGAGATACTAAAAGCCCCTCAAGGAGTAACACACGAGCTAAGAAGAATGAATTTATATGGAGTATTAGGTCTTTATATTCCTGCATTTGGTCGAATAGTTGGACGCATGCAATATGATTTATTTCACGCCTATACCGTTGATGAACATACTCTTTTCGTGGTGAGTAACTTAAGACGATTTGCTTTATCAAGGTTTGATCACGAATACCCGCATTGCAGTAAATTAATGCAGTCACTTGAAAAACCAGAAATTGCCTATCTTGCAGGAATTTTTCATGATATCGCAAAAGGACGTGGAGGAGATCATTCTGAGCTTGGGGCTATAGATGCCGAAGCCTTTTGCCTAGAACACGGTATGAGTGAATACTCTTCAAAGACGGTCGCTTGGTTGGTCAAACATCATCTTTTATTATCGATGACCGCTCAAAAGAAAGACATCAGTGATCCTGCTGTCATTAATGAATTTTCTAGAATAATTGGAGATAAGATACATCTTGATTTCCTTTATGTACTAACTATCGCAGATATAAGAGGCACTAACGAAAATCTATGGAACTCCTGGAAAGCAACTCTATTTTATGATCTTTATAGCCTTACAAAACGAGCATTAAGGAGTGAATTGGATGATCCAATTGATCGCGATCAATTGATAGTAGAAAAAAAATCTGAATCGCTCGATTTGTTATCAAAATTACCCATTAATAATAAGGATATTAGTGATATTTGGAATTTGCATACGGAAGAATACTTCATAAGATATCGTGCCAACGAAATAGCCTGGCACACCAAGAAACTAATGAATAATGATAATTCTAAGAATGGCTTCATTGATATACGCGGACAAACCAATGATGAAAGTATTCAAATTGTTGTTTATACCCCGCAATCAATGAGAACTTTTGTTGCCACAACTGGGATATTAGATGAATTAGGAATGAATATATTAGACGCAAGAATTGTTCCGATGAATAACAATTTCAGTATGGATACTTTTACCTTCATAAATAATGATAATGAAAATCAGGTAAATGAAAAAACATTAGTAAAAATAAAATCAAAACTATCCGCATTTCTTAAAAATACCGATGAAAGAAAAATTAAAATATCACGTCGAGCCTCAAGAAAAGCCAAGCATTTCTCAACGAAACCAGAAGTTATATTTAAAACCGATAGAAATAACAATCGCACAGTTATAGAAATAATAACAAAAGATCAACCTGGTTTACTTTTCAAGATTGGGAATATATTTACAAAACTAAATATTAATATTGAAACTGCTAAGATTGTGACCATTGGTGAACGAGCTGAAGATGTTTTCTTTGTTGTTGATGAACTCAATATGCCATTATCTGAAAAAATCAAAACACAATTAAAAAATACTTTAATCCAGTACATAAACTAATAATAAAAATTATTTAATATGATTATTTTATACGGTCTAAAAAATTGTGATAGCTGCAAAAAAGCAAAAAAATGGCTAGCTTTGAACAAAATTAACTACAACTATCATGATATCAGGGCAGACGGATTGAATGAAGTCACCTTGGAACTATGGTCAAATATAGTTAACCTTGAGTTACTCCTTAATCGACGGAGCACTACATGGAGAAACCTACCTGATGCTGATAAAAACAAAATAAATAATGAAAATATTATTCATTATTTTCTTGCGTATCCCACTTTGATAAAACGACCGATAATTAAAAATAATAATTTAATTTTTATAGGTTTTAATTCAGATGAATTAAAAAAGAAATTAAATTAAAAATTTTTCTAATTTCTCTAAAAAATCATTTACAATATCTTTCTTATGCAAAATATATCAATACGAAAATTATATCTCATAGGATTTTTATCTTGTGTAGCCATGATGGGTTATGCGTTGTACGCTGAATACCAACTGTTACTCACCCCTTGCCCTTTATGTGTGCTGCAGAGAATTGCAGTGACATTTACTGGAATATTATTTCTCTTGGCTGCCCTGCATAATCCAAATAATTTAAAACACTATATCTATACCACTTTAATATTTATCACTTCTATAGCAGGTGTTGGTGTAGCTGGATGGCACGTCTACCTTCAAAACCTTCCTATAGATAAGGTACCAAGTTGTGGACCAGGTTTTGATTATCTCGTGGGTAATTTTCCTTTAGGTGACGCTCTTTTATTAATATTTAGCGGTTCTGGTGAGTGCGCATCGACTGATTGGAGCTTTATGATGCTCTCTATGCCCACGTGGGTAGTTATTTGCTGCCTTGGTTTAGCCGCATTAAATATTTTTGCAGGACTTAAATTAGCCAATAAATAGACGTTTCATAATATTTAGATAAATATTACTTAACTCCGGTGTTCCATCTATAGAGACAGATTCATTTACTTTATGAATAGTGGCATTAAGAGCACCTAATTCAATAACCTGACAGCCCATTGAAGCAATAAACCTTCCGTCTGATGTACCGCCGTCTGTGGAAAGCAATGGTTCCGTGCCACAATAATCAAGAATTACTTTTTTAACGATATCAGTTAAATACCCCTGTTCTGTATAATAAGGTTTACCGGACTCACGCCAAGTTAAATCAAAATCTAAATTTTCTGAAGTCAGTAAATTAAGTATATGTAATTTAATTTTTTCATAATTCCAATTAGGGTTATAACGAAGATTAAAAATAATTTTTACTTCTCCTGGGATAACATTATTAGCATCACTATTACTCATTATATTCACAATCTCAAAGCTAGTTGGTGGAAAGAAGTCACTCCCTTTATCCCATGTTTCGCTCAATAACATTGAAATTAATGGCGAGGCCAAACGAATTGGATTATTAGCGAGCTGCGGGTATGCGACATGACCTTGCACTCCTTTAACTGTCAGGTAACCTGTCAAAGAACCCCGTCTACCGATCCTTACCGTATCGCCGAGAAATTCTTTACTAGAAGGCTCACCAACAATACACCAATCAATTTTTTCCTTTCTTTCTTTAAGTTCTTCAACCACCATCAAAGTGCCATTAACAGCTGGCCCCTCCTCATCACTGGTAATCAAAAAAGCTAATCTACCAAGGAAATGATGCTCGCTATCTATAAATTGCTCTGCTGCAATTACCATTGCTGCTAAGCCAGATTTCATATCTGCAGCGCCTCGACCATAGATAGAATTATCGGCAAAAGTTGCTTGAAAAGGATCAAATTTCCATTCATTTAGTGGTCCTGGCGGCACAACATCCGTATGACCAGCAAAACAGAGTGTCGGTCCATCAGGATTGCCAATAGTAGCCCACAAATTTTTTACCTCTCCATAATTTAATTCTTCGCAAATAAAACCAATAGATTGTAGTCTTTGTTTTATTATATCTTGGCAACCAGCATCTTCAGGGGTTATCGATTTACAGTTAATCAAATCAATTAATAATTGGTTCGATGGATGATTTCTTATATTCATATCAATTTTTATATTACCTATGAGGAGACTTGAAAAGTATAGATCTATTAAAGGAACACTATGATTTTGGCTTTGAAGCTACTTCTTGCCTAATATAGTCTAGAGTGAGGTTTTCAGGCTCTACTGCATCTGAAATAAGGTATTTCTGCTCAGCTAAATTAAGTAAATAACTTGCTCTAGGGTAGCCAAACCCTTCTTCCAACTTAACATTAAACTGCATATTTTTAATGCTATCGTAATGTCCTGAGAAACCAATTCCGACAATATCTTTTTTCTGATTTGAATATTCACTTATACTCTCAGAGATCGTCTGTAATTTAACGGGTGTGATAATTTCAGTTAGCCCATCAGCACAAATTTTATATTCTCCAACATATACTTCATTCATTCTTGCGTTCTGCATGACAACAATCTCACTCAAATTATGAATTAACATTACCTCTAGAGCTATTGTTTCCATAGATGAGATTGGAATAATCTTTATATTACTTGCAAATGCTAAACCTTGAGCTACAGAAGCACCAATTCTCATCCCCACAAACGAACCTGGCCCTATCCCCAAGACTACTGCATCAATCTCATCCATATTTAATCTTGCAACATCTAGCATTGCCGTTATGGCTGGCAATAATACTCGAGTATGACTTTTTGCTTCGATAAAATGCGATTCAAATATTTTTCCTTTTGAGCTAATAGCTACTGAGCAGGCTTCAGAGGAGGTATCAAGAGCTAATAATTTCATAAAAATTGAATCCTTAATTGTCAGTTCTAGTTGATTTATGTGCTTCTATAAAATTTTTGACTTCAAACAATGAATCCGTTGATTTCATGGGGAAAAGCCCATTAATGAAAGCCTTACCGTAATTTTTATTTTTAATACGAGGATCACATAATACCACTAACCCATAATCGTCCTCATCTCTCAGTAAACGACCTACTCCTTGTTTTAACGCTAAAACTGCTGTTGGCAATTGATGCTCACTGAATCCATTGCCTCCATTTTTTTTGATATACTCTAATCTAGCCATCATCAAGGGATCGGCAGGAGATTTAAATGGTAATTTATCAATGACTACCATATTCAAAGCTTCACCTCGAACATCAACTCCCTCCCAAAAACTACCGGTGCCCAGCAATATTGCATTCTCATTTGCTCTAAATTTTTTTAACATATCATCACGAGGTGAATCACCTTGAACGAGCAATAATCTATCGTTTAGTAATTTCTGTTTTGTGTTAAACCAGCCTTTGGCTTTATTGAGTGCACTATGGCTGGTAAAAAGGAAAAAGACACCGCCAGACACAACTTTTAAAAGTGGTTGTGTCGCTTCAAGCATTTTTTCGGTAAATTTTATATTAGATGGTTCAGGTAAATCTTTAGGTAAATAAATCAACGCATTCTCATCTACCGCAAAAGGACTTGGAAAAGAAGCTTCCATTGAACCAGGAAGACCAATTCTATCTTTAAAGTGACTGAAGTCTTCTCCGATAGCTATGGTTGCAGAAGTGAATATCCATGACTTTTTCGAGCCTGAGAATAATTCACGCAATTTCATACCCACGTCTAATGGCGTAAGATTCAATCGTAAACTACGAGATTTAATATCAACCCAGCGTAAGCCATCACCAAGATCATGATCCAGAATACTTGATATTCGATTAAAATATAATTCCGTAAGTTCATGCTTTTTTTCAAGCGTTTCAGTCACGTCTATCAGTGGCGCTAATACTTGTCCCAAATTTTTTAATGCATTGCATATATTCTTTATCGGGGTGATGATTTCAGCTTGAACTTGAGCAAATTCATAACGTCCTTCTTTTTTTGGTGCCTCTAATAGAAGTTGCCTTAGTGCCTTTCTAAGTAAATCAATTTGTTTTAGAACTATTGGTTGATTTAAGGGAATAATAGTTACTAATAATTCATTACAAAGCCTATCAAGCTCTATATTTCCAATACTGACTCCAAAAAACTGAGCAGCTAAATCCGGAATTTGATGAGCTTCATCCAATATCATGGCTCTAGCATCTGGTAAAAATTCAGCAAAACCCTCTTCTTTCATAGTCAAATCAGCAAATAATAAATGATGATTAATAACAAGAAGATCTGACTCTTGAGCATTCTTTCTTGCTTTCATTACATGACAATCTTGATAGTCTGAACATTTTCTTCCTAAGCAATTATCAATTGTTGAAGTTACCAGAGGCCACACCATTGAAGTTTCAGGTACATCAGATAATTCAGTTTTATCTCCGGTAATTGTTTGATGTTTCCATTGATTAACCAAGTTAAGATCTCTGGAAATATACCTATCATTACTCGATGCTAAATTTAATCTATTGAGACATAAGTAATTTGACCGTCCTTTCAATAGAGCCGTCGAAATAGGCCGGCCAATTGCTTTACTAATTAATGGTAAATCTCTGTGATAAAGCTGATCTTGAAGAGTTTTTGTGCCAGTTGAAATTATAACCTTACGTTCACTGAGCATCGCTGGTACCAAATATGCAAATGTTTTTCCTATTCCGGTTCCTGCCTCAACCACTAGATGCTGATCTTCTTTTATGGCGTAAGCAACTTCCTCGGCCATGCTAGCCTGACCTTGTCTTGGCTGAAAACCATTTAGTAGTTTATCTAAAGGGCTTAGTGGCCCAAAGAATTCAGTTAAATTAACCATATGTAATTTCTACCAGAGAGGATATAAGATAAATAAATAAATTAACTTTATATGATCAGATTCGTTTAATAAGATCTAATATTACGCTACAATTGATAATGTTTTTATCTTTTAATGGATAATAAACCAAGATTAAAATCCTATATATGTAAAAATAATATTCACTTATTCCGATTATAAGAGGCTTTATGACCACTTCTTTAACTTCTCTAAAAGACTGGATTGACAAATCAGTATCACAAACTCTTCCTGAAAATATACATTGGTGCGATGGATCAGAAGAAGAATATAATTATTTGATTAAAGAGATGAATAAATCCGGAGATTTACATGAACTCAATCAAGATAATTATCCTGATTGTTATCTTCATAGATCAGACCCTTCAGATGTTGCGAGAGTTGAGCATTTAACATTTATTTGTACAAAAAATGAAGATGATGCAGGACCCAATAATAACTGGATGATGCCTAGCAAAGCACATCAAAAAATTGATCGGCTTTTTGATGGTGCCATGCGAGGAAGGACAATGTATGTGGTTCCTTATTGCATGGGTCCAATTGATTCACCGCATGCCAGATGTGGTGTAGAAATTACTGATAGCGCATACGTAGTAGCCAATATGAAGCTAATGACACGAATGGGCTCAAAAGCCTTAAAACGAATCGAAAAAGAAGGTAATTTCGTAAAAGGCCTTCATTCTACAGGTCAACTTGACCCTAATAATCGTCTTATTATGCATTTCCCAGATGAATTAATGATTAAAAGTTTCGGTTCAGGTTACGGCGGCAATGCCCTTTTAGGGAAAAAATGCCATGCATTAAGAATTGCCAGTTGGCAGGCTAAGCAAGAAGGATGGTTAGCTGAGCATATGTTAATTGTTGGCATAGAAAATCCACAAGGTGAAACTCATTATTTAGCATGTGCATTTCCATCAGCTTGCGGTAAAACCAATTTAGCCATGCTTATTCCACCAAAATCTCAGCCTGGATGGAAGGTTTGGACACTCGGTGATGATATTGCGTGGTTGCATCTTGATAAAAATGGCCAAATGCGCGCCATAAATCCGGAAGCTGGATATTTCGGTGTCGTTCCTGGTACCAATGAAAAAACCAATAAAAATGCCTTTGATATGATTAAAAATAAGACTATATATACCAATGTAGGTCTAACTAAAGATAATGAACCGTGGTGGGAGGATAAAGATATAGGTGAACCAGTAACCGACTGGAGAGGCAATTCATTTGAAGCACCTAAAGGTCCTGCCGCTCATCCTAATTCAAGATTTACAGTATCCGCAACAAATAATCCGTCATACTCAAAACTTGCCGAAGCTCCAGATGGGGTTGTTATTTCGGCAATTGTTTTTGGCGGAAGACGAAAAACACTAGCGCCATTGGTATATGAGGCAAATAGTTGGGAGCATGGCGTACTAATCGGTGCAGGTGTAGCATCAGAGACAACGGCAGCAGCAGCAGGTGAAGTTGGTGTTGTCAGAAGAGATCCTATGGCCATGAAACCTTTCTGTGGATATAATTTTGCTGATTACTGGGATCACTGGCTTTCATTCTCAAAAAAATCCAATAATCTACCGAAAATATTTCATGTAAATTGGTTTCGTCAAAATGAAGCAGGAGAATTTCTCTGGCCGGGTTTCGGTGAAAACCTAAGAGTACTTCGCTGGATTATAGATCGCTGTGAAAATAACGTGGGAACTAATGAGACAGCAATAGGAGGCTTGCCCAATTCGAAAGATATCGATACTAACGACTTAGATATTTCACCCGAAGTACTAAAAGAATTACTTTCCGTAGAAAATAGTGAATGGCGTGATGAAATAAATTCAATCGGGGAATATCTAGAAAGCTATGGTGACCGATTGCCGGCTGCTCTAAAAAAAGAATTTACAAAGCTCGAGATGGCTTTGAGCTAATATTTATTTTTCAGCGACAATATATATGATCCAAGCTAAATCAGGCTCTCCCTCGTTATTTGGTAAAAATTCGCCGTTACCCTCGCCCTCATCATCTTCGCCTTCCCAATAAAAAGTCACTCTTTCAAAGCCAGCCTCTAAGAGTAATTCTTTAATTTCCGGTGCGCTCCATAGTCGCCATTTATAAATAAACGCATCTTCAATGATCGATCCATCAGGAAAATCATAACTTATGGAGCATTCTATAAAATTCGATAATGGGTGAAATTTTGACTGATGCCAAATATAAGTAAAATCATCATGTTCCGTTTTTTCAATCAATTCTTGGTGTGCTTCTGGGCCCCCAAATAGATCCAAAAAGAAAATACCATCGGATTTTAATGTCGCCAAGGATCGTTTGAAATAAAGACAAAGCTGTTCGCGTGAATCAAACACAAAGTAACTAAAGTTAAATGCCGACAATATATCTACGGGAAAAGACTTTACGGTCATTACGTCAGCTTCAATTATTTTAATTCTTTGAAACTCTTTGTCGGGCAGATGCATTAAACGATTATTTTTTGCCCAAAAAAGCACCGACTCATCATTATCGACACCGATAGCATCATAATCATCTCCTTGCTTGATCCATTCATATGACGAATTTGCAGTTCCACAAAAATCTTCACGATAAGAATACGCTGACTTTGTTTTTAGCTGTTGATATGTTTCTTGCATAAATTCAATTTCATGTTCAACGTTTTGAACTGAGCGCTCATATAAATCATGGATATTGGCTTTATCTGCAAGTGATAATTTTTTTATATTCAATTTAAACCTATGCTGCCTGAAGAAGTTTGTTTTTTGCATTTTGCAAAACTTCGATTCCTGCTCCTTCTATATGTGCGTGAGTGCTTAAATATCTTCTCCATGCTCTAGCACCTGGTTGCCCTGAGTAAAGTCCTAGCATGTGACGAGTAATATGATTTAATTTAACTCCTGATTTAATTTGAGATTCAATATAAATGCACATTTTATCCACAATATCTTCTCTTGTGAGAGGTTTATTTTGGCGAGAGTTAGCTAAAGCTCTCAATTCATAAAGAAACCATGGTTGATGATAGGCAAATCTACCTATCATCACTCCATCAAGTAACGCCAAATGCTCCTTACAGTCATCAAGACTATTGATACCTCCATTTACCGAGATGTGTAAATGTTTATAGTCTGATTTTAAGCGATAAACACGTTCATAGTTTAATGGGGGAATAGTGCGATTCTCTTTCGGACTTAATCCCGACAAAATAGCCTTTCTTGCATGTATAATAAATCTATTACAGCCAGATTCGACAACATTATCGATAAAATGACGCAAGAAATCATAACTATCCAAATCATCGATACCGATCCTAGTTTTTATAGTAACCGGGATATCTACTGAATCAATTATTGCACTAACACACTCGGACACCAATTCAGGTTTAGCCATCAAACATGCACCAAAAGATCCTTGTTGCACACGATCACTCGGACAGCCAATATTTAAATTGATTTCATCATAGCCATAATCTGCGGCGATTATGGCTGCTTGCCTTAATTTTTCTGGATCACTACCACCAAGCTGTAATGCGATTGGATGCTCTTCATCATTGTATTTGAGATGCTTGCTTTTATCGCCAAAAAGTAATGCATCAGCAGTGATCATTTCGGTGTAGAGTAAGATATCTGAATTTAACAGCCTCATGAAATACCGACAATGAGTATCCGTCCAATCCATCATGGGTGCAACACTAAAAATCTTTGTAGATATCATCTCCATATTATATCAAGTTTAACTAAAGTCTTTAAATTATAAATAATATAGATACTTACTAGAGAAAATTGCATTCTTTATTTTAAAAAAACATCAGTAAATGCTATAAATAGATAATGATTAGACCTATGTTATTTTTGTTAATATTATTTTTTCCATTTCTTGTTATAAATTTACATAGAATTTATCAACAGAAGAAAAGCACATCTCCCAAGATCAAATGGAATTACATTTATATTATATTTGTATTCTTTTATGTTCTTTTCGTTCTTTATGCTGCAGAAGTATTTGATATCACTTAAATAATAAGACTAAACTTAATTATGACAAAGCAATACAGTAACTTTAAAGACTTCTATCCTTATTACATCCAGCAGCACAAAAATAAATACACGAAGCTGCTGCATTTTATCGGTGCTTGGTTCTTTATTTCATTTATCTCTATCTTAATTTATAGTCACGAAATAAAATACCTCCTATTTGCATTCCTTTCGGCTTATGGGTTTGCATGGATTGGACATTTCTTTATTGAAGAAAATAAGCCTGCCACTTTTGATTATCCTATTTATAGTTTTATGGGTGATTGTTTAATGTTTATAGAAATCCTTAAAGGTAAGCATAAAATTCTTTAGTAAAGAAATTCAATCAATAAAAAAATAATCTACCAATAAGACAAAAATAATTATACAATCCATTTAACGCCGATTTGTTCAGATTGCGGGCGTTTAATAAATCCAGCTAAATAGACATAAACCTGTTTAGCTTTGCTTGCAGGTTTTTTTTTGGGAATATTTTATGCTTAATAAATCTATAATTCACCAATTAATTGTTGAAAAAGGCTATTTAATAGCTGATGGTGCAACTGGAACAAATTTTTTTTCCATGGGTCTTGAATCTGGTTATCCTCCAGAATTATGGAATATAGAAGCACCATACAATGTTGCAGAAAATCATGAAAAATTCATTCAAGCTGGTGCTGATATCATCCTGACCAATAGTTTTGGGGCAAATAGACATAGGCTCAAACTTCATAAAGCTGAAAATAAGACTTATGAAATAAATTATGCTGCCGCAGAAATCGCAAAAAATGTTACTAACAACAGCAAAAGAAATATTCTAGTGGCTGGCTCGGTCGGTCCAACGGGAGAGCTAATTATACCTTTAGGTCAATTAACAAAAGAAAACGCAATTGAAACTTTTTATGAACAAATTAAGGGACTCAAAGACGGTGGGGTAGATTTAATCTGGATTGAGACAATGTCAGCAGAAGAAGAAATGGAATGTGCGATTATTGCAGCAAAAAAAAATAATTTGCCCATAATTTGTACCTATAGTTTTGATACGCATGGAAAATCTATGATGGGATTAGAGCCAAAAAGTTTAGCTAGATTAGCAGAAAAACATTATCCGGATGTTATTGGCTATGGGGCTAATTGCGGGATTGGTGCATCTGAACTTATTGGAACAATAATTTGTTTGGCAAATGAGAGAATAAATGAGGATATGCTACTAATCGCAAAAGGAAATTGCGGTATACCGGAATTTATTGAAGGAAAAATTGCTTATACAGGTACGCCAGAATTAATGGCTGAATATGCAAGTCTTGCTAGAGCAATCGGGGCAGATATTATAGGGGGTTGCTGTGGAACAAAATACGAACATATTATGGCAATGCGAGATGCGTTACTAAATAAGAATCAATCACAAATTATCGATCTGGACGCAATAACAAAATCATTAGGTGAGATGTCTGCTGGTAATACAGTATTAATTGATGGGTATTTGAACCCCAACAAGAAAGTAAAACCACCTGTTAGGAAAAAAATGAGACGTAGAAAGAAAAGATCAGATTAAGTTTTAATGCTCTCTAGTTCTTTGTAATTGTATATCGGGCCATCGCTCTTCGGTGAGATTCAAATTAACTCTTGTCGGAGCGATATAAACAAGAAGGTCGCTATGATCAAGCGCTAGATTATCATGTGCCTTGCGTTTAAATTCCTCTAGCATCTTAATATCATCACATTCCACCCATCTCGCAGTCGCGACATTAATCGATTCAAAATTACACTCCACTTTGTATTCATCCAGTAAACGGTGCGCTACCACATCGAATTGCAATAAACCGACTGCACCCAGGATTAAATCATTACTCTTCATTGGCTTAAATAATTGGGTTGCCCCTTCCTCACACAATTGCGATAACCCTTTTTTTAGAGCTTTTAGTTTCAATGGATCTTTGAGAATAACTCTTCGAAAAATTTCCGGTGCAAAATTAGGTATTCCTGAAAATCTTATCACTTCGCCTTCTGTAAACGAATCTCCAATATTAATCGTGCCATGATTGTGAATACCTATAATATCTCCAGCAAAAGCCGAAGTCGTCTTTTGTCTATCAGCTGCCATAAAAGTAATTGCGTCCGTTATTTTCATCTCTTTTCCTGAGCGAACATGCAATAGTTTAATCCCATTGATGTATTTGCCAGAGCAAATCCTCATGAATGCTATCCGATCTCTGTGCGCTGGATTCATGTTTGCCTGAATCTTAAAAACAAATCCAGTTAATGCTTCTTCGTCAGCCATAACCATACGTTTATTAGATTCTCGAGACCTTGGCTTTGGTGCATCCTCAATAAAACCATCAAGTAATTCCTTAAGTCCGAAATTAGAAATAGCAGAACCAAAATAAACGGGGCTTTGCTTACCCAATAAGTACTGATCTTTATTGAACTCTGGATAAACACCGGCAATTAATTCAATTTCATTTCTGAGTAATTCTGCTTCATCGCCAAGAAACTCATCTGCAATTTCTGAATCCAATCCATCTATTATCCTAATTGATGAAGCTCTTTCACGTCCTTTATCGGAGCTATAGATAAATATCTTATCCTGCTGAAAATGATAGATACCCTTAAGAGAGCGACCCATACCAATTGGCCAAGTTATTGGTGTGCATTTAATTTTTAAAATAGCTTCAATTTCGTCTAATAACTCAATCGGCTCTCTTCCTTCTCGATCTAATTTATTGATAAACGTTGTAATTGGAGTATCTCTTAAGCGACAAACTTCCATTAATTTTATGGTTCTAGCTTCAACACCTTTAGCACAATCAATAACCATTAATGCTGAATCTACCGCCGTTAAAGTCCGATAAGTATCTTCAGAGAAGTCTTCGTGGCCAGGTGTATCCAATAAATTAATAATGCAATTATTATAAGGAAATTGCATAACTGAAGAAGTTACCGAAATTCCTCGTTGCTGCTCTAATGCCATCCAATCTGATGTAGCATGTCGACTGGCTTTGCGACCCTTCACGGTCCCGGCTAATTGAATTGCACCGCCAAATAACAATAATTTTTCAGTTAGAGTTGTCTTTCCAGCATCTGGATGCGATATGATCGCGAAAGTTCGGCGCTTAGATGATTGTAATTCTATTGAATCCATACAAACCTTATATTTATCTTTAGACATCAGATAAAGAGACTTAATAGGTAAAAATTAATAAATAAATATACGTAATAGTGTCAATCTGGTCAGTATTGTATATCTAAGTAACCAATTTTACTTGTATATAACAAATAAACGTCTGCATCCTCTCTTCCATTAATATGCCTGTAATAAGATGGTCTCTTTGCTATTTTTTCAAATCCTTTTTTAATATACAACGCAATCGCTTTTATATTTGATGGACGAACCTCTAGAAATATCTTTTCAGTACCATTGACCTTAGATTGATTAATCAAATAATCCAATAACTGATGGCCAAAACCAAGATTTCTATACCCTTTATCAATACAAAAATTTAAAATATGAGCTTCATTCAGAGCTGAAGATAAAATAGCATAACCTACTATAAGATCACTTTTTTTAGCGACCACACAAGTATATCCAGATAATAAGCAGTCCCTAAATATATTCTCATTCCAAGGATAATCGTAACTATTCCGTTCAATACCCACCACGCTAGGAAGATCGACCTCAAGCATCTTAGTTATTTCAATATCAAGATCAAATACATGCATTTTATAAATCCTAAATAATACTTTCCATGAAAGTAAGATCCTGAGAAACTTCTTTTTTTAAGTTAGGATTTTTAATTAATTCATTCGGATGAAAAGTTACGACACTAGGAATATTTTCGATCATATGAATAATTTGACGGAGCTCATTTATTGATTTTTGAGATTTCAGCATTATGTGTGCTGATTTTTCACCAAAAATAACGATTTTCTTTGGTCGTAAGTTATTTATTTTTTTTATGTTAAATTTTCTACAACAAGTTATGGAGATCGCAACATTTTTTAACTCTAAATTAATGGAATACAACATAGCTTCTAACAATCCCGAAGTTTTAGCCCATAAAAATTGACTATAACTAGCATCATTATTTGAGTTTTCAGCCAATAATAATAAGCCGGAATAATGATTTTTTTCTAATGCGCCTTCCAATACATGATAAGTGTTGCATTCATCGCATAATACTCTATCGCTTGCCTTTGCATGAATACCACTCATATCATATTCAGGCGATTCATTTTTATCAGTATCACGAGTGCACCAAACATCAATGTCTAATCTTTCTAAATAATTTATTCGTTGATGTTCTTTCATAAAATCTCACACATTAGAATAAGTTGACACACAAAGGTTGGCTCATAAGAATCAAAACCCATACTTGCAAAAAATTAAGAAGAGTTAATTTAATACCTATGCATTAAGAAAAATATATATACTACTAATCATCTCTACTTTACATTCTTTAACATGTAAAATAACAAAAAACACAACAAACAAAAATAAATACTATGCTTTACTCAAAACTAGGCCTCACAACACTAAAAGAAAATCCAGTTGACGCTGAAATAATCAGTCACAAACTTATGTTAAGAGCAGGATTAATAAGAAAACTCTCTTCTGGTTTATTTACTTGGATGCCAATCGGATTAAGAGTCCTAAGAAAAGTAGAGAATATTGTGAGAGAGGAAATGAACCGTGCAGGTGCGCAAGAAATATTAATGCCAGCTATACAACCTAGTGAGTTGTGGAAGGAATCTGGACGCTGGGATCAATATGGATCGCTTTTACTACGCATGAAAGATCGTCACGAAAGAGACTATTGTTTTGGACCAACTCATGAAGAAGTTATTACAGATATAGCTAGAAAAGAGTTAAGAAGCCACAAACAACTACCTATCAATTTTTATCAAATACAAACTAAATTTCGAGATGAAATTCGACCTCGTTTTGGGGTTATGCGTGCTCGTGAGTTTATCATGAAAGATGCCTATTCATTTCATGTTAGCCAAGCATCACTTGAAGAAGGTTACAATCAAATGTATGAAGCGTATTCATTGGCATTTTCTAGGTTAGGATTAGAATTTCGAGTCGTTGATGCTGATAATGGTGAAATTGGCGGCAATCGTTCTCAAGAGTTTCATGTAATAGCTGACTCTGGTGAGGATGCCATCGTATATTGTGATGAAGAAAATTATGCCTCAAATATCGAATCAGCTTTAATTTCAAAAATTGATACACCGAGACCACCACCAAAAGAGAAAAAAAGAAAAATATTAACACCCAATACCAAAGATATTAAATCCTTGTGCGAATTCTTGAAAATAGAGTCTAAAAATACAATAAAAACCTTAATCATCAATGGGTCAGATCAACCAATAGCGATAGTTATTAGGGGTGATCATGAGCTCAATACAATAAAAGCCTCAAAAATACCTGGAGCCTCATTGCCTGTGACTATGGCGAGCCCAGAAGATATAAAGAAATTCACAGGTTTTGAGCTTGGCTACCTAGGACCTATCAATCTTGATATTCCTATTTACTTTGATCATGCCGTTAATAATATGAGTGATTTTGTATGCGGAGCGAATGAAGAGGGCTATCATTTTGCGGGTGTAAATTTTGAAAAGGATATAAAAGAAGCTGAAACCTTAGATCTGAGGGTTGTAAAAGATGGCGATCTTTCCCCTCTCGGCAAAGGTAAGCTCAAGATTACTCGCGGTATCGAAGTTGGACATATTTTTCAACTTGGTACTAAATATAGTGAAGCTCTTAATGCCACCGTACAAGATAATGAGGGCAATGATACTCCTATGGCGATGGGTTGTTATGGGATTGGAATTTCAAGAATTGTTGGTGCTGCCATTGAGCAAAATCATGATGAAAAAGGGATTATGTGGCCAGAAACATTGGCGCCATTCAAAATCATCATCATTCCAATCGGTCTAGATAGATCTGAAATTGTGAAGAAAACTACCAATGATCTATATAACCAAATGCTAGAATTAGGATTTGAAGTTCTATTGGATGATAGAAATGTCAGACCGGGAGTTAAATTTGCAGATGCCGAACTCATTGGTATTCCTCATAGGGTAGTCATCAGTGAGAAAGGGGTTGAGAAAAATAATATTGAATATCGCCACCGATCTCAAAAAGATTCTGAGATGATGACTGTTGATAATTTAATGAAATTAACAAGTCATTAAAATAACAAAGACATTTATCATGGAATTAACTATTTATCATAATCCACAATGTTCTAAATCAAGAAATACTTTATCCTTAATTAAAAAGCAAGGTATAAAGCCAGAGATTATTCTTTATTTAGAAAATATCATATCTGCAGAAGATATTCGTAATATTGCGAAATTATTACATTTTCCAATCAAAGATATAATTAGGAATAACGATAAAGATTACTTGAAAGAAACAAACTACCCTGTCGGAGAAAAAGATATTGAGCTATCTATTTGGCTAGCTAAGAACCCTGAAGCATTACAACGTCCAATTGTTTTAAATAATTCAAATGGTAAAGCAATTATCGGCAGGCCTCCTGAAAATTTATATGAAATATTGTAATTTATGATAGAAATACTAATACTTTATTATTCGAGGCATGGCTCAACCGAGTCACTGGCAAGAGAAATATGCCAAGGTGTCGACTCCGTAAAAGGAGCTTCTGCAAAACTCAGAACAGTACCTAAAGTCTCATCGGTATGCGAATCTACAGAGAATGAAATTCCAAAAGATGGCCCAGCCTATATAGATAAAAAAGACTTACATGATTGTAGTGGCCTAATACTTGGTAGCCCAACTCACTTTGGAAACATGGCAGCAGAATTAAAATACTTCTTTGATAACACCAGTAATGAATGGTTAAATAATGTACTTTCAGGCAAACCCGCCGGTCTTTTTACCTCGTCAAAAAGCCAACACGGTGGTCAGGAAACTACTTTACTTACAATGGCCATACCATTAATTCATCATGGTATGTTGATTACCGGTGTGCCCTATTCCACAAAAGAATTATCTACAACTAGTGGTGGTGGTACACCATATGGCCCAAGTCATGTATCATCTAGCGATTCCAATAAAGGACTCACTGAAGACGAAATTGTGATTGCACGAAAATTAGGTAAACGAATTGCCTCTATAGCCTTAAAACTCAATCCAAATCATTCATAACACTTTTCAAAAAAGGTACGGTAAGCTTGCGTTTTGCTGCTAGTGACTCTGTATCTAGTTTATCCAAAAAATCATATAGTATTTTCATATCTCTTTGTTTATGAGTGAGCATATAATTTACCGTATCGTCAGGTAAAATTAGTCCCCTCTGATTTGCTCTCAACTGAAGGGCAGACTTACAATCTTCATCACTCATCGATTTTAACTTATATACAGAGTATTGAGAAAATCTACTCGTGAGATCAGGTAGACAGAAATCATTTATTTTTGGGGCATGTAATGAAGAAACTAACAAAGTAGACTGAAGCTCTATCAAGCGATTAAATAGATCGAATAACGCAAGTTCCCAATGATTTTTACCAGCACAAAGATGAATATCATCAACACAAATAAACTTTCGTGAAGCAAGGTCCGCCAATAAAGATGGATCTTCATTAATTAATTCGTCCATCGGGAGATAAATAGCATTGCCACGTAATCGCTGGCATACAGACTGTAATAAATGACTCTTACCACTAGAATTAACACCCCAAAGCCAGCAACTAGGCGAATAATACTTTTCTGAAATCAGCTCAGTAAGAAATTTTAATACATCTTGATTACTCGCTGGAAAGTAACTTTCAAATACAGCATAATCATCAAATTTAATAGGAAGTCCTAATTGCCCCATACTAAATCCTTGAATATATTCTTAGAGACTTATACATGTATGTCATGCGTCTTTACTCTTCGGAGCCAAGATATAATATAGTCAATTCCACTAATAACGACTGTCACGAATACCGCTGAACCTATTACGGTAATTGTTAGTTGATTTGGCCACATAAAAGCGGATGCACTGAGCACCATCAAAACAAATAATAACTCCAAGAAAGTATTAATTTTACTAATGAGTGTGGGCTCACCCTCAAAAGGTTCTATCACAAAACTATAAAACAATACGCCACTAGCGATAATTAAATCTCTTAAAATTACAATTGCAGATAACCAAAGTGGAATTAGCCCAAGCAAAGTTAAAACAATATACGTACCTGCAATCAATAATTTGTCAGCAACAGGATCAAGTAAGGCGCCAAGACGAGTCCGCCAGCTAAAATGCTTAGCTAGATATCCATCTAATGCATCAGATATACCAGCCACTAAAAATAAAAGTAAAGCCCAATCAAATTGAGTGCGATAAATCAATATCAAAATAGGTATTATCAAAATAATTCTGATTATCGATATAATATTAGGAATCCATTTTAAGTACATGATATATATGATATTAAAGTTTTAATTTGTATTCTAAAATAGATTTTTCATTATATTGTAATTTATTAGGCACTCTTGCAGTTTTTTCCCATAAATTAAGATTATTTATTGATGTCACTAAATCACTGGTGAAACCATTGTAGCTGATCAAATATTGAATGTAATCTTCATGAATATCTTCAACAGTAAAGGACTCAATCATACTTAAATTACTTAAAGCTAGGAAGATATCACCGAAATTATTTATGGAATTGATATTACCGAATATAATTTCAATTTCTTTTGCAGGAACTCTATCTGAATAAGAATATCTTGCCATTAAAGTATCAGCTAGAAAATTAATTGCATTTTCTGGGGTGGCGCTAAAAGAGGTTGAGGAATTATTAAAATGTAAAGTCCAATCATTAAACTCTCTTTCATCATTACGGACTTTCCCTGAAAGCACAATAGAGGCACCGTAATTTTTAGCAATGTTCGTCAAATTCTCACTAAAACCACCCCATATATCACTAAAATTTACACTTAATTGATTTTCATCATTTTTCATTGGGAATAAAATTGGGACACCTCGAGAATTCGCTATTGCATGCATCTTTTGTCTCATTACTTGATTATTATTGGTATTTTGAGGCTGATTTAAATTACTCATCACATCGTCACCAATGATTACTTCTCTTTCGCCCATCCCTTTATCGATAGCCACAAGAATTATAGTTATCGGTCTATCAGCACCCCAGATATTTTTATTAGCTTCTAGAAGAATCTCTTGAATTGCTTCACCATCCATTGAGACAATGAGGCTATCATCATCGTTAGGTTTAAATTGACGAATAAATCTACTTGGATTTGGAAAATATTGCTCTATCAACATTGAGATATTCTCATCGTTTGACCACATGATCCTAATTAATAATTTTTCAAGTGCTTTTTTATGTGCATTTCTATTTGATCTAAAATTTACCGTATCATAAGCGACTGTAACGTCATACAATCCTGTCATTTCAACAGACAGAGCATTTGCAGAGCAAAAAAAAGAAAGCACAATAAGTTTAGAGAGTAATTTTTTGATTAGAAGCATAGTTAAAATTATTTATATAAACTGAAAATATAACCTTATCGACTTATTAACTTTAAGTATATAATCACTTAAGTGATACTAGTAAAAAAATAATGAACATTTTACAAATAATAAAGTTTTTTAATTAAGAAAACCCAATAACATGAAAAATAAAACCAAACCGATGACTTATCGTGATGCTGGAGTTGATATTGATGCTGGTAACCAACTCATCGAAAAAATAAAGCCCTTTGTTGCAAAAACTAAACGAGCCGAGGTAATGGCTGGACTTGGAGGATTTGGGGGTTTATTTGCACTTCAATCAAAAAATTACAAAGAACCTATCCTAGTTTCAGGTACAGATGGTGTAGGCACTAAATTAATGCTAGCACACCAGACTAATTGCCATGAATATATTGGCATTGACCTCGTAGCAATGTGCGTTAACGATGTTCTAGTTCAGGGTGCTGAACCCCTTTTTTTTCTCGACTATTTTGCCTGTGGAAAATTAGATATCAATATTGCTACTAAAGTAATAGCTGGAATTGCCAATGGTTGTGAGCAAGCTGGTGCAGCCTTGATTGGTGGTGAAACTGCAGAAATGCCCGATATGTATAACAACAATGACTATGATTTAGCAGGTTTTTGTGTAGGAGCTGTTGATAAGAGTAAATTAATTGATGGCTCATCGATTAAGTCGGGAGATGCAATTATTGGAATAGCTTCCAGTGGACCGCATTCAAATGGGTATTCACTTATCAGAAAAGTCCTTGATGTAGCAAAAATAAAAGAAATTGATGGAGTTCCCATAAAAGATCTACTCTTAAAACCGACCAAAATATACGTCAAATCAATTCTAAAGTTAATGGATGAAATTAATATAAAAGGCATGGCACATATCACTGGTGGAGGCCTCACTGAAAATATACCACGTATTCTAGCTACAGATATTCATGCTGAAATTAATATAAATAGCTGGAAAGAAAATCCTATATTTGACTGGTTAGCAATGTCTGGAAGTATCTCAACAGAAGAAATGAGAAGAACCTTTAATTGCGGGATCGGCATGGTAATTATCGTTGATCAAGATGATATAAAGAAAACTCTTGATATATTAGAATTATGTAATGAGACGGCATGGGAAATAGGTAAAATCAACAGTGGTTCTGGAGGAGTTAATTTCATTTGATCAACACGATAGACAAAAGAGCTGTTGTTCTAATATCAGGCGGCGGATCAAATCTTCAGGCTTTAATAGACGCTGTAAAAAGCAAAGAATTAAAATTAATAATCTCTGCTGTTATTAGTAATGTTGATTCAGCCAAAGGTTTGAATAAAGCACAAAAGGCAGATATTCCAACTTCTTGCATCAAACATAATGAATTCTCTGAAAGAATAAATTATGATCGAGCGCTCTTAAAAGAAATTGAAAAATACAAACCTGATTACATTGTATTAGCAGGATTCATGCGTATTCTGACGCCATATTTCATTAATCAATACCAAGGATTAATAATCAATATTCATCCTTCTCTTCTACCTAAATTTCCCGGTTTAAATACCCATCAAAAAGCAATTGACAATAAAGAAAAATGGCACGGTTGTACGGTTCATATAGTCACTGAAGATCTTGACGGTGGTCCCCCCATCATACAAGCTAAAATACCGATAAAAAAAGACGATGATTCATTTACACTTTCCTCCAGAGTATTAAAAAGGGAGCATAAAATATACAAAAAAGCCCTTCAATTATTAATCTCAGGCGAATTAGAATACAAAAATAAAGATATTTGGCTTAATCAGAAGAAGCTTACTGGTCCTATAGAAATGCTATTTTAAAAATTATGTCTTGGGAAGTGTGACCCCAGTTTGTCCCTGATATTTCCCACCGCGATCTTTATAAGAATTTTTACACTCCTCATCAGATTCAAAAAATAGCATTTGTGCCACACCTTCATTCGCATAGATTTTAGCCGGTAAAGGCGTTGTATTTGAGAATTCCAAAGTTACATGCCCCTCCCACTCTGGTTCAAGCGGAGTAACATTAACAATAATACCGCAACGAGCATAGGTTGATTTACCTAAACAAATTGTAAGCACATTTCGAGGAATTTTGAAAAATTCAACCGTTCTAGCTAGGGCGAAAGAATTGGGCGGAATAACACAAACATCAGTAGTTTTATCTACGAAACTTGACTCATCGAAGTTCTTTGGATCAACAATAACAGATTCCAAATTAGTGAAAACCTTAAACTCATTTGAACAACGCACATCGTAACCGTAACTCGACGTTCCATAGGATATAATTTTCTCACCATCAACTACTTTTACCTGATTTACCTCGTAAGGCTCAATCATTTGATGATTGGAAGCCATATTTTGTATCCAGTTATCTGATTTAATACTCAATTAACTCTCCTCAATCACAATTTTTGGAAAATGCTGACTGTAATCTTTCTTTTTTGTTGCCAATCTGATGGCTAGTTGCCTCGCACCTTTTTTGTACCTAAGTGCATAATCACTTTCTGGGTCAGCAATTACCGATGGGGTCCCCTCGTCTGTTTGCTTCCTGATTAAATGATTAAGCGGGATATTACAAAGTAAATTTACATCAAATTCTTCAGCGATACTGACACCTCCGCCATTTCCGAATATTGCTTCTTCATGCTGGCAATTACTGCAAACATGAGTACTCATGTTTTCCACAATACCGAGTATTGGTACTGAGACTTTTCGAAACATCTGTAAACCTTTTCTAGCGTCCAATAAGGCTATATCTTGAGGGGTCGTGATAATTACAGCACCGCTCACTGGTACCTGCTGAGATAAAGTTAATTGTATGTCACCAGTACCTGGCGGCATATCTACGATTAAATAATCAAGATCATCCCATAATGTTTGTTTTAACAACTGATTCAATGCTGATGTAACCATAGGTCCACGCCAAACCATCGGCTGTTTCGCATCTATCAAAAAACCAATAGAAATTATCTGAACACCATAAGCAATTAGTGGATTCATGGTTTTACCATCATGACTAGTTGGTTGCTCATTCTCGATGCCAAATATTAAAGGCTGTGAAGGTCCATAAATATCAGCATCTAAAACACCGACTCTAGCTCCATCTTGGTGCAAAGCTAAAGCGATATTTGCTGCTGTGGTTGATTTTCCAACCCCACCTTTACCAGAAGCAATAGCGATGATATTTTTAACTCCTTTAATTGGAGCTAATGTCGGCTGCACACCATGAGGTTCTATGCAACTAATAATCTTAATGCGGATTTTATGATCTCGTAACTCTATAGATACAGCTTCAGAAAAAAGACTTTGATATAAAACAATCTCTGACTCGACATGAAAACCAAGCTCTATAGTAATAAAACAATCCTCATCACTCATTTCAATCGATTTAACTCGACCTACATCTTGCAATGTTAATTCTGTATCTGGAATAACTATTCCATTTAAAAGTTCGGTAATTTTGATATTATTTTCTGGTTGCACAATCCACCCTTTTGGGAATAAATTAAATATTGCCGTTATTGTAACTAAGGTTGTAGAAAAATTTATGTTTTTATCTAAAAAAATTTAGAAAAATCTTAAAAACAGTATAATTATTGCCGATCATGGCATAATTCATAGATTAAAGTTTATTAATAATTAATCTTGGTTAATTCCACACAAATAGAATTAAATGAAAAATAAAAAACGAGATATTCTGGTCACTAGCGCACTCCCATATGCAAATGGCTCGATACATATGGGTCATTTAGTAGAGTATATACAAACTGATATTTGGGTAAGATATCAAAAACTTCGAGGTCATAATTGTCATTATGTCTGTGCTGCGGATGCACATGGCACGCCCATTATGATAAAAGCCAGAGAAGAAAATATTTCTCCTGAAAAATTAGTAACGTCTATAGCAAAAAAACAATATCAAGATCTTAAAGACTTTGGCGTTGAGTTCGATAAATTTCACACTACTCACTCAGATGAAAATAAACTCCTTGTCGAAGAAATTTATACATCGCTTCAGCAAAAAAATCATATATATACCAAAGACATCGATCAAGCTTTCGATATCAAAGAAAACATGTTCCTTCCGGACAGATTTATTCGTGGAACATGCCCTAAATGCGCTGCAAAAGAACAATATGGGGACGCATGCGAAAGTTGTGGAGCAACATATTCGCCAGATGAATTAATCAACCCTATTTCGACTTTATCTAACTCAAAACCTATCTGGAAAAAATCGGAGCATTTCTTCTTTAAATTAAGTAATTTTGAAAATGAATTAACGCAATGGATTAAAGACGCCAAATTGCATAAAAATATTAAAAATAAATTAGCAGAATGGTTCGAGATGGGCCTAAAAGATTGGGATATATCTAGAGATGAGCCTTATTTTGGTTTTAAAATACCCGGTACAAAAAACAAATACTTTTATGTTTGGCTCGATGCTCCAATTGGATATCTTGCCAGTTTTCTCAGTCTATGCAAAGACAGGGATAATCTAAATTATAATGCTTACTTTAAGAAAGATAGTCATCATGAGCTCTATCACTTTATAGGCAAAGATATAGTTTATTTTCATACCCTCTTCTGGCCAGCTGTTCTTGAAGCGGCTGGCATAAGAAAGCCAACCTCAGTATTTGCACATGGTTTTCTGACCATTAATGGTAAAAAAATGTCGAAATCACGCGGTACATTTATTAATGCAAAAACCTATCTGAATAACTTGGATCCCAATTTCATTAGATATTACTATGCCTCAAAACTTGGTCCAAGTATGGAAGATATAGATCTAAACATGGATGATTTTGTAGCTAGAGTTAACTCCGATCTAGTAGGGAAATTGATAAATATTGCGAGTAGATGCTCAGGTTTTATTAATAAAAACTTTAACGGTGAATTATCAAGAGAACTTGATGATCCGAAATTATTCAATACATTTTTGCAGTGCTCTCAATCAATAGCAGATCACTATGAAGCGCGAGAATATTCAAAAGCCATGAAGCAAATTATGCAGCTTGCTGATAAAGCAAACAGATATATAGAAGAAAAAAAACCATGGATGATGATAAAAAAAGAAGAGCAGCATGAAGAAGTGCAATTAGTTTGCACACAAGGACTCAATTTATTCAGAATGCTTTTAATCTATCTAACTCCTGTCATCCCAGAAATTTCGGATAAAGCCAAATCTTTTTTTAATGAGGAAAATTGGCACTGGAACGATACTGTAAACCCAATACTTGGAACCAAGATAAATAAATATATTCCACTTTTAACAAGAGTTGAAAAAGAAAAGGTAGACAACATGATGGCCTCATCAAATGAAACAACACCAAAAGCATCAACTAATTCTGAAAAAAATCTGATTACTATTGATGATTTCCTGAAAGTTGATTTACGTGTGGCACTTATTAGTGATGCAAATGAAGTTGAGGGGGCTGATAAATTACTTGAGTTAACATTAGATCTTGGGGAAAGTAGCCGAACGGTTTTTGCTGGTATAAAAGCAGCTTATGACCCAAAAGATCTCATTGGTCGTCATGTAATAGTTGCTGCTAACCTAGCGCCAAGAAAGATGCGATTTGGCGTTTCTGAAGGTATGGTTTTAGCTGCAGGACCGGGAGAAAAAGACATTTTCTTATTATCCGTGGATGCAGGAGCTAAGCCAGGTATGAAAGTAAAATAATATTATACTTATGGTCAAAAGTAATCTCGTTGCAACAATAAATGAATCTCTGTGCATTGGATGCACGCTATGTATAAAAGCATGTCCTTTTGATGCAATTATTGGTGCAAATAATTATATGCACACCGTCCTTTCATCAGAATGTCCCGGCTGTAAGCTTTGTATTCCAGCCTGTCCTGTTGATTGTATTGAACTTATCCAGAGTGATGAAAGAAAGTCTAAGAATCTGTTCAAGATGCAAGCTAAGTTACATATTCTTAGAAAACAAAACGAATTAAAAAGAAGGAATAAAGAATTTAATTTACAGAAAGAAACTATCTTAAAGAATAAAAAAAATACCATCGAAAGTTTGATGAATAGAGTCAAGACAAAAAATCCACCCAAGTAATTTATTTCTATTTTTTAGGCATATACAGGTCCGTTAAAACTCCTTCCTGTGCTTCAGCAGCAAAAGCAATCGTTTCTGATAGTGTGGGATGAGGGTGAATAGTCATACCGATATCTGCCGCATCAGCTCCCATCTCAATGGCAAGTGCTATCTCCGAAATAAGATCGCCGGCACAACTGCCCACTATGCCACCCCCGATGACTCTGCCAGTCTCTTTATCGAATAACAGTTTAGTAAATCCCTCATCTCTTGAATTTGCTAGAGATCTTCCACTTGCTGACCATGGAAATTTCGTCTTTTCATAAGCAATATTAGATTCTTTTGCTTCATTTTCTGTCAAACCTACCCACGCTATCTCAGGATCGGTATAGGCGACTGATGGTATTACCCTAACATCAAATGCGCTTTTCTTGCCTGCAGCCACTTCAGCAGCAACTTTTGCTTGATGAGTGGCTTTATGAGCTAACATTGGATTACCAGTGATATCTCCTATAGCAAATATATGAGACTTGTTAGTCTTCATCTGCTTATCGACCTTAACAATACCTTGCTCATCAAGATCAATTCCAGCGTCTTTTAGTCCGATACCAAAAGCATTAGAACGCCTTCCAATCGCGATCAATATGCAATCAAAAACTTCTGAAGTTGAGCCCTCTTCTCTCTCAAATCGAACTTTAATACCTGCTTTTAAAGATTCTATTTTGCTAACCCTGGTTTTTAAATAAATATTTTCATAACGTTTTTTTACAATTTTATAAAACGGTAAAACGAGATCAGAATCAGTTCCTGGCATTAGTGTCTCTGTTAATTCCACAATACTGACTTTAGTTCCCAAGGCGCTATATACACAAGCCATCTCCAAACCAATAATCCCTCCTCCAACAACCAATAGACTATCTGGAATAGAATTAAGCTCTAAAGCCATACTTGAGTCCATTATCCTGTCATCAATAGGTAAATTAGGCAGAGAGGCGCTTTCCGAGCCCACGGCTATAATGCACTGCTTGAAATCGATTGTATCTTTATTATCAAGGACGATCCTATTAGAAGATTGAAAACTACCATCACCTTGTAGAATATTTACTTTTCTTTGTGAAGCTAATTGCTCTAGCCCCGAAGTAAGTCTCTTAATAATAGAATCTTTCCAGGCCCCCAGTGCCTTTGGGTCTATCTGGGGTTTAGTAAATTTTATTCCATGATCCTTCATTGCAGCAGCATCATCAATAACTTTAGCTGCATGCAATAATGCCTTAGACGGTATACAGCCCACATTTAAACATACGCCACCAAGAACCGGCCATCTCTCAACTAAGGTTACCTTCATACCTAGATCTGCAGCTCGAAAGGCTGCTGTATAACCCCCTGGTCCTGCACCTAAAACGAGAAGATCTGTAGTATGGGTTGCTGATTTCAAATTTTTATTAATGGATTTATTTTTTGTTTTCTTTGTTTTTCCAGATTTATTATCAACTTCCTTAATTGATAAAATTAAATCACCCAGAGATACTTTATCTCCAACTGAGACATAAATTGAAGAAATAATACCGGCATGAGTTGCCGGAACATCAATCGATGCTTTATCCGTTTCAAGTGAAATAAGATTGTCATTTTCTTCTATGGAATCTCCAATCTTTACCAGTACCTCAATCACCTCAACATTATCGAAATCACCAAGATCAGGAATTTTAATATCCAGAAATTTACTCAATTACTCATCCGCCCTTAACCAAGGTTTTAATATCAATTACTTGTTGACCAAAAAATGTTGTAAAACGAGCCGCACTGGCGCCATCAATTACACGATGATCATAAGAAAAAGACAATGGCAACATCAATCTTGGATTAAATTCTTTTCCATCCCAGATTGGCTGCATTGCTGCACGTGAGATTCCTAATATAGCAACCTCAGGCGCATTTATAATTGGTGTAAACGCTGTCCCACCAATACCACCAAGACTGGATACAGTAAACGTAGCACCTTGCATTTTATCAGCTGATAATTTTCCAGAACGGGCCAATTCGGAGAGTTCATTTAGCTCTCTGGCAATATCTAGAATTGATTTATTGTCAACATTATTGATAACAGGTACAACAAGTCCATTTTTCGTATCTGCAGCAAAACCAATATTAATGTATTTTTTTAGTACCAATGATTTTCCATCATCAGTCAAAGATGCATTTACCCTAGGAAAATTCTCTAAAGTTAATGCGCAGGCTTTTATAATAAATGCCAGAGGAGAAATTTTTAATTTTTTATTTTTCGCTAGATTTTTTTGTCGCAGTCTTTCTTTTTCCATTTCCGTGATATCTGCAAAATCATGCTGAGTAACATGAGGTAAATTAATCCAACTGGCTTGCAGACGAGGTCCCGATATTTTTTGAATACGTGATAATGGCTCAATTACAATTTCACCATATTTTGCATAATCTACCGTTGGAACTTTCGGTAAACTTGATCCTGAGAAAGATGCCCCTGAGAGAATCGCCTTAACGAAACCTTTTATATCTTCATGTAAAATTCTTGATTTTGTCCCTGAACCATTTACTTCAACAAGATTTACTCCAAGTTCTCTAGCAAATTTACGAACCGAGGGGCTCGCATGAGCAGTTGTAAATTGCTTCTCATCTATAACAGGAAGTGTTCTTGTGGTTGACGGATGCTTAGGTGGTTGATGATTTAGGGGCTGAGAATTTGTTATTGCTTCTGTGGTTTTTTGTGAATTTTCTGATTCTTTAAGAGGTTGATTTTTTATCTTACTTTTAGTGGAGCCTATGATTTTGATATTACCAATAATATCGTCTTTCTTTACGAGATCACCCACCTTCACATTTAGTGAATTTATTTCACCAGTTTCTGGTGAAGGAATATCCATACTTGCTTTATCGGTTTCAAGAGTGATCAAACTCTCTTCAATCTTAACTGAGTCCCCTTTACTCACTAAAATCTCTATCACCTCAATGCTATCAAAATCGCCCACATCAGGAATTTTAATATCGATTAGATTGGTTAATTTATTACTCATAAATTTGTGGCTTAAATTTTTACAGGGTCTGGTTTTTTTGGATTTATTTTGAATTTCTTCATCGCTTTAAGGACAATCTTCTGGTCAATCCTACCTTGATCAAGTAAAGCATTTAGTGTTGCTAAAACAATATACCTACTATCTACTTCAAAATGATCTCGCAATGCACTTCGACCATCACTTCTCCCGTAACCGTCAGTACCAAGAGTGGTGTAAGAGCCAGGAATCCATTTTTGAATCTGATCTGGTAAGAGCGTCATATAATCTGTCGCTGCTACAAAGGGACCACTTCTATCTTCAAAACATTGTTCTACATAAGATGATTTTTTCTGTAATCCAGGATTTAGCTGGTTCAAGCGGTCCTTTTCAAGCGCCTCTCTTCTTAACTCATTAAAACTAGTAACAGACCATATATCTGATGAGATATTATAGTCATTCAGGAGTATATCCGCTGCATCAATAACTTCTCTTAATATCGTACCTGAACCCATTAATTGTGGCTTACTAACATCATCCTTAATTTCTCCTTCTCGCAGTAAATACATTCCTTTTAAAATTCCTGCTTCTGAACCTTTGGGTAAAGCGGGATGAGTATAATTTTCATTCATGCAGGTAATGTAATAGAAAATATTCTCTTGATTACCCATCATACGGCGTAATCCATCATGAATAATTACCGCCAGCTCGTAAGCATAGGTTGGGTCATAAGTAACGCAATTGGGTATTGAAGAGGCGCTAATCAAGCTGTTTCCATCTTGGTGCTGAAGACCCTCACCCGCCAGAGTTGTTCTTCCAGCAGTCCCTCCAATCAAAAAACCTCTAGATTGCATATCACCGCCAGCCCAAATGAAATCACCAATTCTTTGAAACCCAAACATTGAGTAATAAATATAAAACGGAATCATTTGATGATCATGATTGCTATAAGAAGTACCAGCTGCCAACCAAGAACAGAAAGCGCCGGCTTCATTGATGCCTTCTTCTAATATCTGACCTTTTTTATCTTCCCTATAGAACATCAATTGATCGGCATCTTGAGGTGTATAAAGCTGCCCTTTGGATGAGTAAATACCAATTTGCCTAAACATTCCTTCCATCCCAAAAGTTCTAGCTTCATCCGGGACAATAGGAACAACATTTTTTCCTATTTGTTTGTCGCGTACTATTGAGTTAAGGATTCGAATAAATGCCATGGTTGTTGATGCTTCTCTGTCACCCGTCCCCTCTAATTGACTCTTGAATATATCTAATGAAGGAATTTTTAGATTTTTTGACTTAGTTCGTCGTTGCGGAAGAAAACCACCAAGATTTTTCCTTTGTTCTTGCAAATACTCCAACTCCGGGCTTTTTGAAGAAGGTTTATAATAAGGCACATTCTTTATAATCTTATCTGATACGGGGATATTAAAACGATCTCTAAATTCTTTCAAAGCATCGATATCTAATTTCTTTTGCTGATGAGCTATATTTTGTCCTTCTCCTGCAGCTCCCATGCCAAAACCTTTGACTGTCTTTGCCAGAATGATAGTTGGCCTACCTTTATGGTTAATCGCCTGATCATAAGCTGCAAATACTTTCTTAGCATCATGACCACCTCGATTTAGTCGCCAGATATCTTGATCGGATAAATTGGCTACCATTTCTCTCGTTTCTGGATATTTTCCAAAGAAGTTTTCTCTTACGTAATCACCGCCTTTAGATTTAAAATTTTGATACTCGCCATCAACACACTCTTCCATTATTTTTCTGAGAAGACCATCAGTATCCCTGGCTAACAGGGGATCCCATCTTGAACCCCATATCAATTTAATGACATTCCATCCAGCGCCACCAAAAGCAGCTTCTAATTCTTGAATAATTTTACCGTTACCACGAACAGGGCCATCCAGTCTCTGTAAATTACAATTAACAACAAATACAAGGTTATCTAAGCCCTCTCTGACAGGCATTGTAATTGCCCCCATTGATTCCGGCTCATCCATTTCACCATCACCTAAAAAACACCAAACTTTTCGATTGCTTGGTTGAATCAAATCACGATGTTCCATGTACCGCATAAAACGCGCCTGATAAGTTGCCATCATCGGCCCTAAGCCCATCGAAACTGTCGGAAACTGCCAAAAATCTGGCATCAACCAAGGATGTGGGTAAGAAGACAGACCGTTACCACTTGCCTCTTTTCTGAATCCATTTAGTTGAGATTCGTTCAAACGACCTTCTAAATAAGCTCGAGCATATATACCCGGTGAAGAATGTCCTTGAATAAATACCATATCTCCCTGGTTTTGCTTTGTTGGCGCTCTCCAAAAATGATTGAAACCAACTTCATATAGTGTCGCTGAAGATGCATAGGTAGAAATATGACCTCCAAATTCAGAGCTTTCTTTATTAGCCTGAACAACCATGGCCATTGCATTCCAGCGAATAATTGCTTCGATTCTTTTTTCAATCGCTCTATCGCCCGGATAACTTGGTTGCTTGCCAACAGGAATGGTATTGAGGTAAGCGGTGTTATGTGAGAAAGGCAGATATGTTCCGGATCGACGAGCGTAATCTACCATTTGATTAAGAATAAAATGCGCCCTCTCCGGACCATGCTGTGCAATAACAGAATCTATAGAATCAAGCCATTCTCTGGTCTCAATCGGATCCTTATCATCAATTCTGTTAAAATCACTCATAGTAGATTATCCATAATCTTTAGTATTTAAGAGTATTATAGGTTTTCTTTGTTGAATTAACCAATATCTAACGCTTAGATTTTCATAATGCAATAATAAGCGATAGATTTGATTTGATTTGCAAACTCGATATCATCCAAATATAAACGTCTTTTCAATCAATAATTCAATCTAAGGTGATTAACCAATGGCAGAACTGCATTATAACGATTTCCAGAAAAATATCCGCATCATCCAGCAAACTGGAATTCCTAAAAATATTGATTTAGAAAATATCGATCAAATTTTACTCATCTTACCCAAGAAAATTTCTAATAATATTTGGAAAAATATTCCACAGGGGGAGAATTTAAAGACATTAATAACGAATCGCTCTTCTGGCGGTCTTCCAACTATCTCCACCAGACTAAAAAATAAAAAGCAAACCGCTCTGCATATTGGAAAATTTGATCCTAAGAAAGAAACTCATGAATCTTTAACTTCCGCGAGAAAAATGATTGAAGCAACATCGAATGAAAAATCTGGAATTATTGCTATTTGGATTTTAGGTTTCGATGAAAATGATGAAGAATCTATTGCTAGGGCTATGATATCAGCCGCCCTAGCTGCTAAATTTATGATGCCTGAATATAAATCTAATCCTAGTAAAGAAAAAATTAATAGCATCAAATTAATCGGCATGAATAAAAAAATCAACCTAGAGAGAGAAATTGCTGAATCTCACGGGAATAATATAGCAAGATGGTTAACAGCATTACCCGCTAATAAACTAGATGCCCTTAATTACATAGATCTATTAAGCAAACTATCAGATGACCTCAACTGGGAATTAACTGTCCACAAAACAGAGGAATTGAAAACCATGGGTGCCGGAGCTTTTCTTGCGGTGTCACAAGGTAACGAGGATGATAGTGCAGCTATCGTGAGGTTAAAATTCAAACCTCATAACAAGGAAGCTAAAAAAACACTTAGTTTGGTTGGAAAAGGTATAATTTTTGATACAGGTGGGAGTAATTTGAAACCTTTTAGCAGCATGCTTGATATGCATATTGATATGGGAGGAAGCGCAGTTGCATTAGGAACTCTTCTGGCAATAACAAAACTAAATCTGCCCATAGAAGTAGATTGCTGGTTAGCGATAACTGAAAACCGAACCGGACCTAAGGCTTATAAGTCACAAGATGTAATTACTGCAGCAAATGGTAAAACAATACAAACAATTCACACTGATGCTGAGGGAAGAATGGTTCTTGCTGATGCCTTATTTTTTGCTGCAGAAGAAAAACCTGATTTTATTATTGATTATGCGACATTAACGGGCGCTTGCATGAATGCCGTCACTACTCGTTATAGTGGGGCATTTACAAACCACCCATATCTTCACCGAGCTATTAAAAAGAGTGGAACTGAAAGTGGTGAGAGAGTTTGGCCATTCCCGATTGGTAAAGAATTTATGTCAGAACTTGCGAGTGAAACAGCAGATATAAAGCAATGCTCTCCAGGAGGAGGAGGCGATCATATTTTAGCCGCTTGTTTCTTGAATGAATTCGTTGACCCTTCGATACCTTGGATACATATCGACTTAAGTGCAGCAACCAATAAAGGAGGGCTTGGACATATACCTACTAAAATTACAGGTTTTGGTGTTCGCTTTAGTTTAAATTTAATCATTGAAAGAGATATTCTTAATACAAAAAGTTGATAAGATGCACTTCTTACTTTAAAAAAATTATTAAGATGAATCATACCTTTCATATTTCAAATAGATTTCGAGGCTATCTTCCGGTCATTGTTGATGTCGAAACTGGCGGTTTCAATCATCAAACCGATGCATTACTAGAAGTGGCGGCTGTAATGATTGACCCACAAGATGATGGAACATTGTTACGTGGTGCTACTATTCGGCATCACGTAAAGCCATTTCAAGGTGCGAATCTTGAACCTGCTTCCCTAGCTGTAAACAAAATAGATCCCGACCATCCATTGAGATTAGCGATCGATGAAAAAGATGCGCTAAACGATATTTTTAAAAAAATACGTGAAGCCATGCAGGAGCTATCATGCAAGAGAGCTATTTTAGTTGGGCACAACGCTTCATTTGATTTGAACTTCATCAATGAAGCAGCTAAGAGATGCTCCTTAAAACGTAATCCCTTTCATCCTTTTTCCTGCTTTGACACTGCAACTCTATGCGGAATTACATATGGACATACAGTATTGGCAAGGGCTGTTGAACTTGCTGGTTTCGAATGGGATGCCGAACAAGCTCATGGTGCTGCCTATGATGCTGAAAAAACAGCGGATATTTTTTGTGATGTCGTGAATCGATTTAATCCAATCTTTCATAAAAATATATCTTAAATAAATCAATCTTCTTCGGTAAGTAATTCTGCTAATTCGCCATTTTTATACATTTCCATTACGATGTCACACCCACCTATCAAATCACCTTTCACATAGAGCTGAGGGAATGTAGGCCAATTTGAATATGACTTTAGGCCTTCTCTAATTTCAGGGTCTTCAAATATATTGACGTAAGAGAAAGGTTTGCCAATCATCTTAAGAGCAGAGACTGTTTGGCTTGAAAATCCACATTGTGGAAAATCAGGAGTTCCCTTCATATAAAGCATGATGTGATGGCTGTTTAATTGATCTTTTATGCGTTCATTAATATCCAAAATATTTACTCTCATTATTTAAAAAAAATTATTAACAATTGTAACTTAACCAGTTTCCGTTTGTCTCTCAAAAAAAACCCATTTATTAAATTAAACTATCTATAATAGAAATTGTTGTATCAGTTACTAACCAATACAAAGCAGGTATCAAAATAAGTCAAGATTTTCTAGGCTTATTTCTTATAAATTATGCTTATTAATGACCTATTAAAAAATGAAATCAACCTTTCTGTCAGTAAATCACTAATGGAAGATATTGGTGATGGGGATATAACAGCAACTATAAACAACATAACATCTCACTCAAAAGCAGAAATTATTTGTCGCGAAGATATGGTTTTATGTGGAAAGCTATGGGTAAATGAAGTTTTCAGACAGCTTGACCCAAGCATTAAAATAAATTGGATGTTTAATGATGGTGCCTTCATCAAGGAAAATACAATAATTTTTGAACTATCAGGATCAACCCAGAATATTTTATCTGGTGAGAGATGTGCATTAAATTTCTTACAAACATTATCAGCAACTGCCTCGATCACGAGACTATATGTAAATCAATTAGAAAGTTTAAATTGCAAGGTATTAGATACAAGAAAAACAATTCCCGGGCTTCGCTTAGCTCAAAAATATGCAGTTTTATGTGGTGGTGGCACTAACCATAGAATCGGCTTATTTGATGCGATTCTGATAAAAGAAAATCATATTATTGGTGGTGATGGAATTGAGAATATTGTCCAAAAAACAAAAACGATGTATCCAAATATGCCAATTGAAATTGAAGTTGAGACTCTTGAGGAAATGAAGATAGCTATAAGCGCGGGCGCTGATCGTCTATTACTGGATAACTTTGATCTTAAGATGTTAAAGAAAGCATATGAAATTAATCAATCTCTATGCTCTAAACCAAAATTACTTGAAGCATCCGGGGATATAACTCTTAAAAATATTCGTAAAATTGCAGAAACAGGTGTCAATTATATATCGGTTGGCGCCTTAACGAAAAATATTTCAGCTATTAATCTGAGTATGCGCTTTATCAGCTAAAAGACATTATGATTTAATTATTTTTGACGAACTTTAATTAAAATTTCTATGTCGTCTTTCCGTGTCCCAGGAGGTAAAGTTGGGAAAGCTTCGATATTAATTTCATCTTCGGGAATATCGATAACCTCCCCAGTATCGATATTATAAAAATGATGATGAGTATAGGCGGCTGAATCATATACTGCTTTTGCTGAGTCGACATTCAATTCGCGAACCAGTCGACCAGTTTTAAATAAATTCAATGTATTATAAATAGTGGCTTTTGATACCTTACTGCCTTGCTTTCTGAGTAAAACAAGTAATTGATCAGCAGAGATATGTTGTGGTTTTGTTAACAACGCGTCGGCAATTTCTAAACGTTGTTTAGTTGGGCTAATTCCTTGTTGTCTTAATAATTTTGAATAATTCATCAATCTTACACTTTGCAATCAATATGGTTATGAAATTAAGTATAAACCAATTAAATTATAATATATAAAAATTACTTTAACTTTTTAATATAATTCTTTATTAATAATTGCATCAATTATAATTAATACGGCCCCTATAGTGATCGCTGCATCTGCTACATTGAATGAAGGAAAAGGCCATCCATTTATGAGTACTTGCGCATAATCAACAACATAACCCAATCTTATTCGATCAATAACATTTCCTAAGGCACCGCCCAATACAAAAGAAAGACCATAGGCCAAATACCATTGAGACGTTACCCTTAATTGATAAAGCCAGTGAACAATATATCCGCAAACAAGAATAGCTAATATAGAAAGAAACCAACGCTGCCAGCCGCCAGCATCTGCAAGAATACTAAAAGCTGCTCCTGTGTTTTGCTGGTATGTAATGTTAATAAAGAAATTAACACCAATTTTTTCGTAAAGAGAGAGATTTAGTACTATCCAATATTTAACCCATTGATCCAAAATAACAATTAACGTTGTGACTGAGCTCCATTTAAGTAGTAATCTGGACTCACTGGTAAGGTTTTTTATATTCATATTATTTTAACTCTTAATTAATTATTGAGTTGAAAGAATGTTTTTAGCATCTCTTGCATCTTTGTGCATTTGATCGACCAATTCATCTGCTGAGTTGAATTTAATTTCATTTCGAATTTTAGAAATAAAATCCACATCAATATAACAACCATAAATATCTTTATTAAAATTAAAAATATGCACTTCGAGTAAAGGTTTCTGTCCTTGATAAAAAGTAGGTCGTTTACCAAGACTAGCAACCGCGTCTAATGGTTTGTCTGCAAGCCCATGAACTCTTACCGCAAAAATACCCATTAACGCACTCTGTAAGCGTTGGATGTTAACATTTGCAGTTGGATAACCGAGCTTTCTACCCAATTTTTTTCCAGTAACAACTCGTCCCGACATTTGATATGGCTTTCCCAGAAACTGACTTGCTTTAAGTAAGTCCCCCTGATGCAGTAACTCTCTGACCAATGTACTGCTTGTACGTTCATCATTTACAATGACACTGGGTATTTTTTTTATTTCAAACTCAAGTAACCTTTTAACTTTCTTAAGCTGCTCATAACTGCCACTGCGTTTGCGCGCAAAATGGAAGTCATCTCCAATTACTAAGTATTTTAAGTTAAGCCTATGAATTAATAGCTGTCTAATAAAATCATCGGCCTCAATATTTTGCATTTTATTATCAAATCGAGGACAAAAGAAAATATCGATACCTAAATTTTTAAGTACTTGATATTTCTCCCTAAAACGCATTAATCTCGCTGGTGGTTTATCACGTGAAAAAAATTCACCAGGAGTGGGTTCAAAACTCATAACTACCGATGGTAAGTTACTTTTTTCGCTTTGTTTTATTACATTTTCTAACAGACATTGATGTCCTAGATGTAAACCATCAAAGGCACCTATGGTTAATACACACCCATTTTCTACAAGTTCATGTGGAAAATTATTAATTGATCTAATTAGTTGCATAATCGCTAATCACTCTTAAACTTTAGAATATCCAGCTTTATACCGGATAAAAATAACGCACTAAAATAAACCAGCATACTAGTTACAATTGCTAATAATAACCAGAACGACCGATGCAATAATTCAAGTGATATCCACCATGAAAGTGGTTGCTCGAAGAAAGACAGGCAGATAAACATGGAAAAATTAGCTATGGCAATCTTGAAAAGAAAACTAAGCCAATTTTTTCCTGACTGGATTATTTTATTTTTTCTTAGTCCTATGTATAACAAAAAAGCATTTAAGGAGGCAGCAATTGAAATAGCTAATGCGAGTCCCGCATGAGCTCCAGGATAATTTAATTGAGTCAAGTAATAAGCAAAAGAAATACCTAAAACCAAATTTAGCATCAGACAAATTAAACCAACCTTAACCGGAGTTTTGGTGTCTTCTCTGGCAAAATATGCTGGAGAGAGAATTTTTACAAATGAAAATCCAATCAGCCCTATAGAGAAAGCCTTTAAACTTAGCGCCGTCATCTCAACGTTTGTTTGATCGAACATCCCTCCATAATAAATGACGGCAATCATAGGCTCCGCCAAAAGAAAAATACCAATAGCGGCAGGAACTACGAATAAAAAAACCAATCTCATCGACCAATCAATCACTTCAGCAAATTTTTCCATAGATTTTTGTGCATACTGACTTGATAGAAATGGCATGGTTACTGTAGCGAGAGCTATACCAAATAGACTCAATGGTAATTCCATTATTCTGTCAGAGTAATACAGCAAGCTTATCTTCCCTATCCCAAGCATTGAAGCAATTATTCCACTGATTAGAATATTAATTTGCGCAACTGATGAGCCAAAAATCGCTGGTGCCATCAACTTACCTATTCTTCTCAAGCCTACATGATTGATTCCCCATCTAGGTCTTGGGATTAGATTAATTTTTGATAAAAAAGGTAATTGAAATATTAATTGAATAATTCCAGCAACAAACACTGCATAGGCAAGTGCTAGTCCAGGATTATCTAATCTTGGTGCAAGGAAAATTACAGCTAAAATTAAAGTTATATTTAATATTACTGGTGTAAACGCAGGAACAGAGAATTTTCCATATGTGTTTAAAATTCCACCCGCAAATGCCGTTAAAGAAATAAACATTAAATATGGAAATGTAAAGCGCAACATTAAGGTAGCCAAATCAAAACGTCCATCATCCATAATAAAACCAGGAGCAACTATAGACACCAGAATTGGCGCCATTATAACGCCTATCATTGATACAATGAAAAGTATTAAACCAAAAGTACCTGCAACTGAATCAACTAATAATTTTACCTCTGCGTGAGTTCGGCTCTCCTTATAATCAGCAATGACAGGAATAAAACCTTGATTGAACGCACCCTCTGCAAAAAAACGTCGCAACATATTAGGTATACGATTAGCAACAATAAAAGCATCCATAACAATGGATACTCCAAAAAATCTCGCGAAGACAACGTCTCGTGTTAGGCCAAATACACGTGATAGCATCGTCATCGAACTAACAACAATGGTTGAGTTGATTAATTTATTCTTAGATTTTTTTATAGAAAGAATCATGATTAATATTTTATAATAATTGTACCTAATAATATTCTAGATAATTTTTTATTTTTATCTATGGGTCGAATAAAAGATTTCTTAAATTATCCGATTGACAATCCCCTATTATAAAAGAATAATACCCCGCTCTATTCATTCAACCTAGAATAAGATCGCTAGAGAATGAAAAATTTAATTAATTAAAAAATGGACAATATTTAAAGTGGCAAACATTAAATCAGCAAAAAAAAGAGCTCGTCAGGCCGAAAAAACACGCTCGCATAATATGGGGTTAAGATCAAAGCTTAGAACTAGTATAAAAATTGTGATTAGCGCTATTGAATCTAAAGACCACAAAGTAGCTCAAGAAGCTTTTAAAAATGCAGTTCCGGTGATCGATAGTATGGTAAATAAGAATATCATCAAAAGAAATAAAGCCGCGCGACACAAAAGTAGACTGAATAAAATGATTAAAGGCTTAAGTAAATAGTTAAATATAGAATCTTTCTACTCTACATCTAATGAGTCCAACTCAAGCATTATAGCTTTTCCAAGCTCATCAACTCCATCACCTGTAATTGCGCTAATTTGAAAAACAGGTCCTTTCCAATTTAATTCTTTGATAAAATCCTCACATATCGTATGCATTTCCTCCTGAGGTAATAAATCTGTTTTATTAATTATTAGCCATCGTGTTTTATTGATTAAATCATCAGAAAAATTTTCTAGCTCTTGCTCTATATCCCTAAATGCTTGTGCAGGTTTTATAGGTAAATCATAAGAGGCAATATCAACCAAATGCAATAAAATTCTTGTTCGTTGCAAATGCTTTAGAAACTGAATACCTAAACCAGTTCCCTCTGCCGCACCTTGGATCAGCCCTGGGATATCCGCCATAACAAAACTTTGCAACATACCGACTGATACAACCCCTAAATTAGGGTATAAAGTGGTAAATGGATAGTCAGCAACTTTCGGTTTAGCACTAGACATCACCCTAATTAAACTCGATTTACCGGCATTTGGCATACCAAGTAGACCCACATCAGCAATCAATTTTAACTCTAAGCTTAGCCTTCTAGTTTCGCCTTGCGTACCTTTTGTAATTTTTCTCGGGGCACGATTAACACTACTTTTAAACCTTGTATTTCCTTGGCCGGACTCTCCTCCCTGCGCTACCTTTATCCGTTGATTAATTTCCTTGAGATCCCCAATTAACTCACTGGTGTCGATATCCACGATTGTTGTACCCACAGGAACAACTACATCTAAATCATTTCCACCTTTACCTGTCATATTTTTACCAGAGCCGGGCGAACCATTTTCAGCAGCATAAGTTTTGACTATTCTAAAATCAGCAAGAGTATTAGTAGCATCACTTGCGACAAAATAGACACTGCCGCCGTCGCCTCCATCTCCACCATCTGGGCCACCTTTAGCAATAAATTTTTCACGACGAAAACTCAAAAATCCACTGCCGCCAGAACCGGCTGCGACTTTAATTAAGGCTTCATCTACAAATTTCATAATAAAACTATCTTAGTTGGGTAAAAAAAACCCCGCAACTGCGGGGTAGTAAATTATTTAGAGCAAATATTCTTCTTTAAAGGACATTAACATATTGTCTGTTTTTTATTCCTTTTCTTTGGAACTTTATCTGTCCGTCGGCTTTTGCAAAAAGCGTATGATCTCGCCCCATACCAACGTTAACTCCCGGATGGAAACGAGTTCCTCTCTGACGAACAATTATATTTCCCGCAATTGCCACTTGACCGCCATACATTTTAACACCAAGGCGTTTACTTTCCGAATCTCTTCCATTCCTTGTACTACCGCCAGCTTTCTTATGTGCCATTGCCTTTCCTTGATTAAATCATTCGAATAAAATTTATAAATTCTATTTTACACTAAAAAATAATTATTTATGTTTTCTTCTTAGCTACTTTTTTTGTTGCGGCTTTCTTAGCTACTTTTTTTGTTGCGGCTTTCTTAGCTACTTTTTTTGTTGCGGCTTTCTTAGCTACTTTTTTTGTTGCGGCTTTCTTAGCTACTTTTTTTGTTGCGGCTTTCTTAGGAGCCTCAGGTGCTTTTTGATCACCAATTGCAGTAATTTCAACTTCAGTAAAAAACTGTCGATGAGTTCCTTGGCGAAGATAATTTTGACGACGTTTAAATTTTACAACTGGCACTTTTTTGCTTTTACCTTGACGCAATACTGTTGCCACAACAGAGATATCTTTCAAGTAAGGTTTACCAATTTTAACATCAGAGCCTTCGCCTACAAGAATCACTTCATTGAAGTTAATACTCGTGCCTTCTTCAGCCTGAATTTTTTCAAGTTTTAAACGATCACCTTGAGTTCCACGATACTGTTTACCGCCTGAGCGAAATACTGCGTACATCTTAAATACCCCAAAATAAGTATATCTTTTGATAAGTAACTGATAAATATATATTAATTATAATCTTCTAATATATATAGAAACTTTTATTATTATTACTTTTAATAAAGAATGGCAATAGTATAGATACTATTGGGCTAGGTCAACGCAAGCTAAAATTATTGCTTTTTTTCTTTAACGTCAACTTAAAATAAAACAATAAACATTAATAAAAATTTAATCGCGAATATTTAAGTTTTCAGGCATTATCGCAAATATATGGTCACTCCAAATAAAATTAATAGTGAAAATCAATTTGAACTCGTTAAAGAGTTGATAAGAGAAGATTCTGATGCTGTGGATCATCTTATTCGCAAAAATCTTCACAGTGATGTTACGCTAATCTCACAAGTCTCTGAATATATCATTAATAGTGGCGGTAAAAGAGTTAGACCTTTAATCACACTATTGGTAGCAAAAGCTTTGAAATATTCTGGCAAAGATCATATTCAAACGGCCGCAATCATTGAATTTATTCATACCGCCACTCTTTTGCATGATGATGTCGTAGATGAATCAAAACGTAGGAGAGGTCAAGATACAGCGAATATAATTTTTGGAAATCAAGCCAGTGTCTTAATTGGTGATTTTCTTTACTCTAGAGCGTTTCAGATGATGGTAAAACTAGATGAAATGAAAGTACTGAGAGTGCTTGCTGATACAACTAATACCATCGCAACCGGAGAGGTTATGCAGCTCATCAACATCCATGATCCCAATATTGATGAGGAGAACTACACTCAAGTGATTTATAGAAAAACGGCTTGTTTGTTTGAGGCAAGCGGGCATGCAGCCGCGATCCTTGCTAATTCCGATGAAAAGGAACGACTGGCCATGATTGAATACGGTAAACAGTTAGGAATTGCCTTTCAATTGATAGATGATGCTCTTGATTACAGCGCCTCCTCAGAGATTTTAGGAAAAAATCTGGGCGATGATCTTGCTGAAGGAAAACCCACGCTTCCAATAATATATGCGATAAAAAATAGCTCACAAACTGAAAAAAATATTATTCAAAAAGCTATCGAGAATGGAGATCTAACAAAACTATCAATCATTCAGGAAATTATAAAATCCACCGGTGCAATTAAATATACAGTAATGCGGGCACAGCAAGCGGCTGATAGGGCCATTAAGGCCAGTTCGATGCTACCTGAATCAAGTTATAAAGAAGCACTTATATCTATTGCGAACTTTGCCGTTCAAAGACAAAGTTAGAAATTAAAAAACCACTTAAATAAAATGAAAGAAACACTTAAACCTGTTACTGCACTACTAATCAGTGTGGCTATCCTCCTTACTGGCAATGGACTTCAAGGCACATTACTTCCTATTAGGGCTTCTCTGGAGTCGTTTTCAACGATCTCTATTGGTTTTATTGGCGCAGCATATTTTTTAGGTTTTACTGTTGGGTGCATCTTTGGAGCTGAGTTAGTAAAAAGAGTCGGGCATATTAGAGTTTTTCTTGCCATGACTGCATTGGCATCCACTACAGCTTTAATTCATTCTTTAATTCTCTATCCTTGGGTTTGGGTAATATTACGAATGTTAACTGGCTTTTGTTTTGCGATTCTTTTTGTGGTTATTGAGAGCTGGATCAATGACAGATCAACCAATCAAAATAGAGGTATAATTTTCTCCACCTATGTGATGATTACCTTGACAGTTCAAGCGATTGGTCAATTAATGATAATGCTTTATGAGCCCACTGGTGTTGAATTATTTGCTATTACATCTATTCTAATCACATTAGCGGCTATTCCGATTGCCTTATCAACCTCTCCAGCACCAGAAATTAAACATACGACAAAATTCAATCTTAAAAAATTATATAAAATCTCACCTGCTGCAATCATTGGTTGTCTATTTATAGGCTTCGCTAATGGTTCTTTTTGGTCATTAGCACCAATTTTTATAACTACTCTTTTCTCAGATATTTCTTATACCGCATGGTTTATGGTATCAGCTGTTATTGGTGGAGCTTTATCACAATGGCCAATAGGATTTTTATCGGACAAAATTGGACGCCGAAAAGTGATTGTTATTATCGCTTTTTTGGGTGTATTTGTTGCTTCACTGATCATTTTATCTATCCAATCAATTGATTTCATCGGTATCAACATACTCGGCGCTGCATGGGGAGCCGTCTCTTTTCCTATGTACGCAGTTATTGTGGCTCATGCAAATGATCATGCCGATCCAGGTGATTACGTCGCAGTATCAAGTGGTTTGCTTCTAATGTATGGCATAGGCGCAATTATCGGGCCTTTATTATCATCGTTATTAATGGCTTTAACTAATGCGAGTGGCTTATTCGTATATATTGGAGCCATGCATTTGCTCTTAGCCCTATATTTATCTTATCGGATTATACGTCGAGATAGCTCACCAACAGATGATCACATATCCTTTAATGATGCCTTGACCGCTACCTATACTGCGTCACAAGTCTATGAATATGAGGAAGAAAATACTGATGAGCAAGCAAATTAATTGCTATTTATTATAATTTTTGCCGATACGTCGATACGCTTCTCTGAATGAAATACCTTCATCCAATACTAATTTATAAGCTTCTTCAGCAGCAAAAAGATTTTTATCGAGTTTAATATTTTCAGGTAAAAACTCTAAAGATGAAATTAAATAAGCCATAATTTCAATACTCTCAGTAGAAATATCAATAGCCCTAAATAATGGAGCTTTAATTTTTTGGAGATCTCGTTGAAAACCTGAAGGTAATTTTGCAACAATCATCAAACACTCATTCAAACACGCATTTACAGTGGCTGTAGTTGCTCTTATTAATTCCAACACATCGGGATTTCGTTTTTGCGGCATAATTGAAGATCCAGTAGTAACTTCAGGAGTTAAACTAATATAACTAAATTCTTGCGTGTAATAGAGAAGAAGATCACTAGCAAGTCTTCCTAAATCCTGCATTACCATTGTTAATTCAAATAAAAGATGAGCTTCCCCTTTGCCACGAGAGAGTTGGACAGCCGTAACAGGTAATTGCGTTTCTGCAAAACCAAGTTTCTCTGTAGTTATCGATCTATCCAGAGGAAGGCCAGGCGTCCCGTATCCAGCGGCACTTCCCAAAGGATTTTTATTTGATCGAATTTTTGCATTACGCAAACCAATCTTTCCGTCCTCAAATGCCTCAATAAATGCCTCACACCAAAGCCCTACTGAAGATGGCATAGCGTGTTGCATATGAGTCATACCTGGAAGGGATATTTCACCTTGACGCTGTTTAAGAGAATCAAGTGAGCCACATAATTTATCTGTACTTAACGATATTTCATCAATTGCATCAAGCATATATAGTCTTAATGCAACCAATACTTGATCATTCCTAGATCGCCCCAAATGAATACGCCCGCCCACTTCTCCAATTAGTTGCGTTAAATTCACTTCCAGTGCGGTATGTATATCTTCATCTTCAAGATTTATTTTCCATTTACCCTTATTATAATCAACTAATAACTGCTTAAGCCCATTGGTTATTTTTTGACAATCGTCTTCAGTCAATAATCCAATAATTGATAGCATTTCTGCATGTGCAATACTTGCACGTACATCATAAGTGATCAGCCTTGCATCAAGCAGATGATCTTCGCCAGCCGTGTAATTTAAGACTCTTTGGTCAAGCGGTAATCCCTTATCCCATAAACGGCTCAAAGCATACCTCCTAGCTGTTCAGAAGATGATAACATTTCAATATTATTCACAACCAATGTTCCGGTGCCATCATTGGTAAATATTTCTATTAATAAACTATCCGGGGTGTTATATGAAATGATGTGCACTCTTGCAACTCCCCGCTCCAAAGCATAGTTAATAGCTGTGGATTTAGGTAACATCCCATCGGTAATTTTTTGTTCATCTATTAATTTTTTTAATTTCTCTAAATCTAAATAAGAAATCAAAGATGCATTATCATCTCTATCTTCTAATATTCCTGGTGCTGAAGAAATTAAAATCAATTTCTCGGCACCTATTGCAGCAGCTATTGCAGCGGCAACTGTATCTGCGTTTATATTTAAAATAACACCATTTTTATCGCAGGTTAGAGGACTAATAACAGGAATTAAATTCGCACTTAATTGTTTTTCGAGTAAATCAGTATTAATTGAATCAATATCTCCAACAAACCCATAATCGATTAATTTATTATCTTTAGTTTTTAGTGCTTCACGACGATGAGCATTAATTAATCCTGCATCAATACCACTCATACCTATTGCATTCAAATCAAATTCTCTAGCAACAGCCAGTATTTGAGTATTTATTTTCCCATTCAAAATCATCGTCGCTATTTCTATAGATTTAGCATCTGTAATCCGTCTCCCTTCAACAAACTGTGCCTCTATACCAAGTGATGAAGCCATTTGAGTAGATTGTATTCCACCTCCATGAATAAGTATTATTCTAATCCCTAATTGCTGTAAAATAGCAATCTGCTCAATCAATTTTCTAGTTAAAACTTTATCAGTAAAAAGCTCCCCGCCCACTTTAATGACAAAAATTTTATTCTTGAATAACCTTATGTAAGGAGCCGCATATTTTAAAGCCGATACAATCGATGATTTATTTTTTAGCATACTAATGTCCTTAATTATTTCATTATTTGATACAGCACAGCCATTTGTGCAAGCATTCGATTTCGAGCCTGATGAATAACAATACTCTTTAAACCATCTAGAACTGAATCGTCAACCACAACACCCCTTCTAACCGGCAAACAATGCATAAAACGACAAGATGGTAAGGCATTATCAAACCAAGAATCTTTAACTCGCCAATCTACTAAATTTTCACGCGCCTCAGATTCCATTTGCTTATCATTATAATGTCTAGCAGAAATCCAAGATTTTGCATAAATAACATCAGCATCTTGCATAGCTTCATAACGATCACTCGTTTCGGTGATCGTTCCCCCTGATAAAACTGCTGCATTCTTTGCTTTTTTCATCACTTTTGCTGGTAACTCAAACCCTTCTGGTCTTAAGACAGTAACGTTCATTCCACGCATTGAAGCCATATGTAATGTTGAAGCTGGCACCGCTAATGGCAAAGCATTGGGGTGATAAGCCCAACTCAATACAAATTTCCCATTTTTTGCAGGTATTTTAAAATCATCCAATGTTTTCCAATCCGCTAAATTCTGACATGGGTGGTTAATAGCCGACTCCATATTAATAAATGGTTTATCGATGAGATCTATCAAATTATTATAATTCACATCCTGAAGATCAGTTTCAAGGTCTTTTTTTTCCGCGAATGCTCTAATACCAATTGCATCTGCATAAGATGCTATAACTGGAACTGCTTCTCTAATATGCTCTGCAGCATTTCCGTCCATTACTATACCCATTTTTGTTTCTAATCCATGTATAGACATTTCTGGAGAAACCACAAAAGTACCGCCGCCCAATCTAGTCATAGCTGCTTGAAAAGAAGTCAATGTCCTTAAAGATGGGTTAAAAAACAACAGAGCCAGCACCTTGCCATTTAATGCTTTTGGCTCAGGATGACGATCTAAAGAATTAGCCAACTCCAGTAAACCGAGTATCTCATCACTATTTAAATCTGCAAGGTCATTAAAGTATTTCATTCTGTATTCCTTTTTAAGTTCTTCTTTTTATATTGAAGCCAAAGCATCACTGAGTTTGTCTATATGATGTGATTTTAAAATTAATGGTGGTAACAATCTAAGTACATTATTGTCAGCGCTCGTGCCGGTCAGAATATCTCTATGAAGTAATTCAGTTTGTATTTCAGTGGCCGGACGATTACATACCAATCCCAATAAAAGACCCTTGCCTTGTATGTTTTTGACAGGACCAACCAGGCATCTTCCTCGAATTTCTTTTTCCATCATTTTTACGTTCTGCAATAACTTATTTTTAGATAAACTTTCAATAACAGCATTAATAGCTGCGCAAGCTAAAGGCCCTCCTCCGAACGTTGACCCTAAATCACCCACTTTTAGGTAATTAGAAAGATAATCAGTGGTTATTAATGCTGCACATGGAATACCACCGCCCAGTGATTTTGCTGTAGTAAGAATATCTGGCTCGATATCATAATTCTGAATAGCAAAGTAATTTCCACTACGTCCCATTCCACTTTGTACCTCATCTACAATAAGAACAACTGAAGCTTCATAACATTTTTGTCTTATAGACCTAAGAAAATCAGACGACAGATCATAAGCCCCAGCCACGCCTTGTATTGGTTCTATTATAACTGCGGCTATTTTACTATTGATCATGTTCTTCACTGCGCTCAAATCATCACGTGGTATAAATTCGACTTCAAAAGGCATGGTTGGGAAACCATACCAATTGTTTTTTGCGCCCCAGGTAACCGCTGCTGATGCTGCTGTTCGCCCATGGAATCCATGAGTAACAGCAAGTATTTTTTTTCTCCCAGTAGCTAAACATGCAATTTTTAATGCATTTTCATTTGCCTCAGAACCAGAATTTACAAAAAATACTTTTGCCAAACCATCAGGAGCTATAGCTAATAAATTTTCTGCAGCTCGTGCTCGAATTTCAAGTGGCAATAAATTACTTTGAAATAATAATTTTGTCATTTGTGTATTTACTGAATCAAGGAAATTTACCTCACCATAGCCTAAAGGCATAACTGCATGACCACCATAAAGATCCAGTATCTTTCGGTTATCATTGGTAATCAGTTCGCACCCTTTAGCGCTTATAACCGACAAAGATAATTGTTTATAAACTCCCAACATTACTTTCTCTTCTTTTTTGAAGAAATCGATATCAGAATTTTTTTTACTTAGATTGGACATAAATTAAACCCATGGTGATGCAATCGACATTAACCCTGTTGTTTCAGGTAAATTCCATAATCTATTCATCCATTGAATAGAGCCACCTGCCGAACCTTTTATTAAATTATCAATCGCGCAATTCACAACAATTTGACCATCATTTACTGTCGAGCTTATATGGCAATAATTGCTGGTTATCACATTTTTTAATTGCGGTGGATTTTCTGTGTAAATTACAAATTCTGAGTCAGAGTAATAATTTTTATATATAGAACTGATTTCTTTAGTTGATAAATTAATATTCAATTTGGCTTGGACAGTGGCATATATACCACGCGAAAATGGTCCCGAATGAGGTATAAAATTAATTTTCGGTTTCCTTGTAGAAAATCTTTCTAATAAACTTTCTACTTCAGGTGCATGTTGGTGAGATAGTGGTTTGTATGCAAAAAAATTACTATGTCGCTCGGGATGATGTGTTGTTTTTTTTAGTGATTTTCCAGATCCAGTGCTTCCAGTTATCGCACTAATGTAGAATTCATCATCAGTAATTCCCTCTAATATAATGGGAACTAATGCCAATAATATGGCTGAAGCAAAACACCCAGGATGCGCAACAAAATAAGAATTGCTATTATCTATATGCTCAGGCACTCCACATATGAACTGTTTCAACAATTCTGGTTGAGGATGTTCAATACCATATGTTTGAAAAAATTTACCTGGATCAGAAAATCGAAAATCAGCTGAGGCATCCACAACTCTTGCGTTGATATTATCTAAGGATAACTCATCAATCGTTTTTGCTAACAAATCTGCTGATATACCGTGCGGGGCTGCATTAAAAATAGCTATTGTGTCATCAATATCAATATCTTTATTCCAATTTTTATAACTTCTAAAAACTTCATTATGATAAGAGGCAGTTAAATGAGGAAAAACATTGTTAATTTCTTCTCCCGCGTATGTGTCTGATATTGCGGCTACAATATCAAAATTTGGATGCGTTTTTACTAAACGTAATAATTCTCCACCCACATAACCCGATGCTCCTAAGATAACAGTATTAATTTTCATTTAGCCTCTCAACACAATTAGAAGAAATTAATTTCGCCAACAAATTACCCAATGCAAATCCATTGGTCAGTGCATTAATTGCCGGTACATTAAGCATATTCTTTACTAAATCTAAGCCGACAGAATTATCTGTTGCTGGTCCTGTAACAACAGTAGGTTCAATCTTGTATTCCTCTCTTAGGATTTTTACACCCCCCCAGGCAGCAACTGGATCATTAGCGCACAAAATAATGCCACTAAGTGACTTTTTTATTTCCTGATCCAAAAGAATAGCTTGAACCCCATAAGAACCTAATAAACCATCACCTAATTCAACCACAATCACATCGGGATGATTTAACGCAAGCTGATTTAATAATAATTTTGTTAATGCTGGTCCATTATCTGGTGTGGTTGCCACCACACCAAAATCAGAAAAAATCATCGTTGCATCTGCTCCAGCATCTTCCATTGAAAGAATATCCCTTCTTAACGAAACACCAGTCGCTTTACAGGCAGATACTTTAATATTTAATTGACTAAATCTACTAATTAAGGAACATGCGGCTACTGTTTTCCCTGAATCCATGCATGTTCCAGCAATTGCAATAATGGGAATGTCAGAAATATCTAAAACAACAGCTTCATCATAAGAGTGCTCACCTACTTTTGCAGGGACACCGATTCTCTGACCAAGAAATGGAAAATCTAAAACTGCACCTAAAACCTCACAATTAAATGGTGGACCCACATCCGGATTATAAGAATCACAAATTCCTATGACTCCGCCAATATTGAGAACTTGTATGGTGGAGCCAGCCTTAAGATTTTTTGGAAGGTATCCAGAATAACCTAATAAAGCATTACGATGACCTAAAGCACCGATAACAACATCACCTTCTTTCAGTGTTGACATTCTGCCACTGGTTAACTCTAATTGGTTATAACGAGATTTATTATTCAAAATTCTTACTGCTAGCAAAACTCCCTCTTCACAGGGAATATCAAGCGATATCCGAATTTCATTACCAAGATTATTGTGCTGTGCTACTGACGCAATTTTGTCTGCAAAAATAATCCTCATAATTCTTTTTCTGATGTTCTTGTGGCAACAGATTGCAGTGAACCCGATAAAGAAAGAATTTTAGAAAATCCACTCGCATCCATAGCCGTCCATTCACCAACTCTCTCACCATACAAACCTGTCGATGCTTTCATCAATGAATACGGGGAAGTAATTCCGGTTATGAATAAATTTCCAGGTTTTAAGCTAAATTTAACTTCTCCAGTAACTCTCTTTTGTGAAGATTCAAAAAATGCTTCAATATCACGAGATGCCAGATCAAGTTGCTTGCCTTCATGCACAAAATCACCATACATAGGTGCAAGTAACTCTTTTGTTTTTATTTGCAGAGCGGTTAAGACCAATTTTTCTAATTCACGATGGGTTTTTATGAGTGTTACTGCGGCAGGTGCCTCAAATGCAACGCGACCCTTGGTACCTAATATAGTATCTCCCAAGTGAATGCCTCGACCAATAGCATAGGATTTACATAACTCTTCTAATTTCTCAATTAGTAAAACAGGGTTGCATTTTTCATTATTCAATGAAATAGGCACACCTTGCTCAAAACCGATTACATGATTGCTTTCTGGTAAATTTCTGTTAAACGCATTAGCAGATAATGGCCATGCATCTTCAGGAATTGAATCAATAGAAGCTAGAGTTTCTTTACCTCCAATGGTAACTCCCCATAAACCACGGTTTATAGAATAAATACTATTGTTATTTGAGATAGAAAGGTTATTCTTTTTTAAAAATTTTAATTGCTCTTCTCTGGCCCAATTATTGTCTCTAATAGGAGCTAAAATAGTTAATTTTGGATTTAAGGTTCTTAATGCTATATCAAATCGAACTTGATCATTACCCGCCGCTGTACATCCATGTGCCACCGTATTCAAATCATTATTTTTTGCAAATAAAGCTAATTTTTCAGCTTGTAATCCTCTCTCTGCTCCTACACATAATGGATACAAATGTCCTTTTCTTATGTTGCCAGCAATGAGATATTTAATGACTTTATTAAAAAATTCTTCTTTTGCATCAATAATATGATGTTCTATCGCACCGAGTTTAAAAGCACGGTCACGCAAAATACCGGCATTTTTTTTATCAATACCACCGGTATCAACAGTGACTGTAATCACCTCTCTTTTTAATTCTTGTTTAAACCAAGGAATGCAAAAACTGGTATCCAGTCCACCAGAATAAGCAAGCACAATTGGTGGTTTATTAACACTCATAAGAAATTGAATGCTAATTAAGATCGTTTAATTAAAAAATTAATACTATCGATCAAGTTTCGTTGATTAGTTTTATTAGAAGTAGCAGTAAAAACCGTATCATCGCCACCAATATTGCCCATAATTCCAGGCCAATCTGATTCATCTAAAAATAAAGCGACTTGTTGTGCGGCACCAATTTTTGTTTTAATTATCAATAAATTAGGGCCAGCTATATTCACAGCAACAATCAAATCGGTAATATTATGAATATCACTTGAATCTTTTTGTTCTTCTTTTCCTAAGGTATAACCTTCAACAGTTTTAAAGGCACCTATATCTTTTAAATCACGACTGATCGATGATTGTGTCGCGATATAACCCTTTTTTTTTAACTCTTCAACTAAGCATTTTTGTGTTGTAGCAAATCCATCATGCAATAGTTTACGGATAGCTTGCTGTCGATTTTCATGTAAATTCATTATATTGTATACATCTATCTGAATAATTATGTGCATATAATATATAATAATGAATAATATGTAAATATAATAGTAAGAAATATTATATATAAAAAATAGATAACTCAATTAAAAAAGTTAATTTAATTAATAAGTATATGTTTTATATTGATTTAATTTTTTTAGATAAGAATTATTTATATTTTTTTATTTTTTTATTTTTTTCTAATATTCTATATTTATGCAATACTTCTTCTGTATAGCCGTTAGCACGATTACAACCTTGAAAAACCAACTCACAAGCAGCCTCAAAAGCATAACTATTTTGATTATTCGTCACTAACTTTCTATAGGACTCTATGGCTAAATTTTGCCCATCAACATATTCTGCCATCTTATAAAAAGTGCTAAGCACCTGTTCTTTTGTACAAATGTTATGAAGCAGCCAATTGGCTATATGCTGACTTGAAATTCTGAGAGTTGCTCTATCCTCCATAAGGTAAATATTATTAATATCTAATACTTTTGAGCAACCTATACCTTGATTAACCCAATGCACAACATACCCAAGGATGCCTTGAATATTATTATCCAATTCATCCTGAATATTGTTGGAGGTCATATTTCTTTGCAAAGCAACTGGAGGTTTGAGCAAATCTTGCATATAAAAATTATATTCTTTTTTCAATTTACGCTGATGCGTTTTCACACAAATATAATGATAATGCATTGCATGTAACGTTGCTGCAGTCGGTGATGGTACCCAAGCACAATTTGCTCCTGATCTAGGATGCTCTATCTTGATTTCCATCATTTCCTTTAACTCATCAGGTTTTGCCCACATCCCCTTACCTATTTGAGCTTTGCCTATAAAACCACAAGCTATACCGATAGCTACATTTTGCTTTTCATATGCATCCAACCAATTTTCTTGTTTAATTTTTTCTTTTTGAAGCACTGGTCCAAGTTGCATACTGGTATGAATCTCATCACCAGTACGATCTAAAAAACCAGTATTAATGAAAACCACTCGATTTTTTATTACTTGTATGCATTGCATTAAATTACAGGATGTTCTCCTTTCTTCATCCATTAGTCCGACTTTAATTGTATTTTTAGGTAATTCGAACAATTCTTCCAATTTGATGAGCAGCAGATTAAATAATTTTACTTCGTATGAGCCATGTGTTTTAGGCTTAACGATATAGATATTTTGATGTTTACTATTAAGAAAATTATTTGTTTTTTTATTACCAGCTATGGCACAAGCTGTTGTAATAAAGGCATCAACAAAACCCTCATAAACAGGATTCTTATTATGATCTAGAATCATATCCGTTTTCATGTGTTGACCAACATTTCTGACCAACATGAGTGCCCTGCCAGAAAGAGACAATAATTTGCCATTTTTTGCTGTAAATATTTTGTCTTTATTTAAGGAGCGTTTAAATTTTTTACCTGACTTCTCCACCTCACACGTCAATGAGCCAACCATTAACCCTAACCAGTTTCGATAAACCTGAACTTTATCTTCTGAATCAACAGCAGCAACAGAGTCTTCGCAGTCCATAATGGTAGTAATCGCAGATTCAAGAAAGATATCATAAATATTCCCTGGTGCTTTTTTACCAACATGATGGTTAGAATCGATTTTTAATTCGATATGAAGGTTATTATTTTTAAATAATAAGGTTTGGGTATTTTGTTTTTGTGACCATCCTATAAATTGACTGGAATTTTTTAAATGTACGTTGGTTCCATCCGTTAAAATGAAATTAAGTATGCCCTCATCCTGTGAATGATCGATAAAATATGTATCGATATCGGCATATTTAGCATTTTTTATGGGAATAGCTTTATCTAAGAAATTTAACGCATAATCAATTACTGCCTCTCCTCGCTGAAGGTTATAGTTATCCTTTGTTTGTGTTAAATTTTTATTTGGTATTACATTTGATCCATACAACGCATCAAATAAACTACCCCAACGAGCATTACTGGCATTTAAAGCAAATCGCGCATTACTCACAGGTACTACCAATTGTGGTCCGGCAATTAATGATATTTCTGGATCTATATGATCGGTCTCTATCTCAAATGGAGTAATTACGGGCTCTAGATAGCCAATATCTCTAAGAAAATCTATATACTCAGAGAGGTCAAATTCATTATTTGCATTATCTATACACCAAAGGTCTAATTTTTCTTCAAACTTCACTCTATCATCTAAAAGAGCTTCATTTTCTGAAGTAAAAATGGAAATGATATATGCAAGTTTTAACCAAAACTCATCATAGGTAAATGCAAGGTGAGGGAGTAATTCATTTTCAACAAAATCAGCAAATTGCGAATTAACATTAAGTTTATGACGTGAGACATAATCGGTATTCATTATTCTGCCCCGATTGGCGTCTCTTCATCTTGACCATCAGCATTTAAATCGACTAATTCCCTTTGAAAAGCCTTGAAATCAGACGGAATAATTTCCATGTCTTCGTCAATATCTATCTCTTCGCAATGATTTAATCTCATTTTCAGGTACCTATTTTGTAAATTGCTCTTCTTCAGTACTTCCATCCATTGCCGAAGTAGATGACTGACCCGACATAATTGTATTTTGAACTGCATCAAAATACCCGGCACCAACAAAGGACTGATGTTTTGCAGCACGAAATCCATGCTTCTCATCTTCAAACTCCTGTTCTTGCAGTTTTGAATATGCATACATTCCGTTTTCTTTGTAAGCACGACTCAACTTAAACATACTAGAATTAAGTGCATGCCAACCTGCAAGTGTAATAAATTGGAATTTGTAACCCATTTCTCCGAGTTTTTCTCGAAAATGCTTCATTGTTTTGTCATCTAAATTCGATTTCCAATTAAATGAAGGTGAGCAGTTATAAGCAAGCAATTGATTGGGGTACTTAGCATGAATTGCATCCGCAAATCGTTTTGCTTGCTCTAAATCCGGTTTTGATGTTTCACACCACAATAAATCCACATAAGGGGCATATGATAGACCTCTGGCTATCGCTTGATCAAGACCTGCATTGGTTCTATAAAAACCCTCTGAAGTCCTTTCGCCCGTTATAAATACGTGATCTTCATTGTCAATATCTGAGGTAATGAGATTTGCAGCATCAGCATCGGTTCTAGCTATGAGAACAGTTGGAACATTCATTACATCAGCCGCCAATCTAGCGGCGGCGAGTTTTGCAACTGCTTCCTTGGTTGGAACCAGAACTTTACCACCCATATGCCCACATTTTTTTGCTGATGATAATTGATCTTCAAAATGAACGCCAGAAGCTCCAGCTCTGATCATATTTTTCATTAACTCAAACGCATTTAGATTGCCACCAAAACCTGCCTCTGCATCTGCAATAATTGGTGCAAACCAATCAATACTATAATTATCAGCTAAGGAATGAATTTCATCAGTTCGTGCAAATGCTTTATTAATCCTTTCAACCATTTTCGGCACAGAATCGACAGAATAAAGGCTTTGATCAGGATACATTTCACCTCCACTATTACCATCGCCAGCAACTTGCCATCCTGAGCAATAAATAGCCCGCAGTCCTGCTTGAATCTCTTGGATAGCTTGATTCCCAGTTAATGCACCTAGTGCGCATAGAGGTTCCTCTTGATTTACTAGGTTCCATAACTTTTCTGCACCTATCTTGGCAAGAGTAGACTCTATAATCACAGTACCTCGAAGATTAACTACATCTGTTGCAGAATAATCTCTTGTCACTCCCCGCCATCTTGGGTTGGTTTGCCATTCATTTTCTAACTCTGCAATTTGTTCTTTTTTATTCATAGAAACCTCTTAAAAGAATAATGACCTTAAGTGCTTTAACACTCATAACAACTTGATCAAATTATATTTATATATTTATTGCCAATCTGTTTTATTAGAAACATAATGCGATACTAATCAAAAATAATATAAATATTCACAATAAAAAATTCACAGTGTAAATTTTACAAATTTATAAGGATACCTCTAGATGTTCAAAGGCATTTTAAGAAAATCTCATTTTTTAGGTACAAAAATAAAATCATTGAGAAAAAGGAATAATCTTACACTTGAAGATTTATCAATAAGATGTATCCAGATTGATGCCTCATCTGCACCATCCGTTTCTTATTTATCCATGATTGAGAATGGCAAAAGAATACCTTCAGAAAAGCTTGTGAATTCAGTTGCACAAATTTTCCAAAAAGATAATAAATGGTTCTACGATGAATCCTTAGAAGACGATGCAATTGACCCAACTCCCATAAGTAATGCTGTAAAAGGCATGCCACTTGAGCCTGGATTCTTATTTTCAGATAATCTACTGCAATCTGCGATCCCTGAATTACTCGCACAAACTGGAACAACTGGAAGACAGTTTGCACACCTTTTAATTCGCGCGCATCAAGAGTCCAATCAAAACCGGTTTCCTGATATAGAAAGAGCCGCTGAGGCCATTGGTCATAAGCAATTCCCTTTGTCATTAGATAATATTCTGACAATCACAGAAGAATTGAAAATGGAAATTCGTTGGTTCAATAAAACCCCATTTAAAGATAAAGGTGATACAGAAAAACCACTCAATACATTAGTAAGATCATTTTTTGATGCGCCAAATATTGTCTATTTAAATCAAGATTTAAAAAAAATACCCGCACGTTTAAAATTTGACCTAGCAAATCACATTGGACATATGGTCCTTCATGGTGGTGATGGCGCTAGAGCTCCGCAAGTTTCAGGCGGAAGAACATCGGGAAGAAGGCACGATGCAGATTCTCCTAATATGGATGCTAAAGATGTATTATTCGCTTGGCGTGATTTTGAGTGCAGTTATTTTGCTTCAGCGCTGTTATGTCCAAAAACGCCATTTAGGCAGTTCTTGGCTAAGCATGCTTATTCTATAGATATCGGCGATAAAATAGACCTTACTACAACCTTGATAATGCGCCGTATGTCATCCGTATCTCCATACCCACATTGGCATTATTTTGATGCATACCCTCCTGGAAATTTAAGAGCAGTCTATAGGGGTAATGGTATCCCTATGCCTTGGGGGAATATGACCATGCTGTCTGACCCTTGTCAGCATTGGGCTGTTTTCAGAATGCTAGATACAAAAGATCCGCAGCCATCTGCCCAGATTTCAATTCTAATAACCGATCAAGAAAAGAAGTTATATTGCTGTCAATCAATTCGCAGCAAAGACGCAGCCGGAAATCCACATGTTTTATGTACGGGGATTGATTTGGTTCCTGCACTTATTGCGCAGGGAATAGATCCCGTCAACACAATCAATCTTATTGAGGAGCAATGCAATAAAAATAATGGTGCAGGTGAGATTCCTGATAATATAAAACTACAATTAGTGAGCATTAGTAAAATCCTCAATATTGGTTGGATTGCCGAAGGAACTAAAAGAGAAGCCACTATAATTTGTTCGCGAAGTTCAAGTTGTCCAAGGAAAAAGCATTGCCTTGGAAAGGCTAAGCCTAAACTTACATCTCAACTAGATAGGATTAGAGAGTCACTGGTTATGTAATTTTAAATTTATGGATGAACTCATCATTTTTTCAAGACCGATAAAACTTTTAAACATTTAGATTTATAAATCCTATTTCTCTCCCTGTTTCTGAAATCGAAAAGATTTTGTAACCAACTTTTTGCAATTCTTCTATTGCCGTCTGCGTCATCGCTTTATCTTTAGATTTAAAGCGATGATGAAATTCAATGAGTAACTGCTTTGGCCAAATTTTATTTTCCAAAAGATGATTAATGATTTCATATTCAGTACCTTCCACATCTACCTTCATTAAATCAATCTTATGATGATCAAGCTTTCTCATAATGCTAGAGATGGTATAACTCGGCACACTAATAACCTCATCAGAATATTCATTAGGTAATAATTCAGCCCACATTACTTGTGATTTATTTCCTTTATGGTTGACACGCTGAGCCATAATGAATTCTCCATCTTTTCCTGATACCGCCCATGGATAAAATTTCAACCTCTCTGGTGTAGATTGTTGCTCTATCCATTTCATCGCATAAGGTGTTGGATCAAATGCAAAAACAAATGCATTGGAATGCTTAATAATTTCAAGATCAAACTCAATAGAATCGCCAACGCCTAAAGAATAGACGATTCCATTTTCGTTTAAACACTCTAGACTAAATTCCCACTCTCCAAGGATAACCGTTTCTAGTTTTAATTCTCTTTTAAGCCATAACTCACGACCGACCAATCTCTTTAGAAATAACTTAATTAACCAAAAAAAAGAGTGTTTTTTTAAACTTTTGAATAATTTCATTAAAAAGTATCTACCAGAATTTCAAAAAGCCTATAGCTACTTCACCATAGTTCTTGTTAAATTGACCGCTACTTTTACGGTTATATGCAATAGGCTCGTAACCAAGGGTATTATTTTTGGTGGCGAAACCTTTTACATAAAAGGCGCTACTTGCAGTAGCGGCCCAAATTAAAGATATATCTAATCTGGCATTTTCAGTAATTTCATTTCTCAGCGGATGCTCTATGTATTCATTTCGAGCGATTTTTGTTAATGCTAAACCGGCTTCAAGACTTAACGTTTTATTAAACGATTTTGCACCCTTGATGCCTATAGATATATTATGTTCATACCATGGGTTAGTTTGAGGTAATTCAATACTAAATTCATCGCGCAATTGTCTTAAGGACTTTCCATTAACTATAAAGCCCAATAATACAGGGGATCTCATTGTAAATAACGGTGAACTTATATCGTGCTCAATACGCGTACTTTGCAGCCTAACCTGAGTGGCCAAGCGAACACTCTCCGCCTTGACCAATACTTTTCTTAACTCAAATCCAATCACATTGGCTTCTACCTTAGTTTTTAAAACAGGAACTGTATTTAAACTCCCATCTTCGTTATTCGTTTTATCTGGATTTAAAAATCTAAATTCAGCGTCATCACAATTTCCACCCACAATCCTAGACGCCATGGCATAGCATTGCAGTTGCAATAAATCAGTAGTTTGATAATTATAATAACCTCGCCATTGCCATTCCTGCCATGGTTTTGAGCCTACCCATAAACGATAATTTTGCGCTCTTGTATCAAGATTTTTAGGGTGGCTATTTCTCTCTATTTCTGTTTCTCCGGTCCTTAAAGAAAATCCAATATTAAAATTATTATTAAGATTGGCGCTAATAAAAAATTCCTGATTAATAATTTTATTTAATGTCGTACTGCTAGTTATTTGTTTGCTTTTCAACATTCCAGCACTACCAAACTGATATGCTGTCATTATTTTCGTTCCTTCTGGAAATATCGATAAATCAAATTCATCACCAAAATATCCATAAGTACTTGGTATCCAAAAAATAGTTATACTGAGAATATAAAGTAATTGAGTTTGGATGAAATTCATTAGTGATCTATTGCGTTTTCTTTGCTTATAGAGGTTCATTTATTATAAAAAACTATCTTACTTTAAAGCTCTTTACTGTCTTTAATGAAAACATAGTTTCGATGCTGAACAGATGGTCTGCAGTACTCGTATTCCGCATATTTGGTGAAATGAATATATTTGCCAATATTTCTCCTAAAGATACTTGCATGATCTTTAGGTTCGACATGATAAAAAAAACCGGTGTAACCTATTTCTGATAAAAAAGAGAAAAGCTCACCTTTTTCTTCTTCGGACCGATGACACTCAAAAAGAAGTATCGGCATATCTCTTATTAAAGTCTGCTTCGCTCCATAAAAAACATCCGCTTCATGCCCTTCCACATCACACTTAATGAAATCAATTGGTTTCTCATCCCTACTGCCAAGAAAATCATCTAATGTCGTTACTGTTACATCGATGGAATCTAAATCTTGGTCACTTTTATCGTAAAAATTAAAACTAGCCGCACCTGAGCCAACAAATTCTCTTTGAAGTGTCATTGATCCTGCGCTTGAAGATAAAGCTGTATTGATAATTTCCAGATTATCTAAATTAAAAGATTTTCTTAACTCAAATAAAGATTTCTTAAGCTCTGGTTGAGCTTCGAAAGCGATGACTTTACCTTTCTTTCCTGCTACACGAGACATATAAATCGAATAAATTCCCTTATTAGCACCGATATCTAGCATAGTCATATCTTTTAACTTAAGAGATCGAACGTAGTTTATCGAATGCACTTCAGATTTAAAACGATAACGCCAGCAGCGTAAAATCATATGTATTTTTTCAAGTATTGTCATATTCCATTCAAATCTCAAGTTGATGATTTTTTTACGATTTCATTAATTGCATGATAGGAAGATAATATAGCACCTTCCTGCCAACCCTTGATGATACTTAAATGCTCGCCAGCAAAGAAAATATTTTCATCTGGCGTCAAAAGAACAGAAGCTGAAGATAGACCATACGCTCCTAGTTGATAAGGAATATTTTTCCAAGCAACACTAATCCCTCTAGAAGCCTGACTTTGGTATTCAGAATGCAAATTATTGCCTTGTTGTAATACAGACAGGATGCGTTGTTGTGGGGTTTGATCAGTAAATGTATTTGCTGCAGAAGAGCTCCAAATATAAGCGCCTACGATAATTCCTGAGCTTGATCCCAAACCATTACTTGGGTACCACATCTGTCTCATAGGTTGATCGGTCCAAGAAATACCTCCATAGATATTGTAGTTTTGCTCCCAAAAACGTCTTGATTGGAAAGCGAGTTTACTGGCCGAGGAATATTGAAATTGCTCAATTTCTTGCTGATGATTTACAGAAAAATCATTTGGAATATTTTTTAAAACGGTGGTCGGTATCGTGCATATGCAATAATCTGCAACAATCTCTGATAATACTCCATTTTTTTCGTAATGAATCTTTACGCCATTTGCTGTTTTACGTATCTGCTTCACGACTGCCTCGAGAGTTAAATATGACGATATTCTTGAGGCAAAGGCAATACCTATTTTATCCATACCACCTTTAGGTTGAAGCATTGCCGGTTGTTGATTGATGCCATGAGAAAAAGACAATGCAGATTGCCACCCACTTTGCGAGATATATTCTTGTAATTTATTGGGCGTAATAGCTGTTCCTCTTTCTCTACTGCCTGAAGTTTCTTGCCCTAAGTAACCTGCCCGACTTGTTCCTAGATAGTTATAAGAATTATCGAGATCGCCCGTGATTTTTAATGCATTTAAAATATTTTTCTTATCATCACTAGTTAAATATTGATCCAGAGAGTTTTGGTTTATTGCCAGCGCGAGAAGCTCTGATATGTCACCTCTAGTATCTGCTAAAATAGTTTTTGCTACCTGCGGTTTACCATTAAAAGCATAGCTAGAATGCAATAGAGCAGCACGATTATCATTCGTAAAATTCTCTAAGGCAACTCCAAATTCACGGCAATAACCTAATAAAAATTCATGATGATGTGCAATTCTTGCCGGGCCTGGATTAAAGTAAAGCTCGGCATTATTATCGAATAGACATGTTTGTGTTGAAGTTAATTCAGTAACAGTATCACCACTTCGAATGGTGATATTTCTTCCTCCCGCCCTATTTGTAGCTTCTAGAATAGATACCGTATAACCTAATTTTTGTAGCTCATAGGCGCTGGTCATTCCTGCAATTCCAGCACCAAGAATAACTACAGACTTTCCTATACCAGCCCTTGAATTCCAGTCACCCGGTCGAGGAGATTTTAACTTACTGCTGTTACTATCATCCACACTTATAGGATTTGTAACAGCCATTAATTCTGCTGCAGGACCCGCCGAGGAAGAACCACATCCACTTAAGCCCAGGCCCATAACCGCCATCGTTCTGAGCATTGCAGCACTTCCAGCAGCTTTTCCTATGCTTTCGAGAAATTTTCGACGTGCTATATTTTTCTTATCATTCATCTTGGCTTTTAAAAACTAAACCCTCAATCTATACCCTGTTTTAAAAATAAACCAAACAAGCATTAAACAAATCAATAAAAATAATCCAATCATCCCCACACTAACATAAACACTAACATCAGCATTTTCATAGAAACTCCAGCGAAAACCACTAATAAGATAAACAACTGGATTTAACAATGTTATTTTTTGCCAAAATGGCGGTAACATAGTGATCGAATAAAAGCTGCCACCTAGAAATGCCAACGGCGTGATAATCAAGGTAGGGGCAATGGCTAGTTTCTCCCAATTATCAGCCCAGATACCTAAAATAAAACCTAATAAACTAAAACTGATTGCAGTGAGTATTAAAAAAGTAATCATCCATATCGGATGAGCTATTTGAATTGGCACAAATAAATTCGCTGTCAATAAAATTATCGAACCAACGATAATAGATTTAGAAGCCGCGGCACCAACATACCCAATGGTAATTTCAATATACGATATGGGGGCAGAAAGCACCTCATATATTGATCCTGAGAATTTTGGAAAATAGATACCAAATGATGCATTCGACACACTTTCGGTAAGGATCGAAAGCATGATCAACCCAGGTACGATAAATGAACCATAACTCACCCCATCAATTTCAGTTATTCTCGAGCCTATAGCGGCCCCAAAAACTACAAAATATAAAGTAGTCGAGATTACTGGTGAGACAATACTTTGGAATAAAGTTCTCCGCATACGGGACATTTCGAAAATATAAATTGCTTTGATTGCGGGGTAATTCATGTCAATTTCCTATTTACCAAATCAACGAAAATTTCTTCTAGCGAACTTTCCTTGGTGTCAAGATCATGATAAGCAATGCCCAAAGAAGAAAGCAATTCCAATATTGAAGAAACGCCAAAGTCATCATTCTTATCATAGGTATATATCAATATTTTATTGCAAGCAGACAGTTCAACTCGAAAATCCATCAGACTTGCTGGAATGACTTTCAAGGGATTGACTAGATTTATTTGGAGATGTTTTTGACCCAATTCGAGCATCAAACTGTTTTTTTCTTGGACAAGAATTAATTCGCCATGATTGATAACACCAACCCTATCGGCAATCTGTTCAGCTTCTTCGATATAATGTGTAGTCAATATGATGGTTACGCCTTCTTCTTTTAGTTGTCTAACAACTTCCCACATATCCTGCCTTAACTCTACATCGACACCAGCAGTCGGCTCATCTAAAAATATTATTTTAGGCTCGTGAGCTAGTGCCTTAGCAATTAAGACACGACGTTTCATCCCACCCGATAAAGTTAGAATAGTGTTATCTTTTTTCTCCCATAATGACAGTGCTTTTAATATCTTCTCCACATAAAGAGTGTCTTGTTTTTTTCCAAACAGACCGCGACTAAAACTGACCGTACCCCACACAGTTTCAAATGTCTCAGAGGTAAGCTCTTGCGGCACAAGGCCAATCATTGAGCGTGTCTTACGATAATCTCTGACGACATCATGGCCATCGACACTAACCATTCCATCTTGGATATTCACAATCCCACATATCATATTAATTAAGGTAGTCTTACCAGCTCCATTTGGGCCTAATAAAGCAAATATTTCGCCTTTATTTATATCTAAATTAATTGAGTTTAATGCCTGAAAGCCATCTGCGTATGTTTTTGAAAGATTTTTTATTTGTATAATAGAATCCATGATCGACATAATACGCCAAATTTATTTTATTCATAAGAAAAACTACAAAGAATTGGCAATTGATCATTATTTTAATATGATGCTTGTTAAACTAAGTGAACACAAAAAAGTAATTTCAAAAAATATTGGAGTATATATGTTCCCCAGGTCTATTTTTATACTATTCGTATCTATAATTTTAAGCTTCTCTTCTCAGTCATCTTTTTCAGCCGAACAAGACCATGATATTAAACTTACGTTTCTGGGAACAGGTGCACCAAGGCCTTCTCCAACCCGATATGGACCTTCGATTTTACTTGAAGCTGGGGAAACAAAAATTCTCGTAGATGCGGGCCCCGGGATGAGACAGAGAATATTTCAGGCAGGAGGTTTTGAACTACTTACCGACATAAATACTGTGTTAATCACACATTTACATTTTGATCACACGATAGAGTTACCAAGCCTATGGTTAACAGGATGGTTATTTGGTCGAAAAACTAATATGAAAGTTTATGGGCCTGACGGTACTGCAGCATTTATGGATCACTTTGAAAGAGCATTTGATTGGGATCTAAGATATCGATATTTAACCAATGTTCACAAAGAAGGTTCTGATCTTATCACTGAGGATGTTGAACCGGGAGTATTTTACAATCAAAATGGTGTAAAAATAACGGCTTTTGATGTGGCACATTTGCCCTTAAATCCTGAAACAGAGGAATTACTTGGTCTTGAAGGAGCTACATTTGGTTATCGCGTTGATTACAAAGGAAGATCGGTTATATTTTCAGGTGATACCCGATCTCTTCCAGGCAGTAAAATTATCGAAATGAGCAAAGGTGTTGACGTACTTATTCATGAGACACAAATTCCCTATCCAGGAGAATCAAAAGAGGCTAAGCTCGCCAACGTGAGCATGATCGTGCATTCTACTCCAGCCCAAGTCGCACATGTTTTTAATGAAGCTCGGCCAAGACTCGGAATATATTCCCATATTATCCCCCCAGAAACGACAAGGGATGAGCTATTGTCAATGACCGATTATGACGGAAGAATGGAAGTCGCTGAAGATCTTATGACATTAATGATTGGCGATGAAATCACGATAGGTAAAGCTAAAAATCTTGATAATCAAACTTTTCTTGAGTCAGATGCAGTTGATAATTAACTTTAAAAGATAATGGTTCAGTTTTGAGTAATAACTCTAATTTTGAAATTCCAGTCATAGATTTAAAAAATCTTTTTTCCAAAAAATCATCTGATATTGAAAAAATTGCTAATGAGTTTATTAATGCTTATTCAGCAATTGGTTTTAGTTATATAACCAATCATGGGATCGATGATGCGATAATTTCAGATGTATTTAATGCATCTAGAGAATTTCATGCCCTACCATTAAATGAAAAAAACAAAATTGCACTCAATGAATTGCATCGTGGTTATATCGCAATAGATACCTCGACTGACGTAAATTCAGATTTAGCTGAAGTCAAGAAACCCAATCAGAGTGAGTCATTCATGATGATGAGAGAGGCTGGGCCAGATGATCCAGACGTAAAAAATGGATCGTATTTAACCGGTCCAAATAAATGGCCAATTAAACCATCGAGATTTAAAGAGAGGGTGACTAAATACGCCGATATAATGACAAAACTATGCGATCGATTGACTTTAATTATTATGCAAGCTCTCGGAGTTAAGGAAATCGATTATCAAAATCTATTTGAAAGACCAACTATTTGGTTAAGATTATTATATTATCCACCTCAAATATTACCTGATAATGATTTGTATGGATCAGCTCCTCATAGAGATTTCGGTGCCTTAACTGTATTGGCGCAGGATCAAGTCGGTGGGCTGCAAGTCCAATCTCCTGATGGCGAGTGGTTAGATGTTCCTGAATTACCAAATAGTTTTGTTGTTAATGTTGGAAATATGCTTCACAGACTCACTAATGGCCTATTAATTTCTACTCCTCACAGAGTTATAAATAAATCAAGTAAGGAAAGATACTCATGTCCTTTTTTTTATGACCCAAATATTAATGCTGTGATCAAACCTCAAGGAAATAGAGTTTCTGCAAATAACCCTGAAAATTTTGAACCAATCATATATGGTGATTATTTAAAACATGAGCTTAAGTCAACATACAATCAGCACAAATCAAATACATGAAAAATGAATCATATACGACTTGGTCAAACAGACCTGCTTTTCTATTAGCGACAGTTGGTGGTGCAGTGGGACTAGGGAATCTATGGAGATTTCCTTATATTGCGGGAGAAAATGGTGGTGGTGGTTTTGTATTAATCTATTTGGCTTTTGTATTCTTACTTGGACTACCAATCCTATCTAGTGAGCTCCTCATCGGAAGAAAATCGCATAAAAGTCCGTTAAATTCTATGCGAGAACTGGTTAATTCTCATAATGCGAATTCATTATGGAAATCTATTGGTTGGATGAGCGTCTTATTGCCTTTCTTAGGATTTAGTTACTATGTAGTTGTTTGTGCCTGGGCGATTGATTATCTTTACCTTGCGATAATAAATTCATTCGAAACGATTAACGGTAATACCTCGGCTCAACTCTTTAGCGAACGAACCAGTCACTCCTCACTGCAAATCTTTCTTAGTGGTATCTTCATCTCAATGACCGTTTGGGTCATCTCTAAAGGTGTAAATAATGGCATCGCTAAAATGTCAAAAATTTTGATGCCAATGCTTTTTGTGCTAATCATAATTTTGGTGATCTATGGTATGATTCAGGGCGAATTCTTGCAAGCAGTAGAATTTCTTTTTAAACCTGATTTCAGCAAAATTAATGGTCAGTCTGTCGTAATGGCACTTGGTCAGGCATTATTTTCCTTGGCTATTGGAACGGGTTTAATTATGACTTACGGCTCATATATGCCAGATCATTACTCAATCAAAGAATCTGCTGCTATTGTTTGTATCGGAGATACTCTTGTTGCGTTACTAGCTGGTTTAGCTATATTTCCAATAGTATTTGCAAATGATCTAAATCCAGGTGAAGGTCCAAGCTTAATTTTTATAACATTACCAATAGCATTTGGCTCTATGCCTGGTGGCCATTTAATTGGTATTTTGTTTTTTATTTTATTAATCTTTGCCGCATTCACGTCTACGATGGGAATGCTAGAACCAATAGTTGCATGGCTAGAAGAAAAATACCCAGGTAATAGAAGAATCCTAAGTATTATTGCTGGCTTTGCCATTTGGTTGTTTGCTCTTGGTTCAATATTGTCATTTAGCACTATGTCAGACATCAAACCACTGGCTTTTCTGAATATAGACCGAAATTTCTTTGGAATTATTGATTTTACAGTTGCTAACCTATTACTCCCAATAAATGCTTTACTGATTGCTGCTTTTTCTGGATGGGTGATAAAAGATTCGGTATTAAAAGAACAATTCTCTAAAGATACATCTAATTGGAGAATATACTGGCGTTTTACGAATCGTTTTATTGCACCTATTGCAATAGGCATAGTTTTAATTGACTTGACTCTTGCTTAATAAAAAAAGTTCATTAAGCTACTCATTTTTTATAATTCCCAGGTAATACAACCTCAAGTAATTCAAGATCATGAGATAAATTCACAAAGCGAAATTGTGTATTAATCGGGATTGAGCATGTATCGCCTTCACTTAGATCCATGAGCTGATTTTTTATTGTTATAGACATAATTCCAACAAGAACGACTAAAAATAAAAATTCAGCATCATGTTGTCTAGCCTGATATTCAAAACCATCAGTGGGAGTTAACACATTCACTGTCGCTTCGCCATCGGTAGCACAATCAATGCCAGTATCTCTAACATTGAAGCCATCCTTACGGAAGAATATATCCATTGCTTCAGTTTTTTTATGAAAAACAAACTTTTGACCATTATATTTACGATCCCGCTGAATAGTCGATGTTGGTAATAACATGTCATGGTCAACTAATGTTTTATGCTCCGCTGGACAACCAATCTCAATCACTTCGAAATTATCAGAACACTCTAATACTTGATGTCTAATATGAGGTGGCTGAAGCACACAGTCGCCAGCATTCATTATAAATGGCTTTCCTTGGTCCTCATATACAACTTTTACCCAGCCCTTATAACAATATATCATTTGAAAGCGCACATGGTGATAGTGAACATAGTCAGGCACTGGCCCTCCTTTGATGATCCTAATATGAGAGGCAATAAAGCGCCCCCCTAGACGATTAGGTATTAGATCCCTATATTGCATGCCTGCTCGACCATTAATCCAATCACTGCCATCCTTCATACGTTGAATAACCATTTTCTCATAGAGAGGTGGCATGATTAATTCATCCTGACACTTGATATCATTAAACTTAAAATATAATCGAACTCCACTAGGAGTTTGTATTACGTCCTTATTTTTTGATAAAAAATAATCATCATCACAGATCAGATTAATCGAAAGATCAGTATCAATATTACTTTTTAACAATCGAATTGATAACCCATAGCCCAGCAGAATAGCTGTATGCGGTGAGTCTGCAGGATAAATCATACTTAGTTTAAAACCAGCTTTATCAATAAAAAATTTTAGATTTTTATTAAATTCTTTACAATTTAGCTCAATCTCAGCCGATAAAGTTACATTCTCGTCAATCATCAAATTATCATACTATATTTATAATTTACTGAATTTAAATTCATTAGAAAATGATCTAAATACTTTTTGCTTCTGTTAGCTCCGAATTGGTTTCTTCAATTTTCAAAATACGCCCAGTTATAACACCCGCCATCATTGAGCCATTCACATTTAATGCAGTTCGCGCCATATCAATAAGTGGCTCTATTGATATTAATAATGCTACTAAAGCTACTGGAAAACCCATTGCTGGCAATACAACCAAGGCAGCAAATGTCGCGCCACCGCCTACTCCTGCTATACCAAATGAGCTTATGGTAACAATCATCACTAACGATAGAATAAACATAGGATCCATCGGATTAACACCCATTGAAGGGGCAATCATCGCTGCCAGCATTGCTGGGTATATTCCGGCGCAACCATTTTGGCCAATCGTTGAACCGAGTGTCGCAGAAAGATTAGCAATAGATTGTGGGACATGTAATTTATCTACCTGAGTCTCAACATTCAAAGGGATAGTCGCAGCAGAACTTCTGGAGGTAAATGCAAATGTCAAAACAGGCCAAATATCTTTGAAATATTGCAGAACATTGACGCCATTCATTCTTAATATAAGAGCGTGAATTACAAACATAAGTGCGATTGCTACGTAAGATGCCAATACAAAATTAATCAGATCAAAGATATCACTCGCGTTTGATCCTGCAACCACTTTGGTCATTAAAGCCAAAATACCATATGGGGTTAATAGCATGATCATTCGAACAAGCTTCATGATAATGGCTTGGGTTGTTTCAATAAAAGAGACAATAGATGTCGCTTTTTCCTGATCTTCTTTTGCTACCATTAATGCAGCTATACCAAATAAAATCCCAAAAATGACTACTGCAATTACCGATGTTGGCCTTGCTCCAGTTAAGTCAGAAAAAATATTAGAAGGTATAAATCGAACTAGCATATCAGCCAAGCCTAAACTAGCAATTGATTCTTGTCGGGATATTAATGAGTCAGCCCTTGAAAGTTCTCTTGCCCCTTCCGTTAAGCCATCCATAGATAAACCAAATAGATTTGAAATTCCAGCGCCCACAAGAGCAGCGATCATGGTTGTACCTAATAATATAAATACTACCGAAAAACCAACCTTGCCTAGGGAAGCTATGTCTCGCATCTTAACGACCGCGGCAATCATCATTGTTAATACTAAAGGCATAATTACCATTCGTAATAGATTCACATAGCTGGAGCCAATTACATTCGTCCATATGAGTGTATCTTGTATAATTTCATTTCTATCAACGTATAAAAATTGTAAGGCTAGACCAAAAAATATCCCAAAAAATAATCCAAGAAGTATTTGCTTTGATAGCGTTATTCCAGATTTCATTTGGCGTGCGATGAAAAGAATTAATAGGGCAAAAACGAAAATATTGAAGATGACTGCGAACATAATTTTCTCCTTAATTAGTGTTTATCTAAACACGTTATAAGCAGTAGTTAAAGTATATGATCTAGTTTTTTCATATTACGATACAGCTATCAAGAAAAGTGATAAAATTTAGTAACTATATAAAAAAATAAAGTGCTGGAGATAAAACATATGCCTGTCTTACCTGATTTTAAACTAGAAACATTTTTCTCAAAATGGGAATTTAATGCTAAGTATCATATGTGCGCATCAGATATGGAATCAATGACTCTACAAGAATTACTAAATTTAAGCAGCGATCAAGACAGAGAAAACTGGAATAATTTAAATTTTAAATATATTGAAACCTATGGATCACCAGAATTAAGGCTAGCAGTGGCAGACAGTTACAAAAAACTATCATCAGAGAATATTTTGGCTTTTGCGGGGGCTCAAGAAGGCATTTATGTGGCCATGCATTGCATACTCCAGGAAGACGATCATGCCATCATTATTACACCCAATTATCAATCTTCAGAAACGATTCCAGCTTCAATTTGTGAAGTATCAGGAGTAGGTCTAGAAGCAGATAATAACTGGGATCTGGATTTGCAAAAAATCAAAGATGCTATTCGGCCGAATACACGTCTAATTTCAATTAATTTTCCTCATAACCCAACCGGTAAAGTTATCTCAATAGAGACCCTAAATGATCTAATTAATATTGCTAGAGAACAAGATATTTACTTATTTAGTGATGAAGTATATCGATTAATGGAGCGAAGTGAAGGTATTAGATTACCTCAAATAGCTGATATATATGAAAAAGGCTTATCTTTAAACGTGATGTCTAAATCATATGGCCTGCCTGGTTTGCGAATCGGCTGGATTGCCTCACAAGATCTGGAATTGCTGGATAAAATGGAAAAAATGAAACATTACTTATCCATCTGCAACTCATCGCCCAGTGAATTTCTAGCAGTAATTGCCCTAAAATCAAGCGCTAATATTCTAAAGCGTAATCATAAAATCATAGAAAATAACTTAAAATTACTGAATTCATTTTTTACTCAGCATAGAGATTTATTTGAATGGAATGAGCCCGATGGAGGATGCATTGGCTATCCGAAATATCTCGGTTCTGAAGGTGTTATGACATTTTGCGAACGCTTATTAGAAGAACACGGTATTATGTTATTACCGGGAACTATCTATAAATCTGCTATTGGACCAACACCCAATAATCATTTTAGAGTTGGTTATGGTCGTATTGCTATGCAAGATGGTCTTAGGAAATTTCAAGAAATCCTAGATAATTAAAAAAGTTAATTATTTCTAGGGACTCTTATTCGATCAACCAGATCGAATACATCTTGTGGTGGTTTTTCGGTCGCATGAGAAACAACGATTGCCACCATGATATTCAATATCATACCGATAACACCGATTCCTTCAGGAGAAATTCCAAACAACCAATTCGAGGCTATATTTTCACCCCATGGAGATCCTAACCACTTCAAGAATAATCCCTTAAAGAATTCAATGTAACCATAAGTAAACAGCAATCCGGTCAACATACCAGCAATGGCGCCATATTTATTTATTCTTTTATAGAAAATTCCTAAAAATATAACAGGAAACAGTGAGGCTGCTGCTAGACCAAATGCAAATGCAACTACTTCTGCAACCCAGCCTGGAGGGTCAAAACCTAAATACCCAGCAATTAATATAGCTACAGCTGCAGCAATCCTACCAACCAATAATTCATTCTTTTCTGAAATATCAGGCCTAAGAATTCCTTTTACAATATCGTGCGAAATGGATGAAGAGATTACGAGCAATAACCCAGCAGCAGTTGATAAGGCTGCTGCTATACCCCCGGCCGCAACTAATGCAATAACCCAATTAGGCAATCCAGCAATTTCTGGATTTGCTAATACCATTATATCTCGATCTACCTTTAATTCATTTCCCTGCCATCCATATTTTGATGCTTGATCGGTAAACTTAGAATTCTGATCGTTATAAAACTGAATTCGTCCATCATTATTTTTATCCTCAAATTCAACCAAACCAGTTTGCTGCCATCTCACCATCCAATCAGGACGATTGGCATATAATAAGTTACCCTCTGAGGTGCCAATTTCTCCTGGTTGTACAGTATTGATAAGATTATATCGAGCCATTGACCCAACTGCAGGGGCTGTAGTATATAAAATTGCAATAAATAACAAAGCAAATCCAGCAGATGTTCTGGCGTCTTTCACGGAAGGTACTGTGAAAAATCGAACAATGACATGTGGTAAACCGGCTGTACCCACCATTAAAGCTAAAGTGATACAAAAAATATCTGTTTTACTTTTTAGGCCTGAGGTGTATTCATTAAAGCCTAGCGCTACCACTATCTCATCCAGTTTATCTAATAAATTAATATTTGTATCACTGATGGTACTCCCGAATGCTAATTGAGGAATCGGATTATCAGTCACTTGCAGGGCAATAAAAATAGCTGGAACGGTATACGCAAATATTAATACGCAATATTGTGCTACTTGAGTATAAGTAATGCCTTTCATTCCGCCTAATACTGCATAAACAAATACAACACTCATACCAATTAATAGGCCAACAGATACGTCTACCTCAAGAAACCGAGAGAAAACAATACCAACACCTCGCATTTGACCTGCCACGTATGTAAAAGAAACGAAGATGAGACAAAAAACTGCAACAATTTTTGCTGTTTTTGAGTAATAACGTTCACCAATGAATTCAGGCACCGTAAATTTACCAAATTTACGTAAATAAGGAGCGATAAATAGTGCAAGTAAGACATAACCTCCTGTCCAACCCATTAAATAAACCGAAGCATCATAACCTGAAAAAGCGATCAATCCAGCCATGGAGATAAAAGAAGCTGCGCTCATCCAATCCGCAGCCGTTGCCATGCCATTTGCAAGTGGTGAAACGGTTTTCCCGGCAATATAAAATTCACCTGTACTGCCAGCTCGCGACCAAATAGCAATCACCATATAAAGCAAAAAAGTAGCCCCAACTACGATATACGTGAGTGTTTTTAAATCCATTTGCTAAAGTTTACTTCTCATTAACATTAAATTTTTTGTCGAGTTTATTCATGCACCATGCATAATAAAAAATTAGGCATACAAAAATATAAATCGACCCTTGTTGAGCAAACCAAAAGCCTAGCTTGAAACCACCGATTTGATAAATATTTAATTGATCAACAAATAAAATCCCCAATCCATATGAAGAAAAAAACCATATCACCATACAGCGCGCGAGTAATTTAAGATTTTCTTTCCAGTAATCGGAATAATCATGTTGAGCCATAATGAAAAAATATCCTTAAATATATTATGATTAATTTAACAGACTAAGGAAACTTAATCACGATACAATTATCACAAAAAGAGAATTTAAAATAATGGCGATAGGGAAATTAAAAAAAAAGTTTATCACGGTTAATAACAAGAAGATGGCTTATGCGGAAATGGGTCATGGCGATCCTATAGTATTCCAGCATGGCAATCCAACGTCATCCTATTTATGGCGAAACATCATGCCCTACCTAGCAAAGCATGGCCGCTGTATCGCAGTTGATTTAATAGGTATGGGTGATTCGGATAAATTAGATCATTCTGGGCCAGAGACATATCTTTATGAAGAGCAGCGTGATTTTCTATTCAAAGCATGGAAAAAACTTGGAATAAATAAAAATGTAACCCTGGTTTTACATGACTGGGGCTCTGCATTGGGATTTGACTGGGCGTATCAGCACCCTAGTGCTGTTATAGGTATCGCATATATGGAGGCTATTGTAAAACCAATTAAATGGAATGAATGGCCAGCACTAGCGACCAATATTTTTAAAGCATTCAGATCCAGTAATGGTGAAGATTTAATTTTGAATAAAAACCTATTCGTAGAAAGCGTTTTACCCAACTCCATTATCAGAAAATTAAAGGCCGAAGAGATGGCCATATATCGCGAACCATTTATACAACCAGGAGAGAATCGTCGTCCCACTCTAAGCTGGCCAAGAGAGATCCCAATTGACGGTAGTCCAGAGAATGTTGTAAAGATTGTAAGTAATTATGCTAAATGGCTTGAAAAATCAGATACGCCAAAATTATTCATCAATGCTGATCCCGGTTCAATTTTAATAGGTAAGCAACGAGATTATTGTCGAACCTGGAAAAATCAATCAGAAGTAACGGTTCCCGGTAAGCATTTTCTACAAGAAGACTCTGCCGATATCATTGGTTTGAATATCTCTAAATGGAGAAAAAATATTCAGAAAAAAATCTGATTATTATCAAATCTATAAAGACTAACGATAAGTTAATAATTCTTTAGGTAAATGAGAAACATCATTGAAGTGATCCAACGAAAAGCGAGATCCAGAAAAAGTGTATTTCGTCATTGAAGAGTTATAAATTCGCCAATTTAACTCGGCTGCTTTCATCTGTGGTGCATCAAGCGCTGTTTGCAAACTAACACCAATAGGTCCACCAGAAGTAAAAACGCCAATTAGTTCACTTTTTCCTGCTCGCATCATAATTTCTTGAAAAGTATTTCGCACACGATTACTCCAATCATCCCATGTGATCGACAATTCAACTTCTTCGGTATTTTGAACCCATGCCTCTAAAATTAATTCAAATAATTTTTGGAAGTATCGATGCCGTTCAGATTCAAGTTTTGCATTATTACATTGTTCAAAAAGCTCTGCTGCATGCTTGTTGCTTTCAATTAAATATTTTCCTAGAGTGGTCATGATCTCTTCAGCTGGGTATTCGTTTAAACCTGGATCTCGTTGAATTTCTGGAAATGAAATTTCATTTTCTAGATAAACATTTGCAACAATCTCAGCAGTATCTATTTGACGAACAAGATCCCCAGAGTAAACTACATCAAAATTAGTGGCGGAAGTTACTAATTGCTTACCAAGTATTTTTGCTTGCTCTCTTCCCATATCTGAAAGCTGATCATAATTATCTGATAAGAAGCTAGCTTGCCCATGTCTAATTAAGAACAAATGACTCATTTTTTTACCTTTTCATTTAACGAAGATTTATTGAATAAAGATAACTCATAAGTTACTTTGTTCTTAATCTAAGCATAGATAAGTATCAGATTACACTTATTCTTATGTAAAATTTAACAATGTAATTAAAGGTTATTATGATTATTGAAAAAATTTGGACGGGGAATGCATATCGAAATTTTAATTATTTAATCGTTTGTCCAGATACAGGAGAAGCATTGGCTATTGACCCTCTCGATCATAAGCAATGCCTAAGTATAGCAAAAAAGAATAATTGGGATATTACGCAGATACTAAATACACATGATCATTGGGATCATATCGGTGGAAACTCTGAGGTTGTTAGCGTTACTTCTGCGAAGATAATTGCCCACCAAAATGCAAAAGACCTCATCCCTAATATTAGTCGTGGGGTTAAGCATGGAGAAATTATAAAAGTTGGAAAGTCAATTGAACTCGAATGCTTAGATACACCAGGGCATACCATGAGTCATATTTGCTTACTCTCTCATACTGAAATACCTGCCCTTTTTAGTGGTGATACTTTATTCAATGCTGGTGCTGGAAACTGTCATAATGGTGGAAACCCACAAGAACTTTATAAAACATTCGCAGATCAACTTAATAAGCTTCCGTCAACTACGCAAATTTTTCCTGGTCATGATTACTTGATAAATAACTTAGAATTTACCTTAGATAGGGAGCCTGATAATGAGTTCGCAAAAAAATTACTAAAAACAAATAAATATAAAGATCCAACTACAATTATCACCACTATTGGGGAAGAAAAAAACTTCAATGCTTTTTTTCGCCTTCAAAATCCTAATATCATTGAAAAATTACGAGAATCATTCAAAGATCTTGAATCAAGCCCATCACCAGAGACGGTTTTTATAAAGCTTAGAGAATTGAGAAATCACTGGTAGAAATAATTAAAAGAATCAGTAAATTAATTAAGACCTAACCTAGACTCAATTTCCATGAGTAATTTTATCTGATTATCACTAGGACTTATAACATGCCGTGAAGCAAGCCATAGCCAATAAATAGCATCATACAATCTTTTTTGCATTAATAGTTCTTCGTACTGCTCATTTGTATGGCCATCATAATATTCATCCATAATAGTTTGCTCTAGAGATTTTTTGAGCCTATGACAGCAACTCAGCGAGGCAATATCAAACATTGGATTATTGTCACTCGCATACTCCCAATCAATTATAAATAATGGCTTAAATCCGATAATATTGGCAGCTACAACATCATTATGACAACAGCATTGAGATTCAATTGATCCATATCGTTTAATAAATGCAATGCATTTTCTGCCAAAATCAGCATATTCAGAACTTGATTGTAAATTAGAAAAATAATTATTTGCTATTACTTCTGGTTCAAAAGAAGAGCCAGTTTTTGGTAAGGAATGAATTTTACGAAAAAGTTGAGCTAATAATTTTAAATTTTTTCGATCATAGAGATCTTTTTCAACCCACAGCTCTTTATCAATAAATAAAGTAAGTAGAATACTATTATCGCTATCTTTAAATATTACCTCAGGAGCAATACCTGCTGTGAAAGCATTTTGTAATGTTATTAATTCTTGATGTCGATCAATTTTAAAGGATTCGGTATGCTTTGCATTAATTCTTAAAACATATGAATGTCTATTTGTTATTAATTTGAACGACTGATTTGTTAAACCAGCTAATGGTTGAATAGAATTAACCTCATTTGAAATTGTATTTGGCACTAAAGCCAATAATGATTCGTATTCCATTAAGTCACTTGATCGTTATAACTGCGTTTCCAGGCTACCATACCAAAAGGAATGAGAAAAATATAAGCTACAAATAACAATGCCGTAGCTTCTAGATCACGTGACCAGTATATCGCTATAGAAAATAAATCAATTACTAACCAATACCACCAGTTCTCAAGTACTTTTTTAGCTACTAAATAAGTTGCCCATATTGAAAAATAAGTTGTCATAGAGTCCAAATAAGGATAACTGGCATCGGTGTATATTGATAAAAAATATCCACTAAAAATAGAAATTAAGATTAATAATGCAATGGCAAAGAAATGATTTTTAAGACTCCATATTGAAATATTTAAACCTGTCATATATCCCTTTTTAGCTGACCAAGAGTACCAACCATAAATAGCCATAAGAAAATAAAATAGATTTAGCAAAGACTCCATATATAACTTTGCTTCAATAAATATAAAGATATAAATTGAGGTACTTATAGCTGCACATATCCAACATAAGATATTTTGACGAATTGCCAAAATTAGATATAAAAGAGCCAAAATAACAGCGAGAATTTCCATGATCTTAATATAAAACTAAAACATTAATCCGAGATAGGATTATTTAGTATTTTTATAGCGAAAACTGCTTTATCTTGATTTTTGAAAGTTTCTTTTATTTCTTGATTTAATATACCCATCACTAAATCATATTCACCTTTTATTTGAGTACTCATACTATTGGTTATTACTGTTAATGATGAGTGCTCATTAAGTCGGGAGATAAAATTACTGATTGGTGGAATGAAATTTTTATCTAGGGGATACAAGCTAATATCAACGGCTATTATCATAATGATTAAAACCTCATGTCAAAAGTTAAACCGACTTGACGTGGATCGCCACGTCGCGTGTAAAGCATATTAGGGAAGTCTGGTGGCTCATTACCGAAATAAAAACCTCGCACAGAAAAATCTTTATTCGTTAGATTTTTGCCCCACAATTGAATCGACCAATTGTCTTTTTCGAAACCAAGGCGTGCATTCAGCAGTTCAAATGCCTTGGATTTTTGATTATGACTAACATCGAAATAAAACTCATCGCGTGCAGATGCAGATATCATCATGAATAAGCCAGAGGGGTATCGATATTCCCAACCGGTGCTCATAGTATATGTTGGTGCATGAGCTGCATCTCTGTCGTTTAGGTTGGTATCAGGACCAATATACTGTTCAATTTTAGCCCGAAGCAGTCCGCCATTAAAATATAACTCTATTCTATCATTTGGGATCCAGCGAACTTCCACCTCAGATCCAATTGACTTACCTATCGCTGCATTACCTGTATAGAAAACAAATGAAGATGGATCATTGGCGTACAATTGCATAGATGTTCTAATTTGCTGATCTTCACGACGATTATAAAAAAGTGAACCATTTAATCTAATACGCCCTTCATCCCAAATTGATTTAATACCAACTTCTATATTTATCAACTTTTCTTGATTAAATTTACGCTGACCTTTTGGAACAACGCCCAAATTAAAACCCCCAGCTTTATAGCTTTGCGATAATGTGATGTACCCATTAAAATTATCAGAAATATTATTCATGTAAGTGACATCCCCTCCCGTCATGAATTCACTAGGTCCAATATCTAGCTTTTCCGTATCATTGTAATCCACACTTCTGTTTTCCATTCTCAAACCAAATGTCAGTAAACCGGATTCATTTACATTGAAATTTAGTTGCCCAAATAACGATAAGCTCGTCGCAGCATATTTACTTTCAAGAGAAGTGTTGAGAGAGTCCTGATAGACGTATATTGGATCATCATAAATACCGGTATTTTTTGAATCCAAGTCATCATTTAATTTTGATAGATGTAAACCAAGCAACCATTGTGATGCATTGACAAAAGAACTGGTGCTCTCAGAAGAAATAAATCTAATTTCTTGAGAGACAGTCTGCCTTTTTCGATTATTTTTTGTTTCATAATCATAAGTAATTGGAGCCCAAGCTATATCATTACCCCAATCGGCATCAAAAGAAAAATCAATTTTTGAGTGAGCTAATGTTGTTACTGATTCAATAGTATAAGAATCAAATGCAGTATAAATGACCTTCATAGAGGCTCCGCTACTTCTTTGAACATCCTTGCCCGGCTTGTCAGATAACATCGTCATTGAATTATTGATTGAAAATGCGTCATATCCGTCATTAATATCAACAAACATTGTAGTTAAATCAAATAACCAATCATCAGCTACGTTCCAAATTAGTTTTCCACGTAATGAGGTTTCTTCTCTTTGGTTTGTATTTTTTCGATTTAAAAATGCATTATCACGAAATCCATCACTTTGATGACGGTGAATACTGACGCGGTACTTTGCATTCTTAAGCATTTCTGTCGGACCACCAAAGGCAAGTCCAGCAGCAATTTCGTTATCCTCAGCTACTCTTAATTGGATTTTTCTAGAAAAATCCTCTGTAGGAGTAGCGCTCCGCATGTAGATCAAACCTGCAAGTGCATTTGCTCCATATCTTCCACTTTGTGGTCCACGCAATACCTCAATTTGTTCAATATCAAATAGTGTTGCAATGGAACCAATACCGCTGTAATCGATATCATCAATCAAAAAACCAACTGAAGGATTAGGAGCTCCTTGATATTGCTCTAATTCACCTATACCTCTTATTTGAAAATAACGAGGACGATTTCCATCCCCAGACCAATTGAGATTGGGGATGGCATAGATTAAATCTTGGAAATGCTGAGTTGAGGATTTCTCAATAAAAACTTGATCCAAAACACTAATACTTGAGGGAATATTAAGTTCTGATCTTTCCCTAAAATCAGCAGTAACGGTGATCTCATCAATAGTTTCTTGAGCGAAAACCGAGTTCACTAACAATACGAAAATAATAAATGGTATAGCGGGCGATGTCACAGAATTCAATCTGGTCATATTATATATCCTCTTCCTACGCCGGTATTATCCGGGTCAGGTTCTAAGGGTTCTCGATATAATATTTCCCATGAAATATCACGAATCTCAGATCCAATGGATCACCCCTGATGGAATATCGATCTTAAACAGAAAAAAAAATATATTCAATAATAAATTAGGGCTCTAAACGTTTAATTAAACTTGATGTATCAAATCGTTTACCGCCAAGACTTTCGACCTCTTTATAATACTCATTCACCAGAGCAGTTACCTTTATATTAGCATCAACTCGATTAGCTTCATCCAATGCGATTTCAAGATCTTTGCGCATCCATTCCACTGCAAAACCAAATTCAAATTCATCATCTATCATAGTTTGCCATCGATTTTCCATTTGCCATGATTGAGCTGCCCCTTTTGAGATGGCATTAATTACAGCTTTAATATCTAATTTTTCGCGCTTAGCAAAATGCAATCCTTCTGCTAAGCCCTGAACCAAACCAGCGATACAAATCTGATTGACCATTTTAGCCTTCTGACCTGAACCAACCCCTCCTATTAATGTACAAGCTTTTGCGTAGCTATTCATGACAGGGCTAGCTTCAGAAAAGGTTGATTCTTCACCACCCACCATAATAGTCAATTGCCCAGATTCAGCACCAGCCTGTCCACCAGATAGTGGCGCATCTAAAAAAAAGCCTTCTGCATTAGTTATATTATTATCCAAATCTTCAGCGAGTACGGAGGATGCAGTAGTATGATCAACTATGATTGCGTTTTTTTTAAGGCCATGAATTGCACCATTAGGTCCTAATATGACTTGTCTCACATCATCGTCATTACCCACACAAGTAAATATAATATCAGCATTTTTTGCCGCTTCTAGAGGCGAGATCGCAAAAACTCCATTGAATTCCTCACACCATTTTTTGGCCTTACTTTCAGTCCGATTAAAAACAGTAACGTGGTAGCCGGCTTTTGCAAGAAAACCAGCCATGGGGTAACCCATCACTCCCAATCCAATAAAAGATAATTTCATCAAGTTAACTTCTCCAGTAAAAAAAATATTTAATTGCCATTAAATTTTGGCTCTCTTTTCTTAATAAAAGCTTCGACTCCTTCCTTAAAGTCATTTGAATTTATCAATTTTTGTTGGGTCGGTACTTCTATGTCATAAGTTTCGGACCAAGAATGACTTGCAGCATATCTCATAATTTTTTTAGTAGCTGTAACTGACAATGGTGCTCTTTTAGCAATACTCCTTGCCCATGCTAATGTCTCTAAAAAAAGATCTTCTGCTGGTACACATTTATTCGCTAAGCCGTATTCAACACAATATTTTGCGTCAATTCTCTCAGCTTCTATACATACCTGAAAAGCTTTGCGATAACCAAGTTGATGAACTAAAAACCAGTTCATTCCTCCATCAGGAGCTAGAGAAATAGAAGTAAAAGGAGCAAGTAGAAAAGCATCATCGCTCATGATCATTAAATCACAACATAATGCTAGGGATAAGCCTATGCCTGCAGCAGATCCGTGTACAGAGGCAATAACAGGTATATTGATATCGCTGATTAAATTAAAAATAGGGCGATACTCATTATTGAGCACCTCTTCAAGAGATTTTTGAGCACCATCGGTATCTTTTAGATCGGCACCAGCACTAAAATTTCTCCCATTACCGTTAATTATAATTGCTCTAATATCATCTGCCAAAACCGCTTTTTTTAATGCGAGCAACAACTCAGATCGTAATTCAGCATTAAAAGAATTCATCGCTTCTGGACGATTTATACTAATTATTACCACCGATTCATCTTGACTGTAATTTACGGTTTTAAATTGTTCTTTCTTGATTTTTAATGCCATTTTAAAATACCAATCTTTTTTACAACTTTGAATTCAAAAAATCTGGCTTAGCACCCGATAACGATGATTTAACCGCTTCTATTTGATTGCTTCCTGACATTATCTGTAATTGTAATTGCGCTTCAAGATCGAGTGAAAATTCATCATTTTTATGCCATGTTTGATAAAATAAGCGCTTGATAGAACGAATAGCATCTGGTGATTTATTTGCAATTTTTTTAGCCAATGCTCTTGCCTTTTCCAACGGCTTTTCATCGATAGCAGTAATTAAACCCTTACTAAAAGCCTCGTTTGCATCCAAAATGTCTGCGGTCATTGCCATTTCTAATGCTTTATCTATGTTCATCAAATAAGGTAATGATGTAGTCATTGCCATATCAGGAATAATACCCCACTTAATTTCCATAATTGATAGTTTCGCATTCTCCTTGGCATAACGAATATCAGCACCTAAAGCAATTTGAAGCCCACCACCATAAATCGCGCCATGCAATACTGCAATTACCGGAACAGGTATTTCACGCCAAACATAAGCAGCGCTTTGGTAATAATTAGCTAACGATGAATCTCGACGTTTCATTTTTTCGTTAAAATCATGAGCCAAACCTTCACCAGCAAACATTGATAGATCAATACCAGCACAAAAACTATCTCCTGCTCCATGAAGAATAACCGCTCTTATCAAATCATCTTGAGCTATCTGATCACCTACCCTAAGGATCGCCTCAAACATTTCATGATCTAAGGCATTATGTTTATCTGCTCGATTTAATTTAACTTCAGCAACATTATCTTCAATATAAAAACTGATTCTCTCGTTCATTATTTACCCTAAAAACTTTAATCAAAATTACGTTTATAGTTTATATCATACCTTTACTTTGGTGGCATAACTCGACCCTATTTTCGCTAAAGGCTCAACTGCTTTTACGATCTTTGTTGCTTCTGAGCTGGCTGCAGTTCCGTCCCTTACTCTGCCTGCGATACCTTGTAATATTGCAGCAATGCGAAAAAAATTATAGGCAGAATAAAATTCTCGATCAGGCAAACCATTAGATCTCCCTGTTCTTTCACAGTATTTCTCTATGTATTTTTCTTCATCAGGAATACCTAATTCCCTAAGGTTTCTTCCATATAATCCGGAAGATCCAATCCCCACATCGGGCATCTGCCATGCCAATAAATTATAGGTAAAATCACCCAAAGGATTTCCGATGGTTGATAACTCCCAATCCAATACTCCAATTATTTTAGGTTCTGTAGGATGAATGATTAAGTTATCTAAACGATAATCGCCATGAACAACAGAGATTGATTCTTCTTTTGGAATATTTTCTGGTAGCCATGATATTAAAAAATCCATCTCAGGAATAGATTGAATTTCTGATGCCCTATATTGCTTCGACCAACGCGAAACTTGACGGCTAAAATAATTACCGGCTCTACCAAAATCTGATAAGCCTAAAGCCTTATAATCATAATTATGAAGTTTTGCTACCACCCTATTGATATCATCATATATAGCTGCTCTTTCGTCATGACTGCTCTGCGGCATATCAAGATCCCAAAATACACGGCCTTCTATAAACTCCATCACATAGAACACAGTGCCTATAATTGAATCATCTTCGCAGTATAAATACGGTTTTGGTACGGGAAATTTCAACTGATTTAATGCAGCAATCACACGGTATTCTCGATCAACTGCATGGGCGGATTTAAGTAAATTGCCTGGAGGTTTTTTCCTAAGGACGTATTTTTTATCTGGCGTTTTTAGTAAATAAGTTGGATTGGATTGACCGCCCTTGAATTGTTTTATCACGAGCGGCCCCCGATAATCGCTCAAATAAGAACAAAGAAACTCATTCAAGCGATCCAAATCTAACTTATGAGCTTCATTCACATCTTTTGTGCCTTCAAATCTATTTTGACGATCACTCATTTAATAATTCAATCCAAGAAAAAATCAGGCATGAGATCAATGCCGGGCTCTATGGAATAATGTTCAAGATCTTCCATCCCAGTATCCATTAGCACCTCATCATCTATACAAAAATGACCAGTGAAGGTTGAACTTTTTTTGGTTAAAATAATATAAGCAGCATCGGCCATAATATCCGGTTTTCGCGAGTGCTTTATCATCTCATCACCGCCCAGTAAATTTTTTACAGCGGCTGTTGCAATTGCAGTTCTTGGCCACAAGGCATTGACTGCTATTCCTTGTTCTTTGAATTCAGCCGCCATACCTAAAACACACATACTCATCCCATATTTAGCAATGGTATATGCACTGTGAGGTCCGAACCACCGAGGATTTAAATTTAATGGTGGCGATAAATTAAGAATATGTGGATTCTCTGATTTCATTAAATAAGGAATACAAGTTTGTGATACCAAAAAAGTACCTCTGGTATTAACTTGTTGCATTAAATCAAATCTTTTCATGGGAGTTTGCATGGTTGGTGTCAGAGAAATAGCACTCGCATTATTAATACAAATATCAATACCTCCAAATTCTTTCACACCAGCCTCTACCGCTGACTGAACTTGCTCATCTGAACGAATATCACAAATCAACGGCAGAGCTTTTCCACCAGCTTCTTTGATTTCTTCTGCGGCGGAATAGATGGTTCCAGGTAAAGTCGGATGCGGTTCTGCCGTCTTCGCAGCGATTATAATATTTGCACCATCTTCAGCAGCACGCTTGGCAATTGCAAGCCCTATGCCCCTACTACCGCCAGAAATAAAGACAGTTTTATCTTTTAAATCGATCATTTTTTACCCTTTTAATAATTAAATTATTCATTTTCAAGTTCAATCCAAATATCTTTCACCCAACGTCTTATTGTTAGTGCTTCTTCCCATCGATCTGATAATTCTTTTTGATTCTTGTCAGTTATAGCATAAGGTCTTGGCCCTAGTTCGCATAAAAAAATTAGTGTGGCATCTGCATTATTTCTTTTGCGCCACATTCTTATTCCTTCTCTCCACCATGTTTTAAATTGATTTACCCAATCTTTGTGCTGTGGAAAGTCTATTTGGATCTGAATCTGCTCACGATTCGCAATTCGTCCTTGGAAACAATCTGATCTCTCAAGTACATTGTTTATGAAAACCTCATCTCGTTTTGGAAGCGGTAACCTTAATTCTCTATCAATTACAAAATGTGATAAGTCAGCACATAATCTCATTTCTGGAACCAAATCCATTAACTGCAATGTAAAAAATAGATCATTCAAAAGGCCGTCACGATGTGTTTCAAAAAGAATATTAATATCATTTTCATTGGCCTCCTTTAGCCAAGCTTTAACACAGGAAACTGCATCTTCTGGCTTAAGGGGCATAATGCCGCTTATAATATTTATTAATGGTGCATTGAGACGTTTTGCCATTCTCATCAATGGTTTCATATCAGATGGCTTTAAAGGAAAAGCATTGATCATGCACCCAAGGTTAAATTCATCGTATAAATTATGAACTTCTTGGAAATCATCTATTTCATCTAAAGTTAAATCAAGGCACAAACCGTCATATCCAGCATTTTTCGCTTTCTCGAAATTATATCTTAAAGAGGGCTCATCTTTATCTGGATCGCGTTGCTCCATCCCCCAGAGTGATTGATAAATTTTAAGTTGCTGCAATTTATGACCTTACAATGCTTTAAAATGGAGTCAAAAATGATGCCGCATTACCGCCTGATACTTCTGCTTTTCGTGCTGCAATTAAATAATCATTTCCAGCTGGCGAGTCTTCGTTATGATTGTCGATAATACGATTCACACGTTGTTTATGAAAAATCTTTAATTGAGCAGAGAAAGGCACATGACGTTTTGAATTTTCCCCAAATAATTCTTTATGCTTAGCGGGAAGTTGATACCAAGGAATCGACATATCTGAATGATGCGCATTGTGAAATCCGAAATTTAAAGTTACCCAATTTAAAAATGGAATACTCATTGATATAGGATTACTAAAAGTATGCTCTTGCTCCCAACTAAAATCACCTTTTCGAGGAGATCTTTCTTTGCTGAATAGAGTTAAGTTATAACTATAATCATGCTGGATGCTATCCATAAATCTTAATACTGTCATCATTATTAAGTAGGCTAATATATAGAAGAAAGCGACTTTCGGATAATATATTGTGAGCACTAAAAATAAAGATCCTCTTGTTGTTATGACAAATAAATTTCTTTTTCTTTGATTGCGTCTTTGCGGAATAACAAATGAAGTAAAAACCATAATAAAATGCATTATTAGGTCATGTGCTGGTATATAAAACCATTCTAGAATTTGAGTTAATTTCAATACACGGGGATGCTTCCTAAAGAACTCCTCATAATCAAACCAAACTACATCATCGTTATCAACATGATGACGGAAATGCTTATATCTAATGTCTTCGTATGTCCCATAAGAAGCTCCACAAATCCACACTAAGAACTTGCCGAAATAAGTATTGTGCTGCATTTTTTTAAAAACTAAGTTATGTGCACATTCATGAACCAAGTAGGCCGCTATAACCATTCCATGAGCTAATAATATTATTGAGGCGAAATTTACGACTAAAGATTCATGGAATAAACCATAAAAACTGAGAGTATAGGCAGTTATCGCATAACAAAATGCTCCACCATTATAAGTGAGGCTTTGCGTATTAAAACTATTCTTAGTGATTTTCAACATATGAGTTCAAATAATAACAGTCAAATCAGAACTCAGCCATAGATTATGAATATAAAAAATCATTTTATTTAGCTGTAATTTCCATAAATTCTCCTTATAATCAGTCAGTAAATCGAAATTAGGAATAATCCATGAAACTGATAACAGCCATTATAAAACCCTTTCGACTGGATGATGTCAGAAATGGGTTGAGTGATATCGGGATCAACGGCATGACCGTTACTGAAGTAAAAGGATTTGGTCGTCAAAGGGGACACACTGAATTATATCGAGGGGCGGAATATGTAGTAGATTTCCTGCCAAAGGCAAAAGTTGAAGTTGCTGTTAGTGATGACCGAGCTGAAGAAACAATAGAAAATATCATCAATAGCGCTAAAACAGGTAAAGTTGGTGATGGAAAAATTTTTGTCACCGAAATCCAACAAGCCATTCGTATAAGAACAGGTGAAACTGATGACAACGCTTTATAAATTATCTGGCCAATAAAATGATTTCAAGATTAATAATTATTATAACAGTGTCTTTATTCTTTGCCTCAACTTATTCGCAAGCAGCAAATAATCAAGAAAAACGCGTCATGGATGCAACAGACATAATCGATCAAATTCTTCGAATACCCGAACAATCGGTACCCCCCGCCTTACTATCAAGGGCTTATGCAATTGCAGTATTTCCAAATGTGCTTAAAGTGGGTGCAATTCTAGGGATAAGAAGAGGAAAAGGTATTATTGTAATTCGTAATGAAGATAACTCATGGAGCAATCCAGCATTTATAACTCTTACAGGTGGTAGCTTAGGACTTCAAGTCGGCGCTCAATCAACGGACAGTATCCTTGTATTCAAGACACGCAAAGGTGTCGATGGAATTAGTAATGGAAAATTAACTCTTGGAGCGGATGCTTCAATAGCTGCTGGTCCAATTGGCAGACATACAGCCGCAGCAACTGATTTAAGGTTCAATGCAGAAATATATTCGTATTCTAGGAGCAGAGGTTTATTTGTTGGTGTATCTCTTGAAGGTGCAACTCTGACAATGGATCGACGGAGTAATGCTAATTTTTATAGCTCTACAAGTATAACACCCGATCAAATATTTAATGCGACCGGTAATGCTGCGCCCATGACGGCCAATACATTTATTCAAAAATTAACAGCACAAACCCATCAACTCCCTATAAAGCCTAGCATGGACAATAATTCCAATCAAAATGATCCGGATACCCAAACCTATCGATTGAGCGATATATTTGCCCCAAAATATAAAAAAGAAGAACTGATTCTAGAATATAACTAATTACGAGCTCAATATTAGTTAAATATCTCATCTATGAGTAAATTCAATCAATTTACATTATTAAAACAAGTGCGGTTCGCGCCTTTTTTTAGCACTCAATTCTTAGGGGCTTTCAATGATAATATTTTTCGCAATGGGCTAATTATTCTTCTTACCTTTAAAGGTATTGAAATATTTGGACTCAATGCTAGTCAAATAGCAAATGTTGCTGGTGCCTTATTCATACTGCCTTATTTTTTATTTTCAGCAATTGCAGGTCAATTGGCTGATAAATATGAAAAATCACTCTTAATTCGTTCTGTAAAACTCCTAGAGATCGGATTGATGCTATTCGCTGCTATCTCACTAATCACAAAGAATTATTCTTCGCTACTTTTCATCTTATTTCTAATGGGGTTCCAATCCTCTTTATTTGGTCCAGTTAAATATGCTTATATACCTCAAAAACTCAATACCAACGAGCTTATAGGTGGAAATGCACTAGTTGAATCTGGGACATATATTGCTATTATTCTAGGTCTAGTCATAGGCGGATTAGCCGCCTCTTCAAGTCAATACGGTAATTATCCTCTTGCGGTCTGGCTCGTCTCCATATCGATTCTAGGCTATATTTCAAGTCGAAAAATACCTTTAACCAAAGCAACTGATCCAGGATTAAAAATAAATTGGAATATTTTCTCTGAAATACCTCGCATCATTAAATACAGCAAAAAAGACAAAGAAGTATTTCTATGCATTATCGGTATATCTTGGTTTTGGTTCTATGCATCAGCGATAACATTACAAATACCTGCCCTTACGTTAAATACAATCAATGGAAATGAAACAATAACAACCTTATTGCTTGCAACCTTTGCAATTGGAATTGGCATTGGATCATTAGCTTGTGAGAAACTATCTAAAAATCGTGTAGAAATCGGTATTGTTCCAATAGGAGCTATTGGTTTAACTGTCTTTGTTTTGGATTTATATTTTTCTGCTTCAGGAAATAATCAAGTTCAAATAACTACTGTAATAGATTTTATCGATCAACCTCGACACTGGCGTATAATTTTTGACCTCATTATGATTGGGGCTTGTGGTGGGATCTTTAGTGTTCCTTTCTATGCAAAAATACAAAAAGAAGCCGATACTCAATATTTATCTAGAATAATTGCCGCCAATAATATTCTCAATGCAATATTTATGGTGTCAGCTTCACTTTTAGCAATAACAACTTTAAGCCTAGGCTTAACTATCTTAGAGTTCTTCGCTCTCTTGTCAGCTTTGAACATAATTCTTATGATTTATATGCACAATCAATCGAAGGAATTTATAAAAAAATTTACCAGACTATTAAAATAAAACCCAACACTCTTTGATTAGCCATTAAAATCTAAGCTATAATGCCTGTCTTTGGGGTATCAGAGATAAAATATGGATTTTTGTCATCAGCACAACGTAAGCATTAAACTCAAAAATGAAAAAAAGAATTTTGGCATCAAAGTTACCCTTCCATTGGGGGATACTCTAGGAAATCTTCTCGGAGAGAATTGGTCAAAACAGCATTGGTATGATGATGAAAATGAGAGAGATTTAGCGTTCGAGAAAATGAAAATCCGTCATGGTTATTACAGAAAAACTGATAACCCTTCTCAAATTATTGAAAAAATTACACGTCAATAATCTAAAAAGACCTAGAAAAGCTCTACATAATCGCTCCTTAGAAAATAATATAAAAAGTTAAAAAATATGATCGTATCTAAAATTATCTATACTAAAACAGATGAAGCTCCATTGTTGGCAACGTATTCCTTGCTCCCCATAATTAAAGCATTTGCGAAAACCGCAAATATCAAAATTGAAACTCGTGATATTTCTCTGGCAAGCAGAATTCTATGTAATTTTCCAGAAAATCTAAGTGATACACAAAAAATAAAAAATGACCTCGATGAGCTTGGTGATTTAGTAAAAAAAGCCTCAGCTAATATAGTAAAACTTCCCAATATCAGTGCGTCTATTCCGCAATTAAAAGCCGCTATTGCTGAATTACAAGATCAAGGTTACTTAATTCCAAGCTATCCAGACAATCCCAAGAATGATAATGATAATATTATTAGGAATAAATACTCAAAAATATTGGGGAGTGCTGTAAATCCAGTGTTAAGAGAGGGCAATTCAGACAGAAGAGTAGCAAAAGCTGTAAAAAAATTCGCAAAGAATAATCCCCACAGTATGGGCGCTTGGAGTAAAACCTCGAAGACTTCTGTAGCTCATATGCAAGAGGGTGATTTTTACTCTTCAGAAAAATCCTACACTTCAAATGATTCTGGCACTCTAAAAATAGAATTAATAAACAGTAAAGGTGAGCATTCAGTTCTAAGAAGTAATCTTAAAATCCAATCAAATGAAATTATTGATACGGCATCGATGAATATAAGCAAACTTAGGGAGTTCTTTACAAAAGAAATAGAATCCAGTAAGCAACAAAATATATTACTATCATTGCATCTTAAAGCTACAATGATGAAAGTCTCGGACCCAATTATCTTTGGTCATGCAGTCACCACATACTACGCAGAATGTTTTGAAAAATATGCTGAAATATTCCAGGAAATTGGTGTGGATGCAAATAACGGTATCGGTGATGTTTATTCAAAAATCAAAGGATTACCTGATGAGCAACGTCTAGAAATAGATAAAGACCTCTCAAGTATATATAAAAAACAACCTTCATTGGCCATGGTTGATTCAAATAAAGGAATAACAAATTTACATATTCCCAGTAATGTCATTATTGATGCTTCAATGCCAGCTGCGATTAGATCATCAGGGAAAATGTGGGGTGCTGATGGGAAATTACATGACACTAAAGCAATGATACCGGACCGATGTTATGCAACCATCTATCAAGAGGTAATTGACTTTTGCAGAGAAAATGGTGCCTTTGATGTGACCACAATGGGAAATGTATCAAATATCGGGTTGATGGCTCAAAAAGCCGAAGAATACGGTTCTCATGACAAAACTTTTGAAATTTCTACCTCTGGATTGGTTAGAGTCAGTGATGAAAATGAGTCTATTTTGAGCGAACATGTCGTCAAAAAAGGAGATATATGGCGAATGTGTCAAACTAAGGATGTGCCAATAGTAAATTGGGTTAAATTGGCCATTGAAAGAGCCAGGATCACTCAATCACCAGCCATTTTCTGGCTGGACAAAAATAGAGCCCATGATAGACAATTAATTAAAAAAGTTACTAAATACTTGGCTAATGAGGACGTTAAAAAATTGGATATATCCATCCTTTCGCCACAAAAAGCCATGAAAAAGACATTGGAAATAATTCATTCTGGTGGAGATGTGATTTCTGTAACTGGCAATGTGTTGAGAGACTATTTAACTGATCTATTTCCAATCTTAGAACTTGGAACAAGTGCTAAAATGCTCTCTATTGTGCCACTTCTAGATGGAGGGGGCCTCTACGAAACAGGTGCAGGTGGATCAGCCCCAAAACATGTTGCTCAATTTATTCAAGAAGGTCACCTTCGCTGGGATTCACTGGGTGAATTCCTAGCCATGAAAGTGTCTTTAGAGGAGCTTGCACGAAAAACAAAAAACAAAAAAGCGGAAATTATCGCCAACGCACTTGGACAAGCTAATTCAATGTTTTTAGAAAACAATAAATCTCCATCGAGAAAAGTAGGCGAATTCGATAATCGTCATAGTCATTTCTATCTGACTATTTACTGGGCCAAAGCCATTGCAGAACAATCTGACGACCAAGATTTAAAAAACATATTCTCAACACTTCATGCAACTCTAATTACAAATGAAGAAAAGATTAATCAAGAGTTAAATGAGACTCAAGGAAAAAGCATCGACCTCGGTGGTTATTATCATCCAGATGAACAATTACTGAATAAAGCAATGCGGCCAAGTCACTGTTTTAATGGGATTATTGATTCGATCAATGCTTAGATAATTTAATAAAAACTAACTTCTTATTTGACCATTTCCATGAACCACATATTTATAGCTAGTTAACTGCATAGCTCCAACCGGGCCTCTAGCATGTATTCGACCAGTAGCTATACCAATTTCTGCACCCATCCCAAACTCACCCCCGTCTGCAAACTGAGTTGATGTATTGTGCATTACGATGGCACTATCTACATTTTTGATAAATGTTGTCACAGCTAAAGAATCTTCAGCAATAATACTATCCGTATGACCTGAGCCAAAATTCTCAATATGTTCAATTGCCTCACTAACATCATTTACAATTTTACAGGAGATAATGGCATCTAGATATTCAGTTGACCAGTCGGCATCATTACTTGGTATAACGGTCTTAGAGTAACCTCTCACTTCCTCATCACCCCTGACTTCACAACCAGCGTCAATCAAATTATCGATAAGTTCTTTTAGAAAGATTGGCGCAACATCTCGATCAATCAAAATTGTCTCAGCGGCACCGCAAATTCCAGTACGGCGCATTTTTGAATTTAAAATTACCTCTTTAGAAATATTTAATTTAGCTGACTTATGGACATACACGTGACAAATACCTTCAAGATGCCCTATAACTGGGATACGGGCTTCGTCTTGAACTCTTTTTACCAGGCTTTTACCTCCTCTTGGTACAATAACATCAAGATACCGATGCATTGAAGCGAGCATATAACCAACAGCATCTCTGTCTTTGGTGGGAACAAACTGCACAATATTAGGATCTAGATCTGCATCTATCAAAGCTTGAGATAAACAAGCATGAATGATTTTATTAGACTCAAAACTTTCGGAACCACCCCTGAGAATAACCGAATTTCCGGATTTAATGCAAAGTGCAGCAGCATCCGCTGTAACATTAGGACGACTCTCATAAATGATTCCAATAACCCCTAAAGGCACGGATATTCTTTGAATCCTTAATCCATTCGGGCGCTCCCAATCCTCTAATATAAGATTAATTGGATCTTTTATTTTTATGATTTCATCTAAACTTTTGGCCATTGAATAAATTCTTTCTTTATTCAGTAACAATCTATCGAGCATTGAAGTTGCTATATTTTTTTTCTTGGCATTATCTATATCTTTTTTATTGGCCTCTAAAATTACTTTAGAATTCTTTTGTAAAGACTCAGAGATTAATCGTATAGCTAGGTTTTTTTGTTGCTCAGAAGTTTGGGCAAATCTCTTTGCTGCAATTTTGGCCAAAATACCCATTTCATCCATTACATCGTTTATATTTTCGATTACCATAAATATTCTCTACTAAATCAGGTTAGGATTATTTGTTACGTTAAAAAAGCACCATATCATCTCGGTGGACAATCTCTGGCTTACCCTGGTAGCCTAATTTTTCGAGAATTGCCTGAGATCGACACCCAATAATTAAGCTTGCCTCAATAGATGAATAAGTGGTAATTCCTTTTCCAATCTCTCTATCTTGTTCATTTTTTAAAATAACCACATCGCCACGCTCGAAATTACCCCTTACATTTGTCAACCCTACAGGCAGCAAGCTCCCTCCTTGACTTAAAGCCACTTTGGCGCCTTTATCTATAATTAAAGTGCCACGCGTATCTAAAAATCCTAACAACCATTGTTTTCTTATCACATGAGGGCTTTGCATTGCTTCAAAAATAGAACATTTTCCTCCATCCAAAATATTTGAAATAGGTTTGTTTTTAGTTCCATTTGAGATAATAGTCGTACAGCCAGCATGCATGGCAATTTTAGCAGCGTGTAATTTAGTGAGCATGCCGCCGCTTCCATAATTTGACTCTCTAGATCCAGCCATCTCTAAGATCTCATCTGTTACTGAATCAATGCTAGCTATATGTTTTGCTTCAGTAGTTAAAGCGGGATCAGTCTCATACAAGCCATCTACATCTGATAATAGAATCAAGCCATCCGCCATTACCATCTGAGCTACGCGAGCAGCCAGACGATCGTTATCTCCATAACTCAGCTCATCAGTGGCTACAGTATCATTTTCATTAATAATTGGAACGACATCTAGTTTCAATAAAGCCTGCAAAGTATTTTTCGAATTTAAGAATCTTTTTCGATTTTCTGTGTCGTCGGGAGTTAATAATATTTGAGCTACTTTAACGTCATTTTTTTTCAAGGCTTCTTGCCACTCTATGACTAACTGAGCTTGCCCCATAGCGGCGATAGCCTGTAACTCATTAAGACTCATTTGCGCTCTTTTCCTATCAATAATACCACAACCAATTGCTACAGCACCTGATGAAACTACTAATATCTCGACACCGCTTTCTAATAAACTATTAATTTCATCAGCAATACTTTTAAGCCAGATTTTATTAAAAGTACCGTCTTTATTAATTAGTAATGCAGATCCTATTTTAATTACGAGACGCTTAAATCCGAAAAATTTATCTCTCTCCATTTAACTCTCAACTTGATAAATTCTGATTTGCGTAGGACGATAAGATTATCTCTCCTTTTGTAACTGCAACACTGCCGCTTCTTGCAAGCGCCTGAACATCGCCTAATACAGTTACTTTATCCACAAAATTATCAATTATTTCCCTGGCGCCAGTTAATTGAATAGTAAAGCTATTTATAGAATTATCTAATATTTCTGCTTTATACTCCTCAATTACCAAAAATATTTCTTCTTTTGGATCCTTATTGGGTTTGATTTTAATAATTAATAATTCTCGCTCAAAATGAGCACCCAAAGTCATATCATTTATACTCACCACATCAACTAATTTTGATAATTGAGAATTAAGTTGCGCAATAGCCTCATCTGAACCAGTAATCACCAGCGTAACTCGAGATAAATTTACGTCGTCTGTAGGGGCAACATTAAGTGATTCAATATTATATCCACGCGTTGAAAATAAGCCTGTCATGCGAGTTAGGGCACCAACTTCATTCTGGAGTATCACTGATATAACATGACGCATAACGGTTCCTTTTAAATCATAAAAATACAATCGAATGATAAATCATTCCTAGTACAAACCAACTAAGCAAGTATCGATGTTCGCTTAGTTTTAATACTATTGCAATGTAATAAAATATAGTAAACACTCAATAAAAATGACAGTGAAATTACTTAGTAAACATAAATAAAATGAACACAACTAAAAATTCTCAAAAACATCCTCTTGCTGGAAAGACAATGATGGGTGCAGATATTATCGTTCAAGTCTTAGCAGATGAAAATGTTGACACCATATTTGGCTATAGTGGAGGAGCAATCCTACCAACTTATGATGCTGTTTTTAGGTTCAATGATGATTATAAAAAATCAGATGGTACGCAGCCAATGCCTCTAATTGTTCCTGCAAATGAACAAGGCGCAGGCTTTATGGCTTCTGGATACGCCAGAGCAAGTGGAAATGTTGGTGTTGTTATGGTTACCTCAGGACCAGGAGCAACAAATACTGTAACTCCTATTAGAGATTGTATGGCTGATTCAGTCCCGATTGTAGTAATTTGCGGTCAGGTTCCAACCACAGCTATTGGTACAGATGCGTTTCAAGAAGCACCTGTATCAGCAATTATGGGGGCTGTTTCAAAGCATATTTTCTTAGTAACTGACGCAACTCTCTTGGAATCAACTGTCCGATCCGCCTTTGAGTTGGCTCGAACGGGAAGACCTGGTCCTGTCGTTATAGATATACCAAAAGATATTCAGAACTGGGAAGGTGAATTTAAAGGTACAGGATCACTCCCATTAACCGGATATCGAAGTCGATTAAATGCAGTTATGAATAATGATCTTAAAGAAGATGCTTGCGAAAAGTTTTACGCATTATTTAGAGATTCAAAGAGACCGCTGATTTATGCAGGTGGTGGTGTAATTAATGCAAATGCCAGTCAAGAGATGAAAGCATTTGCGTCGGCTTATGGAATTCCAATTGTGACTACATTGATGGCTCTTGGGGCCAGTGATACCACTCAACCATTGTCTCTGCATATGCTAGGTATGCATGGCACAGCTTCAGCAAATTATGCAGTTGATGATTGTGATTTTCTAATCGCTATTGGTGCCAGGTTCGATGACAGAGTAGCTGGAAATCCAAGTGGATTTGCTCCAAATGCAAAAAAAATCGCTCATTTTGACGTAGATATTTCGGAGATTGGCAAAGTTAAGCAAGTTGATTGGTATCATGTCGGTCAATTAAAAAATGACTTAAACCAGCTTCTTGCTTATGGAGAGAAAATCTCACATTATCAATCTTTAGATCAATGGCATGCTCATATCGCTGAGCTCAAAGAGATCTATAAATTAAATTATGATAGAAAAAGCAAGTTAATTCAGCCGTATGCAGTTATAGAAGAAATAAATTCATTAACCGGTGGTAAAGCAATCATTAGTACTGGTGTTGGGCAACATCAAATGTGGGCAGCACAATACTTCGATTATAAAGAGCCAAGATTGTGGCTGACATCTGGATCAATGGGAACTATGGGTTTCGGTTTACCTGCAGCAATAGGAGCTCAATTTGCTCAACCGAATAGAATGGTAATCGATATTGACGGGGATGCCAGTATTCGTATGAATATTGGCGAATTAGAAACAGCTACGACCTATAAATTACCAGTCAAAGTTTTGGTGCTTAATAATTTCGGTGATGGCATGGTTCGTCAATGGCAAAAACTCTATTACAAAGGGAGAATGTCAGCTAGCGATAAGTCATTGCACAGAAAAGACTTCACCAAAACAGCTGAAGCGGATGGCTTTAAATACAGCAAGAGATTAGATAGGAAAGAGAATCTCAAAGAGATGATAAAAGAGTTTATTGATTTTGAAGGACCAGCATTTTTAGAGGTCATTATTGATCCTGATGCAGGAGTTTATCCTATGGTTGGGCCCGGGCAAACCTATGACAAAATGATCACCGGTGAATGGATAGCTAATAGACACGCCATTAAAGATGAAGAACTCGATAAAAGCGGGATGTTCTAAGGCTCCATTAAAAAATTCATATCAACCGCTGCTCTGTATCGCATCAAATAATTCGCGATCCACATTACCGCCACTCAAAACTATCGCAGTCACTCTCCCCTCAAGTTCGATTTTTTTATGTAAAGTAGCGGCCAAAGCGACTGCACCGCCGGGTTCAACGACCATTTTTAGATGCAGGAAAGCGAATCGCATGGCATCTTTTACTTCTGCATCAGAAACTGTCAATACATCCGAAGCTAGCTCTTTATTGATTGAAAAAGTTAGTTCGCCAGGCGTCTCTGCAAGTAAAGCATCGCAAATTGATTTCTTATCAGTTTTGTTTTTAATCCTTCTTCTTGCGTTAAAAGATGCCTGTGTATCGTTAAAGTACTTTGGCTCCACGAGATAAATAGCTGTTTCAGGTAAAAAACCTTTAATAGCAAGAGAAGAGCCTGCACTCAACCCGCCCCCTCCACAACAAATTATGACTTGATCTAGAGTCACATTCATTTCTTTGCACTGCTGTACGATTTCCAAACCCATTGTTCCTTGACCAATAATTATATCTTTGTGATCGTAAGATGGAACGAGAGTTGAATTTGACTCTAAAGCAATTTTTTTAGCTATTTCTTCACGATCTTCTTTGTAACGATTGTATAAAATAACATTACCGCCAAGTTTTTTGGTATTTTCAATCTTAGCTTTGGGTGCATCCTCAGGAATAACTATGGTCGTCTCTATACCTAATAGATTTCCGGCCAAAGCGACACCTTGCGCATGATTTCCTGACGAAAATGCCACAACCCCTCTGGATGCATCAGCATCGCTTAATTGGCTCATTAAATTATAAGCACCTCTGAGTTTGAATGAACCTGCTCTTTGGAGGCATTCAGGTTTAATTAAGACTTTTCCTTTAGTTTTCTCATTTAACTCTGAAGATTCAAATAATGGTGTTTCTTGGATCACACCTTTTAAACGCTCTGCTGCCATTAAGATTTCTTTGTAATCGTACATAATCCGTTTACTCAGCTACCAAATGATCAATTTTAGCTGCACAGATAAAGTCGTTTTCTGTAAGAGCATCAATAGCATTCGTGGTAAATTTAATATCGCAATATCCGTACCCAATTTGCATAATAGGATGGTGACCTTCTTTGACTGCTATCCATGCCACCGCATTTACAAAAGCAATAGTCTTACTATAAATAGGAAATGAAAAACGTCTGTTAATAATTTTTTTTGCGTCATCAAGAAGCCAGTCTTTATTAATCTGCTTTGAATACCTAATGACGTCTTCACGACATAAAGCAACAGCATCTTTTTCGCAGTTGTTACACTTTTTTTCAATTAATTTAGTCAATCTACTAGCCTCTGTATTTATCAACGTAATATAATAAGAATGAATAGAATATATTCATAATTACAATCATATATAAAAAATCTAGACCAATATAATTAGAAAAGTAATTAATATATTTGATTATAAGTACAATCGGTCATGTAATTTATCTTATTTTACATGGACTTAACAATGATTGCCTTAACCTATAACAAGGCAGGAGAGAATAAAATGAAATTTACCTATTTCGCTACAATATTACTATTATCAAGTATAACAAATATCTCATTCGCGCAAGACTGCTCACAAGTCATTGAATCAAATGATGCTATGCAATTCAATATGAAAGAAATGAGAGTTAGTGCAAGCTGCAAAAGTCTTACAGTTACTCTGAAACATGTTGGTAATCTCCCACAACAATTCATGGGTCATAACTGGGTTTTAAGTACCACTGAAAATATGATGCCACTAACAGGCGTTTCTATGCAGGCAGGAGCTCCAGGTTATCTTCCTGAAAGCGACGAAAGAATCATCGCTGCCACTGACATGATCGGTGGAGGACAAGAGTCCTCAATAACATTTGACCTAAGTTCATTAGATTCCTCAATAGATTACACCTACTTTTGTACTTTCCCAGGACATTACGCAATTATGAAAGGCTCTTTTATTATCGAATAGTATCGATAAAGAGCTGCTACAAAACCCCGATCTTAATACATTGGGGTTACTTTAATTAATCACTATTTGTTAAAGCAACAAAAGTTCCGCCGTTCCTCTCGCATAAAAGACGCATCAACCCAGCAAATCGTTGGGAACTCTGTGGAATACTCCTACCACCAAAAGAATATGGAAAACCAACGGCATGAATTCTAACAAGGCGATCACCCTCCTCGTTCTCAATATTAATTCGATCAATATCTCTTAATACTTTCTCCATTGAATTCCCTTGGAATTCATCACCAAAAACATAGATACTTATCTTTTTTTCTGGCGACCAAAATGACTGTATGGCATATATAATTCCATCAGAAGGGTCGCTATCACTAAAAGGAGCCCATTGACGCATTGTATTCTTGATTGATTGTCTTAATTGAGGGGTATCAGGGAGCCAGCTTCGCCCGTATTGTTGAAACATAAAGCTGCCGTTATCATTCATAATCTGTAAACCCTTGACTGTTGGGTAAACATCCAATACTTCACCTAATTTTCTCTCCGCCCATGCCCATTTAGATTGCATACTTCCTGATGTATCAATGACAAAAATGATGTACTCACTGTCAACAGGAATCCCACCTATTGCCTCATTTGCAGCTCTTTCATAATTAGGTTGTAATCTTTTTATTTCTTCTGATATTTTCTGTTTTGCCTCTTCAAGATTATCCTCACTCGCTTGAAGTAATTCTGGCTCAGATAAGCTTAACTCGTACCTACCCTGAACACCCTTCAATTCATTTTGCAAAATATCTAAATCAATCTTTTTTTCTGTAACTTCTTTTTTAATATTATTTTTAGAATTTATAGTGATTATAATTTCGTCTTCAGCGTTTTTTAACTCCTCCTCTAAAGAAATAATTACTTCATCTGATGTTTGATCCAAAGACACGAGATTAGGATCATAAAGCTTACTTAGTACCAATAACAATACGACAGCACCAAAGCCACAACATATGCAATCCAAAAAAGAAAGGCTAAAAGCTTCTATATTTCTTCGTTTTCTCAATGCATTTCCTAAGGCCAATCCTTACTGATACTCATAAATGAGCCACCAGTCCGGTAGGCCAATAGCCAATAAGCGATAGCAGCATTATAATCACCCTCCATAGGGTAAAGAAGAATATTCATAGGAATGCCACTCGGAATTTCGGTTTCAGCTTCATAGTATAGATTAAGGCGCTCTTGACCTGTAATCATACCTCGGTCAGTTTCAGCTTTATTCATGGTCGGTAAGCTATCTATCAAAAGAATAACATTATCTGGACGAGGGTTAAGTTCATTTATAACCGCGAATGCATCTTTGAGATTTGTACCATTTTGAGGGATGGTGCGACGTAAAGCCTTTATAGCATCATCCAGCTCTTTTCCATCTCCAACATCAACCCAGTCACCATCACTTTCACCAATAACAGATTTAGTCATATTATTAAAAGTATAAATTTGAAACTGACTTTCTTTTGGAAATTGCGCCGCAAGCCAATCTACACTAGAGACAGCTTGTCGCCATTTTACAGATCTTAGTTTGACTTCATCCGACATATTTCTACGTCTAAGAATATTAATTATCTTCCGATCCAGCATGCTGGCTGATGTATCGATGAGGATTAAAATCCTCTCACCGCCCACCTTTAAACCTGTCAGATATTGGCGATCACCGTCACCAGTGAAACTTCTGACTTGACCGCCAGATGTGGCGCGAGAGGCCACAGCAAGCATTCGCTCTCGCTCCTCATTTAGTTTTTCAATATCTGATTTTAGTTTTTCAATACTTTTATTTCTAGCTAAAGAATCAATACTCTCGTCTTCCAATTCTTTCTTTAGTTGCATCAATAATAACAACATTTGATCCATTTCATTTTCGATGGCGATATTCTGTTGATCAAGGTCTTTAAAAGAATTCTTGGCTAAAACTAGACGTTTTCGAGTCTCTAATAAATCAAACTTTAATTGATTTGCTTTATTTTCAGGATATGTTTGTTCTAAATTAACTTGATTCTTAATTTGTGAATTTATAATCATAAAAAGTAAAATCACAGCACCAAATCCACAGCACATGCAATCCAAAAATGACAAGCTAAATACTTCAGTTTGTCTTCTTCTATGAGCCAAAAGTCTTACCTATTGTTATCAGGGTTATTTCTATACCGGGAGAACCAATTCTAATTTTATCTCCAATATTTAATATCGAAGGTCCTTTGATCCTTTGGTTGTTAAGGTAAGTTCCATATCGACTCAGATCATTAAGAATACATCTGTCATTTTTCATAATCAGTGTACAGTGATCTCTAGAGATACCTGTTTTATTTGACGTGATTAACAAACTATTTTCTATTTGCGTGGGATTAGATCCAATCATGATTGGCATCAAGCCGAGAGGATAAGCAACATCCTCAAATAAGATATGACTTGGTTTATCATTAATACTAATTTTAGTATTAGTTTTATCAACTGAAATAGCAGATTGATCCCATGGTAATGATTTAATAATTCTTAAAGCATTATCTTGCTGTTTCGTGCTTGAGAATCTTTCTGAAGCTCCAATAACAGCACACCCCTCAGTATTCTCATAGACTGCAGCTGATAACTTTAGTTTCATTAAATTAGCTAAGCCGGGAAGCTTGGCTATCAAATTGGTTACCTGAATTGCGGGTATATCCTCTGCATGAAATATGGTTCTTAATTTATTGATAAGGAGTTTATATAAAGGCATAACCGCATCAATAAAATCAGATGATTTTATATCACATTCATACATTTGATTACCATATTCAATTTCGAGGTGAACAGTTTCTTGAGACATTGCTTTTGTTACCCAGAATGACAAATTATTAATTATTTTCTGATCAGATTCAGCGGCATAGAGAGGATCAAATCTGCATTGTTTAATAAAAGACTGAGATATCAATTTTACCCAACAATCATCAAATGCAGCTTGTCCGCAATCATCAATAATGAAGGTTTTATCTATACTCGATTTATCAGTTTGATGCATGAGAGATAGGGATAGGCAATGCAAATGAAGATCAATATGCACTAACTTAGCAGAGAGATATTCACGTCGAGTTGACGCCACTGACGATTCAATAAAGCCTAAAATTTTTACATCCAAATCATTTGCAATACCCAGAAATAAGCTTAATTGCTGATTGTCCAAGTATGGAGGTATGACAATTATCAAGGGTATATCATCAGATTTTATTGATTTTATAATTTCAAGTTCACGACTTACAATTTCTGCCGAGGAAATATGCTTATTGTGATCACTTGAATATTTTAATGTGGATAAATTAGACCAATAATGAGTGTCTATATTTTGTGGCATGATGCGAGATTTACTGAGTGCACTAGCACCGATCTCAATTTCATTTTTGTTTATCCAAACACAACTTGACTGACAGTACAAAATCTTCCCGTCTTGAAAAAGAGTTATACTGGCATCATTAACGTATAAGGTTGCGTATGACAATTTCTTTGCCTAATCTTTAATTTACGTCTATTTTCATATGTCGAATCAGTCGATCATTCGCATAATTTTCACTATCAAAAACAAGTCTTTCTTGTAATAATTGCAATTGATGTACCAAAAACATCAAGAAAATACTAATCAAAAGAGCGATGAAAGTTGAATTAAATGCCACACCAAGGCTCTGAGTTACCCCTGAAATGTCTCCTTGAACAGCAATATCAGCCTGACCTAATGCATCACCAATACCTCTAACAGTTCCAATAAAGCCTATCGATGGAATCGCCCAAGAAATATAACGGATCATCGAGAGCTCAGATTCCAATCTTTCAGCTTCCGAATCAAATATTGTGTGCGTACTAACAGACACATCTTGAATATTCTTCGAGGTACCAAACCTCCTCAAGGCATTTAATAGCGCTCTTGGCAAAACCATTGTCTTCTGTTTATCCGGTAAAATTTCAATTTGCCTCTCCAAATTTCGAGTATCTTCCGGAAGGATCTTCATGCCGTTCGCTATAGAAATTAAATTTGCCTCAAGCAATTTTCTCTCGCTCAAAAGCGAATTGGCCTTAAAACTCATAATCGCAAGTGCCCACATCATCAGGATGAAGCATGATTCTTGTTCGAAATCTTTAACCAAAACCCAGGCTGATCTCTCTCTAACATAATTAGGGTTTACCTCTGCTTCAATATTCTGTTCCAGAATCACTTGATTTGCGTTAGGTCTCACCACTGAAACGTAATAGCCATGCACGATTATAATTGCAATGATTAAAGCAAATAATTGGTATACAAATTCAATAGGTATATTGTTTTTTTTCATCTATATTTCTCTTTGATTGATAAATAAATATAATTTCAAATGATGTTTCTTTTAGATGTTTGTTGGAAATGGAATTGGCTCATCAGCTGGTATCTCTTCGGAAGGTATAAAATCATCATCGGCCTCTTCATATGTTTGATCATCAATATCATAGACTGTCTGAGATTCATTAGCGGTACTCTCGGTCGATTTTAACACCACTTCTTTAACTGAGGTTGTATCTTGGGTTTCATTTTTTTCCACAACGGAATCTAAAGGCTCAACAACTGAATTATTTTCCTGTGAAAAAGAGGAAGATATGAATATAAATACTATTGAAATCAATAGCATATTTTTAGATATACGTCTGCTGTATCTCATTTTTATCACGTGTCTTTGATTTGTTATTCAATTAATATTCCTGGCTAATCTAAACCCTATATCTACTTGCCCTTCGCTACCGAAATCTCTAAAACTTCCTCTTAATTGAGTCACGTTGGAATGACGCCAACTCGACCCTCTAATCACATGCTGTACTCCAGATTCAGGTCCATTTGGATCGATTACAATCTCTGTAATTCCGGGCGTTGGAATCGAGTAATAATCACTAATCCACTCTGAAACATTACCACTTCCATCAAAAATTCCAAGTAAATTTGCCCTGAATGTTCCTACAGGCGAGGTAGAGGCATATCCGTCTTCGTAATTTTGGATAATATTTGGCAGTATATTTTTAGCCGAGGAATCAGCAAGATTGGCATAATTACGTCGTGGGGGAAGGCGATTTCCCCATGGAAAAGCAGCGGCTGCATTCTTTGCCTGATACCTAATAGACCAGGACCATTCTGCTTCTGAGGGCAATCGGTAGCCGTTTGGAGTGGGTTTCTTTCTTTCCCATTTTTCAAAACGTTTTATATATACAGGCTCCAACCCTTCTTGATTGCTAAGCCAATTACAATACTCTACGGCATCTGACCAACTAACTAGTATTACTGGATTATTATCCGCTAAGAGTGAAGGGTGGATATCAGCTGCGGTTAAGTTAAGTCGGCGGAATCTCGAAAATTCTTTATTCGTCACCTCTTTAATTCCAATAAAAAAAGGTTTAGTTAATTCAACATTTCGTATTACTTCATTAGCACGTCGACCCATTTCTCGACGAGAGGCTCCCATCATAAACTTTCCTGCTTCAATCCTTCTTAATACCTGCCCTTGAGAATTTGTCAATGAAGACTGTATGCCTCTCAACCTAAACTCATCTTCGGTAAGAAGATTCACATCTATATTTTGCGGATAATTTAATCTTGGTAAAATCTTACGCATAAAAGGAGCATAACCTTCCTTTTTGACCAGCAATTCATGGCTCATTGTAGGTAATTCTATCTCTAGCTTTCCTTTGCCTCGTTTTTGATTATCAATAAATATATCGGCATCCATTGGGTTAGCGGAAATAATAACTTTCCCAACTCGAGCAGTTAAATCAACCTCTAACGATTGTTTTTGAGCCGACTCTAAAAGTATTTTTCTCTCTGCAACATCAAATCCACTTTTTGAAAAAGCAATTACATACTCCTCATTTGGTAATAATGATAAAACCAATGGAGATTGACCCCTGTAACGCCCATTCACTTTGATATTCGCACCAAATGGAATGGTCTTTATAGATAACTCAGCATTGGCTGGTTCTAAGTTTATCGATTTTATTGTCTGACTGGTATTAGCCTTTACAGAAAATCTTCCGTCCCAAGCCTGATATCCTTTTTTTATAACTGATATGTCATGGAAGCCTTCCATTAGTTCTAAGTTCGCTGGCGTTTTGCCAATCTCTATATTTTCGCTATATATAATTGCATCTGTAGGTACAGAATCAATACTAATATTTGCCCACCCAGGAATCAGATCAACAAAAATACGTTGCTTGATATTCATTCCTTTAATATTTATTTTGTCGGTAAAAGGTAAAAATCGATCCGAATTAATATTTAAAATATATTGTCCCGGCTCAAGCGCTTTTGATTTAAATATTCCCTCTGCTCCCAATAAACCATTGAGGGATACTTGAGTATTTACTCCAGCGTTTGTATGGATATCAACAAGTCCCGGAAGCTTCTTCATGTTCATCGAAACAATAAGGTCATCCGCTTCCCCTACTACGAAAGTTTGATTCAAATCGTAATAACCTTCTTTCTTAACCAGCAAAGAATGTGTTCCAGCTCTTAATAAAGAACGATCACCCAACGATACTTCGAACCAGTTTCCTTCGATAGATAATGAATCTATATCCGGAGGATTTATCTTAAATTTTACAGAATACGAACTAAATATAAGGTATGAGATAAATATTAATACCATCAACATGCCAGAGATAAAAAATTTCCATTTGTTATCTAGCAGGAAGTCATGATCGTTTGATTCAGAAATGTTGCGTGAAAATTTTCTCGCTTTTATCTCTTCAGTATTATCAATATCGTCATCATTAATAAATTCTGGAGGCTGCGTAAGATAGTCACTGTTCTTCGTGTTTATAAATAAGATAACCTCATCATTATTATATTGAATTATAATTTCTGTCCCAAATAATCTGATTTTATCTTGATCATGCAAAATTAATTTATCAATTAAATCTGTTTTATTTATCTGGATTGAGATAATTTCTTCTTTCCTCTCTATAGACAACTCATTATTAGATAAAGAGATACAAGAAAAAAAAGTGTTGCCTGGGCCTGGAATTTGAACATCGCAATCTCGATTCGTACCCAAACTGATTGTGCTCTCAGCTATCAAAAATTGATCATCGTCTTGTCCGACTTTTCTAATAATTAACCGAGAAATCTTCAAATTTTTTCCTCACATATTACGGTAATTACTGACGTCGGTATTTCTGGTGCCACCCTAAATTCTTCTCGAACATCTCGATAGCCATCTCTTATGCCAATTGCAATATAATTTCCAGGACGAAGGGAGAGCTGCTTAACATTAAAAACCTCTAGTTTGCTGATTCTAAAAATTGTAACTTTAGTTATATTGTCAGAGATGAGGGTGATCTTTATTGGTGTGTTTGCCCGTTTTAACAATCGTTTAAGCTCGCTAATTTGATTTCTTAAACGAGGTTTATCTTCTAACTTTACAGCTTCTAAAAGAAGGTTTGTGGCTCTTTTCATCGTTATTGGGTCACTTAAGATATCATAATCATCGATGTATTTTTGAACTTCATCGGAGAATCGCTGACGAAGCTTTGATCTTATTAGTCCAATTTTAGCAAATTGTAAATCGCCATCAATTTCCAGTAATCTTAGATATGTATCTATGGCGAGACCCCACTGCTCCATATTTTCATGATCTTTACTTGCTGCCTCTAAAACAGAAATTGATATATCTTTTTCTTGTTCCTCTAATTGAATAATGGCATCAATAGGTTCCGTAGATTTAGCGTCAATTTCTTTGGCAGAACCGAACAGCGCTCTCGCAGATTGAAAATCATTATTTGTTAATGCAATGAACCCTTCCGACATACTTATTTCAAAATTATTTCGAGTAATTTTAGCATCGATATTGTTCAATAATTCACGAACTGATTCATTTTCTAAATCTAACTCTCGGGCCGCTTTATACCTCTCTCTAGCTAAGCTCAAATCCATATTATTTTCTAGTTCTAATCCTTGGCTCTTGAGATCAATTAACTCCTCAAGATTTAAAGCTCTTCGATAATATTCACTATATTCAGTGTTATTTGGAGATAATGACACTGTAATATCAAAAAACTTAATCGCATCATTAAAATTATCATTTTTAAGTGCTTTCTTCCCGGCATTGAGATTTTGCATTAAGATCTCATTTGTTTGTTCAGATAACATATTTAAGGCATTCAAAGCATCAACATATTTCTCTTGAGCTGCCTCATATCTCCCATTTAAATACAAAGAATCGCCTGCTTTATAGTTATTCTTAATATCTTGGTACGCTAATCCCCCCCATTTCTCAATCCCTCTCTCTTGCAAAAAATCTATCATAGAGACCAATTTGCCCAACGCTTCATCCGCCCTTAGTCTCGTCTCAATGATTAAACTCTCATTTTCGATCTCAATATTTTCCGTTATATTATTTTTATATGCGGCACTGCTTTCAATATTTTTATTCGAATTGATACTGCTCGGTAAAACAAAAATCACAATGAAAAATATAATTAAAATAAAAACAAGGCTTATGTAAAAATTTCTCTTTGAAATTCCAGTCACTTCTCGTTTTTCTTCACTTAATGCTTCTGAATTAAGCTTGAACTCATCGACAGAAATTGGCTCAACGTGAATGATTTCCTCATTAGTAACATCGTTAAGATTGGCATTACCCGCCGCATAGCCAATTTCAGTAATATAATCTTTCACTTCCTTTGCTGAGACCTGTATATCTGAATTGAGACCTATCATCCTCTCTAATAATATCTTTAGCTCAGCACTCAACTCTTCATCAAAAGTGGCTATAGAATTGCCATCTATTAAAGGAGGTCTTCCATAAATAATTTCATAAATTAACTTACCCAATGAATCAATATCTTTACTGAAATAATCATCTTTAGAAGGAGTTTCTTGATTCATTGTTGATGCATGCTCTGAAAAAGTAGCTGCCACACCAAAATCTAATAAAAAAGGTTGTCCTTTTTTATCTAAAAGAATGTTATGTGCTTTTATATCCCCATGTATAACTTCTCTTGAATGAGCGTAATCTAAAGCATCAGCAATCAAACTAATTACGGGGAGTATATTTTTTAGATCTTCCTTACAAAGGATTGATATCGCTGGTCCATCTATAAACTGCATTGAGTAAAATGGACTTACTGAATCCTCATGAAACTCATAAACACGTATAATATTAGGATGAATAAGATGACTTGCAATCTCCCATTCTCTCTTGAGAGCACGATGATAATTTAAGTTTCCTTCTGAGGTTTTATGAAGAAATTTTAATGCGACATGGACCTCTAATTTCATATCAGTAGCGAGCCAAACAGTCGCCATACCACCTTCTCCAAGGCATCTTATCAATCGATAACGTTGATTCAATATTAAATCTTTAGTTAATTTAGGCACAAGAATGATTTATCTATTGATCACTAATTCGAAAAGGTTCTTCAGTCACATCTGTAGTGGTAATCTCAGTTTCAAGTTGATTGATTTCTTTTAAAATCTTTCTCCATCCCTCGTATTGGGATTCAGCTGTCCCAGTTAATCGTCTTGACTGCCCTTCCACTTGTATAACCAGAGGTGCTGCTTCAGCAATAAATGACTCAGATAATTCTCCAATTTGTGCACGATAAGAATTTGTTGATTGCCTTAACTGCCAAGCCTCTATTATTGTTCTGATACCACGATCCATTCCAACGCTTTGAGTGGCTCTTTTTATATTTCTTCTCGATCGACTTGTATCACTGGTATCCATATTAATTGAGCCTGCTGTAACAGCTACACCTATTAACGCCCTAACAGTGGCTGCACGCTTTGTATCCCTAATAATAACTTGATTTTCACGCGCTTTTTTTCTCCAGCCTTCATAGGGCAGAGCAACACCATAATAATAATTAGCATAATGTTCATTAATGGAGTCAACAACCAATCGATCTCGTTCTCTAATCCCGCGAAGTCTTTGTACCATCGGATCATTTTCTGGCGGCAACCTTATAAGTTGAATGAAATTATTTTCAACACTTAAGTATGGCTCATAAACTGAAGGCACCATATTTGCAAAAAACATTAACTCCGAGATTTGTTGGATCCTTTTATTATCTGAAGAATGCAGTGAGGCGGCGAAAAAACGTAAGTCATTTGCAAAATCATTAAAAATCTTTTGGTAGGGATCTACAGCTCTATCCCTACTCTCAGAATAAGACCTTAATCCTGTTTGTGTAGAGTATTCTCTAGAGAACCACTCTTCACCGGTAATATCCTCGACTTTTATTAACAGAGAAGCATATTCTCCATCTGATCGAATAATTCTTCCGCTAATAATTACATCTGTAATTACAGCTCTTGAGGGAATAACTCTGACTGAACCCCAATAACCAGTTTTTTCTAGTGTTGCCTTTATATGATAAGGAAAAAATCGAGACTCTGCTTCCCGTATCTCTTCATAAATACCAGTCTTATCAGAATCATTTTCCTCTGGGATTCCAGGATCAAACTTGACTACACCAACATCTAGTAATAGGTTTTCGGATATATTTAAACTGGCAACATCCAGAGTTGTTCTCTCTGCATCAATAACCTCTGAAACCGTACAAGCTGAAGTTATAATCAATGTTGTACATATTATAAAAAAAAATTTCATTATTTATTCACCAAAATAGTTCAAGCATTCTTATTTATAATCGATTGTAATTCCTATACTCTTCCCATAATCGCTCTCTTAGTTTAGCATCTCCTTCTGTTAGTGCGGCCTCACGTAATTGCTTTGCAACTATATCTTCGCTGATTAAGTCGGGAATATCATCAGGTGTTCTTGCATCTATCTCTTCCTGACTTAGTTGACCTACAGACGCAGTTCTGGGATTAGCGTTTGAGTTAGAAATATCACCTTCACCGCCTCTCTGACTGCCTCCGGATGATTGTTTACCGAGACCAACGCCACCCCCATTTCTTGAATTTCCACCAAAGCCTTCCGTATTACGACCTACTGAATCAATTTCTTTTTGTTCTTGACCTAAAACCTCATCTAGACCACCAACCGATCTCTCAAGATCGCCTTCAAGTCTAGCTTGTTTTTCAGCATTTGTTTCACTCGGATAATTCCTACTGCCATTTTGTTGATTTCCTGATCCTCGGCCGTCCACACCACGAATTCCACCTGAAGAGCCTGACATCCCACCACTGCTGCTACTGCCACCTGAAGAGCCTGACATCCCACCACTGCTGCTACTGCCACCTGAAGAGCCTGACATCCCACCACTGCTGCTACTGCCACCTGAAGAGCCTGACATCCCACCACTGCTGCTACTGCCACCTGAAGAGCCTGACATCCCACCACTGCTGCTACTGCCACCTGAAGAGCCTGACATCCCACCACTGCTGCTACTGCCACCTGAAGAGCCTGACATCCCACCACTGCTGCTACTGCCACCTGAAGAGCCTGACATCCCACCACCAATTCCGCTGTATGTCACCCCACAACTTTGCAACAAAATAATTAAAATCAACCCAACAAAGTATTTTTGAATCAGCATAATAAAACCCCATTAATTCGTTACTAATATTTTACATTAACATTAAATTCCAACCTTGCCACCTTTGAAAGCGTCGTGATGATTGAATTAATCCTCAATATAACCTTATTTTATTTACTTTATTAGGGCCCCATAACATCACATACAATTTATTACGTTTAAATAAAAAAAACGGTCAATAAATGACCGTTTTTCCTAGGGGAAGCATTATGTTTGACTAACTCATCTCTCGTCGTCTTCTTTTAGATCCTCAGTCTTTTTTATCGTTCATTTTTCTCATATTACGATCAGATTTATGCTCATCACTGTGGCGTTTAAACTTATTTCTTTTTAATTCCTTAGAAACAATTCTAGCCGCCGCTTTAGCTAGTCGTCTACGCTGATCATCATCAAGCTCGTCATTGATGTTTTTTCGGGATAGATCTCGCAACATTACTTGCCCTTTTATCAATACATTCATTTCATTTGATAGCGTTGATACTTCAGTTTTATAGCCCATCCCTCAATAAACGTTATTATATAAAATATAGTAATTTATTGATCTTAAAATTACTGTCAAGAATCTTTTATTATTGTGAAGAATTGTTAAAGATTGCTGTATTTATTAACTTTGCATGCAAAAATACAATGAAATATATTATGGAAATAGGCAATAATAAATAATGAGTAGCATAAAAAATATTCTTTTAATTGATGATGACAAGAGACTTTGCCAATTATTGCGGGATTTTCTTTCGCATCATCAATTAAACATTAAAGTTACTCATAGTGGTGAAAATGCAATTGCCTTAATCAAGGAAAATAGACTAGGTCTTGAGTGCTATTATGATTTATTAATTCTAGATATCATGTTGCCTGGAATATCAGGATTAACAACTTTAAAAGAGATTAGAAAGGATAATTCTATCCCTATCATAATGTTGACTGCCAGCGGTGAGGAAAAAGATCGTATATTGGGTCTCGAGCTTGGAGCTGACGATTACCTTCCAAAACCTTTCAGTACCCCTGAATTATTAGCTAGAATTAAAGCGATCCTCAGACGCTCTTCACGATATATTAAACAAGATCATATCTCTTATGGTCTAATTGAGGTGTCAGCAAAAGCACGTCAAGTAAAATACAATAATTTAGACCTAGCACTTACTGGAACAGAATTTGAAATACTGTACTGCCTTGCGATAAATCAAGGTAATACAGTGAATAAAGATGAATTAAGTGAGCATGCATTAGGGCGCTCATTCGTTCCTTATGACAGAAGTATTGATACTCACATAAGCAATATAAGAACAAAACTAAAAAAACTTGGTGCAATAAAAGACATTATCTACAGTCAAAGAGGAGTTGGATATGCCTTGATTGGCGATCAATAATTTATATTATGAAAAATCTATTTATAAGAATCTTTACCTCTTTTTGGTTAATAATTTTTGTCACCATGACCTGTGCAGCTTTGGCTGGTTATTACTATCATCAGCGCATGGAACAAATTTATACTAATTTTGAAATTGATGAGACTGTTATCAGGGCAGGAGAAATATTAAATACACAGGGTTATTCGGGTTTAAAGATTTGGTTAAAAAATATTGATAATAGAGATCAATATCCACTCAGAATATTTCTTTTGAATAGTAACAAAGAAGATATTTTGGGAAGAAGAGTCCCCAGAAGAATCGTTGATTGGCAAAATCATTTTGAACTTTCTCATCATAATCCAAGATCAAAAAAAGCGAAATCTAGGCAAACAGATCTTATCATTCCAGATAATTTAAGACCCGCAAACTCAATATCCGTTCTTATTGGGCCAGACAAAAAGATATTTGAACTATACTTTTTCCCAAAAAATACCTCCTTTGAGGGTATATTTAATGACAATTTGCGTTGGTTAATTTTTATCTGTGTCATGGTATTGAGTATTTCAGTCTCATACCTTCTCTCGCGTGCTATAACCAATCCAATAAGGCGCTTTAAACATGCAACACGCTCAATTGCTGATGGTAACTTCTTAACTAAAGTATCAGATTCTGTAAGCCAACGAAAAGATGAAATTGGCAGTCTTGCTCGCGACATAAATAGAATGTCAGAAAAATTATATCAATATGAAGAACAGGCAGAAGAGTTACTCCGGAACATCTCGCATGAACTTCGCTCCCCTCTATCAAGAATGCTAGTTGCACTAGATATCGCACAACAAAAAAACACCGATGGAGAAATCGAATACCAAAGAATCAAAAAAGAAATTACTATTCTAGATGAGTTAATTGGAAGTATTTTAAAATATTCTAGTTTAGATGCTTCAAAAAACGAACCGCTGAAATATTTTAACCTTGATGAACTAGCAAAAGAAGTAATAGAAAATGTTAATTATGAGTTTAGAACTAATTCAGCATTAAGTAACACCATAATTCTCAAGTCAACGCATGATATAGATTTTTATGGGTACAAATCTATTCTTAAAAGTGCACTTGAAAATATTTTACGTAATGCAGTGAAATATGGACCCAATCATGCTGATATCTTATTTGAAATCACAAAAGCAAACGAAATTATTCAGATATCAGTGATTGATAATGGTTCGGGGGTCAATCAATCGGATAGCGAAAAAATATTCGAACCCTTTCATCGGTCAACACAATTGGATACAAAAGAGCATGAGAGTGGCTCAGGTCTTGGGCTCGCCATTGCCAAGCAAGCAATTGAATTAAATAAAGGGGAGATACAAGCCATTACCACAAAAGATAATTTTGAGATTAAAATAAAGTTACCGATAAGGGCAGAGAGTAAATTTTAATTCTCTTCATCTACCAAAAAGTAAAGAGGTGTTTTAATTCCCATTTTCTTGCCAGCTTCTTTTGGCCAATTGGTACTTATCTGGCTTGAAACCATCTTTTCTAGTGTTTCCAAAATTTTATCTGGCCATGGAGCGACTTTTCGAGTTTGCATATTAATATGTAAGATCATCCATTCTGCCGTTGCCACAATTTCTTTATTATCTGGTTTTAGCATAGTTTGAAAAAGATGAATTCGTTTTTCATCATAAGCCAATATCGATGATTCAATTCGAAATTCATCATCTACCTTCAATTCTTGTTGATAGGTAATATGACACTCAACAGAGAAAGTCGAAAATTTCTCAACCTCTATATATTCTTGCGTTATTCCTAGTTGAATCCATTGTTTATCAACAGCTAAATCAAAAGCTGTTAGATAATAAGCCACATTCATATGACCATTAACATCGATCCATTCAGGTATTACTTTTCCTTTAGTGGTATATAGTTTCTCTATTTTATCTTCCATCATTATCAGCTCTGAAGCTCTATTAAGTCCCTAAAATTTTCTAACGATTCTGGATTTGCAAGCGCTTCTGTATTTTTAACCTCTTCTCCATGTATAACATTCCTAACGGAGAGCTCAACGATTTTTCCACTCCGTGTTCTAGGTATTTCCTTAATTTGAATAATCTTCTCAGGAACATGCCTAGATGTCGTATTTTTTCTAATAATATTACATATAGATAATTTAAGCTCATCATCTAAACTCAAGCCATCTTTTAATACTACGAATAGAACAACTCTCACATCATAATTCCAATTCTGACCCACGACGATACTTTCCTCGACTTCCTCAAGTTTTTCGACTTGACGGTATATATCCGCCGTGCCAATACGAACCCCTCCAGGATTCAATACCGTATCTGACCTACCATGAATAATCATACCGTTTGATGCGGTGATAACCGCATAATCACCTTGGCACCATATACCCGGATATTTTTCATAATATGCCGCATGATATTTCTCGTTATTACCGTCATCCCAGAAATATATAGGCATGCAAGGTGCTGCTCTCGAACAAACTAACTCCCCGCTCTTCTCAATCATTGGAGAGCCAGAGTCATTGTATATTTCAACAGCCATACCAAGTCCCAGACACTGTAACTCCCCTCTTCTCACAGGCAGTATTGGATTGCCAGAAACAAAGCACGAGATAATATCGGTGCCACCAGAGATTGATGATAGCTGCAGATCATTTGACACACTCTGATACACATAATCAAAACTCTGGGGCGCTAAAGGTGATCCTGTAGATAGCAGGGTTCTTAATGAATCTAGATTAAATTCAAGACCTGGTTTTATTTTTGCTTTCTCTTGAGCAGAGATATACTTTGCACTTACTCCAAAAATAGATATTTTTTCTTCTTCGGCTATTCTCCATAATATTCTACCTTCGTCATAAAAAGGAGAGCCATCATAAATAACAAGAGTCGCGCCAGCTGCTAATCCACTAACCATCCAATTCCACATCATCCAACCGCAAGTAGTAAAATAAAACAAACGATCATTTGAGCTAATATCATAATGCAGAATGTGCTCTTTCATGTGCTGTATTAAAGTACCACCTGCACCATGCACAATACATTTAGGGACACCTGTTGTCCCTGATGAATACAAAATATATAAAGGATGATCAAAGGGTAATGCAATGAACTCCAAATCTGCCTCATAACTAATAACATCATCCCATGAAGTTTCATCAACATTAATATTTATCTCATTCTCATCCTCAATAAAAGAAACCAACAAGGTGTTCTGAATACTAGGTATTCTTTTAACAACCTCACTTGCCAGTGATAATGAATCATATTGCTTACCGTTGTATAAGTAAGCATTGGCAGTAATTAACAATTTCGGAGAAATTTGACCAAATCGATCGACCACACCTTCTAGTCCAAAATCTGGAGAACATGAAGACCAAATTATGCCTAAACTGCTGCAAGCTAACATCGCAATAATTGCTTCAGGACAATTTGGTAAAAAAGCAGCGACACGATCATTCTTCTTTAAGCCTATTTTTTTGAGATAGCTTGCTACTGAAGCAACTTGATTCCTCAGCTCATCAAAACTTAGCTCTGATCTAAGATCTTTTTCTCCCCGAAAAATAATGGCGGCTTGATCTCCATTATTCTTAAGCAGGTGTTCAGCAAAATTTAATGTTCCGCCAGAAAACCATTTTGCAGATGCCATACCATCATTTTCCGTTAAGGCATATTTATATGGCCTAGAAAAACGGACACCACAAAAATCAATAATACTGGTCCAAAATTTCTCACGCTCAGTGATTGACCAATGATGAAGATCGTTATAATTATCGAACCCATGCATGCTCATGAAGCGATACATTGCAGAACTTTTTAGACTGTTATCATTGGGCTGCCAAAGTATTTTACTCATCAATTAACCTTGAAAATTTGATGAGTTGCAAGTTAGGAATGACTCCAATTATTGACATCGTCGCCATCATTGGGGGACAGTCCAATAATATCTCCATCTTCATTTACCCCCAAACCTAAAACCATTCGATTTGCATAGGCAAAATACGCTGCCACCTGATTGATTTCAAGAATTTGACCATCATCAAGACCGGTTTCTCTCAGTTCATTAATGTCATTCAATGAAATTTTATCAGGCGTTAAAGTTAAGTTAATTGAATATATGATTGCAGCCAACTCAATACCCTCAAAAACTTCTTCGGGCTTCTCTTGTTCTAATGAGGTTCGAATACTTTTTGACCTTACATCATCTTTTAGTAGCTTTCGCATGCCTTCATAATGATGCTCAAGGCAATAATCACAATTATTAATGCTGCTCACACAAACACCTATTGCTTCTAACAGCCATTTTGGAAGTGTATTACGTGGATGATGGATTACATTTTTATAAAGCATCATGTGACCCACCATGGAGTGAGGCCTTAAACTATGTGCCATCATTATATTATCAACATTATCATTAGGCCCCTTGATTCGCTGATATAATTCTTTAATCTCGCCGATTGCATCTTCGAACTTGATTGTCTTAATCCAGGTCATATTAGATCTCGCTTTTAATATTTTCGTTTATTTTATTTAATATTCTCGGGATTGGGAAACATATCTGCTTCATCCTCATCTCTGGGAGATAAGCATTGAAAATCCTTTTCAACAAGTATGGATAATTCCTCTTCATTGACTAGCTCCACTGAACCCGATATTGAAATCTCGTTCGAACCAGACCATCGATCAACAATACCTTCAGGAATCCCGATGGATAGAGAGCTTTTATAAAAGCTCGCCGTTATACCTTGATCATTATTCACCACTTTTAATTCATATATTAGAGCTTCATTATTAGGAAAATGAATAGTCTCACTAACAATTTTTTTCTCTCTCATTAAGCTCACTTCAGATTGAGTTAATCTTAATCTGATTGAGTTTGATTTAGTTCTTAGCTTCATGATTAAACACCTTTTTAATTCCAGATATGAATAAAAGACATGTTATTAATTAGAATTTTATATGCTTTTTATTTATTTAATTTTTAGCCGTACGAAATCCAGTATGCATAAGACTCGTGTCTGGAGTCGTTCCCATTCTCGCAGAAACTCTATAACCATGACAAAAATCAGGGTCGCACAAAAAAGAGCCTCCTTTAATAGTCTTCATTAAAGCGGAGTTATCTTCTTCATATTCAGAGTCTGTCCATTCCCAGACATTACCAGCCATATCATAGAGACCTATAGGTGAAGAAGGAAACTGTTTAACTGAAGATGTCATCATAAAGCCATCTTCATTGGTATTAATGAACGGAAATTCACCTTGCCATACGTTGGCTTTGTGCTGATTGTTTACCTTAATATTATCACCCCATGGATATTTCGTGCGACTATTAGATCCATTTCTTGCGGCATGTTCCCATTCTATTGCTGTAGGCAATCTCTCTCCCTTCCAAATAGTATATGCAATAGCATCATTCCAACTTACTTGAGTGACAGGATGATTATCTACTGCCTTATCTTTTTGTAGCCCTGCCGGATATTCCCAGTAAGCGCCTTCTTGAAGATACCATTGTTGCTTTTCAAACGAAAATACACCTGAATCGCCAAATTTTTCAGCTTCGGTTACATAGTTTGTAGCATTAATAAACTCTCTAAATTCAATGACCGTGACTGGATGAGTTGCTAAATAAAATGAATTGACTGAGTATCTTTTAACTGGCTTTTCAGAAGCAAGACCATCCTCCGAACCAATATCAACTAATCCTTTAGGTACAAAAACAAAAGCCTCGTCTAAGATGGTATTTTCACAGCTAGAAATAACAAACAGAATCAACATCAATGATATTAATTTTAAGTTCAAATTCATAATTAATTCCTCCGTGAAATTCATTTTTAATCTTAAGTCATTATTATTAAATAATAACAAAAATTTTATTTAACGGGGAAACTTTAAAAAATAATTGAAAACAATTGATTCAAAAAAATCAATTCATAGGAGCTATTTAGGCAAATATCTTCTAGGATTTACCATTGATATAAGAATTGTCAACTTTACGATGACAGTAACAATAAAGAATAAGCAACACACTGATAAAACATCCTGGAATTAAAAACTAATCCCAGGATGATAATCAGTATATTAAGGGTTGACCCTAGCCTGCTACTACAGAGTCTGCTTGAGGACCTTTTTCACCTTGACTAACTTCCATGGTGACTGTTTGACCTTCTTTTAAAGTTTTAAAACCTTCCATTTGAATGCAGCTGTGATGAACGAATACATCCGGTCCACCTTCTCGCTCTACAAAACCAAAACCTTTATCATCGTTGAACCATTTTACGGTTCCTGTAACTTTTTCGCCTGACATACCTTACCTCAATTACTTCTGTAAAAAAAAGATCGAATAAATCGATCATGATATCTTGCTGTTATAAATACAAATAACGATCAAATACTAGCTCATGAAATAGACATTAACGAGTCAAAGTTTTATAATTGATCAATATATAAATAGAAAATAAAAAAATTTATTCATTTATTTCAATCATTTAGTTAATCATGCTTACGCATATATTAATCATTAGGGGTTCTTTTTATTATGGCTATTTTAGGTAAAAAAGCCATAATAACCCGCATTCTTTCAACTCATAAATTTATCTATCATCACCTCAGTGATAACAAAATAATTCTATTATGATTCGATACCAAATAAGTTAAGAAGAAATTCTGCAAAAAAGAAGATACTTCCAAGACTCACCAAACCAATTAATAGAGCGGCAAATAATCCAAGCATGAAGGGTCGAATACCAATATCTTTCATACCTCGAAAGAATGAAGTTAAGCCAACGGCAGACATTGCAATTAATAGTAAATTTTCAGCTAATGATTTAACCAAGATTACCAATTCATTCCATTGGTCCAAATTAATCAATCCAAATGGAGTTTCACTTAAATCGCCTATTGTTCGAATGGCGGACATAAATGCAAAACCCACAATAAACCATGGAATCATCCCTAGCCAAGACCATCTACTTTTTGATTGTGATACCTGGTCTTGCTGTCCATACAGGATACCAACCAGCGGAATGACTGCAATCATACATAAATTTCTCACTAACTTGGTCACGGTCGCAATATCCAAAGCCAAAGGCGCATCATATTGTGATTGATACATCAATCCAGCACCAGCAACTTGAGCGGTCTCATGAATAGAAGTACCAAGAAATAGTCCGGCCATCACTGGTTGATCTGCAAATAAAAAATGGGCCAGAAACGGATAAGAAAACATTGCAACTAGTCCAAAGATTGTTATGCAAGCGATCGCGTAACTAACCTCAGCTTCCTTGGCTCTGATTAAAGGTGCTGTTGCTACAATTGCTGTAGCACCGCAAATGCTAGTCCCAACAGCGATCAGCCCTGTTAATTGCGGTGATAATCTCATGGAGCGACCTAACATCCTCACAGTGATTAATCCAATAGCAATTGCGGTTATAACGAATGGAAGCGCCACCAGAGTAAACTTTCCTGCACCAAATAAACTCAAACGAATACCTAAAAACATTATCCCTATTCGTAATATTGTAGTGGCACAAAATTTTAAGCCGATTTGTATCGTATTGTTTAAGGGGAGTGTATTAGCAATAATCATACCGATTATAATTGCCATCATGATGTCACTAATAGGTGAACGATTGAAGCCTAAAAGATCCTCTCCAATCCATTTTGCAGCAATACTAGCGACAATTGATACACTACAAGCCAGCAATAAACCAAATAACCAACCAAAATTCTTAAATATGCCCTTGGAATACAATTAATATCTCCTAAAATAATATTGTTGAGAGTGTACTCAGATTAATGGATCAGGTTACTATTTTCTCAAGAAGGTGTTTTATAACTTAGAATCGTATTCTTAATACATCTCTATAGTATCAATGCTATCAGACTTATGGAAAAGAAATTTTCTTCATAATCAACGTATGACACGGAAGAAATAAATTTCATTCATAATACTACTAATTATTATTGAGAATAATTCTCATTTAGGTAGAATAAAGCAAAATAAAAAACTAGAATTTACAATCAAGAGCAAACCTATGAGCAAACTCCAGAAATTAATGACAATTCTTTATATCGTTATTTTCTCCTTAAGTAGTGCATTTGCCGAGGAAGTCAATGTATACACATCTAGACATTATGATTCGGATGATGCCTTATATTCAGAATTCACTAAAGAAACTGGTATTAAAGTTAATATCATATCGGGGAATGGCAGCGCTTTAATTGAGAGACTTAAGGTGGAAGGAAAAAATTCACCAGCAGATATCTACTTTACTGTTGATGCAGGAAATCTCTGGAAGGTACAAAAAGACGGTTATTTCAAATCTATTAACTCAGAGAGTATAAAATCTGTTGTTCCAAAAAATCTAAGGGGTCCCAATGATGAGTGGGTTGCGATAGCAAAAAGAGCCAGGGTAATCTACTACAATCCAAATACAGTAACTGCAAATGAAGTCAATAATCTCTCATATGAAGACCTAGCAAGGCCAGAATGGAAAGAAAGAATTGCGATTAGAAGCTCAAGCAATATGTATAACCAATCTTTAGTTGCCTCATTAATTTCTAACCACGGTATCCAGACAACTGAAAGTTGGGCTAAAGACTTCGTGAAGAATTTTGCAAGAAACCCGCAAGGAAGTGATAGGGCCCAGATTGTTGCAGTAGCAAATGGGGAAGCAGATATCGCGATTGCTAATAGCTATTACATTGGCATAATGCTTTCTGGTGGATCTGGCGACGATCAGTTGCAAGCAGCAAAAAAAGTTAAGATGCATTTTCCAAATCAAGGAAATCGAGGTGTTCATATAAATATAAGCGGTGCTGGTGTATTAAAAAATTCTCCCAATAGTGAAAACGCCATTAAGTTTATAGAATTTCTTCTATCCAAAAAAGTTCAACAATATATGGTAAATATTTCATTTGAATATCCGGTTATTGATGGTATTGATCCGCACCCTTCTATCGCTAACTTTGGTACTGACTTCAAAGAAGACAGAACCTCTGTTGCTGATTACGGAAAATACAATCCTGATGCAATTAGACTTATGGATAGAGCAGGCTGGAAATAGATAAAATCTATTATCTCGTTTTTTTGATATAGTCGGCATTTATTCCAAAGAGTTAATAGATTGCTTAAACCTTCGATTCCATCCTTTTGGGCAGTATTGCCTTTTTTAATACTATTTCTTTTTCTACTGCCAGTTCTAATAGTACTTTTTAGTCTTTTTAGTGGCTATTCTGAAAATTGGGCGCATTTATACAATTACGTATTAGTAGATTACATAAGTAACACCTTGTATTTAATAATTGGTGTCTCTCTTACCTCACTTTTAATAGGAACCATTTCTGCTTGGATAGTCACAAACTATGATTTCTTTGGTAAAAGATTTTTGGAATGGGCTCTTATACTCCCATTAGCCACCCCACCATATATACTCGCCTATACATTTACGGGTTTCTTTGATGCCTATGGAACAGCAAATAATATTATCCGAGAGATATTTTCTCTAGATCAAAGTTTTATTTTATTCCCAAATATAAGAAATATATATGGTGCTATTGTTGTATTCTCATTCACGCTTTACCCCTATATTTATCTTGTTTCTCGAGCGGCCTTTTTAAATCAATCCAGGTCAATACTTGAAGCAGGAAGGATGCTTGGTTTAAATCAATATGAAATATTTTATAAACTATCTCTACCAATCATTAGACCGGCGGTTATTGGTGGCTTAATGCTTGTGATTATGGAAACAATTTCTGACTTTGGAGCCGTTGATCATTTTGCAATTCAAACATTTACAACTGGAGTATTTCGAACTTGGCATGGTATGTACGATTTAACAACTGCCATGCAATTGGCATCAATATTGTTAATTTTTGTTGCAACATTTGTTTGGATAGAAAAAACATCAAGAAAAAAAGCACTTTATACTTCTGGATCTTCTACTTTTAAGCCAGCAAAAAAAATAAAACTAATAAAAATGAAAGCTGTTATTGCTTTCTTTATTTGCTTTATACCAATTTTAATTGGTTTCATCCTGCCAATTACAGAGCTTACAAAATGGGCGATCAATTATAATTTAACATTTTTTGATGAAAAATTTTTGCAAGCTGCCATGAATACAATCTTATTGGCTGTTGCGGCCGGTATTTTATGTGCCTCAATTGCATTAATTATAAATTTCTCGATTCGCTTTAATAAGAATAGATTTTCTAATTTTTTAAGCTCATTTTTATCTTTAGGTTACGCTGTCCCCGGATTGATCTTAGCTGTCGGTATTGTCCAATTATTCGCTTTGATTGATAAAAATATATTTATCAATACAGATATTATTTTAACGGGCAGCTTAATAGGTTTGATATTTGCCTATGTAATAAAATCATATGCATTAGCTAATTCAACTTTTGAGTCAGGCTTTCAAAGAATTAGCTTTCACTTAGATGATTCTGCTAGAACTTTAAATTCAAGTGGTTGGAATTTACTGTCTAGAGTTCATTTCCCATTACTAAAAACAAGTTTTCTTACTAGTATATTACTAGTGACCTCTGAAGTAGTTAAGGAGTTACCAGCAACATTGATTTTAAGACCATTTAATTTTGATACTTTAGCTGTCTCAACTTATATCTATGCAGCTGAAGAAAGAATGTTCCAAGCGGCCGCGCCAGCAATTGCTATTATGTTAGTGGGATTAATACCAATAATTTTACTCACTAAAATGATAAGCTCTTCACGACCAATGGATAAATAGAACTATGACAGCCCTCGTTATTAAAAATCTTTATCATGCCTATGAGAATAAAAATTATGTCTTGAAGGACATCAATCTCTCTATTGATAGTGGTGAAATTGTTTCGATTCTTGGGCCATCAGGTTGCGGAAAGACAACCCTACTTAGAGTTATAGCCGGTCTTGAAGATCAATCTGCTGGCACCATAAAAATAAATGGTAAGATCGTTTCAAATAAAAAATTTATGCTGCCGCCTGAAAAAAGATGCACAGGATTAGTAGTTCAGGATAAAGCACTATTTCCGCATCTTAGCGTCCTTAATAATGTAATGTTTGGCATACAAAAGAATAAAGGAAAACATACATTAGCTATAAATTATCTCGAATTATTCAAAGTAGAAAAATTAGCAAATAAATTTCCACATGAAATTTCAGGCGGCGAACAACAACGGGTCGCTCTGGCAAGAGCAATGGCTCCTCATCCAGACATCCTATTACTAGATGAACCTTTTAGTGCCCTGGATCAAAACTTAAAAAACAAACTCTACCAAGAGACGAAAAAAATATTCAAAGAAAAAGGTTTGACTGTCCTGATTGTTTCGCATGATAAAAATGAAGCTGAACTTTTGTCTGACAAACTAATTTATATAAAAGAAGGAAAAATTTCACATCTAGAAATAAATAACCAATTAAGTTACTAAGACAAACCTTCCTTTAAGCTATCTTGCTCTGAGATATCTTCTAATGAAGAATAAAGCACTCCAATACTTTGATATGCTCGCCAGAGCACTATCCAGAGCCCAAGCATGAGTGTGATGCCAGCCAGCGTAAATACCACTAAAAACGGTCGGATATTAAACATCATTGCTTGGAATGGCATATCAGTATAAAGAAGACCCTTACCTATACCCGCCAAAATCAAGGCAACCAGGAAAATCGCGAGAGAAATATTGGCGATCCAAAATCCATGAATAACTTTTTTAGTTTGATTCTTACTTAATTGACTTTCTTTAGATTCATTTATAATGAAGAATATTGAAGATAAAAGAACCATTGTGTTGATACCAATTGTACTGCCCATAGCATGCGCTACGATGATATGCGTGCCATGAGTGTATAAATTAAAAATAGGCACAGAAATAATCAATGCCAATCCTAGATTTAAAAATACCCATATATCAGCAGCGAAAAGAAATCGATAAGCAGTAATATGTCGATTAATTTCCCATTGCTCAAGTGAACCACGCCAATCCCAAATAATTTTCCCGAATATATATAACTCAGTCATACTAACGAAATAGGCAAAAGTCCTAATCCAAGTTTCAGAAGGAACCAAATAAGTGTGATGCGCCCATCCAAATATTAAATTAAATAAGCCAAGAAAATAGAGCCCAAAAGCCATCTTTGACTTGGCTATATTTTCACTTCCACCAATTCGAGTAGCAATAAATAATGCCGTACCATATACCAACATATTCCATGAGCCAGTAAGTGCTCCGTAAGATTTCCATTGCACTATAATTTCGCGAACCATATTTTCTCGAAAATACGGTATTAAGTAGAGGTGAGCTTCAGTATAAGTAAGAAAGAAAAAAACGATACCAGTAGCCCACTGCCAGTAATAAACTGGCCAAGAATTCTTTTCATTCGACATAGTTTTAAAATAATTAAAGCCAAATAAAATCCAACTCACAAAAATAGGAATACTTAAGATAGGTGGAAAAGCAAAATATTCACGACCGCCAAACTTTCCAGATAGATAGCTGAATAAAACACAGATCCCAGTAATCAAAAAAAGCCAATAATGCCAAACAGCCAATTTATTTGAGTGCAGCTTTTTGCCTGTATATTTTGGTAAATAGTAATAAATCCCGCCAATGGCAATTAAGAATATCCAAGAAACAACCATAGATACATGTAAAGCACGGGTTTTTGTAAATAATAATTCTCTTATGAAGTCTGGAAACAAATATTGAAAACCACCAATTACTCCAAAAAATAAACCCACTCCTAGAGACAAAATCCCTAAACGCATAAATCTTAGTCCAATCATTGTATTTCCTCTGAAACCCATTCTGGGTCATCTTCTTGGAATATCATTCCCCACTTTACTTTATAATTTTTAGGTGGGTATGTTCCTGTTTTATCGACGAATTTTAAATAAGAAATTAACGCAGAGATCTCAGGTTCAGAAAGATCGTAGTTTGGCATACCATTTCCACCATTAGTCAAAAATGCTCTTGCAATAATTTCACCAACATCTCCACCTCGATATGACATGGCATTAGTCAGTTCGGGACCCATATGACCTCCAAGTCCATAAAATTGATGGCATGCAGTACAGTTGTATTCTTGAAATAATTCCTGTCCATGACGACTCTCTTCTGTATGACTAATCATGCCTGGCAATGTTTCAGTGCCAAAAGCATAAATATAGGCTGAATAAAAGAAATACGATACCAACAAAGTGAAAAAAATAGTCCGATTATTAATAATATTGCTCCTCATCAATCTAATTAATATTTATTTTCTAATGAAAATTATATATTATTTTTTATGAAAATATGTTTCTTTTATATTAAACAATTACATAATTATAAAAATATATTCTATAATTTATTATTAAAATGAAAAATTTTTTCATAATAATAAATTAATAAAAAGGATAAATAAATGGATCAAAGAGACATTAAAATTTTAGAGGCCATACAAAATGATGCTACATTAACTGTCACTCAAATAGCTCAGACCTTAAACATATCAACCTCTACTTGCTGGCGACGAATACAAGCACTTGAGGAGGCCGGTGTTATAAGTGCTAGGGTTACATTACTAGATCAAAAAAAAGTTGGTTTAAATCTGACCGTATACTCAGCAATTAGAACGCATAAACATACATCAAACTGGTTCAATGGTTTTAATAAAATGGTATCTAGCAACCCAAATATAATGGAAGTTCATCGATTAAGCGGAGACATAGATTACCTAATTAGAGCAGTCGTTCCTGATATGAATAGTTATGATGAAATGTACAAAGAAATGATCTCTAAAGTTGATCTTTATGACGTTAGCTCGAGTTTCAGCATGGAAACGATAAAATACACCACATCATTACCACTAAAAAACTTGCCATTAAGTTAGTGTTAATAAGACTTGTAAACGAGTGTAACAACCATCTTATTTTAAACCTAAATAAGGCGCATAGAGTTGATAAATGTTAAATTAACTTCATCATGAAGTATAAGTAAAACCGAATTTATCAATAAACCATGGAAATCTTTAATGCTTATCGAGAATAGAATCTCAACTGAAAATTTAGCTGTAGCAAAATGGCTTCTTACTTGCTGTGTCATGGTTTTTTTCATGGTGATCCTGGGTGGCGTCACTCGACTGACTGGCTCAGGGTTATCTATGGTGGATTGGCGACCTATTATGGGCGTCATCCCCCCCATAACTGCTGAGGATTGGCAAACAACTTTTGGCATGTATCAGCAATCTCCAGAATTCCTCGTTAAAAATTTCTCAATGGATGTAAATAATTTCAAACAAATCTTTTGGCTAGAATATCTGCATAGATTACTTGGAAGATTAATTGGGATGGTCTTCTTTTTTCCCTTTGTTTTCTTTTTTATCAAAGGTTATATCAAAAAAAATGAATTCCCAAAGTACTTTCTTATGCTTATATTGGGCGGTATGCAGGGTGTCCTAGGCTGGTACATGGTTAAAAGTGGTTTAGTTGATAATCCTGCAGTAAGTCAATACAGATTAACAGCACACTTGTCTTCGGCCTTTTTGATCTATGGCTTCATGTTCTGGGTGGCCCTAACCCTCCTTTACCCAGCAAAAAATACTCCAAATAATTGGTCAGCTAAAACGAATGCATTGACTCTTTTAATAATAATTACAATTGTCTCGGGTGGATTTGTAGCAGGATTAAAAGCAGGTAAAATATATAATACCTACCCAATGATGGGAGATTACTGGATACCGCCTGGTATATTTGCATTAAAACCAACTTGGATTAATTTTTTTGAAAATATCGTCACAGTTCAATTGAGTCATCGAATACTCACCTTTATTACATTCGTCTCAATTATTGTGTATTGGCTTAAAGTACGAAAATTAGAACTTCCGAGTAGAATAGGTAGAGCTGTGAATGCGCTAATGCATATCACTGTATTACAATTTATATTAGGTATTTCTACACTGTTGTTGTTTGTACCAACAATACTGGCTGCAGCACACCAAGCAACAGCCATGATACTTTTGACAGTATCACTTTACCTGTGTCATGCGTTTTCTAGAGGGTCATCATAACAATAAAGTAATTGCTATTTTTATACCCCAACATTATCCAATGCATTACCAAGAGCTTCTATCAGATCTTCACCATCTTCAAGACCTACTGATAATCTAACCAAGCCATCAATAATACCGACTCTTTTTCTCTCTGCTTCATCAACGTCCGCATGTGTCATTGTTACCGGGTGCGTAATTAATGATTCAACCGAGCCCAAATTTTCAGCCAATGTCCATAATTCCACTGAGTCCATTAATTGCTTTCCAGCCTTAAGACCGCCCTCAACCTCAAACCATAACATCGCTCCAAAACCAGATGCCTGACTTTTAGCCAGTTCATGCTGAGGGAAGGACTCTAACCCCGGATAAGCTACCTGTTTAACCTTAGGATGTTTCTCTAAAAATTTCGCTATGGCAAGAGCATTGGCTGATTGAGCTTCCATTCTGACTGACAGTGTCTTGCATCCCTGAAGTGTCAACCAAGCGACCATAGGTGACATGATAGATCCTGTGCTATTTTGTATGAAGCGAATTTTTGCATCCAATTCCTTTGTTCTTGCGATCACAGCACCCCCCACAGTTGCATTATGACCATCAAAATATTTAGTTGTGCTGTGTAAAGATAAATCGGCGCCGAGCTCAATTGCCCGCTGATAGCAAGGAGTAATTAACGTATTATCGACCACATGAACCGCATTAACAGATCTGGCTATTTCTGAAATAGCAGCGATGTCAGAAAGTTTCATTGTGGGATTAGCCGGAGTCTCAGTTAAAAAAAGCTTAGTATTCTCTTTAACGTGTGATTTCACGTCATCTGGATTTGAGGTATCTGCAAAAGTAAATTCTATCCCAAATCGATTCAATACTTTTGTACAAAGTCTGTAGGTACCTCCATAAGCAACATCAGAAATAATAGCGTGATCTCCGGCACTTAAGAATGCCAACATTGTGCAATTCACTGCTGACATACCTGTTCCATAACAAGTGGCATCATAACCGCCCTCTAACACAGCTAATTTTTTCTCTAATGCTCTTACAGTTGGATTACCTGAACGCGAATATGAGTAACCTTTTGCCAAGTAACTATCAACCGATTCCTGAACAAAAGTTGTGGATTGATATATAGGCGTTAAGATTGCCCCAGTTGTTGGGTCGGGTGTAACGCCTGCATGAATTTGCTTGCTTCTGAATCGCATTAGAATCTCCTTGGAAAAATGAGGTACTTATTTATCTGGTAATAATACACACATCTTTGTTGAATCAAAAAATATATTTTCAAATTTTGTTAAACCACTTATTTTAAACTCTAACAGCTACCCTGAAGACGCATAAAATCATGGCTAGTCTGACCATTAGGATAGCGATAAGTATAGATTAAATTTTCATTTTTATAGATACAATGAATTTTTAATTCATTTTTATTGATGTGTTTTTGCCCTAAAATTACTATTTCATCAGCAACTTCTATAATGCTTCCGTCAAAACCAAAACGTCGATTTCTTGCTGGCGGTGCCAATAATAAATTCCATTCCTGGTTACTCTTATCAATCGCTATAATCCGGTCATGTGGATTTCTTAAACGTAGTTCTAACACTATCAAGTCCATAGAGATCTCATCTTGATAATAAGACCAACCATGATGCGCAAAAACCTCTAGTGCAGCGAATGACAAAAAAATAAAAAAAATATTATTTTGCCGAGAAAATACATTTTTCATAGTTTTGACCGATCAATATTAATAGTGACAGCCATCGGCTCATCGCTAAGACCATAATAGCTGAGTGTGAATGAATTGCCGCTATAAGCGGGACCTCTTGGAGAATTTTGATGTAATTGTCTAATAATTCCAATATTTCCTAATGATAGAATATCTCCAGCCTTCAAATTAATACCACTGAATATTAAATGATCTCGAAGCCATTTAACCACTTCGAGTGGCTTATACCACCCTTTAATTCCACCATTTTCAATTAATGCACCTTCTTCATTATGAACAGCAAAGGTGAAATTGTTGATTTTATTGATCCATGATTCTGTTGGTTTAATTAGTACAGGCGCTCCTAAGAAAGAAAACCTACTGCCCATATTAGACACCACTGTTCCATTTATCGTCCTAGTTCCCTCCTCGTAATAAGGGTCAGGTATTTCTGCAAACGGGATGATGGCATCTAAACCCGCCAATAACTCCATTTCATTTTCCGCCTTATTGATAGAATCATCCTTAACTCGAAAAGCAAAGTCTGCCTCCAAAAATCCTCGCATTGTAGAATCTACTCGAATATAAGAATCAGTAGGTAGTAGCATTTTCTCCAGAACCAAACCACGTATTCCATCCTTTGGGAACGTTGCAAAAGTGGGTCCAATATTATGACCTCCGGTTTTATAACCAACGGTTTTTCCATATTTTTTACCAAGATATTCCGCCATTTTTCCTTGCCAATAATAAGCTTCCGGTAATGTCATTTTGAGATAATCAAAGCCAAGCATCGGTCTTAAATTTAAAAAATCATCCGCCATTATTCTTATTTCATCATCGATTTTGGTTTCGGTATAAGTATATTTTTCTGCTGCAGTCACTCCTTTGACTAGAGCTAAAACAGTCAGAATAATAATTAAGTATTTACTGTTATATCTCATAACTTCTTACTTACTGAAACCAGCGATTAAGGGACTAAATGCAATTGGAACACCAATACCAAGAAGCATTAGTTTTACCTCTTCAGTGACTTGACCTAATACACTGATTTCGTTAATTACATAATGGTCAGTATAGGATTCAAAATCTTTTTGCAGGAACCCTCCTTCTGAAATATTTTCAATATGAATTTTTATCGCATCTGAATCTGACCATCTTATGATTTCAATAACTTTATTAGTGTCAGATTTAAAAAACTTCCATTCAAGAGCCCCTGCCTCATTGACATTTACGCGATCTTGATAATGATTAGAAAATTTCTCTATCTCAACTTGCGATTTTTCATTGATGGTCATTTCAACATAAAAAATTATTTCCTTTTCATTTGTTTCACCCCAAACAATAAAAGGCGTGAATAATATTAAAAATAAAATAAATTGTTTCATTTTCAATCCAATCTCCCTCTTTAATACTTTTTTGAAATTAAGTATTAGATTTTTTATAGATATTTTCTTGTCCGTTTGAGAATATAGCATAACTAATTAACACAATAAGATTGTATGTTAGCTAATAGCACCATCAATAGTGCAAACAAATAATATCATTTAACATTATAATCGATCTGATGTATCACTTGAGGATCACTATGTATTTTTATATCAAAAAATTAGCCGTAAGTTTATTAATTTTGCTAACCGTAAATTCGGTCAATGCACACCACTCATTTGCGGTTGAATTCACGGCAGAAAAAACGATAGCTATTAATGGTGTAGTAACTGAAATCTGGTTTCGAAATCCTCATGTTCGCTATTATATCGACATCATCAACGAAGATAATGAAACGGAAAGTTGGGATGTAAGAACAAGCAGCCCGTCTCTTTTGGTTAGAAAAGGATGGACCAAAAAGACTATTCAGGTTGGTGATGAAATTAGCATCTTCGGTCACCCTGGTCGAGATAATAGAAAGCTTTTATCAGTAATCTCTATTAAATTGCCGGATGGAACAAGTTTAGGTAAAAAATACCCCGAATCAGACAAGTTAGGTGAAAAATAATGCAGCATAATATAGGCCTAATTAACAAATCAAAGTACTCAAGATTAAAAAAATTCATTGAATGTAAGCTATTACTCATAATTCTTGTCACATCTTCAATTGGTTACGCACAAAACCCTAACGAAGGGGAGTGGATGATAGTGCTTAATGGTAAAAAAGCACAAATTGATAATTCAATTACAATTGGTGCCCCTTCAGACAATAAAGCACCTATTATGGGTATATTATCCCTACAGAAAGTAAATGGAAATTGGCTGGGACATGTCGAAGGAGGTCCTGTACCAGTAACTATCAATGATAATCTCATAGAAATTATTATTGATAGCAGAGATTTAGCTGGATTTTCTTTCAATCGAAGACTTACAGGTACCTTTTTGAATTCAGAAATAACTGGAACTTTTACCATTGAGGGTGCAACTGAATTGCCAGAACCAGGAGGCAACTGGATTGCCACTAGAGTTTTTCCCGAAAAAACAGGTCTTTCCCCTACACCAAAGAACATGAGTGGAATATGGACACCCGCACCTGGTATGGATTTTAGAAAATACTCGATGGACCTAACCGATAAAGCTAAATCGTGGCATAAAGATTACCTTGATCATTACGATCAACCTAATGTTCGTTGTGTATCTCCGGGTATTGTTGCGATGGTTGCTTGGGGCGCTTACCCATTTGAAATATTAGAAAGTGAAAATCGGTACAGTTTTTTATATGAGGTCGATAGTGAAGTTAGACGAATATTTATGAATGATCGCCTCCCACCAGAATATTACCCAACCTCATCTATGGGCTTCTCTAATGGTCGATGGGATGGCAATAATTTAATAATCGATACGCAGCTCTTGGAGGGTAATGTGAGAGATTTCAGAGGTGAGCCCATCTCTGAAGGAGCTAGAATGAAAGAAAAATACACCCTAAGCGAAGATGGAAATAGCTTATACGGTGTGATCACGCTTCTTGATCCTGATAATTATAAAAAACCGCCCGTTAGACGTCGCAAATGGGTTAGAAATCCTGATACAGTAATCTATCCTTATGAATGTGACCCCGATTCATTTTATCGACAAATGTACAATGAAGATAAAATAGACATGTACTTTGATAGAGCCCACAGAAGACAAATTGACTAGAATAGGGAAAAATAATGGAAAAAACTGATCCACAATCAGGAATAAGCTGGAACTGCCGACATACATGGAGAAATGCGAGTAAAAATACTACATGGTGCTTGATTGGCTGCTCAATTGGTGATTTTGGCACCATATTATTTTTTCAGTTCTCAGGTATTGTATTTCCAGTTATGGGTATTATGTTGCTCGCTATTATGAATGGCCTAATTACTTCAATTATCTTAGAAACAATAATTCTCTCACGACAAATGATTCTTAAGATTGCTTTCAAAACAGCAATTGGAATGTCATTAATTTCAATGATATCCATGGAAGTAGCGATGAATGCTGTCGATTATATAATGACAGGTGGAGAAGCAAAAATCACGGTATTCACCGTAATACCTATGTTGATAGCGGGCTTCTTGACCCCACTTCCTTACAACTACTTCCGGTTAAAAAAATACGGAAAAGCTTGTCATTGAGATGCATAATTCAAGCTTATTTTTAAAAATCAAATACCTATTTTAGTAACAAAGAGATTAAATATGATTAAACAAGAAGACATTAATACCCTTAGAAATAAGAAGATCGAAACTCAAAGCTTATTTATTGGCAACAAGCAGATCCCAGCCCAATCAGAAGAGACTATTGAAGTTACGAGCCCAATAGATGGGAAATTTTTAACTACTATTGCGAATGCAAACGAAAATGATGTCGATATAGCTGTAACAACAGCCAGAAAATCGTTTGAAAGTGGATCTTGGTCCAAAGCAGCACCTCAAGAACGCAAAAAAATACTCAATAAGTTTGCTGAGCTTATTGAAAAAAATACCATAGAACTAGCCGTTCTGGGTGTTAGAGATAATGGAACAGAAATTAATATGGCTATAATGGCTGAACCATCGAGTGCTGCTGGCTGTATCCGTTACTATGCTGAAACTATCGATAAAATGTACGGTGAAATTGCTCCAACCTCAGAAAATATCTTAGGATTAATTCATCGTGAGCCAATTGGTGTAATTGGCGCTATTATTCCTTGGAACTTCCCCTTAATGATAGCTTCCTGGAAATTCGCTCCAGCCTTGAGTGCGGGTAATTCTGTAGTAATTAAACCGGCTGAAAGCGCATCTTTGTCATTACTAAGAATAGCTGAACTGGCTGCAGAAGCAGGCATACCGGATGGTGTTTTCAATGTAATTACCGGGGATGGTGAAATCACCGGAAAAGCACTCGCTATGCATATGGATGTCGACGTAATAGCTTTCACAGGATCGGGTGTTGTGGGCAGAAAAATTCTTGAATACTCTGCTCGCTCAAATTTAAAAAGAGTTTATCTTGAGCTAGGTGGTAAATCACCAAATATTGTATTTGCTGATACCCAAGATATTGATAAGGCTGTAACACAGAGTTTGGGTGGTATTTTCAGAAATTCCGGGCAAGTTTGTGTCGCGGGGTCGAGGTTGATTATTGAGGAAGCTATTGCTGATGAGTTTACAGATAAACTTATAAATGAATCTAAGAAACTCATAGTCGGTGATCCTTTGGATATAACCTCAAATATAGGTGCAATCGCATCCCAAGATCAGCTCACAAAAAATCTAAGTTACGTGAAAAGTGCCATGGCAGAGGGCGCCCTCCTTAAATCTGGCGGCAAGCAAATAAACCAAGAATTGGGTGGCTTTTATATGGAGCCAACTGTGTTCTCAAATATCAATAGTGATATGCAAATAGCCCAGGAAGAAGTTTTCGGTCCAGTCTTAAGTATTCTAACCTGCAAAGATGAAGCCGAGGCAGTGAAGATTGCAAACGCCACTGTCTATGGTTTAGCGGCAGCTGTTTGGACAGCTGATCTCAGCAAAGCACACAGGATGGTTAGATCAATTCGTGCCGGAGTGGTTCATGTTAATTGTTATGGTGGGGCTGACCTAACCGTTCCATTAGGAGGAGTGAAGCAATCTGGGAATGGCCATGATAGATCTCTTCATGCGATCGAAAAATATACCGACCTAAAAACTGCATGGATATCTTTATAGCGTATTATAATTAGAAAAATATGGGCGAATAACGATGAATATTAAAAAAAGTCTCATTTGGTTTGCTGTTATCTTTCTCTTACAAGGATGCAGCGAAACAACCAATCAAGAAACCCGGATAACATCAAAAGAAAATACCCAATCCACATCGTCCGCCTTCGCAGCAATTGCTATTCCAGATCAATATGGCGCCAAAATTAGTCAAGATATATTAGATCAAGGAGGTAATGCTGTAGATGCGGCCATTGCGGCAGGATTTTCCTTGGCGGTAACATTCATTGATGCGGGCAACATTGGTGGAGGCGGTTTCATGACTATTAAAATGGGTAATGAAATTGCATTTTTAGATTATCGTGAAAAAGCGCCCTTAGCCGCCCATAAAGACATGTATTTAGATCAAAATGGTAATGTGATTGAAAACTCAACCTTGATTGGCGGTCAAGCTGTTGGTGTTCCTGGGACCGTTGCAGGTTTTTGGAGTGCACATCAACGTTTTGGTAAGCTGCCTTGGAAAGACTTAATTGAACCTGCTATATCTCTTGCTGAAGAAGGTTTTTTGCCAGCAAAAATATTAGTGGATGATATTTATAACTCATTAAGTTGGTTTGGTGATAAAACAAACTTCCCAGCATACTTTAGCTCCATCAAAGTGGATGAAAAATTCAAACAACCAGAGCTCGCACAAACACTCAGGCGTATTGCCAAATTTGGTGCGGATGATTTTTATCGTGGTGAAACGGCCGATCTCATTGTAAAACAAATGGCCAGTAGTAATGGCTTGATCACAAAAATTGACCTAGAAAAATACGAAGCGAAATGGCGTGAACCGTTGAGAGCGAAATGGCGTGAATATGAAATTATTTCCTCGCCACCACCAAGTTCGGGGGGCTTTGCAGTAATCCAATTATTAAAAATGAAAGATTATCTCGCGCATCTTTTTAAAGGGGTAGGTCATAACACTCCACAATACATCCATCTAGTAGCGGAAATGGAAAAAAGAGTATTTGCTGATCGAGCTGAATATCTTGGGGATCCTGATTTTTTTGACACTAATATAACAACTTTAATAAGTGATAATTATATTGCAAGCCGTGCTTTAGAAGTAAATCCAGATAGTATTTCATCGCTTGAAGGGGTCAGCCCAGGTATAGAATCGCCCAATACAACTCATTATTCTATCGTCGATCAATGGGGTAATGCCGTATCGAATACTTACACTATCAATTGGAACTATGGCAGTGGAGTAGTTGTTGAAGGTGCTGGATTTCTTTTAAATAATGAAATGGATGATTTTAGTGCTAAACCTGGCGTTCCCAATATATTTGGTGTCGTAGGTAACATAGCGAATGAAATTCAGCCTGAGAAACGAATGCTTTCCTCCATGTCACCAACAATTATATTAAAGGATAATGAAGTAGAAATGGTCCTTGGAACACCAGGTGGCTCGACTATCTTTACTAGTGTTTTTCAAGTTATTACGAATATTATCGACTTTAAGATGAGCCCCTATGAGGCAGTTAAGGCCACAAGATTTCATCATCAATTATTACCAGAAGACGAAATTACTTATAATGGCTATACGATTAACAACCCTTTACCAAAAGAGGTTATCGCTGCACTGGGCGATTACGGTTATAAAACCATACCACATAGTTACGATTTTGGTGATGTACAGGTAATTATGAAAGACAATGAATCGTGGATTGCTGCATCAGACCCGCGTGATCGTGGTGACTCAAGGGTATTTGAAGTATCAGTGACGGCTCAATGATTCATGTCTAAGGAAATAGAGCCGAGCCCATCTGGTGGACGACGTTGCTGACTCAATTGCTCGTAAGAATAAGAAATCTCTATTAATAACCCCTCTGAATATGGTCGTCCTAATATCTGCAATCCTGCAGGTAATTTATTCTGCCAAAATCCCATTGGAATGGTGATCGCAGGAACACCAGCACTTGGAGAGAGGAATTGATTATTATCACCTTTATATTGATCGGAAGCCTGATCGATTAATGCCGGTGGATTAGACCAAGTGGGATACACCAATACATCTATATTTGCAGTATCCATTGCTGAGATAGTATTGATAAGTAACTCATTTCGAAGGGAGTTATGCGGCCATAATTGACAACTATCGAGTCTTTCTTCAGGGCCTAAATCTAATGGAAATTGCGAAAAAAACTCCAGACCTTTTATAGATGCAGCCGCGTATTCCCCAGTATCAAGCAAACTTTTTACATCTAAGAATGGAGGTGAATTTAATGTTTGCAGATAACGCTTCAAGTCATAACGAAAACTTCCACAAGATTTAATTTCATTTTGTAATTCCGCGAATCGAGTAATTTCAATATTATCAACGATAACTGCGCCGGCAGATTCCATGTCCAATATTGCTTGAGCAAATATAGATTTAATTTCCTCATCAGCATTCTTTTGATCCACCAACACCCGAAGAATACCAATACGCTTTCCAGACAACCCATCAATATTGAGAAAATCTAAATAATTTTCTTCTCTCATATCAGGGACAGTTAATGGGTCAGCAGAATCATAGCCAGCAACCACATTAAATATCCGTGCACCGTCTTCAACCGTTCTGGTCATTGGACCAGCTATATCTCGATCAAATATAAGCGGAATAACTCCATCACGACTGGTAAGCCCAATTGTGGAACGTATACCAAATAAAGCCAAATGTGATGCAGGGCCCCTTATGGAGTTTCCGGTATCACTTCCCAACCCAGCAGCAGCGAAATTAGCGGCTATCGCAGAAGCGGTCCCTCCAGATGAGCCTGCTGGAACGTAATTGATATCATAAGCATTAGCGGTTCTACCAAAAGATGAGGATACAGTCTCTCTCGGACTGAACGCCCATTCTGCCATATTAGTTTTAGCAATAATTATCGCACCTGCCTCACGAAGTTTTCGGACCATAAAAGCGTCATCAGGAGGAAAGTTACTCATAAGTGTCACGGAGCCACCACTAGTTATCATGTCGTGGGTATCAAAATTATCTTTAACTAGTATCGGCGCACAAAATAATTCAGGAAGTTGTTCACCATTACTTATTAATTGATCGGTAAGATCAGCTTTATTGAGTGCCTCCGAATTAATTACGGTAATGGCGTTAATTCCTTTGCTTTTATCATAAGTCGCTATACGTTTCAGGTAGCCTTCCACCACCCCCCTACAACTAATCTTTCCGGTCAACAACGCATGTTGAATATCAGAGATCGTCAATTCAATAAATGAAATTTCTTTTGATGATTTACTGTCACAAGAGACTGTAAACAAAAAAAATAAAAAATAAATTATAAATCTAAAGACCATCTGCATATGATTTAGCTTCACTCAGCTTTATTTGCATTAAAGAATTGATGAATACCCAGCAAACCTAACTCTGAGACATTAACCAATGAAGTGGGTATCTTTTTCATCAAGTCTTGATAATTATCTTTGTTTTCAAAACCAAATCTAAATCGACTTTCTTTTATTTGTGTGGCGTGATTGTTAACCAAATCACCAGCAATCAGAACACCATCGAAAGCTCCAATAGCAAGAGCAAAATCACCAGCTACCTGCCCAAGCATCTCAAAAAATATTTCTGTACTTTGTTTTGCCAGTTCATTGTCATTAATTTGATTAAAAATTTCTTCAGACGAGCATTTACTAAAGTATTTGCTCTTAATTTCATGCAAAGCCCAAAATATATTCATCAAACCCGGTCCAGAAACCAATGTCTCATTAACCACTCTATCGTATTTAATTTTTAGGATCCTAACTAACTCTATTTGCAATTCATTTTGAGGCGCAAAGCCCACATGACCCAATTCTGATGCATAAGTAATCGGTCTATTTTTTAATTTTCGTAAGCCCGAACCCCCTAAACCTGTCCCTGGACCAACGATACCAATATTGTATTGCAATTTTTTAGTATGAACTTGCTCTAGAGAACCCAAATTCTGATAACTCGACTCATCAATTGCATCTATCGCATACGCAATAGATGCAAAATCATTTATTATATTAAAGCTATTAATATTAAAAACCTCATAGAGTTCATCCTTATCTACAACCCAATGATTATTGACGATTTTTATTTTTTTTTCATAAATTGGTGCAGCAATAGCTAGAAATATACTTTCAATATCTTCTGCTCCAATATCTTTTAAATAATAATTAATTGCTTCAACCACTGTTTTAAAATCATCGCAACGGAGTTTCTTAAAGTGAGAATAAGAAGAATCATCTGGAGTTATGATAGCAAAACGAGCATTAGTGCCACCTATATCCCCAAGTAGTGTCATTGTCTTTTTCATGTCTTACTTACCCAATTAATCATCTACTCATTTCTCAAAAAAAAATGTTAAAGTTTAAAACCGATTAAATTTACTCACTAACTATATCAATCGTTTTTTATAAAAGGAAAATATAACGACATGTTATCAAGTTTTGACTGGATGATTATAGGCTTATACTTTTTTATACTCTTGAGTATTGTTTACTATGCCAGTCGAAATCAAAAAACATCTACCGATTATTTTCTAGCAGGCAGAAATGTAGGTTTCTTTGCAATTGGTGCCTCTATTTTTGCATCAAATATTGGATCAGAACACATTGTTGGATTGGCTGGACAAGGTGCATCAACCGGACTAGCAATGGCACATTATGAGTTACATGCATGGATTGTGGTATTGCTAGCATGGATTTTTGTGCCTTTTTACTATCAATCAAAAGTTTTTACCATGCCAGAATTTCTCGAAAAACGCTTTGGTAAAGAGCCGCGTTGGATTTTATCTATCGTCTCTTTAATCGCCTATGTATTAACGAAAGTTTCAGTAACAGTTTATGCAGGCGCTTTAGTGTTTGAAACATTATTGCCAGATACCTTTGGATCTCCAGAAAATGCATTCTGGATAGGTGCAATTTCAACCGTTACTTTGACTGGGATCTATACAGTTGCCGGCGGTCTCCGTGCTGTTTTATTCACAGATTCCTTGCAAGCGATTATTCTGATTGTAGGATCCTGTGCCATTACTTACTTTGGACTGGAGAAGTTAGGTGGTTTTAACGAATTGCAAGTGTTTGCCAGCGAGAATGTTGCTCAGTATGCTCTTTGGAGACCCCTATCAGATCCTGATTTCCCATGGTTAGGTATATTAATTGCCTCTCCAATTGTTGGTATTTGGTATTGGTGTACTGATCAATATATTGTTCAGCGAACATTGGCTGCAAAAGACCTGAAATCCGCAAGAAGAGGTGCGCTTTGGGGTGCTTTTCTAAAGGTTTGGCCAGTTTTAATATTCTTAATTCCAGGACTTATTGGTGCCGCTCTTTTTGAAAAAGAATTGCTCGTAATTTCAACTGATAATCGTGGTGATATTATAGGTGATCATGTTTTCCCAGCTATGGTCGCAAATTTATTACCTGAGGGGCTCCGTGGACTCGTTGTTGCGGGCATGCTTGCCGCATTGATGAGCTCACTTTCATCTTTATTTAATTCGACGGCAACATTGTTCACATTTGATGTTTATAAAAAATTAAAACCATTTGCTACCGACAAAAAACTAATTCAAGTTGGACGTATAGCTACATTTATCGTAGTTATTCTTGGTTTATTGTGGATCCCAATCATGCCACTGATATCAAAAGGCGGCCTATATCAATATTTACAAAGCGTTCAAAGTTATCTCGCCCCTCCGATCACTGCCGTTTTCTTATTCGGTTTATTTAACAGTAGAATTAATAATAAAGGGGCAACCTGGGGTCTTTCACTGGGATTCTTATTAGGTATGATGAAACTAATAATACAGGCATTTTTCGGTAAAGAAAAAATAGCAAACCCAGAATTTCTTGCTTATATAGGTGACTTTAATTTCTTATATTTTTCAGGTGTGCTTTTTCTTATATGTAGCGCTATTATTTGTATAGCTTCTTATTCGACTTCAGCTCCTAATCAAAACGAAATACAAGGTTTAACTTATCAAACATTAGATAGAAAAGTAATCCGTGAAAGTTGGGACCGCAAAGATGTCTTTGCTACTGGAGTGATACTTAGTTTCGTGATGGTTATTTATCTATACTTCTCGTTTTGGATTTGAACAGTGAAATACACATAGATTTAAATTCCGAAAAAACAAGCTCTACTTTGTAAAAACCAATGCTAACCATTCACATACTAATGCGGGTTTTTCTTCATTCTCAATCTCTACAGTAACTTCTGATTTCATGAGCCACTGACCCGGATTTCTCTCTATCGCCGATATTGGTTTAACTCTGGCTCGAATACGATTATTGACCTTCAGAGGCATCAAGAAACGAACTTTATCAAACCCATAGTTAATCCCCATTACTGAGTTTTCAGGTATTAAGCCACATGACTCGGTCAAGTAAGTCAGCATTGAAAGTGTTAGAAAGCCATGAGCAATAGTTGCTCCAAAGGGACCATTTTTTGCTTGTTCTTCATCAACATGAATAAATTGATGATCTATTGTTACTGCTGCAAATTTATTAATTCTGTCTTGATCGATCAAAAACCAGTCAGAATGTCCAATATCCTTTCCAATATAATCGTTTAAATTTTCAACTGGGACAATTAACTTCATTTTAATTTCCTTTTATTTTTAGTGATCGGTCATTGTAAGCACAACTTTACCTTTTGCACGTCGCTCAGTGATCACTTTAAACGCATCTTGATATTGCTCGATGGGATATTGCTCTGTAATTTTTGGATTTAATCGTCCAGTTTTTATTAAAGTTGAAATTTCCTTTAAATTCTGAAAATGTAACTTAGGGTTCTTTGCCGCCCAAGTTCCCCACCACACTCCAATTATACTGGCTTCTTTGAGAAGCAGTATATTGGCTGGAAATTTTGGAATATCACCACAAGCAAAACCAATAACTAAATATCTTCCATGCCAGGCAGTTGCTCTTAATGCCTCATCAGCTAATTTACCACCCACCGGATCATAGACTACATCCACACCCTTTCCTTGAGTTAGTTCTTTTACTGTCTCTTTTAATGGCATTTCTGAGTAATTAATAAGATCATCAGCTCCAGCTTCTCGCGCAAAAGCTAATTTATCATCGCTACTGGCAGCAGCAATAACTCTAGCACCTTTAGCTTTAGCGATCTCCACTGCGGTGATACCAACTCCACCCGCTGCCCCTAACACCAGTAATGTTTCACCTTTCTGGATATTCGCTGCTTGATGCAGAGCATGATAGCTAGTTCCATAAGTGACCATAAATCCAGCCCCTTGAGAAAAATTCAATTCAGGTATCATGTTAATTGAAGCATTTTCATCAACAATGCATTTTTCGGCAAATGCGCCACCATTACTGGTAACTATGACATGATCCCCCGGTTTAAACCGAGTCACATCATCTCCAATCGCTTCAACAACACCTGCTGCTTCATTTCCTGGCACAAATGGGGGTTCTGTTTTAACTTGATACTTACCTTCTATGGCTAAGACATCTGGAAAATTTATTCCAGCAGCTTTCACATTCACTAATAATTGACCTTTTTTAGGAACTGGGTCATCCATCAATTCAAGACAGAGCTCATTAGGTGGGCCGTATTTCTTGCAGATCAGTGCACGCATACTTTATCCTATCATTTCAAAAAGATTCATCATGCAACCTCAAATAGTGAGGCAGCACCTTGACCGCCTCCAATGCACATAGTACAGACAACATAACGTGCACCTCTTCGCCTACCTTCGATTAGAGCATGCCCAACCATGCGTGCTCCAGACATTCCATAGGGGTGCCCAATCGATATGGCACCACCATTAACATTTAGCTTTTCATTGGGAATTCCTAATCGATCACGACAATAAATTACCTGAACAGCAAATGCTTCATTAAGTTCCCATAAATCAATATCTTCCATTTTTAGTCCGGTTTGTTCGAGTAGTTTTGGCACTGCAAATACCGGACCAATCCCCATTTCATCTGGGCTACATCCCATCACTGCCGTTGAGCGATAATAACCCAATGGCTCAATATTATTCTGTTTTGCTAGATCTGCACTCATCAACACTGAAGCGGATGCGCCATCTGATAATTGACTCGCATTTCCTGCAGTTATAAAGCCATCTTCCCTGACTGTTTTGAGTCCCGCCAAACCCTCGAGATTTGTTTCCGGACGATTGCCTTCGTCTTTTTCAAGCATGACATCCCTGAAACTAACTTTACCAGTTTCACGGTCCATAAGACCCATGCTGGAAGCTAATGGTGCAATCTCATCATCATATTTTCCAGCATCTTGAGCCAATGCAGTTCTTTGTTGACTCTGCAAGGCATATGCATCTTGATCTGCTCTGCTAACATTATAGCGTTTAGCAACCACTTCTGCGGTATCCAACATTGGCATATAAATATGTTGATGTTTTGCTGTAAGATTCTTATCAATAACTCTATACATGTTCGCATGTTCATTTTGGACCAAGCTGATTGATTCCAATCCACCTGCCACCAGTATGTCATGCTCACCAGCCATTATTGATTTTGATGCGGTAGCGATCGCCATCATACCAGAAGAGCATTGCCTATCTATTGTCATTCCTGCTGTGGTCACGGGTAAATCAGCTGATAAAGCGCATAATCTAGCTACATTTTGACTTTGAGTTCCTTGTTGCATACCGCATCCCATGATGACATCCTCAACGGCGTTAGCATCAATACCTGCTCTAGCCACAGCATGACGAATTGCATGTCCGCCCATGGTAGGTGCATCGGTATTATTAAAAGCACCACGATATGCACGCCCAATCGGTGTCCGAGCTGTTGATACAATTACTGCTTCACGCATAATATTTCCTTAATTTTATTTTTATAATCTTACTTAATACTAACTTAAATCTAAGCCTAATTTTGTCGCACCCTGTATTGCAAATTTTTGAGTTTGCTCTGCTCCACTTTGGGTTTCATGCATTCCTTTTTCATCACAAATAGCTTGCCAATGTTCTGCAACTCCTTCAGCGGTCAATGCATCTGGGAGTAAATTTACCCCTACTGTCTCAAAGCCCTTAAAGACATCAAAACTTCCACCACCAGCGCCCAAAACTATTCTACTTGGTGCATTTTTACTGCAAAGAAACACAACACCAGGACTAACGGCTTCGGGTGACAACAAATCAAAAACAGGCTCAGGAAATAAACCTTTAGTCATTTCTGTGCCCGCAGCTGGAGCGAGACAATTAACTTTAATATTATATTTCATACCTTCTAAATGTAGGGTATTCATCATACCTACCATAGCCATTTTGGCCGCACCATAATTTGTCTGGCCAAAATTCCCATAAAGCCCTGAGCTTGATGAGGTAAATACAATTCTACCATATGCTTGTTCACGCATAATTTCCCACACCGCTTTTGCACAATACATTGAACCCATAAGATGAACATCAACAACCATGCGCATATCCTCAGGTGTCATCTTGAGGAAAGTTTTATCTCTTAAGATACCGGCATTATTAACTAAGATATCAATACGCCCCCATGCATCCATAGCCTGCATTATCATAGCTTGGACTTGATCAAAATCAGCTACATTAGTTCCATTTGCAAGCGCTTCCCCACCGTTATTTAATATCTCATCCACAACAGATTGTGCGTTCTCAGAAATACTTCCTTCAACGGCTAGATCATTTACGATAACTTTAGCCCCTCTTTCTGCAAGAGCCATTGCATGAGTTCTTCCAAGCCCCCTCCCAGATCCCGTAACAATAGCAACCTGTCCTTCTAAATCAATTTTCATAATAATCCCTTTCTTTAAATGCCGATGTATATAATTTTACAGTGTTTGCAATTTCCATCTATCACAAAAGCGACATAAAATTGATGGGATTGCTTTATTCTAATGTTAATTCTACCCTTTACGTCTTCTGTTTCTTTTTCTCGTATTTATCCCTGAGGTTTTATTGCTGCGCACAGGTAGGTTAAAAACTGCAGCTAAATTAGTAAAATCATCTTTCTGATGAGGTAATGCCATCGCTGCTACAAATTCATCTTGGAAAGATTTTTCAATCGCTGTTTCAATTTTCTCAATTAATCTGACTTGATGCTCTAACTTTGCTCTACTTTTTTTATCCAACAGAGTAATTCTTGCACCTGTGCCCGCCGCATTTCCGGCTGATGAAACTTGCTCTAATTCACAATCAGGTATAAGACCAAGCGCCATGGCATATTTTACATCGATATGAGCTCCGAAAGCTCCTGCCAAACGAATCCGATCGACTTTTTTGATCTTTAGATGCCCCATTAAAAGTTTAACGCCAGCGTATAAAGCTGCTTTTGCTAACTGGATTGCTCTAATATCATTTTGTGTGATCTTTATATCCTGATCGCCTTGATATAGTAAATATGAGTACGTTCTACCATCCTCAACTACACGCTCGGAGTGCAAAGCGGCATCCTTATTGATCTTACCATCTGGATCGACCACTCCACTTAAATATAATTCAGCTACAATCTCTATAATTCCTGAGCCACAAATCCCTGTAATACCTCCCGCTGGAACATTTTCTAAGAATTCTTTTTCATCTGACCAGTAATCACATCCAATAATCTTAAATCTAGGTTCAAGCGAAACAGGATCTATTCGGGCGCGCTCTATTGCTCCAGGAGCTGCTCTTTGTCCTGAGCTAATTTGTGCCCCCTCAAAAGCTGGTCCTGTTGGGCTCGATGCAGCCAATAACCTATCTTTATTTCCCAATATAATCTCAGCATTTGTTCCAATATCTACGATCAATGAAATTTCATCTCTGGCATAAGGCTCTTCAGCTAAAATAACACCGGCAGCATCGGCTCCAACATGTCCTGCAACACAAGGTAAGACATACACATAACATCCTGGATTTACGTTGATATTTAATTTTGATGCTCTAATTGTAGTACTGGTATCTGTGGCCAGAGCAAATGGAGCTGCGCCAAGCTCTATTGGATTAATCCCAAGCACTAAATGATGCATAATAGGATTTCCAACTAAAGTAATTTCACAAATATCTAAGCTAGATATAGCATGCTCTTTAACAAGATTAGAGATAATTATATTAATAGATTCTCTTACCACTTCAATTAAATCACGCTCTCCACCATCATTCATCATGATGTAAGAAACTCGACTCATCAAATCTTCACCAAATCGAATTTGAGGATTCATCAGACCTGAACTTGCAACCACTCTACCTGTGCTTAATTCGCATAAATGAGCAGCTATAGTGGTTGAACCAACGTCTATCGCTATACCGTATAGTATTTCTTTGAATCCTGGCCAGACCGAAATAATTTCACTGTTATCCCTAACTGCTACAGTAATTTTCCATTGACCCACTCTTAATACTTTTTGTAGAGATTGAATCACATCCAATGAACAGGTTAATGCTTCCAAATTCCATTCTTTCTTTAAAGCATCCATTAAGCGCAATAAATCACCAGCACTTTTATGCATATCAGGCTCTTCAACTTGAACATAATAAGCCTTTACCATTGGATCAATATCAATATCATGGGCTTCATTCTTTTTTCTAATTACTTGTTGATGAACCTGCGAACTAGCAGGAACATCTATCACTGCGTCAGATAAAAGTATGGCTTGACAACTCAATCGTCTATTTTGATCGAGACCTCTTCTTTCTTGAAATTTACTTTCTGCCTCAGTAATTACTCCCACCGACGCAAGAGACGAGTGAATGTTATGCTTAGAAAAGTCACCTTCAGTAACTTCTATTTGACAGCGGCCACAGAGTGCTCTGCCACCACAGACCGAATCAATATCAACTCCAAGTTGCCTGGCAGCCCCCAATAATGAGATCCCCTTATCGAAGTACCCTCGCTTACCTGATGGCGTAAAAACAACCTTACATTCTTTTTTTTGCTTCGTTGCAGTCATCAATTATCCAATGAGTCACTGTATATTTTTTAATTCTTTACTATAAGAATCAAGATCCTTATGAATAAATATCTAGCTCAAACAAAAATATTGCGCATGCGCTTGTGCCATTCCCAAAAGTTTAATGGAGTATGCTTGAGATAAATACATTAGTTTCTTATAATTTTTAAAATAATCATGAATTAACTTTGGATGACTATCAAGTCCTATGCGCTTATTTGTTGATCATAGGAGCTTTAATATGTATTTATTTTTTTAGATAATGGTTCATATTGCGATATCAATTTTTGTATTAAATTATTTATTACTATAGTTTATAAAATTGAAAAATGCTTTTAAAAAGAGTAACGAAAGATCACAATCTAATATTGATAGGAAAAAATGATAACCACAAAATATAAATTATCACTAATCATCTTCTTTTCTTTAATTGGTGCCTGCCAAGCACCCAAAGAAACTAACTCCACAACTTCCATATTTGAATCTGCATCCTCCGTTGATGCAGTAAGAAATCAATTTTCTAAACTACCTGAAAACGACATATGGTGGACCAAAAATGGGCGGGATATGGCATGGAATTTCAAGAATCTACATCGAATTTTTCCCACAGTAAATGTGTATCGAAATGGCCCGGTTAAAGAATTAGAAAAAGAACTTTCTCACGAGCTTGCATCCTACAAAATCAATACGCCCAAAGGTCAAGTAAGTTTTTATGATTATCTGCACAGTGATGAATCAACTACGATGGGAGTTGTTATCAGTCATCAAGGAAAAATTATTTTTGAAGCCTATCCTAGAATGAAGGCTTACGAAAAACCTATCTATTGGTCTGTAGCAAAAATTCTACCGGCAACCTTAATACGTATTTATGAAGAAAAAGGGTTAATCGATGTTAGCCTTCCAGTCGAAACCTACATCAGTGATCTAAATGGCACCAGTTTCGCAGGAATATCTATAAGAAATATTCTTGATATGGCCACCGGTCTTGATTGTTCTGATAATTACTTCACTAAGGAAAGTTGTTACTACTTATATTCCATGTCTATTGGCGATGGTTTTCGTACCGATATAGCAAAAGATAATCCTTATGATTTTATAAAGGAAACTATTATTGAACGGGAAATTGAAGCTGGTACTAAATTCTCCTATTCGGGTTTAAATACTTTTGTCCTTGCATGGTTAGTCGAGGAGGTTACAAACATGCCATTCCAAGATGCTTTAAGTAAGGAAATTTGGTACCACATTGGTGCCGAAGCAGATGCATCTTTCTTGGCCCCTAGATATGGAATACCCATGACGCATGGTGGTTTCATAGCAAATATGCAGGACATGATTAGGTTTGGTATGTTATTTACACCTAGTTATGAAGTCGTTTCAAATAAAAAAATCATCACTGACGCTCATATAGATTTGATTTTAAATGGAGGAAATCCAAAATTACTTCAAAACTTAAATATTCCAAACTTTGAAGAAAGTGACGTAAAACATAATGTTTATCAATGGGATAGTGTCTATGATAATGATGATATTTTTAAAGGTGGCTGGGCTGGTCAAGGTCTTTTGATTAATCCAACTCGAGATATAGTGGCGGTATTTACTGGATACAAAAAAGATGATGCGCATCATGCGCTTGAGATGAGAAAGTTTCTTAGAGAAGTTCTAAATGGTGTATTCAAAGATAATGATCGATTAACAATTAACTAATTCCATAATGAAACCACTTCAACATACAAATTCTTATTATGCCGCGAGCGTTAATGAAGTTACTAATTACCCAGAATTAAAGGGTCATCAATCCACAGATATTTGTATTGTCGGAGCTGGCTTTAGTGGCATCTCAGCTGGATTACACCTCTCGGAACTAGGTTACAAAGTAACTATAATAGAAGCCAATAAAATTGGTTGGGGTGCATCTGGAAGAAATGGTGGTGAAATTATTGGTGGTTTTTCTGGTGACGATATAATGCAGAAAAAATATAACACTGACGATGCAGATTTAATTTGGGATATGCGTTGGGAAGGTAACGACATTATCCGTAATCGAGTTAAGCAATATGATATCAATTGTGATCTTAAATGGGGCTATCTTGATGTAGCAATCAAAAAAAGACACATTAAATCACTAGAGTCTTCTTACAAAGATATGCAAAAGCATCAATATCCGCATGATATTTCCTTATTAGATAAACAAGAAACATCTAATTTAATAGGTACTGATGCTTATATCGGCAGTCTTCTAAATATGGGTAATGGTCATGTTCATTCCCTTAATTTATGTATCGGTGAGGCAAAAGCAGCAGCAGCATTAGGAGCTACAATATATGAGCAATCTCCTGTAATTAAAATAGATAAAGAGAATAAACCTAAAATTCATACCGCGAGTGGAAGCATTAGTGCGAATACATTATTACTGGCGGGCAATGCTTATCACCAATTAGATAAAAAAATGCGTAATTTTATTATTCCTGTAAATAGCTTCGTAATTGCTACAGAACCCCTATCAGATGAGATTATCCAAAAAATTAACCCTAAAGATTTCGCTGTTTGTGATCCTAATTATATATTGGAGTATTTCCGTTTAACGGGTGATAAACGCTTATTATTTGGAACAAGGCTTAATTATGATGGAAATGATGAAAGTTATATGAAGAGGGAACTTCGTAAAAAAATGTTACGAATATACCCAGACTTGAATAACGTAAAAATTGATTATGCATGGACTGGAAGAATCGGCGTCACAATCAACCATATACCTCAACTTGGAAAATTAGCCTCAAATGTATTTTACAGTCAAGGTTATTCGGGGCACGGAGTAAACATGACACATTTAGCTGGAAAAATTATGGCTGAAGCAATCTCAGGCACGATGAAAAGATTTGATTTATTTAATGATATTCGTCCAATTGCGGTGCCAGGAACTCATTTAATTCAACGACCGTTATTATCTCTGGGGGTGATACTTTATAAAATTAGAGATCTTTTATAAAGTATTAGAAAAATTGGTGGTGATGGGTGGACTTGAACCACCGACCTGCGCGTTATGAGTGCGCCGCTCTAACCGCCTGAGCTACATCACCTTTTCTAATTTTATGAAATTTAGATGAGAATTGTCCGTACATGATAATCATCTGTCAAGTGACACGATAGTTAAAATTCTTTAACTACCAAAATCATACATTAAATCTAAAATGCATAATATCACCCTCTCGAACTATATACTCTTTTCCTTCCAATCTTAAAACTCCTGCTTCCTTTGCGCCTTGCTCTCCTTTTTTATCGATATAATCATCAAATGCTATTACTTCGGCACGAATAAACCCTCTTTCAAAATCAGTATGAATTTCTGCAGCAGCTTTAGGTGCCGTGGCATTTATTTTTGTGGTCCATGCACGTACTTCTTTTGGGCCTGCTGTAAAAAAGGTTTGCAACCCTAATAATGAATAACCGCTCCTTATTACTCGATTTAACCCCGGTTCAGTGAGATTCATATCCGATAAAAACTCACCTTTATCCTGCTCATCCAGTAAGGCGATTTCAGCTTCAATAGCTGCACAGACTTCTACAACTTCAGCACCATCCTCCTTTGCCAATGACTTTAGAGCATCAAGGTAGTCGTTACCATGCATCCCAGCCTCATCCATATTTGCAATATACATAACTGGTTTGGCTGTTAGTAACTGAAGTTCATCAATTATTTCTATTTCTTTTTCATCTAATAGTAATGTTCTTACAGGTTCACCTTTATCAAGATGATGTTTTGTTTTTTGCAGTGCATCTTTTTTTAGAATTGCAGATTTTTCATTGGTTTTTGCATTACGCTCAGCTTTATATAACTGTTTTCCGACTGACTCCATATCAGCCAAGGTAAGTTCAGTATTGATTGTCAAAATATCATCAATTGGATTAACTGAACCCGATACATGAATTACATCGTTATCATCAAAACATCTAACAACATGGGCAATTGCGTTTGTTTCTCTAATATTTGCCAAAAACTGATTACCAAGGCCCTCTCCTTTTGATGCCCCTGCAACCAAACCAGCAATATCGACAAATTCCATTGTAGCGGGTAATACTTTTTCAGGTTTTACGATCTCCGCTATAGATTGAAGGCGTAAGTCTGGAACCTGAACAATTCCTATATTTGGCTCAATGGTGCAAAATGGATAATTTTCAGCAGGTATTTCAGCTGCTGTGAGTGCGTTAAAAAGAGTTGATTTACCTACATTTGGAAGTCCTACAATGCCGCATTTAATTGTCATATTAATTCGCTACTTATGGTTAAGCTTTGATGATGTATGAAGTTTCTTCATAGCGCACTCAATGCCTTGTTCAAGAATAATAGTGATAATGTCTTGCACATCTTTGATATTTTCATTTATTGCTACTTCGAGGTTCTGAGTGACATCACGCAAAACATAATCAGTCACATCTCTTTTATCGCCTGGATGCCCAACACCAATTCGAATTCGCATAAAATTTCTATCGCAGTGATTAAAAATATTCCGCAGACCGTTATGACCTCCATGTCCACCTCCCATTTTTAATTTTGTCACACCAGGAGGTAAATCAATTTCGTCATGAATTACTAGCATTTTTTCTGGAGGTATACGGTAATAATCAAGTGCAGCTCTTATCGGCCCGCCACTCATATTCATAAAACTTTGTGGCTTTATTAGCCAAATATCACGCTTTGAGATAGTTATTTGACAGATTTCTGCATCAAACTTTTTGCTGTATGAAAAAACCGCATTATACTTTTTAGCAATATCATCAATGCACCAGAAACCAGCGTTATGAAGCGTTCGCTCATAACGTTTACCTGGGTTACCTAGTCCGGCAATAACTGAAAGGTTAGTTTCCATAAATTAAAATGACAAATAAAAATAAAGTAACAATCAAGCGCAATGTATAACTTTTAAAGTACCAAATATATTATTTAATCGATAAATTAATACGCTAATTAAATAATTGATTCGTATTATAAAAAATTACAAATTATGGCTTACCCACCCTCATCTTTATCAGCTGAATTTTCTTGAGAGTCACCATCAGAATCTGATGTAGTTTCGGTATCACCTTCTTCACCCTCACCTTCACCCTCACCTTCAATTATTTCCTCTTCTATAATCTCTTTGATTTCAGCGATTGAGACAATCGCTTGATCTTGCTCAAGAACTATTTCTGAAATCTCAACACCAGTTGGAAGTGAAATATTGGATACATGTAACATTTGATCAAGCTCAAGCTCTGAGATATCAACCTCAAGAAACTCAGGTAAATCTTTTGGTAAGCATGAAACTTCTAACTCTGTCATAAGACGAGAAACTGATCCTCCACCTATCTTCACGCCTATCGCATCCTCTTCACCTAGGAAGTGAATTGGTATCTGCATTCGTATTTTTTCATCTTCAACAATACGCTGAAAATCAATATGTAATATTTGTTTTTTTGCAGGATGTCTTTGAATATCCTTTACAATAGCTGCTCGACTCTCGTCCCCAACCTTGATCGTCAAAATACTTGAATAAAAAGATGCGTTCTCCAATTCTCTTAGTACTTTGTTATGATCAAACATCAAAGCTCTTGGCTCACGACCGGCACCATATATAATTGCAGGAACTTTTCCTTGACGACGCAGGCGGCGGCTCGCTCCTTTCCCCCGGTCATCACGCATTTCCGCAATAAGATTAAACTCATCACTCATTTTATCTCTCCATAAATAGCTGATTTATATATTAAAAATTCTCAACCTCATTCGCGACCAAATTGAGTTGAGTGGCGCATCATAGCTTAAAGCTAACGCCGATGAAACAATGTAGCTAAAATAAAAACCTGATAAATTAAATTCTTTATTCTAAATACAAAGAACTGACCGATTCTTCTTCACTAATACGGCGCATAGTTTCGCCCAATAACTCAGCAGTTGATAATTGTCTGATCTTAGAACACGCAGTGGCGGCTTCACTCAACGGGATAGTGTCAGTTACTACTAATTCATCAATTGCTGAATCGGTAATCCTTTGAACCGCAGGTCCCGATAATACAGGGTGTGTTATATAAGCACGGACAGAAGTAGCTCCACACTCTTTTAATTTATCAGCTGCATGGCAGAGTGTCCCTGCCGTATCGACCATATCATCGATCATAATGCAGTTTTTATTCTCCACATCACCGATAATGTTCATCACTTCAGATTTATTTGCTTTTGAGCGACGCTTATCAATAATTACTAAATCTGCATTATCCAATCTTTTTGCTAGCGCCCTGCCTCTGACTACGCCACCAACGTCAGGAGAAACAACAACAATATCTGAGAGATCATTTTTCCAAGCATCTCCCAACAAAATTGGAGATGCATAAACATTGTCCACGGATATATCAAAGAAACCTTGAATTTGTTCAGCATGTAAATCAACCGTTAACACTCTATCAATGCCTGAGGCTGCAATTAATTTAGCTACTAATTTTGCCGTTATCGGCACTCTTGATGATCGTGGTCGACGATCTTGTCTTGCGAAACCAAAGTAGGGAATTACAGCAGTTATTTGATTTGCAGAAGCTCTTTTACAAGCATCTGCCATGACCAATAATTCCATCAAATTTTCTGCTGATGGAGGTGATGTTGATTGAATAATATAAGTATCTCTGCCCCGAATATTTTCCAATATCTCAATATTAAATTCACCATCACTAAAACGGCTAACGTGAGCTTTAGTAAGAGGTAAATGAAGCACTTTTGCAATATCTTGCGCTAATTTCGGGTGCGCATTTCCTGAAATTATTGCCATTGATGCTGAATCCAAATTCCTACTCCTTAAATATATTTATTTCGTTATTTATAATGAAATTCACAAAATTGAATGAATTTCCCCACAAATGGCTGGGGTGGCAGGGATCGAACCTGCGAATGACGGGATCAAAACCCGTTGCCTTACCACTTGGCTACACCCCATCTAAAACTATTCGTTGCCTAGGAAAAGTTAATTGTGAAGTCCGTTCTTACGTGTGTCAAACAACATTGAAATAATCGTTCTCATAATCGCCAATTATCAATAATTATCTTCAAATTTGAAGTCAAATTTCTAGCCTGAATATTTTTAGGTAAATTATGCGAATCAATAGTTTGATATTTATTTATTTTAACTATCCAATTATTTTGCTCAAATTCGATATAAGCTTGGCTCTGCGATATTTCTGCGGATATTGAACCAGGATTTGGGATCCCTAAAAGCCAATATTTTAAATCTAGAATTGATATTTCTTGCTCTAATACTGTTTTTATATCAGTTGAATTATCATCATTTATTATATCCTGTATTCCAAAATCATCACCCTCAATAACAATCTTCTCTAACCCAAATGGGCCACTGATTATACATTTGAAGTTGACCCCCTCCTGGATCCAAGTAAATTTTGCATTCACCGCATCTTCTTCATATTGAAGAAAAATTCTACCGTCAATTTCCCATGAATTTTGGGTTAACTGATCGAGTGATTTAACATTAATGTTAGAATTAATCGCACATCCATGTAGGTTAGCTAGGCAAATAACACCAAACCAAAATTTAATTACTCTACCAATATTAACTTTCTCCAGAATCAAAAAATTTGTTATTTAATTTAATTAAATAACTGCTATCTGGGAAACTTTCTTTAGCATTAAGATAAAAATTTCTGGCCTCTTCTATTTGCTTTTTTTCCCATAGCACTTCAACAATATGAGCCGCTATTTCTGGATCTTTATATACATTATAAGCATCTTTCAACTCTTTTAATGCTTGATCATATTTACCTAAACGAAAAAGAGCCCACCCATAACTATCCATAATAGCTGGATTATCAGGCTCAATTTTTAATGCTTTTTTAATGAGCTTAATCGCTTTTTTATAATCTTTAGAATAATCAGTTAATAGATACCCATAAGCATTCAAAATTGTCGCATTTCCAGGAAATCTCTTTGCTAAAATCGCGTACTCTTTTAACGCTTCTGAATTACGCCCTTCACTTAATAATATTTCTGCATATCTGAATGAAAATTTATACTCATTTGGATAACTATGAATCAAATCTCTATAAAGGATTAATGCTTCACTATTTTTCCCCAAACCTTGGAGCAAATCAGCCTCTGCTATAAGCATCTCTTGGGTAAATTTTGGATGCTTTTGTCCAAACCTCTTTAAGTGAACTCTGGCCGCATCTCTTTTATCTAATGCAACCATGAGGTTACTAACGCGTCTTTGCGAATAAATTGCGTTCGCTCCAGAGTTTACTTGCGAATAAAGCTGAATGGCCTTAATGGTATTTCCCTTAATTTCGTTGATTCTTGCCATGTAATATAACGCATCCATTGGATATGACTTATTTTCAAGTAGTTCATTAAAATCGATCCATGCAGCATCATAATCGTCCAATCTAAAATTAATAATAGCCATCAATCTTATCGCTGCAGATTGATCATTTTTTTCCAGTAAAATCTGACTCACCTGCCCTAAAGCATCTTCAAGTCGTTCAGATGACATATAGAGTAAAGCAAGTTCTAAGCGTGATTCTGAACTGGGATTAATTTGATCACCAATATATCTAGCAACATAATCAATCGCCTCACTATTTTTACCTGATAACAATAAAATTCGAGCAACAAGTAATTTTGGTTTTTCCCATGAAGAGTCCAATGCCACGGCAGAATTTGCATAAGAAAGCGCTTTATCATAATCACCACTTTGCATTAATGATGTTGCGTAAGCATATTTCACGTAACTAGACTTATGATAAATCTTAACGAAATAGTTTATTAATTTATTTAATTTTTCTTGATCCTTGGTGGTCAAAAATGGGAACACTGCCAAAAATACTTCATCTGCCTGACCTTCATTCCTGGCCAATAATTTTTTTAAGTTTTCTTTTGCGGCTATAATTAAATTGGTATCAATTTGGCGATTGATCAAAAATAATAAAGCAGAATCACTGCTAGCATCTATTTCAACCCAACGCTCAGCTAAAGATAGAGCTTGAACATTAAAATGGTAACTGTCTGCCAACCAGGCGGCTTGTTTTGTAATATTTACATCACCACTGGAATTAGCTGCATTCTCATAAGCAGCTGCAACTTTTTTGTAGTTATAACTCTCAAGTGCGACTTCTGCTTCCCTGAGGTGCGCTTGAGTGGTTTGATTTACCTCTTGTGCGAAGAGATCGAAACATAGCAATGAAATAAATAAAATTACATTTAATCTTACAGAAGTTATTGATTTAATTGAATTTTTTTTCATATATATGTTCTTATTTGCTTTTTTTACATTGTTAAGATAACCAGACAAGCAAAGCACTATATCGCTACTTGTTTTATGATACGTCAAAATCATAATCTTTATTAAAACAATGTCACTTAAAATTCTTGGTCTAAATCATAATACAGCATCGCTCATTATAAGAGAGCAATTAGTATTCTCTGATGAAGAGATTAAGTCTGCATTAGATGAATTAAAGTTAATAATTTCAGTTAAAGAGGCGGTTATTTTATCGACATGCAATCGAAGTGAACTCTATCTAAATACAGATCATGAAGGTCTCGAAAAAGCCAAATCATGGTTAATTAAATTCAAAAGAATTGATTATAAAACAGAAAAATATCTCTTTATAATACAAGATGAAGCGGCTATAAATCACTTAAGTCGAGTTGCCTGTGGCCTGGATTCTATGATCCTTGGGGAACCTCAGATACTAGGTCAATTAAAAGACGCATTTAGATTGGCTAGACAACATCATTTTATAAGTGACATTTTTAATCCGCTATTTGCACATGTATTTTCTGTGGCGAAAAAGATACGAACCAATACAAAGATTGGTAATAGTCCTGTATCGGTAGCTTATGCTGCGGTCACCTTAGCAAATCAATTTTTTTCAGGATTTAAACAGCATACCGCACTTTTAATTGGGGCTGGAATGTCAATTGAGCTTACCGCCAAACACCTCAGTAATAAAGGTATTGGTCGCCTCTTCATTGCTAATAGAGACTATAAGAAAGCCCAAAAACTGGCAAAAAAATTTAATGGTTATGCAATTAATCTAGCCAACTTAGATGGAATATTAGAAGTTGCCGATATCCTAATAAGTGCAACCTCAAGTAAAAACTTTATTATTACAAAATCGCAAATTCAAGAGGCCATAAGAGCACGAAAAAGAAAGCCCATTTTTGCTGTAGACATGGCCGTACCTCGAGATATGGAACCTACTATTGGAGATCTAGAGGATATCTATATCTATACTATCGATGATCTAGAGAAAGTCATACTTGAAGGACAGTCCAGTCGTCAGTCAGCAGCCGTTAATGCCAATAATATCCTTCTAGAAGAAACGTCTCGCTTTATAGAAAAACAAAAAAGCTTAGCTATTAACTCAAAGATAATAGAGCTTAGAGAGTATGGTGAAAAGATCAAACAGGAAGTTTTAAAGCAGAGTCAAAAGCAATTAAAGAAAGGTGATAATATCGATCAAGTTTTAGAAAAGAATACTTCAAATATTGTAAATAAATTACTGCACCTGCCCAGCATAAAACTAAAAGAAGCAGCCGAAAAATCAGACACTGAATCAATCAAAATAATTTCAGAGTTATTTAACTTGGAAGATGATTAAACAATGAAAGATTCAATTCGTCATAAACTAGAAATTACCAGCGAAAGATTAGAGGAAATTTCAGCTCTTCTCTCGGATCCTGATGTAATTTCCGATCAGAATAAATTTCGTGCACTCTCTCAAGAGTATTCGCAAATTGAGCCTATTAGTAATCTTTTTAATGAATTCAAATCATTAAATGAAGATCTGGGTATCGCAGAAGAGATGAAGCATGATAAGGATATCGATATACAAGATATGGGTAAGGACGAATTTACTATAATTGAAGAAAAGATATCCTCATTATTAATGGATATTAAGAAATCCCTTATTCCTGTCGATCCACATGATGCGAGTAATATTTTTCTAGAAATTAGAGCCGGAACCGGTGGTGATGAGGCCGCTATATTTGTAGGTAATTTATTTCGTATGTATTCAAAGTATGCGGAATCAAAAAAATGGAACACAGAAATAATTAGCATGAGAGAAGGCGAATACGGCGGTTACAAAGAAATTATCTCTCGAATCTCAGGAAATAATATTTTTTCACGCCTCAAATTCGAATCGGGAGTTCATCGAGTGCAACGAATACCACTCACTGAATCTCAAGGTCGGGTACATACATCAGCTTGCACTGTCGCGGTACTTCCAGAAGCTCAAGAGATAGAGGAAATTACTATCAATCCAAGTGATTTACGTGTCGATACCTATCGAGCATCAGGGGCAGGTGGCCAGCATGTAAATAAAACAGACTCTGCGGTAAGATTAACCCATCTTCCAAGTGGAATAGTTGTGGAATGTCAAGATGAGCGTTCGCAACACAAGAATAAAGCGAGAGCAATGTCTTTGTTACAGGCAAAACTCCTTGATGCAGAAGTTTCCATGCAAGCTGATGAGCAAGCCCAAGAGAGAAAATTACAGGTTGGAAGTGGTGATCGGTCCGAAAGAATCAGAACTTATAACTACCCTCAAGGCAGAATAACTGACCACAGAATTAATTTAACCTTATACAAATTATCTGAGATTATTGAAGGTGGTATTGATGAGGTAATACAGCCATTAATCGATGAATACCAGGCGGATCAATTGGCTAATATAAGCGGCTAACAAAATTCTATATTTTTTTTCGTAAATAATTCAACACATCAGAACGAGTAATAAGACCTAAAAATAACTCTTCATTCGTAATCGCCGCATAAGGTTGTACATGCAACAAGGACACTAAATTATTTATACTTGTGTCTTTGTTTAGCTCAATAAATGCTGTCTCCATAGCATCGCTTACCGATCGATTCATCATCTCTGGTTTGCCAAATACAAAACGAATAATTGTATCTTCAGTAATTATACCCACTAGTTTATTACCTTTCATTACTGGTAATTGTGAAAATCCTGCATTTCTTAATCGATTATGAGCTGTAGTTAAACTATCATCTGGACCTACCACCACTGTAGCCCTTTCATCATGAAGTCGACCAATCAAATCCCTCAGATCGCCATGCAACTCTCTTTCAATAAAACCCTGATCTTCGAGCCAAAAATCATTAAAGCATTTAGACAAATATTTATTTCCCGTATCACAAGCAAAACTTACTACCTTTTTACTTTCCTTTTGCGCTCGACAATATTTAATGGCAGCAGCTAACAAAGTACCGCTTGATGATCCAGCTAATAAACCCTCTTTTTTTAGAAGTAATCTAGCGGCATCAAAAGACTCTTGATCTGAGATAGCAAAAGCCTCTTTAACTCGACTAAAATCCGATATAGAAGGAAGGAAATCTTCTCCAATACCTTCCACCAACCAACTGGCATTCTTATCGTGCAATTCTCCATGATTAATATAATCAGCAAGAATTGATCCCTCTGGATCAGCTAAAATTAAATCAACATTAGGTGCGTGTTTAGCCAGATATCTACTAAGACCAGTTACTGTTCCACTCGATCCAACACCAAGCACTATGGCATCTAGATCACCATTCATTTGCTCTAATATTTCAGGTGCCGTTCCAGATTCATGCGCCATCGGATTATCAGGATTTCCAAATTGATCAATGAAATACGCATTTTTATCTTTCGCGATAGTTTTTCCGAGGTCTTGGTAATACTCTGGGTGACCTTTGGCAACATCTGAGCGAGTTAGCACAACTTCAGCACCCATAGCACGCAGATTAAATATTTTTTCTTGGCTCATTTTGTCAGGCAATACCAATATGAGCGGATAACCTTTTTGAGAAGCAGCTAAAGCCAATCCCAATCCGGTATTTCCGGCAGTTGCTTCAACGATGGTATCACCCGGTTTTAAGTCACCCCTTTTTTCAGCTTCTTCAATCATCGAAACTCCAATACGGTCCTTGATTGATCCGGCGGGATTCATGAGTTCAAGTTTTAAAAAAAGACGGCAAGGACCAGTATCAATATTTTTTATTTCGAGCATCGGTGTTTGCCCGACCATTTCTAATATATTTGAGAAAACTTTCATAATTTTTTTTGTTTCCGATAAGATTAAATTTAATACTTCTTAATTTAAGCATAAAACAGTTACAGCTGAAAATCATCATGGATATTAAAAACACGCTTCTAGAAATAAATCATGAACTTCAGAGCACAAGCTCAACATCAAAACTAGATAGTGAACTTTTATTGATGACGGCCCTTGGGGTGTCTCGTCCTTATCTTTATACACATGGAGAAAAAATTCTATCTGTATCAGAAAAAAAAGTCTTAAATGATCTTTGTAAGCGTCGCATCAACCTTGAGCCCATGGCTTACATTACGGGAATAAAAGAGTTTTGGTCGAGAGAATTTAATGTTTCGCCCGCCACACTAATACCAAGACCGGAGTCCGAAATGCTTGTTGAGGAAGTGTTGAATCTTTATGCCCTTGATGAAACTATATCAATTCTAGAGATGGGCACGGGCAGTGGCGCAATAGCTATATCGCTTGCGCTTGAGAGGCCGAAAACAATCATAACGGCGACTGACATCTCATCTAAAGTACTGGATCTAGCGAAAAAAAATGCAAATAAATTTAATGCTCATAATATTATTTTTCAAAAGAGTGATTGGTTTAGAGAATTAAAAAATCAAGAATTTGATCTTATTGTATGTAATCCCCCTTATATAGAGAGTCATGATGATTGCCTGCTTGACTTGAAATTTGAACCTATCTCAGCATTAGTATCCGGAAAAGACGGGCTTGATGCAATTCGTCATATAGCGAATAATGCAAAACAATTTCTTAAAATAAATGGAACTATCCTGATTGAACACGGAAAAGATCAAGAAAAGGCGGTTAATCAAATATTCATATCCAATCAATGGGAAAGAATTAAATGTTCACCTGATCTAAGAGGATTTCCAAGAATAACTATGGCAAAGTAGCCATATTAAATTTACCTTAAAATAAAATATAACCATAAGAGAAGAAATAATATGATCAAAATAACCACCAATAAAGGCGATATTGAAATCAGTCTTTATGAGGCAGAAGCGCCTATATCCTCTGAGAATTTCAAACAATATGTTATTGATGGATTCTACAAAGGAACTATATTCCATCGCGTCATTCCCAACTTCATGGTTCAAGGTGGAGGTATGACAGATGACATGCAAAGCAAACAAACAAGAGCTTCAATAAAAAATGAAGCTGAGAATGGAAAAAAGAATCTACGTGGCACGTTAGCCATGGCAAGAACGGCAGAAATTGACAGCGCTTCATCGCAATTTTTTATTAATCTCGTTGATAACCAATTCCTTGATAATGGTGATCGTGATTTTGGCTATGCTGTATTTGCGGAAGTAACGTCAGGAATGGATGTTGTTGATGCTATTGCTACCACTCCAACTCAGATGAGTAATGGACACCAAGATGTTCCCGCTGAAACAATTACGATTGAAGATATACAAATCGTTGAGTAACTGAATGTCAGATCAAAGCCTAAATAAGGATAGAGGGGCACGTCATCTCTCACTGCCGCAGATTGGCGAAAAAGGACAAAAGCTAATCTCCAACTCAACAGTCTTGATCATTGGGATGGGTGGGCTCGGCTGCGCGTCGGCAAGTTACCTAAATAGCAGTGGTATCAAAAAAATTATAATTTGTGATTTCGATAGTGTTGATGCCACCAATTTAGGTCGACAAATACTTTTTGGACCCAGTGATATTGGAAAATTAAAAGCCTTAGCAGCCAAAGATCATCTCGAAAAAATTAATCCTGAGATTGATATCCAGGCAATAACTAAAAAAATCAATGGGCAGGAATTAATAACAACAGACTTTGAAAGAAGCACCATCATTTTGGATTGCAGTGACAATTTCAATACACGTTTTGAGGTTAATGAATACTGTGTCAAAAATAATCATTATTTGGTATCTGGATCTGCCATTAGGTTTGAAGGTCAATACGCGGTATTTGGTAATGATTACAAAACATCATCATGCTATGAATGCTTATATGACCAACAAGACGAATCTTTTGAAGATTGCCAAGGTAATGGTGTGCTGGGACCCATACCAGGAATGATTGGTGCAATGATGGCGATCGAAACAATTAAAATTATCTGTAATATTGATACTCAAAAAGGCCAACTCAATATCTATGAAGGCTTATCAAATGAATGGCACCAAATTAATGTAAAAAAACGTAATAATTGCTCAATTTGTAATTAATCTCTTTACGCTTTCATTTAATTTCTTTAAAATATACTCAAACGCCGATTTGTACCCGATTGCGGGCGTTCAATAAATTCAGCTAAATAGGACTTATAAAACCTATCATGCTGACGCTGGTGGGTTTTTTTTTGAGAGGATATAAATATTATGGATAATAAAATTACTTTGATTGATGGCGCCATGGGTACGGAAATAAGAGCTAGAGGCTTTGATGTTCCATCACATATCAATTCAATATGGTCAGCTCAAGCTTTAATAGATAACCCTGAGGTTGTCAGAGATATTCACGAAGATTATATTCATGCTGGTGCAGAAGTGATAACCACCAATAATTACGCGGTTACACAAAATCTGTTAAGGCGTGAAAATCTCAGAAATAATCTAGAAGAATTGACCTTACTGTCAATTGACATTGCGAACCAGGCACGACAAGTGACTGACAAAAAAATCAAAATTGCAGCCTCACTGCCACCTTTGGATACGAGTTATCGTCCTGATCTTGTGGGGGACATGGAATCAATTGTGAGAAAATACTCAGAAATTGTAGATATTGTAAAAAATAAAGTGGATCTCATTATTATAGAAACCATGTCATCCTCAATAGAAGCGATTGGGGCTTTAAAGGCATGTAAAAATGCAGGGATTGAAGTTTGGCTTGGCTATACTTTGCATGGTATTAGAAAAAATACACTTCCAAGTGGAGAATCTCTATTGGATGCTCTACATGCTGTTAAGGATTATGATATCGATGCTTATTTAATCAATTGTTGTAGTGCGAATATCACTTCTGAAGCCATGAAAATTTTTGCGAGAGAGCTTAAAAAACCATTTGGAGGATATGCCAATTCAGAAATCATAGATCATGTTGAAAGTGGAGATGATTCTCTTAATAATGCAGAAAATTTACAAAGAGAATCCCGACAATCAATCAATGCTGACCAATACTCAAAGATTGTAGAGGAATGGATTGAATCTGGAGCAACAATAGTCGGTGGATGCTGCAGAACTACTCCAAAACACATCAAGAAAATAAATCAAATGATAAATAATTAAGAACGATTGATTAATTTAGGCGCCTGCCCAAAAAGAAGCTGCGAAGAAATTAACAAAAGAGCAAGACCGAAAATCAAAACATAGATTTACAATTAATGAAGCAAAAAAAGGATTGTCCGAATTCTATGATATTGAGAAAGAAAATATTGAGATTATCTTAAAAGGATAATTAGTATTTATTTAAGTGAGTTTATTTTTTAAAATCTCATTTACCTTCTGTGGGTTGGCTTTGCCTTTGGTTTCTTTCATGACTTGACCAACAAAAAAACCAAATAAACGATCTTTTCCACTCAAATATTCAGCTAATTGAGAAGGATTATTTTCGATTACTTGATCAATGATGGTTTCAATTTCACTATCATCCGTAATCTGAACTAGTCCTTTTGATTCGATAATTTCTTCAGCACTGCCCTCACCATCCCACATCGCTTCAAATACTTCTTTGGCTATTTTTCCAGAGATAGTTTGATCGGCTATTTTGTTTAGTAAGCCTGCTAAATCAGCGGCTGATAGTTTTGCATCTTTAATTTCTAAATCATCTCGATTTAATGCTGCCGTATAATCTCCAATCACCCAATTTGCTGAAATCTGCGATTCAGTATTGGCTATTTTTTCTACAGCTTCATAAAAATCAGCCAATTGTTTGGTTGTAGTTAATATCTGTGCATCACTGACTTTAAGATTATAAGTTTCAATAAATCGCTGCTGCTTAGCATTGGGTAGCTCTGGCAAAGTTTTCTTGATATAAGCTATATAAGTCTCATCAATTATGACTGGTAACAAATCAGGATCAGGGAAATAACGATAATCATTGGCCTCTTCCTTACTGCGCATTGGTCTCGTCTCGTCCAGATCAGAATCATAAAGACGAGTTTCTTGTTTAACTTCACCACCATCTTCAATAATTTCAATCTGCCGCATGACTTCATGATTGATGGCTTTTTCAATAAATTTAAACGAATTAAGATTTTTTAATTCAGCTCTGGTACCCAATTCTTTTTGATCGAAGCGTTTAATGCTGACATTCGCATCACAGCGAAACGAACCTTCCTGCATATTGCCATCAGAAATTTCCAGATAGCGCACAATAGAATGAATTTTTCGCATGTAAGCAACGGCTTCTCTAGCCGAACTCATTTCTGGTTCTGACACAATCTCCAACAACGGTGTTCCAGCTCTATTTAAATCAATCCCTGATAATCCATCCAGGCCTTCATGAACTGATTTACCTGCATCTTCTTCCAGATGAGCACGCGTTATGCCAATGATCTTTTCATTGCCATCACCATCAAGAATGCTCATGTTACCACCCACAACAATCGGTAGATCGAGTTGGCTAATTTGATAACCTTTAGGTAGATCAGGATAAAAATAATTTTTTCTCGCAAACACGGAACGTGAAGATATTTCAGCATCCACAGCCAATCCAAAACGAATCGCCATTTCTATGGCTTGCTGATTCAAGACGGGTAACGTGCCTGGATAACCTAAATCGACCAGACAAGCTTGAGTATTGGGTTCACCTCCATAAGCAGTTGAGGCGCCCGAGAATATTTTACTTTTTGTCGCTAGCTGGGCGTGAATCTCAAGACCTATGACTATTTCCCAATTCGAATTCATTTGAATTGCTCCGGTATTTGCAGATGCCAATCAGTTGCTTGTTGATAATGATGACCACATTGAAGCAGTGACTCTTCACCAAAATGCTTGCCCACTAATTGCAATCCAACTGGCAAACCATTTACAAAACCGCATGGTATCGACATACCCGGTAAACCAGCAAGATTAGCCCCGATGGTATAGATATCATTAAGATACATCTCAATGGGATCATCCATTTTTGCACCTAACGAAAATGCCGGTGATGGTGTAGTTGGGCCTGCGATTAAGTCAACTTTTTCAAAAGCTTTCTTAAAGTCTTGACTGATAAGTTGTCTAACTTTTTGTGCCTTCAAATAATAAGCATCATAATACCCTGCTGATAAAACATAGGTGCCAGTCATGATGCGTCGCTTAACCTCAGCACCAAAACCCTCACCACGAGTTTTACAATAAAACTCATTTAAATCTTTGTAATTTTCAGCTCGATAACCAAACCTTACACCGTCATAACGAGACAAATTAGATGAGCATTCTGCTGAAGCCACTACATAATAGGTGGGCACAGATAATTCGATATTAGGTAAATCAATATCAATAATTACAGCGCCTTGATCCTTTAATACATCAAGAGCTTCCTTAACAGCTATGGCGTTATCATCATCCAAACCAGCATCAAAATGTTGTCGAACTAAACCTATTTTTAAACCCTTGACGGGTTGATTAATACCGCCCAAATAATCAGGCACTGGCACATCAACAGAGGTTGAATCATTTTCATCAAATCCTGCCATCTCCCCTAACAACAGGGCAGCATCTTCCACTGATCTGGTGAAGACGCCCCCTTGGTCAAGGCTTGAAGCAAACGCAATCATACCAAAACGAGAAACTCGACCATAAGTAGGTTTGATTCCCGTAATGCCCGTTAACGCAGCTGGTTGTCTTATCGAACCTCCAGTATCAGTGCCAGTTGCTGCAGGAACTAAGCATGCTGCAACCGCAGTGGCGGAGCCTCCTGAAGAGCCGCCCGGAGATAAATCTAAATTCCAAGGGTTTTTAACTGGGCCGTAATAACTGGTTTCGTTTGATGAGCCCATGGCAAACTCATCCATATTAGTTTTACCCAACATAATAGCGCCACTTGCCTTCAGATTTTTAACCACAGATGCGTCATAAGGAGGGATAAAGTTATGCAGCATTTTTGAGGCACATGAAGTCAATACTCCATCGGTACAAAAAAGATCCTTATGAGCAATAGGCAAACCCAAAAGTGGTTTATCTTTCCCAGTCGCAATTAATTTATCAGCATCCTTAGCTTCTTTTATCGCTTGCTCTGCAGTCACTGTAATAAAAGCATTAAGCGTTGCACCCAGACCATTAATACGTGAAAGTAATACCTCAGTTATTTCCAAAGAAGTAAAGTCTTTATCTTTCATTCCTTGCTTTAATGCGCAAAGTGTCATGTTTTGTATTTCTTTGATGATCATAATCGCAGCTTTAATCAATTACTTTAGGCACTAAATACATGCCATTATTGGTTTCATTTGCATTCAATTGTATTTTTTCACGCTGATTGTCTTCTGTAACTTTATCGATTCGCAATCGCTGACCTTGCTCTAATGGATGCGCCATGGGCTCAGTACCTTCGGTTGATACAGCCTGTAATTGATCAACAAATTCGACTATGCGGGATAATTTATCCACCACATCTTTTATCTCGCTATCTTGGATATCCATACGTGAGAGTATCGCCAGATATTTTATTTGTTCTTTATTTAATGACAACTGAAGTCTCCGCAACAAATTTAAGCGTGATTATAAAATGAAATAACTTGAGATAGAATAACATATGATAGCTTGCTGAAGGTTGCCCTCATTTGATAGATTAGACAGTCAATTAGTATAAAGAGTTTCAATAATTCCATGTTTAAAAATATTTTAGGTTATTTCTCAACCGATTTATCGATTGATTTAGGTACAGCAAATACTTTGATCTACTCAAGAGGTGCTGGTGTCGTTCTCAATGAACCATCTGTCGTTGCTATACGTGAAGATATGATGAAAGGTGGAAAAAGTGTTGAGGCAGTCGGCGCAGATGCAAAAGGCATGCTCGGCAGAACCCCTGGTAATATTACTGCCATAAGACCATTAAAAGATGGGGTAATTGCCGATTTCACCATTACCGAAAAAATGCTGCAACACTTTATTCAAAAAGTGCATGGAACAAGATATTTCAGACCTAGCCCACGTGTACTAATATGCGTTCCCTATGGCTCGACACAAGTAGAAAGGCGAGCGATAAGAGAATCTGCGGAAAACGCAGGTGCTAGAAAAGTATTTTTAATTCCAGAACCAATGGCTGCGGCTATTGGAGCGGGTATGCCAGTCCATGAAGCGAAAGGCTCCATGGTGCTAGATATTGGTGGTGGTACCTCAGAAGTAGCGGTAATCTCTCTGAATGGTATCGTTTATGCCGCATCCGTGAGAATAGGCGGAGATCGTTTTGATGAAGCGATTATCAGTTATGTAAGACGTAATTATGGCATTCTGATCGGTGAAGCAACTGCAGAAAAAATAAAGCATGAAATTGGTTCAGCATTTCCCGGGCAAAAAGTTAGAGAAATTTCAGTCAGAGGAAGGAATCTTTCAGAAGGTGTACCACGAAGTTTCACACTAAATAGCAATGAAATTCTTGAGGCACTTCAAGAACCTCTTCAGGGTATCGTAGGTGCAGTCAAACAAGCTTTAGAACAAACTCCACCAGAACTTGGTTCTGATGTTGCAGAACGAGGTATTGTATTAACGGGCGGTGGCGCAATGATGCGATCTTTAGATAAATTAATCATGGAAGAAACTGGTTTACCAGTATTGGTCGCCGATGATCCCCTAACCTGCGTTGCTCGTGGTGGTGGACGAGTTATTGAACTTATCGACGAGCATGGTCCTTCTATTTTCGCACTTGAATAAAGATCAATTAAATTGAACACATGGTAGTTGACTCAGATAAGCATCGAAGACCGCGTATACCGGCACTAAATATAAAATTTATCTTACTGTTCTGCCTAAGTTTCTTTCTTCTCTTTAGTGATCAAAAAAATAATTACGTATCCCTGTTAAGAAATTCCGTAGCAATTGCAATCCATCCCATACAATCATTGGTTGATTTTCCCCAGCGTTTCGGAAGCTGGATAAATACCAACATATCCTCGCGTGAAGAATTAATACAAGAAAATAAAAGACTGTATGATGATCAGCTGCAAAAAAAATTGGCTTTGCAAAGACTCGCCTCTCTTGAGCAGGAAAATATTAGATTAAGAAAAATTCTTAATGCGTCATCAACCATAAAAAATAGCGTCCAGATCGCACGAATTATTTCTACGGATATTAATCCTTTCAGGCATCTTGTTGTTATTAATAAAGGCGAACAAGATGGTGCCTATAACGGACAGGTTCTAGTCGATTCAAATGGGGTTATAGGCCAAATATTACAAACAAATTTTCTCTCAGCAAAAGTTATTCTTATAAGTGATACAGATCATGCTCTGCCTGTCGAGATTAATCGAAATGGTTTTAGAGCGTTAGCACAAGGTAATGGATCTTTTCATAGCCTTAGTATTCCCTTTATTCCAAATAATGCCGATATTGAGATTGGCGATCTTTTGGTTACCTCGGGCTTAGGAGGGAAGTTTCCTAATGGATATCCCGTTGCCATCATAGACTCTATCTCGCTCAATCCGACTCAACAATTCGCTGATGTAACTGCAAAACCGCTAGCATCTTTAAACCAAGCTCGCGAAGTAATATTGATAAATAGCAACTAAATTATGCCTAGTGAAATTAAAAACAATCAAAATAAAGTCATTGCTTTTTTAGCGATACTGATTTGCATAATTTTAATCCTTATCCCTACTCCCGATTTGTTAAAAATATACAAACCAGACTGGTCACTTCTATTGCTAATATTTCTCGCCATAAATATACCAAAAGAATTTAACTTAGGTATGGCTTTTTTAGTCGGTTTGCTCGTAGATGTGAGCAAAGGTTCATTATTAGGCCAGCACGCATTAGCTTCTTTGTTGATCATTTTTCTTGTTACCAAATTTCATTTACAGCTGAGGATCTTTCCTTTCTTACAACTAACTGCAGTTGTATGTTTTCTGATAATAATTTATCAATTTATTCTATTTTGGATTAATGGCGTGTCAGGTATTTCGAGTTCTTTCGCGAGTTATCTAGGGCCAATTATTAGCGGTACTATCTTATGGCCGATTATTGCAAAATTACTCGGTCAATTATTCATCTTTTCAACAACAAAAAAATAAAACTAATATTCAATGTCTAAAAATATACATATCAAAGATCATGGTAAAGAAAAGACCCTTTTTTTAAATCGTATATTTATCTCCTCTTTGGTGGGTTTATTTCTCTTTATTATCATCGTTATAAGGCTTATTCAATTGCAAGTTTTCGAATATGATACTTTTAGTCAGAAGGCGCAAGGAAATAGAATTAATTTACGTGCCACACTTTCTCCTAGAGGAACTATATTTGACCGAAATGGCAATACACTGGCTGAAAATATAACTGCATTTGAACTTATAATTACCCCAGAACAAGTTATCGATACCGAAGAAACAATGAATAATTTATTGGATTTGAAATTAATCAACCCAATGCAGATCGACGCAATTAGAAAAAAAATTCAAAAAACACAAAAATTTAGATCTATCACCCTCAGATCCAATCTAAATGATCAAGAAATAGCAAGATTTGCTGCGAATCGAGCGAATTTCCCGGGCATAGATCTACAACCAAAATTAATACGACATTATCCTCATAAAAATTATACCTCTCATGTTGTAGGGTATGTAGGTTCGATCAATAAGAAAGACCAAACAAGATTAAATCAATCTTTTTATAACCCTAATGAAAAGACTGGAAAAACTGGAACAGAGTATTTCAAGGAGACGATTCTTCATGGGGAACCTGGTTATTATCAATTCATTGCAAATGCACGAGGAAGAGAAATTTCGCTCAATGAAAATCGAAAAAATAACACCTTTCTAGAAAACAAACCCGCCTTACCTGGGGTAAATATTTTTTTAACCATTGATCTTAATCTTCAAATACTTGCAACCGATCTTCTAGATGAGAGAAGAGGTTCAGTTGTTGCTATAGATCCTAATAATGGTCAAGTATTAGCGTTAGTTAGCTCACCCTCGTTTGATCCAAATATATTTAACGAGAATTTAACAACTAGTAAATACAATGAATTACAAAGAAATACCGATCAACCCCTATTTAATCGTGCTGTCCTCGGCACCTATTCACCTGGCTCCATAATCAAACCTATTCTTGGCCTTGCAGCGCTCCAATTGGGTGTTACCAACTTAACTCAACGACATATTTGTAAAGGTCATTACTCACTTCCGGGTAATACACACCGATATCGTGATTGGTTATCAAGTGGACATGGTTCAGTCAATCTTCATAAGGCTATCTCTCAGTCATGTGATGTTTTCTTTTACGAGGTCGGTGGCCGAATTGGAATCGATAGAATGCATGATTATCTTGACCAATTTGGTTTAGGTCAAAAAACAAATATTGAGCTTGCAGGCGAGAGAACAGGACTCATTCCATCTACCAAATGGAAGAAAGCAATGTTCAGCAAAAAAGAAGATAAAAATTGGTTTCCAGGGGAAACTGTCATTGCATCAATTGGTCAAGGTTATATGCTCGCAACCCCTCTTCAGCTTGCTAACGCAACGGCTGCTCTTGCAACTAGAGGAAATAGATTTAAGCCTACACTTATTTCAGCTATTGAAAATCCAATAAATAACGAAAAGATATTTAATGAATCACAAGAATTAACTCAAATTAAAATAGATTCACAGTCCTACTGGGAAGAGGTCATCTCTGCAATGCATAACGTTATGCAAGGATCAGGAACTGCAAAGAATGTAGGTCTTGGTGCGCCATATAAAATGGCAGGTAAAAGTGGCACAGTTCAAGTGATTTCTGTTGGGCAAGAGGAGGAGTATGATCGAGAATTGATCGATGAAAGATTCCAAGATCACGCATTATTTGTGGCTTTTGCTCCACTCAATAATCCTGAAATAGCTGTTGCCGTTATCATTGAAAATGGCAATAGCGGAAGCCGTGTGGCAGCGCCAATTGCAAAAAGTATTATGGATGAATATCTTGGTTACTAAAATGATGGTTGATTATTAATAAATAATTATGTTCAACGACACCTCAAATATATGGCATTCAAGATATCCAATAAAAAGCAGCGCTTTCGCTTTACAATTACTTAAACTGGATGGACCTCTTTTATTGCTGATTTCGATAGCCTGTTTGTTGGGAGTTTTCGTTCTTTTTAGCGCTTCAAATGAAAGTACAGAAATCTTAATGCGTCAATTAATTAGGATTGGAGTAGCTTTTGCCGCTTTACTAGTAACTGCACAAATTCCAACTGATCTGATAAGACGTATATCCCCTTGGGGTTATTTTTTTGGTTTGGTTTTATTATCTTTTGTTCTTTTTCTTGGGGATATCGGACAAGGAGCTCAGCGATGGCTTGATATTGGTATTCGTTTTCAACCCTCTGAAATAATGAAACTTGCTGTACCAATGATGGTTGCTTGGTACCTACATGAAAGAAAATTACCCCCATCAGGCAAACATATTTTAAATATATTCATCTTAATATTGATACCGAGTATTCTCATTGCAAAACAACCCGATTTAGGAACTTCTATACTGGTATTTACATCTGGAATACTTATTATTTTTTTAGCAGGCATACCGTTTCGCTATATAAGTGTCCTATCTTTATTGGCAATTCCGGGCTCACTTCTTCTTTGGGAATTTATGGAAGATTACCAAAGACAGCGTGTTATTACATTATTAAACCCCGATATTGACCCCCTGGGTGCTGGTTATAATATCATTCAATCTAAAATTGCTATTGGCTCTGGAGGATTATTTGGAAAGGGCTGGACAAATGGAAGTCAAGTTCAATTGGAATTTTTACCTGAAAAAAGTACGGATTTTATTTTTGCAGTCATCGGTGAAGAATTCGGATTATTAGGTCTTCTGTGTATATTAATTATTTATATCTTGATAATAGCTAGAAGTTTATATATCGCCTCACAAGCACCAGATCTATATTCTAAGCTTCTTGCTGGCAGTATCAGTTTAACTTTTTTTGTATATGTCTTCGTTAATGCTGCAATGGTCATTGGCTTAATTCCGATAGTAGGCATTCCTTTGCCATTAATTAGCTATGGTGGTACATCAATGGTGACGTTGATGATTGGATTCGGTATCCTAATGTCAATCAATGCTAATCAAAAATTATTATCAACTTAAACGGTAGACTTTATGAAATATAAAATTACTCTAATCTTTCTAATTATAGTTTCGAATACAGCTTGGTCACATGACGTTAATAGAAACAATATCCAAAATTTCATTATAACAATGGTAGAAAAGCATGGTTTTGATGGTAATGATTTATCGTCAATACTCTCAAAAGCAGAATCGAAAGAAAAAATACTAGAGGCCATCAGTCGTCCTGCTGAAAAACGATTAACTTGGAATGAATATCGCAATATTTTTATCAAAGATGAAAGGGTTAAAGCCGGTGCAAATTTTTGGCTTGAGCATAAACAAATCCTTGAAAATATCAGTCAAGAAACAGGTGTCACTATAGAAATACTAGTGGGTATTATTGGAGTTGAGACGTATTTTGGAAGATTTACAGGCGGTTATCGCGTTATTGATGCCCTATCAACTCTGGCGTTTGATTATCCGAAAAGATCTGCGTTTTTCACCAAAGAGTTAGAAGCTTATCTCCTTTTAACTAGAGAAGAGAGTATGGATCCATTCGCCGCCACAGGATCCTATGCCGGCGCTATGGGCTCCCCTCAATTTATGCCTAGCAGTTATCGTGCCTATGCGATTGATTCTGATGGCGATGATAAACGTGATATATGGACAAACTGGTCAGATGTAATTGGCAGTGTGGCAAATTATTTTATTGAGCATGGATGGCAACAAGGTAATCAAATCATTGTGCCGGCGAAAATTGCTCAACTAGATTCAGCACCAAAAATCAAAGGTGGTCTAAAAGCAACTGAGACAGTTAAGGTGCTAAAAGAGAAAGGAATCATATTTGATACCACTATGAAGGATGATCATCCCAGTGAACTATTGTATCTAGAGCAAGAGAATGCGAATAATTACTGGGTAGCTTTTCATAATTTCTTTGTTATAACTCGCTATAATCATAGCACCATGTATGCTCTAGCCGTCCATCAGTTGGGTCAGGAAATAGCTAATGAGGTAAAGAAAAATAGATGAATATATTTTCAAAACTATTAATAATAGTAATGTCGATAGTTCTCTTATCTTCATGTTTTTCTAATTTTTTTGGTGATGGGCCACCAAGAATTATGAAAAATATTACTACAAAAAATGCAATCCCAAGATCGGAACCACTCAGCAAGTACGGTAATGGTGATGAAAAAGGATATTATGAGGTTAGAGGAAAACGTTATAAAGTTATGCCCTCTGCAAGAGGCTATAAAGCCAAGGGCATCGCTTCTTGGTATGGCACCAAATTTCATGGTCGTTATACCTCAAACAGGGAAATTTATAATATTTATGCCATGACCGCGGCGCATAAGACTCTCCCATTACCTAGCTATGTAGAGGTAAGAAATCTGACAAATAATAAAACGATCATTGTTCGAGTCAATGATCGAGGGCCATTCATTGATGATCGATTAATTGATCTCTCTTATGCTGCCGCCCTAAAGTTAGATATAGTTAAGAATGGCACTGCCCAGGTAGAAATAAGAACAGTCACTGAAAAAAATGACGATCTAGATAAAAATATAGATGAAGATGCATATATACAGATTGGTGCCTTTGAAAAAAAAGAAAATGCTTATGATTACTTGGCACTTCTAAAAGATAATAAATTCAATTCAGCTAATGTTAGAAAAGAATATAATTGGCTTAAACCTTTATCACCAACTTATAAAGTTCAAATCGGTCCGATCAAAAACAAAAAACAACATAATGAGTTATTATCTAGGTTACGAAAAATCGGTGTTTATCAAACTAAAATTGTCACTAACTAGCTCACTAAAAAATACAAAAAACCATTGCATTAAACAAGGTGAAAAAAATGTACCATAAATTCCAAATATCACTCTTTTTTATCTTCGCTTTGACCGCTTCATTGAGTAATATCTCGAGAGCACAAACAGCAAATATACCTTCACCGCCAATTATAGGAGCAAAAAGTTATTTGGTGGTAGATGCACTTACCAATCACGAAATTGGCTCATTGGAACCGAATTTAAAATTACCGCCTGCCAGTATTACAAAACTGATGACTGCTTATGTTGTATTTCATGCAATAGAAAGCGATCAAATCTCATTGAATGATCTGGTCACAATTAGCGAAAAAGCTTGGAGAATGGAAGGCTCAAGAATGTTTATTGAAGTGGGTAAAAAGGTTTCAGTTCAAGACCTCTTGATGGGTATGATTGTACAATCTGGTAATGATGCAAGTATTGCATTGGCTGAACATATCGCTGGTTCGGAATACTTATTTGTGGATCTTATGAATCAATACGCCGTCAATCTCAATATGACTTCTTCCTCATTTCAAAATACTACCGGTTTACCTGATGAAAATCATTTCTCGACTGCGCACGATCTTGCTCTTCTTGCCAAAGCTATTATTAGAGAATTTCCACAATACTATGCATGGTATTCTACAAAAGAATTTACGTTCAATGGGATTACGCAAAGAAATAGAAATTCATTACTCTGGCGTGACCCTAGTGTTGATGGGATGAAAACTGGAAGTACCGATGAAGCTGGCTATTGTCTCGTTTCATCAGCCGAAAGAGATGGCATGCGGCTTATCTCAGTCGTCCTAGGAACGGCCACCGCAAAATCACGAATTGATGGCAGTCAAGCAATGTTAAATTATGGTTTTAGATTTCATGAAACCAAGGCTGTTTTTAAATCTGGGCAAGAGATTACCGTTGCAAAAACATGGAAAACTGAATCTGAAACGGTACCTTTGGGTATTTCAAACGATCTCAATCTAACCTTGCCAAGAGGCAGTTTTGATAATTTAACCATTGAAAATAATATCCAATCGGAAATAATAGGTCCAATTGAAACAGGGCAAATCTTGGGAAAAGTGGTAGTGAAGCTTAATGATTCCATCTTAGCTACGCAGCCATTAATTGCCCTAAAGAATAACCCTAAAGGTACTTTATGGCAGCAAATTAAGGATACCATGCAACTTTGGTTTGAATGATAAAGTTATGACGAAGCAGGCTAAATCAGAATCATTAATTGACTTCCCATGTGAATTTCCAATAAAGGTATTGGGTCGCGATGATGCTAATTTTTATTGTGCTGCTAAATCGATACTAACCAAACATGCCCAAACAATTCCTGACAATGATATAAAGAAGAATTCCAGTAAAAAAGGGAATTATATGGCTCTTACTTGTGTCGTTAACGTCAACAATCAAATAGAATTAGATCAAATCTATGTTGATTTTTCGAAAAATGATCATATATTATATGTGCTGTAGTGACATCAATCCATCTACAACAAGAAGAATTCTCACTCCAAATACGTAATCTCGGCATGACTGATTATGATTCAGTATGGTCAAAGATGAAAAATTATACTCAATCAAGAACAACTCAAAGCAATGATGAAGTTTGGTTTACCGAGCATCATGATATTTACACATTAGGTGCAAATGGGAATCATAAACATATTCTTAATTCAGGTAAAATCAAAATCTTGAAAGTCGACCGTGGCGGTCAAGTTACCTATCATGGGCCTGGTCAAATAATGATGTATGTTTTATTTGACTTAAAGAAATTAAATTTAAATATCCGTCAACTTATTTCAGCACTCGAACAAACCATCGTAAATCTGATGGCTGATTACTCTATAGAAGCCGTCAGAAATCCCGAAGCGCCTGGGGTTTATGTAAATTCAAAGAAAATTGCAAGTGTTGGCCTAAGAATCAGCAGAGGTTGCAGCTATCATGGTCTTGCGTTCAATCATAGTGTCAATCTAAAACCTTTCCAGGGTATTAATACTTGTGGCTTTGAGAAGTTAGATGTTACAAATCTTGAATGCTTAGGTGTCAATGAAGATAAAAAAATAATTAAGGAAAAAATGGTGCATTATCTTGAGAGAAATATCAACGCACGACACGAGATCTGAATTAATTTAAACTCAGTCTTGTAATTTATTTAGTCTAGCTAATCTATCCGGTGTTCCAACATCATGCCACCCGCCTTTAAAAAAACTTCCTGACAAACGTTTATTTTTTATACATTCAAACAATATGGGGACAATTGAAAATTTCCTTACCACTTCATTTTTGAATAGTTTTGGATCATAAAGAGCTATGCCACTGAATGTATATGGCAATATATTATCTTTTATTACTTTATTATCTTTAAGATTAAAATCACCTTTGGATCTATAAGGTGGGTTTGCTATTAAAATTAAATGACCTAAGGAATTAGAGTCTAAATCAATATCAGGCATAATATAATCTGTATAAATATCTCCATTAATCACCCAAAAAGGTTGATCACCAAGTAGCGGCAGGGCTTTTACAATTCCTCCTCCAGTCTCTAAGATTTCATCATCTTCAAGACTATAAATTACCTGTAAGCCAAATTTTTCGCCCGAACCAACAAAATCGACAATCTTTTCTCCCAGCCAGCCTAAATTAATAACTACTTTGGTTACTCCCGCTCTTACTAACATTTGAAAATGTCTTTCCAAAAGAGTCTCATTCCCCACTTTCACTAGGCACTTTGGTATGCTATTTGTTAGCGGTTTCAAGCGCTCGCCCCGACCAGCAGCTAAAATCATTGCCATCATTTCAAGCACCTTTATAAGCTAGGCAGTTATTTTTCAAAAAAATATTCAAAAATTCAAGCTCAGGATATTTTAATGTAACGCTATAAATATAGTGTAATGTTCTAGGGATATCTTTAAGGTAGTTATTTTTCCCATCACGATGCTTTAATCGAGCGAATATTCCAGTAGCCTTAAGATGTCTTTGGATTCCCATTAAATCAAAGAATCTAATAAATTCTTTTTTGCTCATTTTATCTTTTAATGAAATATCAAGATTTAAGTAATAAGTCTCAAGCAACTGATTTAACAATTCATCAGGCAGTGAGATATAACAATCTCTGAGTAATGAAACTATATCATAAGTAATTGGGCCAATAACCGCATCCTGAAAATCAAGAACGCCCGGATTGTGATCCTTTGTATAAATTAAATTTCTCGAGTGAAAGTCACGATGAACAATCACTTGGGGCTGAATTAGAGCACTCTTCAAAAGAATTTCAACACAATTCTGCCATTGAAATAACTCATCTTTATTAAACGTAATACCCAGTTCTTTCAAACAAAACCAATCGGGAAATAGATTCATTTCTTGCACTAACATAGTCTCATCATAGGTTGAGAAGTTTCCTATGATTGATTTGCCTTCAGACTGAAGAACGTGAAGAACGGCCAATGCATCAATATATAGAGATTCCGATATTTTTGGCTCTTTGGCTAAAGCATCCAGGTAATGATCCGACCCCAAATCAGTTAATAACAAAAAACCTTCTTGGATATTTGATTCTAATATATCTGGACAATTAATTTTGATACGTCGAAATAATTCCGAAAATTGCACAAATTTTTCACTATTTTCTTTTAATGGTGGTGCATCCATGACTATAAATGTGCACTCATTACGCCAAATACGAAAATATCGTCGAAAACTGGCATCCGAAGAAGCAGGTTCAATATTCTCATACGGATCGCCCGGAAGATTTTTGACCCAACTCAAGAGATCCACATAGCGTTTATCTGTGTTTATTGTTTGAATAATTATTTTTCCTTTAATACAAAAAATTCAATAGAATACACTAATATGTATACTAAACTTGATACCGAACGCCAATAATACCAATCAAACGGATACTGTATTTTTTGTGTAAACATTCCTTTCAATTAATTGTTCTAACATTAGCTTTCTCATGTATGAATGTCTATGCGCAACAACAAGATATGTGCAATCTACCTTTAACTTTGTCGCAAAAAGATAAAAACAATCAAGCTATTAATTTTGAGGCAGACAACATTTATCTAAATGTTGGCTCACAACCAGGTACTAATTTAACGGGAAATGTAACCATAACTGGCAATGAAAGTATCACAACCGCAAAATCAGCGAACTACGATCCCAGCACAGAATCACTTAATCTAAAAGGTAACGTTCAATTTGAAAATAATAACTTAATGGTTTCTAGCGAATCTGCTTTATTTTCTTATTCAGGTGGTCAGATATTATTTGATGAAGCAATATTTGCTCTTGGAAGCAATACTTCAAGAGGTAATGCTGAATCTATTGAGCTTCAAGAAAGGGGGATTTTAAATTTACGCAATGTAAACTACACAACATGCCCAGTGGGTTCAAATGACTGGTTCATTAAAGCAAAAAAAATTGTACTCAATCTTGATGAAGGTCAAGCAAAAGCAGATAAAGTTTCTTTGAGCTTTAAAGATATTCCAATCTTATATATTCCAAAAATCTCATTCCCTCTTGGTGATGCAAGAAAATCTGGCTTTCTCGCACCTGAAATAGGGGGTGGCGGAAGAAGTGGTAATGAAATCAGATTACCTTGGTACTGGAATATTGCAAAAAATTACGATGCCACAATAATACCAAGAATACTGACGGGTCGAGGTTTTCAATTAGGTAATGAATTTAGATATTTATCTTCCGCCAACAAAGGTCAGCTTAAGCTGGATTATCTCAATAATGACAATATATTTGGTAAATCCAGACATTACATTCAATTTAACAATGAAACTAATTTTGCCAATGGTATCCGAGCCACCATTGATTATGGAAATACATCAGATGGAAATTATTTTGAAGATTTAGGGGGCAATTTAAGCATGACCAGTATTACCCACCTTAACCAAAATATAATGGTGGATGCCTTTGGCGAGAATTGGTCAGTTCTTGCTCGTTTTCAGAATTTTCAAACCATTGATAAAAGTATTCAATTAACTGATAGACCCTATGCCCGATTACCGCAAATAAAATTCAATGCTTCATTGCCATACAAACCATTAGGAATATCTGCCAGCCTCGACAGTGAAATTGTTTTTTTTGATCGCGAAGTTGGTACCACTGGATGGCGAATTGATACTCAACCGCAGCTAGATTGGTCGATAAAAAATGATGGTTGGTATGTTAATCCATCCATTGCTCTGAAGCACACGCAATATGAGTTAAAAAACCTCGAAAAAGGGCAGATTTCTGACCCTTCCAGAACTCTACCCATAGCAAGTTTAGATGCAGGTTTGTTTTTTGAACGCCCATTGAAAAATTACAACAATCATACCCAAACCTTTGAGCCTAGATTGTTGTACCTCAGTACACCTTATCGGGATCAAAACAATCTACCTATTTTTGATACCATTGAACCAGATTTAAACTTAGTGCAGTTATTCCAAAAAAATCGTTTTATAGGTATTGATAGAATCGCTGATATGGAGCAAATCAGCCTAGGCTTTGGTTCAAAAATAATCGACAACAAAGACGGCAAGGAAGTCATTTCTATGACTCTAGGTAAGGCTTTTTATTTAAAAAATCAGAAAGTCACTCTTCCTGGTGAAAATCTTCTTCCTAGCTCAAATTCAGATTTTATAGCTGAACTTCGATTTCTGATCTTTGATGATTTAAATTTTGACATTTCTCATCAATGGAATAACGAAAACACGGGCGTCGCTAGATCGCAAGCTCGTCTTCAATACCGGTCAAAAAACAACAAGATATTAAATTTTGGTTATCGTTTTCGTCAAAATTTACTGGAACAAGGAAATATATCATGGTCATGGCCAATTTCTGAAACATGGAATGTATTAGGCCATTACAATTACTCCATTAGAGATAAAAAAACTTTAGAACAATTTTATGGTCTTGAGTATGAAAGTTGTTGTTGGGCAGTTCGAATGGTATACAGACAATACGTCTCCACACGAGATGGTCAAGAAGACACTTCATTAGGCATACAATTGGTACTGAAAGGCATGACAAGTATTGGCACAAAAGCAGATAAACTTCTAGAACGTGGTATTCTAGGTTACTCAAACTATATCCAATAAAAAATTATGAATAAAAAACTTTTTATAAAATCTTTAATTGTATTTTTAGCATTAACAAACCTCAATTTTATCTCCGCACAAGAGAATCAGAAAATACTTGACTCAATTGTAGCTGTTGTAAATGAGGGGGTAGTACTAAGGAGCCAATTAGATTTCCAGATTAAAAATATTACTACACGGGCAGAACTTCAGGGCCTTGAATTACCAAAAAAAGAAATTATGGAAGAACAACTCCTTGAACAACTTATTATTGAAGAGATTCAATTACAACGTGCTGGTCAAATTGGCATTCAAATATCAGACCAAATGTTAAATGGAGCCATCTCTCTTATTGCAGAAGAAAATAATATTAGCTTTGAAGAATTGCCAGCTATACTTACCGCAGATGGTATAGATTATGGGCGCTATCGAAGCGATCTAAGAAATCAGTTAATCTTCGAACAATTACGCCAAATAGATGTTATTGCTAGGATTAATGTCTCTGAAAGAGAATTGAATCAATGTTTTGCAGGACTGGAAACTAATATTGTTAATAATGCAGATTACAATCTTTCGCATATACTAATATCCGTCCCCGAGTCGGCTACAGCGGATCAATATAATAAAGCAAGAGAAATTGCTAATAATGTTATTAAAGAGCTCGATAATGGGGCAGATTTTGGAGAAATGGCTATCACGTATTCTGACAGTCAAACTGGAATAGATCGCGGATCACTTGGGTGGCGAAAAGGAGAGCAATTACCGACATTATTTTCAAGCATTGTGAACACCATCAAAGAAGGCGAATATTCCAGCCCAATGCAAGCGTTAAGTGGATTTCACATCATCAAAATAAATGAGATGAGAAGCACAGTAGAACGAAGTGAAATACAGCAAAGCGAAGTCAGGCATATACTGGTCATACCCAATCAAATTATTGACAATGAAACGGCAAAACAAAAACTAGATGATGCACGAAAACAAATAAATGCTGGTACAAAATTCAGTGAAATTGCAAAGCTTCTCTCTGAAGACCCAGGATCAGCCAATGAAGGAGGATCCATGGGCTGGGTTAGTCCTGGTATTTTCGTTGAAGAATTTCAAAATACTGTGGATGATAGTGAAATTGGTGTCATTTCAGAACCTTTTCGATCTCGTTTTGGTTGGCATATATTAGAAGTTACTGGAAGAAGAGCGCATGATAATACCGAAGAATTAAAACAAGTTAATTGCACTCAACAAATAAAAAATAGCAAGCTCGCTAATGAATCTGAGATTTGGATTCGACGAATTAGAGACCAGGCTTTCGTTGAAAAAAGAATCTAAACAAAAAAACAAATCTAAATTTTATAAGTCATGCTCCATTTACCCTCTGAACATATTATTGCAGTTACTGTTGGCGAGCCTGCTGGCATTGGACCTGAAATTTGTCTAGACCTCGTTAATCAGCCATGGAGCGAGAATTTAGTTATTGTCTCCGATCCTAAAGTCATAGAGGAAAGAGCAAAAAAATTAAATAAAGTTATACATTTTATTGAATGGAAACCTAATGTAATTTCACCCAAAAAGTTACCCAAAGATACTTTATACATAAGAACCAAGACATTTAACTCAAAAGTTATCTGTGGTGAACCCAATCATGAAAATTCACTTACTCTTATCGAAGGTCTAAAAGAAACCATCGATTATTGTTTGAACGGAACATACAAAGCAATGGTCACCGCTCCTATTAATAAGAGCGTCATTAACGAAGCTGGTATCAGATTTACAGGGCATACAGAGTTTATTGCAGAACGAACCAATACAAATACTCCAGTAATGTTGCTAGCTGCAGATAATCTGAGGGTTGCTCTTGCGACTACTCACATACCTGTATCAAAAATCTCCTCCCATATAACGAAAGATAAATTAAGGCAGATCATTAGTATCTTGCATACAGATCTAAAGAAGTATTTTAATATAGTAAATCCTCGAATCTTGGTGTGCGGACTGAATCCTCATGCCGGTGAAAATGGTCATCTTGGCTCAGAAGAACAAGAAATTATTGAGCCTGTCATAAAAGAATTTCAAGACAAAAATTTTAATATAGACGGTCCAATTCCTGCCGATACAATCTTCCTAAAAGCCGAAAAGGACAGTGATGCTGTTCTGGCGATGTTTCATGACCAAGGTCTTCCTGTTATAAAATATGCTGGATTTGGTGAGGCTGTTAACATTACTCTTGGGTTGCCGTTTGTGAGGACTTCCGTCGATCATGGGACCGCCTTTGATATCGCTGGCAAGGGAAAAGCAAACTCAGACAGCCTAATTGCAGCTATAAAATTAGCTATCGAAATGATTGTATAATGAATGAACCGTATTATACGAAAAAGAGGTTTGGACAACACTTTTTAATTGACCAACAGATTATCCAAGCAATTGTTAATAATATTAACCCTAAATCGAGTGATACAATTATCGAAATTGGCCCAGGTAATGGGGTCCTCACAAAGCCAATTGCTCAATTTAATCCAAATTTACACATCATTGAATTAGATCGTGATCTGATTCCGGCCTTAGAAAGAAAATTCTCGAATCACCCGAATATTTCAATCTACCAAAGTGATGCCTTAGCCTTTGATTATGCAAGTATTGGGAAAAAATTAAGATTAATAGGTAATCTTCCCTATAATATCTCCACTCCGTTGATGTTTCATCTGATTCAATTTAAAAATAATATTTATGATCAACATTTCATGCTTCAAAAAGAAGTGGCCAATCGTTTAGCGGCAACACCAGGTGGAAAAACTTATGGCAAGTTAACAATAATGTTTGGAACCTACATGGATACATTTCATCTCTTTGATGTCCCAGCTAAGGCATTCAGTCCAGCGCCAAAAGTCATTTCATCCGTGGTTAAAATAAAGCCAAAATCCGATGATCAGATCATAATCAAAAACCCAGCCATACTCTCAAAAATTGTCACTCAAGCATTTTCTCAACGCAGAAAAACTCTCAGAAATTCACTAAAAGGCCTAATCTCTGATAAAATAATGATTGAAATGGGTATAAATCCGACTCAAAGAGCCGAAGAAATACCGATACTAACCTGGTCAAAACTCGCAAATACTATACAAGAGCAGTAACTAATTATGCCTGAAAATTCTAATATCAATATAAAAGTGGATACTAACTATATTCATGAACAATCTGAACCCGATGAACATCGCTATGTTTTCGCCTACACGATCACCATCTCAAATGAAGGCAATAAATCGGCTAAACTACTAAGTCGTCATTGGGTTATCACCGATTCTAATGGAAAAGTTCAAGAAGTTAGAGGGGATGGCGTGGTTGGAGAGCAACCAAAATTAAAACCCGGCGAACAATTCTCTTACTCAAGTGGCGCTATTATAGAAACACCAGTTGGAGCGATGCAGGGTAAATATAATATGCAAGCAGATAATGGGAATAGTTTCGATGCGCCCATAGCCCCCTTCACTCTTGCGGTCCCAGGTATACTTCACTAAAAGAAAAGGAAATTCTATTGGCTGTTTATGCAATTGGAGATATACAAGGTTGCTACAATGCATTTAGGCGGCTCCTAGATAAAATAAATTTTGATCCACAAAAAGATCATCTATGGTTAACGGGTGACCTGGTTAATCGAGGATCCGATTCATTGAAAACACTGCGTTTTATCAAAAACCTCGGTCAAGCAGTGACAACCGTTCTTGGTAATCATGATTTACATCTTTTGGCATTACATTTTGAAGCTAAACCTCTGAATAAAGAATCTATTTGGCTTGAAGAAATTCTAAATGCACATGATAGAGAATCATTAATGGGATGGCTGAGACAAAAACCTCTAGTTCACTATAGTAAAAATAATGATCGTTTTTTAGTGCATGCCGGAATTCATCCTGACTGGACGATTGAACAAGCAGTTTCATACGCAAAAGAAATTGCAGTTATCCTACAGGGGGATAACTGCAAACAATTATTAAATGCTATGTATGGCAATACACCTCATAGATGGTCGAAGAAACTAAAGGGAATAGAAAAGCATCGATTTATTATCAATACTTTTACTCGCATGCGAATGCTGAGTAAAGATAATGGCTTAGATTTTCAATACAAAGGAGGAGCAATAAAAGATAAAGAGAATCTAAAACCTTGGTTTGAAGTCAAAGACAATCAATGGAAAGAGACACTCATTGTTTTTGGTCACTGGTCGGCACTGGGTTTAATGGTGAAACCAAAATTTATCTGCCTTGATACGGGTTATGTCTGGGGCAGAGAATTAACCGCCATCAACTTAGATGAAAAATCTCAATTAATAAAGATAAGCCATCAGGAATAAAATTCCCTATAATAGCCTCTAAATATCAAAATGGAGAACCCTATGAAATCACTTATGGCATTTAATTTCCAAGGCTGGATTGAAGAGCATCGACATCTTTTAAAGCCACCTGTCTGCAATCAACAAGTATTTGAGGACAATGACTTTATTGTGATGGTCGTTGGTGGACCAAATGCTAGAACCGATTTTCATTATGATCCGGGTCCTGAATTTTTTTATCAGCTCGAAGGCGATATGCTATTAAAAACCATCCAAGACGGTAAGCGTGTCGAAACCACCATCAAAGAAGGTGAAATATTATTATTACCACCCACTGTTCCTCATTCGCCCCAGCGATATGAAAATACGGTGGGCTTAGTCGTTGAACGAAAACGTACGGAAGGTGAGCTTGATGGGTTTTTATGGTTTTGTGAAAATTGTGACAATAAACTGTATGGAGAATATTTAGCCATTACCGATATAGTAGGCCAATTACCACCGATATTTGAACGATATTATAGCTCCGAAGATAATCGTACCTGCAATAAATGTGGTGAAGTGATGGCCGCTGAGTAATCGGCAATATATATGTTAAAAATTGACATACATACCCATATATTGCCTGAAAACTGGCCAGACTTAAAAGAACGTTATGGTTACGGTGGCTTCATGCAATTAGAGCATTGCGGCACTGGTTGTGCTCGCATGATGATGGATGGAAAACATTTTCGTGATGTAGAGCCTAATTGCTGGGATCCAAAGGTAAGGATGGAGGAATGCCATAACACTGATATAGATGTTCAAGTTTTATCCACCGTGCCGGTGATGTTCAATTACTGGGCAAAACCAAAAGATACATTGGATCTATCCATGATCCTCAATGATCATATCGCTGATATTGTGACCAATTTCCCAAAGAAATATATCGGACTTGCCACCCTTCCCATGCAAGATACCAATCTAGCAATTAAAGAGATGGAGCGATGCGTCAAGATAAAAGGTATGGCAGGGTTTCAAATTGGATCGCACATAAATGGCTGGAACCTTGATGATCCTCGAATATTTCCAATTCTAGAGGCTGCTCAAGACCTTGATACCGCCATCTTTGTTCACCCATGGCAGATGATGGGCAGTGATCGTATGAGCCTTTATTGGCTACCCTGGCTCGTGGGAATGCCTGCTGAGACGGCATTGTCTATATGCTCTCTCATTTTTGGTGGTGTTTTCGAAAGACTCCCCAAGCTAAGAGTTGCATTTGCTCATGGAGGTGGTGCGTTTCCTAGTATTATAGGAAGACTCGAGCACGGTTATAATGTGAGACCTGATATTGTTGCTACTCATAATCAACACAATCCAAGAGATTATATTGGAAAGTTTTTTGTTGATTCTCTGGTGCATGAACCGGCGGTACTTGAATATATGATAAATCTATTCGGCGCTGACTGCATCGCACTGGGCAGTGATTACCCTTTTCCGTTAGGAGAGGAAGTGCCAGGAAAAATGATAGAAGAGATGAAACTAAATGATACAACTAATAACTGGCTTTATGCCGATACGGCATTAAGATGGCTGAACCTAAATCGGAAGGACTACGAAGTTGAATAATTTTAATTTTGAAACAAATCGCGAATACGCACAATCATTAGATAAACAAGATACCTTAAGTCATTATCGCTCAGAATTTTTATTTCCAGATGATAAAAATGGATATTCCTGCGTATATCTATGTGGAAATTCACTTGGCTTACAACCAAAGTCGGTCGGTCAATATATAACAGAAGAGTTAAAAGACTGGGGTAAATATGGTGTTCATGGTCACACAAAAGCAGGCAGGCCCTGGCTTAACTATCACTTACAAGCGAGAGAGGGTTTCGCTGATTTAACGGGCAGCCATGAACATGAAGTCATTGCCATGAATACCCTGACCGTGAATTTACACATGCTGATGACCACTTTTTATCGACCGACCAAGGAACGCTTTAAAATACTCATCGAATCAACTGCTTTTCCATCGGATAGATTTGCGGCTGAATCACAAATTCGTCTTCATGGTCATGATCCAAAAGAATCTCTAATCGAGTGGACGCCAAAGAATGATGAATTACTCCTTGATGATCTACAGCAAATTATCGATAAAGAAGGCGATGAAATTGCATTGATTTTAGTCCCTGGGATTCAATATTACAGCGGTCAAGTAATGCCGATGCAGGAAATATGCCAGCTTGCACGAAAAGCCGGTTGCAAAGTAGGACTCGACCTTGCTCATGCGGTGGGTAATGTTGAGCTCAATCTGCATGAATGGGCGCCTGATTTTGCGGCATGGTGCACTTACAAGTATCTAAATGGTGGCCCAGGTTCGGTTGGTGGGGCATTTATTCATGAAATGCATCATGGTGGCAACGGCGATGAGCAACTCTTAGGTTGGTGGAGCAATGATCTTGAAAGTCGTTTTAAAATGGGAACAGAATTCGTGGCCGCGAAGGACGCAGATTTATGGCAAGTCAGTAATCCGCCTGTATTCTCTTTAACGCCTGTCATAGCATCATTGCATATGTTCAAAGAAGCCTCCTTTAAAAAATTACGTGAAAAATCGATACAATTAACCAGTTACATGGATTTTCTAATTCAAACTGCGTTTACTGGACAAATTGAATCAATTACTCCAATACAGGGTCGAGGGTGCCAGTTATCACTGGTGATTCGTGATAGCTCATTCAATGGAAAGGCAATCTTTAACTCACTAACCGAGAAGAATGTGATCGGTGATTGGCGTGAGCCAAATGTCATAAGAATGGCTCCCACTCCATTTTATAATTCTTATGAAGATGTTTATGAATTTGTTGAGCGGCTTAAAAAATCCATCGCAGAAAATAAAAATTAATGAAAAAGACACCGGTAAAAATTCTTGGTGCAGGTCTCTGCGGAAGCTTATTAAGTATTATATTAGCGAGAAGAGGTTACCCGGTTGTCATTTATGAAGCTCGTTCTGATCCTAGAGACTTAAGTCAAGCTGCTGGCAGATCGATTAATTTAGCCATGTCCTCAAGGGGTATAAAAGCGCTCAAATATGCTGGGATATTTGATCAGGTTGAACCTCTTTTAATGCCAATGACAGGGCGCATGCTGCATTTCCAAAACGGAGCGCAAGAACTGCAACCCTATGGCCAAAAAGAAGACGAAGTCATTTATTCTGTCTCACGTTTCAATCTGAATCAGATTCTCATCGATACTGCTGAAAAAAAATATCAAGTAGAAATAAAATTTGAACACAAAGTGCTCTCCTACGACACCCATCAAGACACAATCTTAATGCAATCTCCCGCGGGTGAATTCAGTTTAGATGCCGAGGCAATAATTGTAGCTAATGGCGCGGGATCAGTCATTCGTAAAGCGTTTAACGACATTGAGCCCATTAAACCCAAAGAGTCTATCTTACCGCACAGTTACAAAGAACTGACCATTCCTGCTAATGCTGATGGCAGCTTCCAATTGCAAGAAGATGCCTTGCATGTCTGGCCAAGAGGTCAATTTATGCTGATTGCATTGCCCAACCCCGCTGGAGATTTTACGCTCACTTTATTTATGCCCACGAATGGGGAGAATAGCTTCTCGGAGCTCACTTCAGACAAAAAAGTCAATGAATTTTTTAATCATTTTTTTGCCTCTGCCGTGCCTTTATTACCCAACCTTAATGATGAATTCAAAACAAATCCGACCGGTATTTTAGGGACGGTTAGATGTCAGCACTGGCATGATGCAGATAAATTACTATTGATGGGAGATGCGGCACATGCACTCGTTCCATTTCATGCTCAAGGGATGAATTTTGCTTTTGATGATTGCGTGGAGCTGGATAAAGTCATTGAAAATAATGAAGGTGATTGGCTTAAAATATTTCAAAACTTTGAAAAAAATCAATATAAAAACGCTCAAGCCATTCAAGAAATGGCTCTGGATAATTACATTGAAATGCGTGACGGTGTCCTTGATCCTAAATATGCACTCAGGAAAGAACTTTCATTTGAACTCGAGCAACGCATGCCAAATAGATTCATTCCAAGATATTCGATGGTCATGTTTCATGATCAAATTCCATATGCCGTCTCTTACCAAAGAGGCGAGATACAAAAGAAATTACTCGAAGAACTCACTAAGAATGCTGATAAATTAGAAGAAATAGATTTCAAGCATGCTGAAAAATTGGTTGCGTCGAGATTAACGCCGCTCTAATACCTCAAACCAAAAAGCAACCTCACGTTTTTCATTCACTGGAAAAAATTCTTTTGAAGTAATTTTCCATAAAGCATAATCGATTTCTGGAAAAAAGGTATCGCCATCAACATTTATCTCAACATAAGTGATATATATGCGGTTTACTTGATCAAACAAAGCGGTGTATATCTGTCCACCACCAATAATCATGACTTCCTCTGAACCCTTGATTGTCTCTAACGCGCTCTCAGTTGAAAAAAAAATCTCAGCACCGTCCACTTTATAATCTACTTGACGAGTAATAATAATATTGCGTCTGCCAGGCAACGGTCGACCGATTGATTCAAATGTCGCTCTACCCATAATGAGCGGTTTACCCATAGTAACTGCTTTAAAGTTCTTTAGATCCTCAGGAAGGTGCCAAGGCAGATCGCCATCGACACCGATGACGTTATTCATGGACTTTGCCGCAATAATAGATAAATTCATCGCCTACACCGCGATTGGCGCTGGTATCTTCGCCTGACTCTGATAATTAATAATCTCAAAATCCTCATAAACATAATCAAAGATACTCGATCGTGATTGGTTAATTTTAAGTTCAGCTAACGGCAAAGTTGATCTTGTTAATTGTAATTTGGCTTGCTCTCTATGATTTAGATATAAATGACAATCACCGCCCGTCCAAATAAAATCTTTGGGCTTTAAATTAGCCTGAGCAGCCACTAATTTTAATAAAAGCGCATATGAAGCGATATTAAAAGGCACGCCCAAAAAGATATCGGCGCTGCGTTGATAGAGCTGACAAGAAATCTGGCCATCGGCGACATAAAATTGGAACAAGCAATGACAAGGGGGCAAGGCCATCTCATCAAGATCTGCCACATTCCAAGCCGATACAATGTGCCTACGTGAATTTGGATTGCTCTTTATATCATCAATTAAACGTGAAATTTGATCAATTGGTTCGCCATTATGAGCGGGCCAACTTCGCCATTGCGATCCGTATACCGGACCAAGATTGCCTTCTGAATCTGCCCATTCATTCCAGATTGATACTTTATTTTGTTTTAGATAACTGATATTGGTGTCGCCGCTCAAAAACCACAATAATTCATGAATAATAGAAGGAAGATGCAATGTTTTAGTCGTCAGCAGAGGAAAGCCTTCCTCAAGATTAAATCGCATTTGATGACCGAACACACTCAAAGTTCCTGTTCCCGTCCGATCCTCTTTTTTAGAACCGGTCTTTAGCACATGATCCAAAAGATGCAGATATTGCTTCATTGAAACTCCAAGTCAGTTTATTGTTGGATTGACGGTTTATAGGCTTTTAACAACAAAATTATACCAATCATGATCATCGGCAAGCTTAAAATTTGACCCATCGTCACCCAACCCAATGCTAAATAATCAAGATGCGCATCGGGCACGCGATAAAACTCTATGCAAAATCTAAAGGCACCGTAACAAGCTAAAAATAATCCAGACGCTGCCATTTTGGGGCGTTTATTTTCAGTAAAGATCCACAGTATCAAAAATAGAACTAACCCCTCTAAAAACGCCTCATAGAGCTGTGTGGCATGTAATTTTTGACCATTAACCTGAAAGGCCCAAGCCACATCAGTCGATTTACCCCAGAGCTCATTGTTAATAAAATTACCAATGCGACCAAATCCTAAGCCAAGCGGTCCCAGTGGCGCCACAAAATCAGTCATCACCCACAGATCATGGCCTAATTTTCTTCCATACAACCAAACAGCCATCATGACACCCACTAAACCGCCATGAAAAGACATGCCACCCTCGGTTATCTTGAAGATATACCATGGATCTGAAATTAATTGCTGCCAGCCATAAAAAAATACATAGCCTAAACGACCTCCCAATATCACTCCGAGCATTGAATAAAAAATCAAATCCTCGATTTGTAGCGCCGTTATTGGAGAGTCTTTTCGCTGACATCTTTTTTTTGCTAATAATATCGCCGCAATGAAACCAAAAAGATACATCAAGCCATACCAACGGATTTTAAGAAAACCGATAGAGAAAATTATGGGATCAATTTCAGGGTAAATAAACACCATCTAAGCTTGCAGAAATGACACTATGAAGTCCAGCTATAAACTTAAAAAAATCGGCTTTTTCATACAATAAAAAAGCCCATATGATTTCTCATACGAGCTTTTTTTACTTTTCGCTAAATGATATTAGCTAACTTAAAACGTCACAGCTAAATCTCCATGAATCACAGCTGGTTTACCACTGTTAATCAATGTACTTGCCGCTGGTATAGCACCGATTGAGTCTGGATTAACAGTGGCTTCCCCACCTGTGGCACTAAATATTGTCGGTGACACATATCTAATTGTAGAAAACTTAGGTAAGTCTGTAACTGCCAAAGTATAAGATAGTGTGCCTTTTGCAGAATCTTTCTTCTTCAACCATTGCTCGCCTTCTAGCGCTTTTACTTTATAAGTAATTTCCGTTGCTTTTTCATACAACACAGGATAACCAGCTGCTTGTGTTGAATGAGGTTCAATCGCAAAGCGTTGCACATAACGGTAATCATCATTCCACTCATTGACAAATTCACCGATTACTTCACCCGTCTGAACATTAATTACATTCCCTGGTATTCCCCAAAGATCACCAAAACCACCGAAATCTAACCTGACGCTCTTACCGGCATCATTTCCATAAGCTGCTGCATCATCAGGCACGTCATAATACAAAACTTTTGGTTTAGAAAAGTTCACATAAAGCCCGCTTGCAGCATCTTTTGCGTATTTCTTTCTTTGCCATTCAGCGGCACCAAATTCCATTTCATACCAAGTGGTTGGGCCACCACCGTCATAAAAAGCATTCTCACAATAACGAGTCGCTGTCGCACTAAAAATAGGGTGCGTGTCACGATAGGCATTTGTATTACTGACCACTTTTGTATTATCCGATCTTTCGCATTCAAGCGTGGCTAGTTGAGTGGCGATCTCAGCATCTGTTCCTCCAAGGAGTTTATTGACACGAATGCCCCATTCAAGTGATTCCGTGTAATACTCACTTGGAATATTTTTATAGTTGCCCTTACGCACATCTTCTTCTGTTATAGAAGATGCAAAACCCATTGCTGTGCCACCTGCATCTTTAATGACCAAACCGTCTGGTGTATAAGTCACAGTATCGGTCGCTAGAACTCCAGGATAATACTCATTTATTTGATCGCCTGATTTAACGTATTGAACAGTAGCTGGTATGTATGGACTCACAACCGTCCCGTAATCGCTCAGTGCTTTTGCTGCGCTTGCTGTCGCGTTTATCGTAGAGGCAGAGGTGCAATTAAAGACGCACTTTAATTTAGCAGGATATTGCGATGGCGTCAGCTCTGTTCGAGTTTCCATTTGAATTCCATTGGCGACGGAATTAGAAGTTGGATTCCTAAGTGTTTCGATGCCAATATCATAACCATTGCCGGTATCCGGCGACCAAGCCCATAGTCCTCGCTCATTAGTCCAAGCATCCGCAGCATTCACACCAGGGCTGGATTTAACTGTCGTGGTCAACGCGAATTTATTTACTACTTCTGATTGGCTTTCTACCGTGTAAACCGGCAGCGCACCAAAATCTATAAGCATATTCACTTGCTGACCATCACTGAAAAAACTTGCAAATGAAGCAGACATAGTTTTTAGATCTTTTAAGATCGAATTAAATTGTACTTCAAATGCAGCATCACCATCACCATCCATAGTAAATGTTTCTGAGATAGCTTGTGTTAAATTAACACTAACACTTGCTGCCGCGCCACCATCATTATAAATTCCAGTGATAGTAGTCCCAGCCGCAATCGACATAGTCATGGCTGAGCCAGTCGATGACCAAGCAAATGGTAATGTAAATGTAACCTGATCTTCTGTTCCACTTCGATCGGCATCATCACCATGCGTTAATTTCACGACAATATTTGTGTTACCAGAACCACTATTGGGTAGGTTACCAAAATAACCTTTAACTTTGATCGGTCGTGCATTCGCTGTACCATTAATTAAACCTTGTAAATTCTCAAGATCAATTCCTGGCTGATCTCCCGTGTCTTTACCCCACGGGTATCCACCAAAATATTTATCGGAAGGTCCAGTATATTCTCCAGGTCCACCTAGCCACCAGTACTGAACATTTTCAGCAGCAGAAGCGCTCAACGTAGCCCCTTGCAGATAATCTGTTATCTTGAAACGCCAGGTATTAACTTGCAATCCATTCATATCTGCCTGATCTTGTGTATAAGTTTCTTCGTTTGTGGAAGATAAGGCACTTTCAGCTTGAGTATTAGTAAAAGCAATGGCTGTATCTAGAATTGTTTCATTCCAACCACTCGACCAATCTATTTTCTTGGTAAAAGTCCAGGTTTCATTATT
>Ga0209709_10000010_pt1 | contig 186675 bp, 174 predicted proteins | sample ArcticOcean_MG_C_2_FD_187435 | JGI IMG/M metagenome (GOLD analysis project Ga0209709, IMG submission 187435) | Marine microbial communities from western Arctic Ocean - ArcticOcean_MG_CB4_136 (SPAdes) (version 2) | ecosystem: Environmental > Aquatic > Marine > Oceanic | place: Arctic Ocean...
GACAAATATATCAGATTGATGGTATTAATTTTGTCACTTCAAAAGCGGCTTTAGAAGGCAAGCAAATAGATATCACAAAAGGTGCAAGTGGTTTATAATTATTTCATATTAATCATATTTTTATAGGAAAAACTTAAAGTGAATAAAATAATAAAAATTAGATATCTTTTTGTGATCTTAGGTCTAATTCTGTCTATTTTGTCTTGCATGGATACAGGAAAAAAGGATTATAAGATAACTGAGGCTTGGATCTCAATGCCAGATGATATTCGGTTGGCCGCAGACATTTATTGGCCAGCAGATTACAAAAAAGAAAAAAAATATCCAGTATTACTAGAATACACTCCTTATCGTAAGGACGAGTCTCGTGGTAGAAATTATCCATTATATTCATATTTTTTAGATCATGATTATATTGTTGCTCGAGTAGATATGCGAGGTACAGGAAATAGCGAAGGTAAGGTTATACCCTATGAATACTCAGATATTGAGCTTGATGATGGAGAGATCATTATAGATTGGCTTGCCAAGCAATCTTGGTCTACAGGGAATATAGGTATGTTTGGTATTTCTTGGGGTGGTTTTAATTCCATCCAGATGGCCATGCGAAATCCACCAGCCTTAAAAGCCTTTGTCGCGGTGATGGCAACTGAATATCTCTATGAAGAAGATGTCCATTATATTGACGGAATTATGGTGGCTGGTGATTCATGGATGATGAGTAATGATTTAAATAATTCGATTCCTGGTGCACCTAATTTCACGATGGATGAGGAGTGGTATAAAAATAGATTTGATGTGGAGCCAAGCGTCTATACTTATATGCGAGAACAAAGAGATGGTGATTTCTGGGACCGAGCTTCTGCAAAGAACAAGTATGACTCAATTAAGGTTCCCGGTTATCATATCGGTGGCTGGTATGACGGTTATAGGAACAGCTTACCCAGGATGATTGAAAATATCAGTGCACCAGTAAAAGCGATGATTGGTCCTTGGGATCATGATTTTCCTCATAACGCTGCTCTTAAGCCTCAGGTTGAATGGCGTCATGAGGCGGTTCGTTGGTATGATCAATGGTTGAAAAATGAAGATACGGGTATCTTAGATGAGCCTAAATTTTCTATCTATATAAGAAATTATCACCCACCTGACTCTTCAATTGAATATATCCCAGGTTATTGGCGATGGGAGAATGAATGGCCAGCCAAAGATACAAAAAAACAAGTTTGGTTTGCTCAAGATGATCATGGATTATTGGCGACGCAATCAATAATTTCAGAACACACTTTGAAGAATATACCTTCAATTGGCTTAGAAGGAGGAGGACCAACGATGTGGTGGGGCAGTATACCCCCAGATCAAGCCCCTATGGATAAGGATAGCTTGGTTTACGACAGTAATGCTTTGAGCGAACCATTTGAGATATCTGGTAGACCGATGGTAAAATTAAATGTATCGGCCGATGCAATTCGTGCAAATTGGGTGGTAAGACTTTCAGATATCGCACCAGACGGTCAAATTACTCAAGTTGTTGGTGCAGCTTTTAATGGGACGCATAGGAATTCTTCACGAAATCCTGAAGATATAATTCCCGGCGAGAAATTCCCATTAGAAATCGAGCTGCATTTTACCTCATGGACATTTAATGAAGGGCATAAAATTCGAATAGCGGTAAGTAATTCACAATGGCCCATGTTATGGCCAAGTGCTTTTCCGGTAACTACTACTTTGGATATTGGCGGCGCGGTTGGCGCTCAAATCGAGCTTCCTGTTTTAACCAAAAGTAGGTATCCGAATCCTGTATTCAAGGGGCCAGCATTTAGTCCAAAATTGGATGGGTATGAGGTTATCGACGCTGGAAATGTCACTGGTTATGCAGCAATAGAAACTATTCAAAGAGATGAGCTAACAGGACAGGCGATAGGGATTGCTCGCAACCAAGGGGCAACTCGATATCCTTGGGGAATAGAACACTTTGAAGAAGAGATAGAACAACGAACTCTTGATCACGATCCTGCTAATTCAATTGTGGTAGGTCGTTATAAAATCACTCAAGAGTTATCCGATAAAACTCTAGCCTTTGAACAGACCGTTGAATTTAAGAGTGATCCAATCAACTTTAATCTAAAGTTTCATCGCTGGATTTCGATTGATGGAGAGAAGCAACAAGAGAAGATTTGGGAAGAAGCGATACCTAGAGATTTTCAGTAGGATGGATATTTAGTGAATAAACATATAATCATAAAAATATTAGCCATAGTGGCATCATTGTTTGTAAATATACCTGTTTACGCTGAGGTTAATAATAAACACGCAGAAACACCAAGTGATTATGTTGATTACGTTGTAATGGGTAAATCAATAAATCATCGCCAATCATTAAATTCTGAGCTTAAGCTTTTAAATACGGTATTTTTTGCAGAGATTTTCCCTGTAGAAATTGATCTAATGAATATATCTGTCAGTAATGGTGTTTTAACTGGCCCTGGTGACGCATCCAAAGGATTAAATTTCTCATCTGCGCGTATACCTTTTCTAGCGGGTCAGCGTGAAATGACGATCAAAGCATTAACCCGACGTTTTCCTGATAGCACTTATTTTTTTAGTTTTGATACCCTTGCTGGAAGCATTAAGAATCTTCCTGCGACTTTTGTAAGAAATGAAAATGAGTTAAGCAACCCCAATCCAATTGAGATAGCTCTTTTTCAGCAAGAAAATAAAGTTGATATTAATGCAATTAATCCAGATCAAGACTTAAAAGTAACTTGGAGTAACTTTGATAAAGGGTCAACTGATTCCAATAATATTATTGATGATATGATTTATGTAATCCTGGGTAATTGTCACGGTGAGGAGATCGAACATAGCGGTCACGCAATTAGCAATAAAAAGGCGTTAACTTTTGATAAGAATGAATTCATAATCCCTAAGAGCAGATTATCTAGTGGACAGGTTTATCAATTGGAAGTTGAGCACTCGAATATGGAAACAGATACTAATCAAAATATTGAAATTATTGTTACCTATGCCGCTACTACTTTTCTTGATTTTAAAACCAAGGGAGAGAATCTGGAATTACTAAAGTGCCCGGCAGACCCATATGCCATGGATGGCGGCCAAACAGATCGAATTAGAAGGTCGAATTAGCTCTCATTACATACATCTGGAAAAGACTCAATAAGCTCTCTAAACGCAACTGGCATCCATTTTGCTCGAACTTCAAACAAATATCGCATTTCACACTTGTTATACCATTTCTTAAATGCATTGACTTTTGCATGCCAGACTTCTGCTGGTATTAGGTTTTGTTGGTATTGGAAAAAATCATTCTCATATAAAAACCAGGCAGAGTGATAAGCATTCCTTTTTGCAATTTCTTTAAGTGAATATTCATAATCATCATTCGAGTCAATAGCTAATGATTGCCAGTCTAAACCAGCTATTGTGTAATTAGTGATTTGGTCACGAATTGAATTATTTCTTTCTTGCTGTGTTTTCGCTAATGCAATTTTTTGGTTTTGTTGGAGCTCAATCCCCACAAATATAAGTGATGCAATTAGACCAATAACACCTATCACTTGAAAAATATCATTAAGATTACTTAGGTTTACCATTGATGTGAGATTTTTATTCATAACCTTCCCAAAGAATTTTATTTATCGTTATAATTTGTTTATCTTCTTCTAACAATAATTTTTTAATAGTAAGAAGTAAACTAGGAGGATTATATTATGGAAAAATTTTTAAAAAAATTAGCATTGATAACGCATTGGCTTTGTTTTGCTATTGGCATTGCGGTTGTAGTGGCGTTACTCGTTTTTAACGCTGATTTGGATGCTATATTTATTGTTATATCTTTAGTGTTTTCATTTACCTCTTTGCTTGTTGGCTCAGCAATAAGGTGGATGTTTTCTGGACGATTTTTTTTACTGCCTTGGCAGTGAAATTAATTTACATTGACTAAATAAATAATCTGGTTAGCAATGCAACACCCAGTATAACTGCCATTATTAAAATAACTATCTTGATATAGCGGTAACGATTGGATTGCCAATTGATTTTATCGTCACGATTACGTTGTTTTTCTGAAGCTCTAAATTTTCCAACATACAGAAAAACAGCCATTGATAGGACAATAATTAAACCAAAGAAAAGCGAATTAAAATCCACAGGGAAGCTGTCTAACGACTACGGAGTTTAGCTAATAATCTCAGCATTTCAAGATACAGCCAAATCAGAGTCACCATTAGTGAGAATGCACCAAACCATTCCATGTACTTAGGGGCTCCCATTTCTGAGCCTTGCTCGATAAAGTCAAAGTCCAGCACGAGATTTAGGGCAGCTATAGCTACAACAAACAAACTAAAGCCGATTCCAAATAAACCATTAGAGTGGATAAAGCCAATACCGGTTGAACCAAACATATTCATAATCATGCTGATGAGGTACAAAACACCGATTCCCATAGTGGCGGAAACAATCATTAATCGAAAGTTCTCTGTTGGCTTAATGATTCCTAGTTTATACAACACCAGTAATGAGGCTAGCGTACCTAACGTGAGTCCTGTAGCCTGAATGACAATTCCAGGGTATTGAGATTCAAATATTGCGGAGATTCCACCTAAAAACAAGCCTTCCAATGCCGCATAAATAGGTGCAGTTATTGGCGACCACGTTTTCTTGAACATTGTGACTAAAGCCATTACAAAGCCACCAATGGCTCCGCCAATTGCGATAGGCATAACCGCAGCTGGGTTATTGCCTGATTGAAAAAATAGGTTCCAGGTATATAAAGCTGTAAGGACCAAGATCCCTAGCAATAAACCCGTTTTGTTAACTGTACCTTGGAGTGTCATAACTTGCCCTATAACACGATTTTCATTCCTGAAAGTAGCGTCATTAAGGGCCGGATTACCGGATCGGCCAAACATTTGTAATGCGTTGTGTTTTGACATTTTTTATCCTATTTTTATGATATCTCTTAATCTGTATTGTAATATTCTAGGGGTAAAGCTTCAAGACCCATGATAATAAATGCAGTTAGAAGATAAACAGCAAGAGCAGAAATCACCCTTGCTGTCTAATTGACTTACCCTAATAATTTGCTTTTAGAGGTAAGTTTTATTTTTCTTGGTTTTTTGTTTTCAGGAATAATTCTTTCTATACCAATGTAGAGCATTCCATTGGAAAGCGCCGCACCTTTAATAATCATATCCTCGGAAAGAACAAATTTCTTCGTGAAATCTCTATTTGCTAAACCTTGGTGAAGCAGTCCATCTGACGCTTCTTTAGCACGTACCCCTTTTATAATCAGGTTTTCACCGGTTAATTCGACATCAATATCTTTTTCATCAAAGCCGGCAACTGCGAGCTCGATCGTGTACTGATCATCGGTAACTTTTCTAATATTATATGGCGGGTAGTTGGCCTCTTTTCCTCTAGTATTAGCTAGTAACTCTAGTGTTCCAAAAGTTCTATCAAACCCAACTGCGAATGGAGAAATATCTCTCCAGATTGTATCAAAGCTTGTATTAACCATTTTGTAACTCCTTTTATTTAAGCAAGTTTATATTTTTTTAATTTAGACCCCTAAGGCATCTACAATTACTTAATGGAGTTTTATCTGTATTATTCAAGTAGTAATCTTATTTTTCTTCAAACTAAATATTCAATACATTAGTTTTTTATTGTATTTACTAATTAAGATAGTTTCTATTAAAATTACTAACACCTGCTAGACGGGCTTAAGAATATGAGAAAATATAAATTAACTTCGTTATGCGTTTTCGTGCTTTTTTTTATTGCTTCATGCGGCGGTGGAGGCTCAAGTCCGAGCGTTGTTTATCTGCCTCCTATTTACACGATTGATTATTCGGATATTTCTTTTTTGGAAGGAACTCTGCCAGTTGTAACTTTGAATGCCGTTGATTCTAATAATAGATCAGTTGTGCATTCGATTGTTGGTGGTGATGATGAGAAATTATTCACCATGAAAGCAAATGGGGCTCTGAGTTTTCTAACTACACCTGATTATGAAAAACCTCATGATTCTAATGGAGACAATAAATACGACCTCATTGTTGAGGCAATGGCTGGAATTAATACCACTACTCAGAATATAACAATAACGACTCAAGATGCCTTTGAAGGAAGGGTGGTTGATGGGCCATTGGTGGGTGCTTTGGTTTTTGTGGATAACAATGGTAATTATATTCTAGATGCCGATGAAAAGTATACAACAACAAATTCAGAAGGATTTTTCTATCTTGATAAAAACTCTTTGGCTTGTAGTGACGCATGCGATAAAAAAATTCTCTCTCAGGCAGGCTTTGATGCTCAAATTGGCCTAAAATCGAATCTTTTTCTGATGGCATCAGTTGATATCGACGCGATAGTTCAAGTAACTCCTTTATCAACTTTGATCGAGGCTTCAACTGATGCTGACACACTTATAAAGACATTCAATCTCACGAACAGCAAAAACGAAATATTGACCACGAATGTTTGGTCATTAGCTAAAGAGGGTAATCAGAATGCTAGAGAAATAATGAGAGTGAATTTCCAGATAGGTTTGGTGTTATCTGCGGCCCAGGATTTGTTATCCGCTCAGCCTGTCATCGCGATCATTCAGTTCAGATCTCTGGCTAGCAAGCGACTATCGAGTATAGTTAATACTAGGCAAAAAGCTCTCTATAATAAAGATGCGCTAAATGAGTACTTTACGAATATTGTTGCCGAAATTGGCCCTGATTTAAATTTTGATAATGTATTTATCGAGTCATTGGCTAAGAGTGTTGCAAATGTAAATGCACTATTGGAGGAAAAGTCTTTAAACCCAGTGGATAATATTACTCCAGAATTATTATTATTTGCTCGCACTTCTATTAAAAATTCAATACAGCAGGCATTAGAGGGTAATTTCGATTACAGTCAGTTTATTGCAGCTACCTCTATTGAAAAAATGTTTTCTAACTCAACGTTAATTCGTGAGCTTACTGATGCGGATGCGGATAGTTTTCCAGATGTTATTGATTTGAATGATGATAATGATAGTGTGGATGATCTTGATGATATTTTCCCTTTTGATAAAACAGAAACAGTTGATACTGATGCTGACGGAATTGGTAACAATGCTGATTTAGATGATGATGACGATGGAGTGAATGATGACAATGATGCTTACCCATTAAATAAAAATGTCCATACTGCACCAGTCGCTGTTTCAGGCTCTTTTGACTTAAACTTATTACCTAAAAGTCAGAATACACTAGACGATAATTTGGCGGGTACTGGCCAAGATAATCGTAATTTAGCATACAGTCTTGTATCAAATGGAAGCAAAGGTGTCGTTTCGATCACTAATAAAATAACAGGGGCATTTATCTATCAGACTTTTTCGGGCGTAACAGAACCATCTAATGATTCATTTTCATTTAAAGTGAATGATGGCTTTATAGATTCATCGGTTTCTACTGTAGTTATTTCTCTAAAAAGTGATCCTTTGTATCAGTATCAGTGGCACTTGGATAATATTGGCCAATTAAATTTTGCATCAACCGCAGGAATTGCGTCAAAAGATATTAATGCTGATGGTGTGATTATTGAAGGTTATACGGGTAAAGGTGTAATCGTTGCTGTTGTCGATTCAGGTCTGGAAATAACTCATGAGGATATAAAAGATAATATCGTTACTAATGGTTCGTTTAATTTCTTAGATAACAGCAGTGATCCTACCTCAGCTACTTCGGAGGGTGATCATGGGACAAGTATTGCGGGTATTATAGGGGCAAGTGGCTGGAATAATTTGGGTGGCAGGGGAGTAGCACCAAAAGTATCTTTAAAAGGTTTCAATTTACTCAAATCAGGTACCTATGGAAACGCTATTAGTTCACTGGGTGGGGCAAGTTATTCTAATGACGTTGATGTCTTTAATTTAAGTTATGGTTATGATGCTACTAGCAGCTTTCTAATTAATTCAGCGATAAAAGCTCAATATATAGATGGTGTCTCTAACCTAAGAGCTGGAAAAGGAGCGATTTATGTTGCTTCAGCGGGGAATGGATTTAAATCTTTTGGTGAGGCCATCTGTGCCGATGCTAATAGTAATAACCTAAGTTGCAATAATACCAGTATGGATCCAGAGCATTCTCTTCCGTATGTGATTTTAGTTGGTGCATTAAATGCGGGAGGTTCGCGTGCCTCATATTCAACAGCTGGATCTGCCATATGGGTTTCAGCTCCTGGTGGCGAAACTGGTTATGACATCAATATTGTGGGTGCCGGCTATACCTCTTATGCTCCAGCCATTATGACTACAGATCAATCCAGTTGTGATAAAGGTTATGTTAGAAGTAATTTATCAGCTTACGGTAATGAATTTGAGAATAAGGGCAATCACAGTCTAAACTCTAGCTGTAATTACACATCAACATTTTACGGTTCATCTGCATCGGCCCCCGTTGTAAGTGGTGCTATTGCAATTCTTTTGGAGGTAAATCCAAATTTAAGCTGGCGAGATGTTAAGCATATCTTAGCTGTTTCAGCGGTTCAAGTTGATGCTAGTATTGAAGGCAAAATAATTAATGGTTATATTGCAGAACCTGCTTGGACTACCAATGCAGCGGGATATAAGTTTCATAATTTTTATGGTTTTGGTGGCATCGATTTAGCCGCTGCAGTAGTTTTAGCTAAGGATTATACGCAAGAAAGTTTAGGGACATTTGTTACATCTAATGAACAATCAAGTGGTACATTAAATGCACCAATCCCTGATAATTCAAATACAGGACGAAGCGCAACATTGACCGACTCAAATAATCTAACAATAGAAGCAATAAATGTGAACATCTGTTTGTCTCATGGTAAACCAAGTGATCTATCGATAGCGTTAACTTCGCCTCAAGGAACACGATCAGTCCTATTACCACCTTTTAATGGGTTCAGTAGTGTCTCCACATGCTTTAATATGCTTAGTAATGCTTTTTATGGAGAAAATTCTAATGGTGACTGGGTGATCAAAATAGTAGATAAGAAATTAAATAATGAAGGTGATCTAAATAATTGGAAATTAACAGTTTTTGGAAGATAATGTATACTAATAACTTGAAGTTTTATAGCTCAAAAAAAAGCCTGACTATTCTTATTGAGGGCCTAACTTTCATAGTATTGTTGTTTTTATCGCAGGTGGTTTTTTCTCAAATTTCGGACGGTGAGGCAGATCTTTTATCTTTACAAGCTAATGGGCCAGAAGTTCTTTTTAATGATACTTCTTATAGATTGATTCCTAAGGGTAGGGTATATGCGTCGGGCGATAAAAATCTTAATGATCAAAATATCCTCTGGTCAAATCAAATAGGCGGCTATGATGTGTTAATTGAAGCTATAACTACTAGAGGAATGCTGCAGCAAAACTCTGCTTTGAATATTAACGCATATCAATTGGCTTACAACGAAGCTACTCGTAAACTTGCGGTAATTACAGGTAATATTATTGTCACTACCAAGAGTGAGGTTGATGCAGCTTCTATCGCATCTGATTTTAATTTAACGCTTGTAAATGACTTCCCTAGAATTCATCGCGCTTTTTTTAAAATTGAGAATCAAGCTGAGTTAACGTCGAAGATAAGCGCCTTAAATCAAGATTACCGTATTGTTGAAGCTAACCTAGAAATTATAGAAAATTTTCAAAGAGCTCGATAATTTATATTGGTTGACTGGAAGACAGTTTCAGTACTTGATCCCACAGAGTGGCATCGATTTCAATATTTGATGATAACTTTTTCTTTGACCCTGGCAGTCTTGCTTTGGGTTGATGTTCAACTGCAGTAGATAATTTACTAATATGCTCAGAAAATTGATCTTTTTTCCCATTAAAATCAGGATCAATAAGTATATAGGATTGCCCAAGGCTATGCGGTTCATCGTTTGTTGTTTTCAATGGTGGTGCATTTATACTGCTTACAGAACCGGTGAGAGCGGAAGCTAAGACTTCAGCCATCAATCCAAAACCATAACCTTTATAGCCTCCCGATGATAAAAGTGATCCACCAAGAGCAGCTTCGGCATTTGTTGTTGGGTTACCGTCCCTATCTATTGCCCAGCCTTCAGGAATAGCTTCATTAGCTGCTGCTGCCATACGAATCTTTCCGATTGCAATTGCACTTGTTGATTGATCGAATTGGAAAGCGACCGTCTTGTTGGGAGATGGGACCGCCATTGAAATTGGATTGGTGCCCAGTATCGGCTTGTTACCCCCCGGTGGCGAAACACATGCAGGTGCATTCGTTGTTCCTATTCCTATAAGTCCATGTTTAGCTATTTGTGCGGTAAAGTAACCCAGAGAAGTGCAGGTATGTGAATGTGCTATTACAAATAGACAGATTCCATTTTCTTTAGCACTCTCTACTGCAGATTGAAGGCCTTTTGAGAATGCAGCTTGAGCAAAACCATCTTTAGCATCAACATATATAGAGCCGGACTTGGGTTGTGCCACTTCTGGTTGTATTTGACCATCTACCCTGCCACTTTGTAGTTGCTTACAATAACTATCAAGATAATAGAGACCACAAATTTTATTGTTTTCGGCTTCAGCCACTCTTACAGCTTTTGCCACTTCTTTTGCCACCCAAGATGCAGCGCCGTGATTCTCCAAAGCTCTTATTGTATGGCTTTCAATCTCATTCAAACTAACAGAAATTATTGTCATATTTTTAGTCTTTTGTAATATTTGTATTTGTAAATAAAAATTTTCTTAATGGTTTATCATACTTGACAGGATTAACTTACACTAATAATTGGTGGAATAAACCGTTATTTCGAATAACCGAAACGCCTACTTGACTGATTATTGCTTGAACTAATGAATAAAAATTGGAGTATGTTTGATGATTTTTTTAAAAAAAATAATCTTTTTAATGGTATTTTTAGCAATAGCTTCATGCGCGGACACTAATAATTCTAAATCGATTACTATTGGTACTAATCCAGCAGGAACTTTTTATTATGTGGTTGGAACGGGGCTATCAAAGTTATTCTCAGAAAAACTTGATAAGCGAGCTATAGCTCAACCTGCATCCGGTTCAGCTGTTTATGTTCCTCTCATTAATAATGGTGAGATGTCGTTGGGGTTTAGTACTAGCATTGAAGCTGGTAGTTACTATCAAGGAAAAATGAACCTTCAAGAGCAACCAAATCTGAGAGTATTAATGCGTTTTTGGGCAATGCCTTATGGCTATATGGTAAGAGGGGATTCTGATTTGCATTTTGTTAGCGACCTAAATGGAAGAAGTGTGGTCGATGAGCAATCTGCAAATATAACCTTAAGCATAGGGAATAGCTCGATGTTGATGGTGTCTGGTTTAAGAAAAGGTGATTATAAATCTATCACTGTAGGAGGTTTGCCTCAGGGTATAACAGCGGTTACTGATGGCCTTGCAGATGCTGCTCCCATTGCTCTTGGTCAAGGCAATGTTCGAAAAGCCAATGCAACAACACCAGGAGGCATTCGTTTTTTAGATATGTCAGATATTGAGAATGTACAACAATATTTTGATAGTTTAGGGCAAGGGTTTAATACCTATACAGTTTCAGAGGAAGATCAATTACCTGGTGCAACCGAGGGATTGTTGACAGGCTCTGTGGATATTTATCTCGTTACGTCATCGGTTATGTCTGATGAGGATGCTTTAGGGATAGTGAGAGTAATAGAAGAGAGTTGGGAAGAACTTCAAACACAATTTGCCGCTCTTAAGAGAGGCCATCCAAGTCTTTTTGTTGGAAAAAATCATACTATTCCATTTCATTCTGGTGCTATCAAGTATTACCAAGATAAAAATCGGTGGAATGATGAGTCTGAAGCAAGAAATCAATTATTACTATCTCGCTATTGAAGTATCCAGGATGACAGCCTCATTTGTGAAATAATTTATGAGTAATTATTAGAGTATATTTTTATGCCTTTAGAATGGGTGTCACTAAAACTAAAGAATTTTTATTTAGCATCATTGGTTTTACTGGGTATGCTTTGGATACTTGATGTACCTGTGCGCCTTAATATTGGAGTGGTTACAGCAAGCTATATCTCATTAATGCTTGCGGTATCAATTGCCGCTGGATTCTTGCTAAAGCCATCTTATAAGGGTAGTTCAGCGATTTTACTTGATGTTGGTCTAGGCCTATTAGCGCTGATGTCATGGGGTTGGGTTGCAGTGAATTATATAGATTGGTTAACCGATTTAGCGAATCGAGGTATTGAGAAATGGTTACCGGGTGCCTTAGCTATAATTCTATTGATTGAAGCGCTTCGTCGATTTTGTGGTTCTGCAATTACGATTTTAGCGGTTGTGTTTATTGCTTATGGATTTTTAGGTCATAATTTGAGTGGTATTTTTGAAGGTACAGCCGTTAGTCCAACTAGATTGATACTGTATTTTTATGCTGACAGTGGAGGCGTTCCTGGTCTAATCTTATCGATTGTTTGTTCTGTTGTATTTGGTTTCTTATTAATGGGCGAATTAATGAAAACCAGCGGTGGTGGCCAATTTTTAACTGATATCTCACTGTCATTAATGGGGCATTTTAGAGGCGGTCCAGCTAAAGTCTCGATAGTCGCAAGTTCGATATTTGGATCAATTAGTGGTTCCACCGTTGGCAATGTAATGTCTACTGGGGTTGTAACCATCCCTCTAATGAAAAAAACTGGGCTTCCTGGTTATTTTGCGGCTGCAGTCGAAGCGATCGCATCTAATGGAGGTCAACTCGCACCACCGGTGATGGGAGCAACGGCTTTTTTAATTGCTGAGTTTTTGGATATTCCTTATCTTGAAGTTGTCGGTGCTGCTGCTTTACCGGCTGTCATATACTATGTGATATTGTTTGCTCAAGTTGACCTTATGGCTAAGGACAATAATCTAAAAGGTTTGAAAAAAAGTGAAACACCTGTATTTAGTAGATTGATTAAGCAAAAAGGTTTGCATTTGATTCCAATTGTAAGCTTAATTTTTTTAATGTTTGTAATTGGATTGCAACCAGCAAAATCTGCATTAATATCTGGTTTTTTGGCGATTTTAGCCGGCCTTATATTGCGTACTATAAAACCTAGTTTATCCTTAGTAATGGAATTTTTGGGAAACGTTTCAAAGACATTAATTCCTATTATATTAATTGGTGGCGCAGCCGGAATAATTGTGGGTGTTCTTAATATTACTGGCCTTGGCTTTAATTTAACTTTAGGTTTAACCGAAATCGGAGCTCAATATGGTTTACTAGTGATGCTTATATTAACCGGTATCATTGCTATCATCTTGGGCATGGGTATGCCTACAGCGGCTGTCTATATTGTCTTATCGGTTGTCCTAGCGCCTGCAGTAATTGAAATGGGTGTTCCGGTTTTAGCGGCGCATCTATTTATATTTTATTTTGGATTACTTTCAATGATTACTCCTCCGGTTGCTGTTGCATCCTTTGTCGCGGCAGGAATAGCGGAAGCTTCTTTATGGCGAACAAGCTTTACGGCCATAAAATTGGGTATTGCAGCCTATTTTTTGCCTTTTTTGTTTGTCTACAATGACAGTCTCTTACTTAGGGGTACTTGGATTGAGGTGTTATTGATCTTCCTGACTTGTCTAGCATCCGGACTGATGATTGCTTCTGCATTACGTGAGGCTAATTTTAGATCACCAAATGGTATTTTACGAATGCTATGCTGTGTATGCTTATCCTTGGTGGTTGGCAGTGCCACTCTATGGCTTGGAAGGGATTCGATGAATGTACTAATAGTGTTAGTAATTAGCAGCTTCTTGTTTGTGGCTTCTCAAAGAATAAATGTATTCAGTCAAGAGCAAAATTAATGATGTATTTATGATTAATGCAAGATTAAAAATAACTTTAGGATCATTACCTCTAAAGAATCCATTGATATGTGGTTCTGGCGAACATCTTATCGAAGAGGCTGGGATCATTATGGCACTTAAATCTGGTGCGGCAGCCGTGGTAGCAAAATCCACTAACGAAAGTAAATTAGCTAGGCAACAACTGGATAAAACAGATTATTCGATGGTAGGTCAAAATCTAACGCAACTTGATTGGCAAAAAGATAAAGGATTAAGCACTAGTCTATTTGGGAGGTCAGGGTTAATAAGTATTGGTTCAGAAGAATGGTTACGAACAATTGCACGCTTAGATAAACAAGCGGCAGAATATAAGTCGTATGTGGTGGCAAGTCTTATCCCTGCAAGTACATCCTCTTTGATTGAGTATGCAGAACTTGCTCAAAAACTAGGAATACGTGTTTTAGAGATCAACATAGGCGCACCGCATGGTATAGAGGCAGGTAAAGATATTCGTTTAACATTTGATCCAATTAAAGCAAGCGAGATTATTCGAGAAGTAAGGAAGGTATTTCAAGGTCACTTGTGGGCAAAAACATCAGGGATGAGTGAGAATGTCAGTCAACTGGCATTTTCTGCGAAAGAAGCAGGCGCAGATGCTGTTGTCATGATGGGTCGAGTGATGGCACTGATACCAGACCTGAATTCAATGCAGCCGATATTGGGGACGAAAGGTGCTTATGGAGGTCGTTGGGCTCTACCTATAACTTGTCGCTGGTTGAGCGAAAGTCGTCAATTGTTAGAATCAAACTATCCATTAATTGGTACAAATGGCGCACGAGATGGGTATGATATAGCAAGAATGATGCTGGCAGGAGCAACCGCTGTCGAACAAACTTCTGCGATTTTTACTGGAGGTTTTGAGGTAATTGAAGAGAATATCAATCAATTAAATGGGTACTTAAAGGAAAAAAATATGAATGCTTCGGATTTGATTGGTGTTACATCTGATCAGGTTGAATCCTACGCACAGCAAGAGTTAAGACCTGATTATTGGCGACAATTTGTTTCCGATGATGCGTTGAATAAAAAATTATAATAATTGTTAGGGGTGATGAGAAATGACGAAAAAAGCTAAGTTATATAATTGGGATACCATCGAAGGGGAAGAGGTGAGGCCAGGAGTCTCTAGAAAGGGCTTTCGAGGAGATCAATTCATGATGGTGATGAATACACTTGAGCCAGGTATGGAAATTAACCCACATTCACATCCATTTGAGCAAGCTGTATATATCGTTCAAGGTAAAGTTCGTTTTCATATTGGGGATGAAGTGTTTGAAGGCGGTCCTGGTTCGGTTATTAGAATCCCACCAAATATTGAGCATTACGCCGAACCATTTGGCGATGAACCAGTTCTTAATTTAGATATTTTTGCTCCTCTAAGAGAGGATTATATGCATCTAGTCGATTATCAAAATTTCGATGAGAGTGAGGTTTAATTGATGGCATCGGACTTCAGAGCCCTCGTAAAAAGTGGTAAAGAATTGATTGGTATTTTCATAAAAACACCTAATTATCAGTTAGTTGAAATAGTATCATCATGTAATTTATCATTTATTGTTCTTGATGCTGAGCATGCTCCATTTGATAGGAGTGAATTGGATACCTCAATCATGGCGGCAAAATCATCGAGCATTCCAGTTATGGTGCGTGTTCCAAAATCAAGTGATGAATATATACTTAATGCCTTGGATCAAGGTGCAGATGGCGTCCTTGTGCCGCATATAAACTCTATAGACGATGCTAAAGATGTGATCTCATTCGCAAAGTATCGTGATGCTAATTTCCCATTAGGGAAAAGAGGTTTTTCTAATTCGTCACGTTCAGGTAATTATGGATCACTATCTCTAAGCAAAATGATCGATAAAGCCAATAATAAAACCGCGTTAATTTGTCAGATCGAAGAAAAACAGGCGGTTGATAATATCGATGATATCGTTAGTCAGGAAGGCATTGACTGCCTATTTATTGGTACTGCAGACTTAGCGGTCTCTTTAGATTGCGTTGATATAAATGATAGTCGTGTTATTAACTCAATTGATCGAGTCGTTATTGCGGCTAAAAAAGCTAATATTCCACTGGGGATATATCTGTCAGACTCAAGGGCAATAGATACTTGGCGAGATAAAGGCTTTTCACTGTTTATCATTGGTTCTGATCAGACGCTCTTAAAAAGTGCTCTTAAAAATCTCACAGAACAACTAAATTAATTCAAAGAGTAAATAATGGATAATTACAAGCACGCTTCTGAGGAGCGAAAAGTTTTAATAGAACGTTTACTTGTGGGGGCGGTTGATCTTCATTGCCACTCTGGACCATCTGTTATGCCTCGCTCTATTGATCATATCGAGGCTGCCAAAGAGGCTTCTGATGTAGGAATGAAGGCGCTTTTATTTAAAGATCATTATTACTCAGTAACTCCTGTTACCGAATTACTTATGAATCATTTTAGCCATCTAAACGTTCAGCTTTTATCTGGTGTGCCGCTTAACAATACTTCAGGTGGGCTCAATCGATATGCCGTTGATCATGGGATTAATTTAGGAGCTAAATTAGTTTGGATGCCGACTTTTTCTGCCGAAAATCACATTAATGCCCATAAAAAAGACAAGAATTTCGAGGAAAAATTTCCAACCACTAAAGAAGCAATGCTAGCACCAACACCATTGAGAGTCACTACTAATGATGGCTTGCTACTCGATGAAGTAAAATTTATTTTAGATTTGATTGCCGGAAATGACTTAGTGTTATCTTCGGGTCACTTGCATATTTCAGAGATTTGGCCTCTTTTTGATGAAGCTAAAAAGCGGGGTGTGAGTCGTCTTTTGTGTAATCATCCCACATATATCGTAGGTGCATCACTTACCGATATTACCCAATTGGTCTCTATAGGAGCGTATATAGAGCATTCTATGTGTATGTTTGTTCAGCGTTCTAAGTATAAGTTTTATGAGCCAGAAGAGTTGAATAATATGATTAAAGCAGCCGGTATTGATAAAACTATATTGGGATCGGATCTTGGCCAAGTGGGTAATCCATCTCCGGTAGATGGATTTAGAGCTGTTATTAATATGTGCTTAGATCTAGGTTATAATGAGCAAGAAATCCATCAGCTAGTATCAAAGAATGCTTCCAAATTGATGGGGATTTAGTCGTATACGACATCACTGATAATGGCTAATAAATCTATTACGCCTCGCTTAAAGCCAACAACACTGACTCGTTCATCGTTGCCATGAATTCTAGTAAATTCTTTTTCTGGTACGATTATAGGGTCAAATCCATAGCTTGAGATACCTAAATCTCTAGTAAAGTGACTATCCGTAAATCCAGTGCTAACACCTGGGGTTACTCTAGATCCGGGATGGCGCTCACCAGTAACTTTTTCAATGGCTTGATAGAGTCTACTGTTTGCAGAAGAAACAGCAGAAGTAAAAGCCATTATAACTTCAACACTAACATCTTGATCGTTTAGCAATGAATTAAAATCAGCAATAAAATTCTCGGCAGTTCTATCGGGAAGTATCCTGCAATCAATTTCAGCCCATGATTCTGGAGGAACTACATTGATTTTATTCGAAGCACCAAAACGAGTTATTGAGCAGGTATCCCTTGTTAACGCATGCTGACTGGGAGAGTGTAATTGTAAATTCTTTAAAAATTCTGGGTCTTTAATGGCCAATGACATATCCGCATAGGCATCAGCCCATTCAGGGGCAGCGCTCAAACTCATTGAGGAAAATACAGCATCAACCGAAGGTATGATTCTTGCTGGAAATGCATGATTCTTGATAGTGTTCAAGGCAGTAATCATCTTAGTGACCGCGCTAGTTGGATTTGGCATTGATCCGTGTCCTGGAGTATCAGTAGCTGTTAGCCTTAACCAGACAGGCACTTTTTGAGTTACTTCGACACTGAAAATGGTCTCTGTGCCATTAAATTCTCCACCACCACCCTCATTTATAAGTAAGCCAGCATTCTCAAATATTTGAGGATGATTTTCAATTAGCCAGCCGACTCCATAGTAGCCTCCGGCTTCTTCATCAGCCGATGCCACAAAGACAACATCACGATTTAGCGGTGCATTGTTTCTATGTAAGCTTAGGAAAGTAGCCAGTTGGGAGATACCGGTATTTTTCATGTCTAGTGCACCTCTTCCCCATATATAACCATCCCGTTCTTCACCTAGCAATGGATCGACTGTCCAGTATTTTTGATCAGCTGGAACAACGTCGGTGTGCTGGAGTAAAATAAGAGCTGGTTCATTGCCACCTTTTATTCGGGCCCAAATATTCCCCCTGCCTGGAGCGCTTTCAGCCGTTGTATAATCAATACCTTCAGCATCAAATATTTTTTTATAAAATTCTACTGCTCTAAATTCATTTCCTGGGGGATTGATGGTATCAATTTTTATGAATTCTTTTAACCATATAACTGCTTGATCTTCCATGGATTGTGCATTTATAGTGCTAATAATAAGAAAAGACAAGAAGAGGAGAGTGGTTTTTTTGATCATTGAGTATCTCTTTAGTAATAAGAATTTATTGTTTTGTTTATTTCTCGGTTCGAAGCGTGGAGAATAGGTACACCAACCCACCTGATATTATTATAGCCAAGCTGAATAGACCTTCCACGGGTTTGTTGATAATAACAAAGTATAAGGTCCATGCTGTTAAGCTTAAATAGATTAATGGCGGAATGGGGAATGCGAAGGTTTTGTATGGCCTTATAAGATTGGGTTGTTTCACTCTTAGAACAAATATCCCTAGGACTGTAGCAAAGGAATTTAAAGCAAGTGTAAATCCAGCAAAAATAAGAATAGATTCAAAGCTTGATGTAACGATGAATAATATTGCAATCAATGATTGTGTATAAATGGCTGCGGTTGGAATTTTATCTTGCGTTGTTTTTGATAGGAACTTCAAGATAGTAAAATCTTCACCAATAACTTGAAGTACTCTAGGTCCAGCTAAAGTCATTGCACTCACGGTGGAGATCAGCAGTAGCGCCAGCGCTAATCCTGTAAATTTCGCACCGATATTACCAAAAGCAGATTGAGCTGCTATATAACCTATTTCAAGTTTACCTTGCATATTTTCAATGGGGGTTACCGTTAAAAAAACATAATTCAAGAGAACGTAGAGCACCATGACGATCAAAGTTCCTGAGATTAAAATTTTAGGAAGGTTTTTTTGAGGATCTTCTAATTCGCTGCTTAAATAGGTGGCGGCATTCCATCCCGTATATGCATAGCTTACGTAAATTAATGATACTGCAAATGAACCATTTAATATTAAATCGATATCATTTGTGGAAGGCTTAAAGGAGATGGGTTGGATATCATTAGAAAGCATAAGAGCGCTCAGGCAAAATAAAATGATGATGGCTACTTTAAGAATGGTGAATATAACTTGAAGTCTGCCACTGTTCTTTCTGTTGCTTGAATGTGTAATGGCTAGGCTTAAAACCAATCCACATGCAATACATTGTCGAACCCAAGGTGCATCAAACCCGGGAAATAAAGACATTAAATAAGCAGAAAATGTAATCGCCGTCAAAGCAATAGGCGCTGCAAACCCAATGGTTGCCGATACCCAGCCAGAGATAAAACCTGCACACGGATGATATATTTTTGAGAGAAAGTTATATTCGCCACCCGATCGCGGAAGAGCAGCACCGAGTTCTGCATATGTCATCGAGCCACAGAGTGCAATTACTCCTCCAAGCACCCAAAGCAGGAGAATAGTAAATCCAGATTGAATATCCAATAATTGAAACCCAAGGCTAGTGAAAACACCGGTCCCGATCATATTTGCAATTACAACTGCAGTTACCGTGGTATATCGAAATTTTGTAGTAATCATAGCTAGAAAGTTGTTTTTAAAGTCTGCATAACTTCTCTGCTGCTTGCTCTAAGATGCCATCCTCTTTTGCAAAGCAAAATCTGAGTTTTTGCTCAAAAGGGGGGGTTTCGTAAAATACAGATATTGGAATAGATGCGACACCAATTTCTTCAGTTAGCTTTTTGGCAAAAGAGGTGTCTTTTTCTTCAGAAATTCCGCTGTAATCTAATAATTGATAGAAAGAACCGGCAGAAACTTGATATGAGAACTTAGAGGGCTCTATTAATTTACAAAAATAATCTCTTTTTGCCTCATAGAAACTCGACAAGGACTCAATGTAGTCAGGATAGGTGTGCATAAATTCAGCTAAACCGTGCTGAATAGGAGTTACAACTGAATAGCAGGTCCACTGATGTATTTGTCTCATCTCCTTGCTAAGCTCAATGGGTGCAGCGCAATAACCGACTTTCCAACCAGTTGCATGAAATGTTTTGCCGAATGAGGAAATTACAAAAGATCGCGACCAGAGCTCATCATGACTCGCCAGACTTAAATGTTTTTTACCATCAAAAACAATGTGCTCATAGACTTCGTCTGACATTATATATATAGAGGTATCACGAAGAATATCGGCTAATGTATCAAGATCCTCAGATCGTAAGATAGCGCCAGTTGGGTTATGCGGAAAATTTAAGATTATTAATTTTGTTTTCTCATTAATAGTGTCTTTTAACTTTTGCCAGTCAATATGATAATCATTTCGTTCTTTTGTTCTTATGAGTGGAACATGTCGGGTTATGGCGCCCGCTAAAACTATATCAGGTCCATAATTATCATAAGCTGGATCAAAAACAATCACTTCATCGTTAGGGTAAACCACTGCCTGAATGACACTAAAGAGTCCCTCCGTAGCCCCATCGCAAATGGTAACTTCTTGACGGGCATCAATCGTTCTTCCATAGAATTTTTTGATTTTTTCTGCAATACAATCCTGCAGCGCTGGTATTCCGGCCATTGGTGCATACTGATTATTATCACTGCGAATATATTTGCATACCAATTCCAGTAATCTGGGGTCTGGATTAAACCCAGGAAAACCTTGAGACAAATTAATTGCATCATGTTTATTTGATAATTCTGTCATTATCGTAAAGATTGACGAACCTGTATCTAGTTTACTTTTCATTGCTAGGCTCCGAAGATTTTGGCGGTTTCCAATCTACCGATAATGGGCCTTGGTCAAAGATGATCTCACGATGACTGCTCCAAGTATTTCGAATAGCTTCTGGTGTTCCAATACCAGCGGCACGAGGGTCACCACTTGGTCCAAACCAATGATTCTGGGGAGCTCCAGTTGTTCTAGCTCGCATACCACAATAGGTGGTACCGTTTACCGTCATGCCGAGAATTTTTTGTTGAAAAGGAATTTCATTACTAACAATTGCAGCGGTAAGCCGATTAGTGATTTTCTCTAAAATTGAAGTGATTTTCGATAAATCATTGTCCTCATATTCGACGATAATTTGGAAGGGACCAAAAAGTTCCGTCGTAATAAGTTCAAATTTATCTCCAAAAAGGAGATCTAAAGGGACTTTTATTGCTGTCGGTTCAAGCATTCCGTAACATTCAGGTACCTGATGATTGGTGAGAGTTTTACCACCAAATAAGAGAACAGTTTCGGGTAAATTTAATATCGATTTTATATGATCAAGCATAGCTGCATTAGTCCAAGATAGAATAGGGCCAATACTCAAATCATCTGTATTTCTCTGGGAAGCAAGTTCTTTTATTTTAGGAAATAATGTTGATGACCAATTTTTATGACAAAAAAGGATGCTTTGGGCAGAGCATTTTTGTCCTGAAGCATTGTAAGCGTCCTGATCAGACTGCCAAGCCACAAAATTCAACCAAAGTGGATCAAAGTCTGGACCAATTATTTTCCAATCGAAGCCAGCATCTTCAAGCCTAACTAGACCATTCATGGTATTAGATATCTTTTCTGCTACTTTATTGGATCCAGTAAATTGAATTAATCTTATAGATTCTTTAGTGCTGTCAATCAATTTACCCATCTCTAATCCGCGACAATGAATGAGATTAACGTCTTTGCTTGGAAGTCCGCAGTGAATGAGTAATCTTAAAAATTGTTCAAACACAACACTTACCTTGGAATCTACTTTTACCAATGGTTTATTTCCCATAAATAGGGCACCTAGGGTCTGTAAAGCAGGTATTTCAAGAGGAAAATTAAAAGGTGCAATAACTATAACCGGACCAAAAGGCCAGCGATAACCCCTTGATTCTTGGCCTTGATGATCTCCGGGATTGGAAAAACCACGACCTAGAAAACGAACACCATCACCGGAAAAATTTTCAAGAAATATACGCGTTACAATTACCTCGCCACGACATTGATTGTATTCTTTAGGCATAACCCGCTGAATTAGTTTTGTGAAGTAATGTTCAACCTCGGGTTTGGCCATCAAAGCAGCAGCTTTAGCGCATACCTCACCTAGCATCAAATAACGCTCGGGCTTATATAGTGGATTATGAGTACCAAAGCTTTTTTGTAGGTTTATATCATTAATGAAATTTGAATGATCAGTCGTATCGGGGATTTGAAGAAAATGCTCGCCATTCATGGGGTCGACTATATCTTTTCGTATATTGTCTGTAGTAACCCATTCGCCATTTATTAGGTTGCAAACTATCCCCGGTTTTTTTTGGGTCATCCCGTTTATTGGGTCAATACTAATGAATTTTATTGGATCAGGCATAATATTCTCGATTAAATTTTTATCGTTAAAGTATAACTAAAAGTAATCTTCGGCACTCTTATTTTCATAATTTTATTGAGAAAGATATGATTCGGGGTGATAATTAAACTGGTCCGCGCTGGTTTTCCTGCGGCGATTATCTGTTAACCCCGTCAGACCTGGAAGGGAGCAGCGGTAGCGGTAAAATCGGGTGCCGGGAGTAAGCTAGCGCGGATCTTTTTTGAAATTAGAAATAGATTTTTTACTCGGTTTTTAATTTTATTTTTTTTGGGTACACTGTTCTTAAATAGTTTACGATTAATTGATTCTGTATTGGCAATAATATGAGTTATCTTGCGCTCGCTAGAAAATGGCGACCTAAAAATTTTTTAGATATAGTCGGCCAAGAGCATGTTGTTCAAGCGTTAACAAATGCACTTGAGAGCCAGAGATTGCATCATGCTTATCTATTTTCAGGTACTCGTGGAATAGGTAAAACTACTATTGCAAGGATACTTGCAAAAGCATTCAATTGTGAGAGTGGAATTACTTCTAATCCTTGTGGTGAATGCGATATTTGTCGTGAAGTTGATGAAGGGAGATTTATTGACCTTATAGAAGTAGATGCAGCCTCTAAGACAAAAGTAGATGATACCAGGGAATTATTAGATAACGTTCAATTTGCAGCAACGGTTGGAAAATTCAAAGTTTATCTCATTGATGAAGTACATATGCTATCTAAGCATTCATTTAATGCATTATTAAAAACACTAGAAGAACCTCCATCACATGTAAAATTCTTTTTAGCGACAACTGACCCTCAAAAATTACCAGTGACGGTTCTGTCAAGATGCTTGCAGTTTAATTTAAAAAGAATTTCACCAAAATTAATTTTAGATAGATTGTGTTTTATCTGTGATGCTGAAAATATTGAATATGAAAAAAAGGGCCTTGCTAATCTTGCCAGGGCAGCAGATGGAAGTTTACGTGACGCACTAAGTTTGATGGATCAGGCAATTGCACATTGTGGTGGAAAATTAAATGATATCGATATTGCGACTATGTTAGGAACTATTGATCGTAAATATATCCATCAAATAATGAGATCAATTGCTGATAATGATGTTTCTGAATTACTTAAAACTATCAACGCTATCGATGAATTTTTTCCAAATTATGAAAATTTAATTGGTGAAATCGCTGAACATCTGCAACAAGTTGCAGTTATTCAGGTTGCAGGAGGTGTTGATGAGTCGGTTCTTATGAGTGAGAATATGCAAGAATATGCATCCATTATAAGCCCAGAGGACGTTCAATTATATTATCAGATAGCCATTATGGGTAGGCGTGATATCCATCTCGCACCCTCGCTTCGTGCCGGCTGTGAAATGACTCTTATTCGTATGCTTGCATTTCGACCTCACAATAACGAGCAAAAAAATATTGATTCTGAGATTAAAAAATCTTCAACCATCAAAAATAAAACTCCAATAACCAAGCCAGAAAATCAACAAAAAGAGCAACCTAAAAAAGTTGAGATTTTGCAAAAAAATAAAATCGCTGAGCCAATAAAGGACACTAAAGAATGGACTGAAGGTGTGATTTGGTCAGATCTTATTAAAGAGCTAAATTTATCTGGGCTTACAAAAATGTTGGCCAATAATTGCGCGTTAATTGGCAGAAAAGAAAATACAATTCATTTAATTTTAGATGAAAAATCACTATCTTATAAAAACCAGGAGCGCGAGCAAATATTATCTAAATCCTTATCGGATTTATTTACTGAAGATTTAACTGTAAAAGTTGAGATCTCTAAAGTTGTTAGTGAAACACCGAGTCAAGAAAAAATTAGGCAAAAAGACGAGCAATTGGAATCAGCAAGAAATAATCTAAAATCAGACCCAGATGTTAAAGAAGCAGAGGATTTATTTGGTGTAGATATGAATCCAGAATCTATAACTTTAAAAAATTAAATGTTGAGAATTAAATACAATAAAAGGGGTAATCAATGAAAGGCGGTATTGGTCAATTAATGAAGCAGGCACAAGAGATGCAGGAAAATATGAAAAAAGCTCAAGAGGAGCTTTCAAATATTACTGTGACCGGCGAATCTGGTGGTGGCATGGTAACCGTTACTATGTCATGTAAGCACGAGATAAAAGCATTAAAAATTGATGACCTACTTCTTTCTGACGATAAGGACATGTTGGAAGATTTAATTATTGCTTCATTTAACGATGCAATTCGTCGTGTTGAGAAAAAATCCCAAGAATCATTATCAGGGATGACAGCCGGGTTAAATTTACCACCTGGCATGAAGTTACCTTTTTGAGTTTAAACTTATAACCAAATGTCTTATTCACCTTTACTTATAAATCTAATCGAAGCGCTGCGCTGTATGCCCGGTATTGGGCGAAAATCTGCGCAAAGAATAGCGTTTCATTTACTCGAAAGAGATCGGGAAGGGGCTAAGATTTTATCAACAAGCCTGATGGCTGCAGCCAATGATATTGGGCATTGTCAAAAATGTAGAATGTTCACTGAAGTAGAGTTATGTAATATTTGCTCAGCTAGTGGTCGCGATGAAAAATCTATTTGTGTGGTTGAATCACCGGCTGATGTCATGGCGCTTGAGGATGCTACTGGTTATCGTGGCATGTATTTCATATTAATGGGGCATTTATCCCCGATTGATGGCATTGGTCCTGATGATCTTGGTTTGGAGCAACTAGAGATTCGCTTCAAAGAGGAAGAAATTTCTGAGCTAATTATTGCAACAAATTCCACCGTTGAGGGCGATGCAACTGCACATTATTTAGCTGAAATGGCATCAAGATATGATATTGGGGCCAGTCGAATTGCGCATGGAATTCCTCTTGGGGGTGAGCTTGAGTATGTGGATGGAGGTACTTTATCGCATGCCTTTTTTGGTCGAAGAGTGATTGAGTAATAGGTTATGAGTGCTGTAGATAAATGTTTATTCTGTGATATCGCTAACAAAACAATCCCTGCTGAGATTATCTATGAAACTAAAAATGTGATTGCATTTCATGATATTAACCCCGAAGCTCCATTGCATTGTCTGATCATTCCAAAGATGCATATAGCTACAATTAATGAATTAGATGCAAAAAATAGTTTTGTTGTTGCTTATTTGTATGAGGCTGCTGCTGAGATTGCAGATAAATATAATGTAGCAAAAGAAGGTTATCGTGTTGTTATGAATTGCAATAAAGATGCAGGCCAGACTGTATTTCATCTTCACTTGCATTTATTGGCTGGACGCAAATTATCTTGGCCGCCAGGATGATTAAAGAAATTAATAGCGTTTATGGTTATTTTTTTGGGTGATGTTCAATAATCTCTTATAACTCTCATAGCGCCTGGGATCAATTCTTTCATCATTCACCGCTTCTTTGACAGCGCAGTTCTGCTCTTTTGCATGCGAGCAATTATTGAATTTACAATTCAAGCCTTCGGCTTCAATTTCAACAAAACTTCCTACAACTTTATAAGTTGAGTCAATGATAGGAGAATAATCTCTTACTCCTGGGGAATCCATGACTTTGCCACCATTATCGAGATCAAGGATATTTGAGTTAACTGTGGTATGTTTTCCTTCTTTCTTTTTACTGGAAATTTCTTGAGTCAACTGATTAGAATTTCGAGAAATTTGATTAATTATAGACGATTTGCCAGCACCTGATTGTCCAACGAATATAGCTGTTTCATTTTTTAAATGCTCTAGAATTTTCTCTAAATTAGATTTCGTTTCAGCGCTGCAATATATTACGGGATAACCTATTAATTGGTAGTTTTTGATTGTTTTTGAGTATTGTTCAGTCTCCCAGTTCAAGTCAATTTTGTTGCAGATAATGCAGGCTTTAATACCCATAGATTCTGCTGCACCGATATAGCGATCAACGATAAACCAATCAGGTTTCGGTGGATCAGAAACAACTACCGCAATCATGGTTATGTTTGCAGCAATTACCTCTCTCTTATGACTGTAGTTACTTCTAGTAAGCTCGTTATTTCTAGGTATGATTTTATTAATTAACCAGTCTGATTCTTGTGCTATAGGGGAGATTTCTATCTGATCTCCGCAGACAGGTTGAATTTTTTTCCCTTTAATTTTAGCAAATAAAACCTCATTATTGGATGTCTTAACTAGCATTCTTTGGCTATAAGTGCCTATTATTGTTGCTTGTTGGGTTACATTGGTATTCATTTAGTTGTATGTTATAGCGCTCTGATAGATATTTATAGTCAATTGTTCGTTCATGTACTATAAAATCAATATTTAATTATATTAATTTACTCAAATTTTGAATTCATATGAAAAACATCAATGATAGAAATAAGTTAATCTGGGTTGATCTTGAAATGACCGGATTAGACACAAAGCATGACAACATCATTGAGATTGCGTCAATTGTTACTGATTATGATTTGAATATTGTGGCTGAAGGACCAGTTCTTGCCATCCATCAATCACAACAAATAATGAGTGCCATGGATGATTGGAATACAAAACACCATGGAAATTCAGGGTTAATTGAAAAGGTACTCAATAGTTCAACAACTATGCAGGAAGCCGAGCAAGTAACTTTGGATTTCCTGGCGAAACATGTTGCGCCAGGAACCTCACCACTATGTGGTAATGGAATATGCCAGGACAGACGATTTTTAGCTCGTCAAATGTGCGACTTAGAAAAATTCTTTCATTACCGTAATTTAGATGTAAGTACAATTAAGATACTTGCTCAGATCTGGAAATCAGATATTGCAAAAAATATCAATAAACAGTCCAAACATAGAGCGCTTGATGATATTAAGGATTCAATAAATGAATTGTCATATTATCGATCTTCGTTCTTTAATTTAGGCAAGCGATAAGATGGCATTGATCGAAAAACCTGAAGCGCCTCCAACACAAAGAAATAAATGGCCGATACTGGAGATTTTAAGTAAAGAGCTGATATCAACTGCAAATATTCTAGAAATTGGCTCCGGAACGGGGCAGCACGCAATTTTCTTTGCAGAGAAATTACCATTAATTACCTGGTTCACAAGTGACATTGAAAGCAATCATGCAGGCATTAAAATGTGGCTTGAGACATATCATGGATCAAATATAAGGCCACCTTTTGATCTTGAGATGGGATTAAATGATCAAGATTTTAATACAAACATTGATCATGTGTTTTCATCCAATACCTCTCATATAATGAGCTATAAAAGTGTAAAATGTATGTTTTCTATGATTGGTCGATTATTGCCATTAGGTGGTAAATTTTACCTCTATGGGCCTTTCAATATGAGTAATCAATTCACCAGTAAAAGCAATCAAGAGTTTGATGGTATGCTAAAAAAACAGAATTCCTTGATGGGTATTAGGGATATAGAAAAATTAGATATTCTGGCCGAAAAAGAAGGGATGAAAAGATATGGCTTTCATGAAATGCCCTCTAATAACTACCTTTCTATTTGGCGTAAAGGTAAATTTATTTAATTGTTATCAAAATTACTAATATTAGATAGATATAAGAAACATATTTATTGTGGCGCCAAAACCTATTACCCACACCACGCTTCTGCAGAATGCCCAATCAATTAGATAGAATATGCCATGGGCTAAACGAGCTATTATAAAAATGAGCGCTGTTATATCTAATTCAAATTGAGACGCCTCCATAAGATGGGCAATGATGGTACCAGCTATGAATCCTGGCAGCGCTTCAAATGCATTTTGTTGTGCCCAAACAGCTCTTTTCCTGAAACCCGTGAGCGTATTTAAAAGTTCTCTTGGGGCTGAGTTGTGCTCATGAATATAATTTCTTGTGCCAGCTTTGGCAAAACCAATCCAAATAATTGGCAAAATGATTGCCACTAGTACACACCAATAAGCGATAGTTAAATGTGTCATAACACTAATAATTATTGAACTTTTTTTCCAGCCAAGGCCATCCATGTCTCAATCACGGTATCTGGATTCAAAGACATGCTTTCAATATTTTTCTCAAGTAACCAAGTCGCAAGATCAGGATGGTCTGATGGGCCCTGACCACAAATACCAATATATTTATTTTGCTTTAAGCAAGCATCAATTGACATTGATAGCATCATTTTAACCGCATCATCTCTTTCGTCAAAGGTATCAGCTACCAAGCTTGAATCCCTATCTAAACCCAATGTTAATTGGGTCATATCATTTGAACCGATGGACATTCCATCAAAATATTTAAGGAATTGGTCTGCTAAGAGTGCGTTTGAGGGTAATTCACACATCATAATAATTTTTAATCCATCTTGACCTCTCACTAGGTTATTTTCAGCAAGTAGATCAATTACTTGGCTTGCTTGAGCGACAGTTCTTATGAATGGAATCATGAGTTGAACATTCTTTAGCCCCATATCTAATCTAACTTTATTAATGGCGCGACATTCTAGTTCGAAGCAATCTTGGAATTTTTTCGAAACATAACGACTAGCACCTCTGAATCCCAACATCGGATTCTCTTCATCAGGTTCAAAAAATTTACCACCGATAAGATTGGCGTATTCATTTGATTTGAAGTCAGACATTCTTACAATCACTGGTTTAGGTGAAAATGCGGCTGCTATTGTACTGATGCCTTCGGCTAATTTAGAAACGAAGAACTCCATTGGATCATCATATCCAGCCATTTGTTCGTTGATTAATGATTGCGTCTTTTTATCCATCTGACTGTAATTTATTAGTGCCTTGGGATGAATTCCGATCATACGATTTATTATAAATTCGAGTCGTGCAAGACCCACTCCATGATTTGGGATAGAAGCAAAACTAAATGCTCGATCTGGATTGCCGACATTCATCATAATTTTAACAGGTATCTCAGGGAGTGAATCAACTTCAATGTGTTGTTCATCAAATTCGAGAACGCCATCATATATAAACCCTTCATCACCTTCCGCGCAACTAACCGTAACGGGTTGCCCGTCAAGGATTGATTTTGTCGCATTATTACATCCAACTACAGCAGGTATACCTAATTCTCTTGCAATAATAGCTGCATGACAAGTTCTTCCACCACGATTCGTAACTATAGCCGAAGCTTTTTTCATAACAGGCTCCCAATCAGGGTCTGTCATATCCGAAATCAAAACATCGCCATTTTGAATTCGGTGCATCTCAGATACATCATTGATTATCTTTGCCGTACCTGCACCAATTTTTTGTCCGATACTTCTTCCAACTGATAATATAGTAGATTGAGATTTAAGGGTAAACCGATTAATAGTTTTACCGCTCCTGCTTTGAACTGTTTCAGGTCTTGCTTGAAGAATGTATATTTGTCCATCCGAACCATCCTTGCCCCACTCAATATCCATTGGTCTGTCATAGTGTTGCTCGATCACCATTGCCAATTCAGCTAATTCGATTATATCTTTATCATTAAGTGAAAATTTTAAAGATTCTTCTTTGGGAACATCTATAATTTGGACAGTTTTGCCAAGAGACTTACTTTCGCCTAGTATCATTTTTGTAGCTTTATCACCCAAAGTTTTTCTAAGGATGGGGTAATTTTTATTTTTTATTGCCTCTTTGTAGACATAAAATTCATCGGGGTTAACTGAGCCCTGAACAACTGTTTCTCCCAAACCATAAGAAGAAGTGATAAAAACGGCATCTCTGAACCCAGATTCTGTATCTAGAGTAAACATCACACCAGCAGCACCAATATCACTTCTTACCATATATTGAAAGCCAACTGATAGGGCGACGAGTGAGTGATCGAATCCTTGATGTACTCGGTATGCTATTGCTCTATCTGTGAATAACGAAGCATAAACATGGTGCAGAGCTGTAATTAAATTTTCCAGACCTCTAATATTTAGGTATGTTTCTTGTTGGCCCGCAAAAGAAGCATCAGGAAGATCTTCAGCTGTAGCAGAAGAACGAACTGCAACCGCAATATCTTTTCCACCAGACATTTCCTGCCATTCACGTTCAATTTCTAGCATTAATTTATTTGGTAACTCAGTCTCAAGGACCCATGCTCTGATTTTTTTACCGGTTGCAGTTAAGTCTGAGATATTATCAACATTAAGATTATCTAAAGCGTTATTTATTCGATCACCGAGGTTCTTATGCTTAAGAAAGTCTCTATAGGCATGAGAAGTAGTCGCAAACCCCCCAGGAACATTGATACCAAGTTCAGATAAGTTACCAATCATTTCACCGAGAGAAGCGTTCTTTCCGCCGACTAAATCGATATCTTGTAGATTAAGCTTGTTAAGTTTTTTAACGTATGAATTCTGCATATTTCTCTTGAGTTAATAGTTTAGTAATTAGACAATAAAGGTTAAATAATCATGGATATAAGGGTAAGGCATGTAACATGCGATTTGTATATTTCCTCTCTGATCAAACAGGTGTTACCGCAGAGACACTCGGGCACAGTTTGATTACTCAATTTGATGGTCAAGACTTTCAACAAGTGACTTTGCCATTTATAGATAACGAAGACAAGGCTAAAGAGGCTGTTTTAAGAATTAATTCCTCAATTAAAGATAATTCTTTAAAACCAATTATTTTTTCTACATTTATAAGCTTAGAATTAAGAGATATTGTTAGGAAAGTAAACGGATTACATTTAGATATATTTGATGTTTTTTTAAAGCCCTTGGAAAATGAATTAAAGCAAAAGCCAACCAATAAAAGTGGCTTAGCGCATGGTATGAGTAATGCTAATACTTATATGAAGCGTATTGAGGCAACTAATTATGCGCTCTCTAGTGACGATGGTGGAGTGACGCGTCATTATGATAAAGCGGATATTATAATAGTAGGTATTTCTAGATCGGGTAAGACGCCAACTTGCTTATACATGGCATTGCAATATGGGATTTATGCGGCAAATTTTCCTTTAACGGAAGACGATCTTGAGGACGGTTTGATACCTGATACGCTCAAAGCTTATAAAAATAAATTATTTGGCCTAACCATCTCTCCTGCAAGATTACGTCAAATTAGAAAGGAACGCCGTGCTCTTGGTAGTTATGCATCAATTAAACAAGTGAGTTATGAGATTCGTGAAGCTGAAAAACTCTACATAAAAAATGGAATTAATTTTATAGATACAACCGAGCTATCTATTGAGGAAATATCCGGAAAAATTATAGAGCAAACTGGCGTTCAAAGACGCTTTAGGCCTTAAGTCTATTCAGATAAATGAATGTATGAGCACTAGTATGTATGATCACCAAATAAATCCTCAGGCAATTGTAAAGCCAAACTCTTTTATAGGTTTAATGACTTTATATGAGAGTAATTACTTAAAGTTATTTGATTTAGTTCCAAATTTTAGGGATCTTGAAGGCACCTATATAGCAAATACACCAAATGAAAATGATATATTATTTACGATAAACGAAAAAACAAAACATACTATTTCATTTTCAATGTCTTATATATTTGAAGATAGCCTCGGTATAGAATTTGAACCCAATATGAAAGTTAATGTTTATTTAGATGGAAGACTCGCTCAAGTTAGCGGTATAAATGAGGATCAAAATAATAGTATATTTAATAAAATTGCTCATTCTCATGGCGATATTATTAATTTATTATGGAGAAATAATATGATATTTAATAAGTGGTTAGAGCATATAGGTGATAAAGAATATTATTTTTCATAAGTCTAGTTATTTGAATGAATTTATCTGTTAGTTAGAGTTATATCTTCATTATTTAGAGTTAAAAAGTCTGTGGCAATCGCAGCAGCTTCATTTAGATGAATGTCAATATCATCATTTATATCTTCATCGTTATTTTTATTGTTTAGGTTTGAATTATCTGACGATAGTAAACTAATTGGTTTGCTGTTATTTGTGTCAAGGTTATTTATATCGCTTGGATTTATAGATAAATTTCTTTTTTCTTCACGTTTCTTTCGATCGTCTATACTCTTCTCTCGATCTTCTGTTCTTTTATTGGCGTTAAGAGAAACCGATTTTTTTACTCTGTTCTTATTCGCTGCCTCAATATCCTCAATAAGAAAAATTAAATGCGGATCTTCTGTTTTTCTAATCTCATGACCAATTAATAATGCTTCGATAGTATTTTCCATGGATTTGATTTTTTTGAAATTAGATGAACGAATTGTGTCCCAAGGAAGGGCTGTTTTACGAGCACTTTCTCCGGTTGAAGAAATATCTATATAAGACGGAAGTTCTATATCTGGAGCAACTCCTCTATTTTGAGTACTTTCACCAGTTATTCGATAGTACTTGCCAATCGTTAATGTGAGCTGACCAAGGCCTTGGTCATCACTTTTTCGGACATATTGATCAAGAGGGTAAAGATTTTGAACGGTGCCTTTTCCAAATGTTTGTTGTCCAACGATGATGCCTCTCCCATAATCTTGGATGGCTGCCGCAAAAATTTCTGAAGCCGAGGCACTATATCGATTCACAAGGACGATGAGTGGTCCTTCGTAAATAGATCGTGGCACTGGATCAGGGTCATCCAGTCTGCTGATCCTTCCGCGTGCATTTTGCAATTGGACGATTGGACCATTATCAACAAATAAACCAGAGAGAGCAGTTGCTTCAGTGAGGTGGCCACCACCATTGTTTCGCAAATCGATGATAAGAGCATCTATATCAGTTTCTTTTAACTCTGATATTAGACGTTTTACATCTGAAGTTGTGCTTGTGAATTCCTGATCTCCATTATTTAAGGCTTTGTAATCGCGATAAAAGCTCGGAACATCTATAACTCCGATTGAGTAGTCTTTGCCATTTTTTTTAGTTTTTATTAGTTCGCTTTTTGCTGCAGATTCTTCTAGTTTGACCTGATCTCTAGTGAGATTGATGATATGTTCAATTTCACCCGGGACCGATCCATCGGGAAGTATTTGTAAGCGAACAACTGTATCTGAAGGTCCTCGTATCAACTGAACCACATCATCTAAACGCCAACCAATTACATCAATTAAGTCTCCGTCGACTCCTTGAGCGATTGCAGATATTCGATCTTTAGGTTTTAAATTACCATCTATACTCGCAGGTCCACCAGGAATAATATTAACTATTGAGACATAATCATCTTCTATGGAAAGAGAGGCGCCTATCCCAAAATAAGATAGACTCATCTGTATTTGATATTCTTCTGAGTTCCTTGGTGAAAAATAGCTTGAATGAGGATCTAATGAGTGAACCACTGAATTCATAAAAGTCTCAAAAATATCATCCTTATTTAGCTGTTTAAGCTGTTTTAGGAATCTTTCGTAACGCTTTGTGAGTAAATCTTTTGTTTCGGGCCATTCTTTTTCATTGAGAACTAGATTCAATACATCATTTTTTACACGTTTTCTCCATAATTCGTCAAGGTCATTAATCGATTCTATCCAGGGCTCTTCTGATCGGTCAAACTGATAATCTTCATCTATCAAGAAATCAGGTTCATTGTCGAGCGACGCTAAAGCAAATTCCATCCTACTGATTGCCTTTGTGCGGTATGTATCGAAAATTTCAAAAGCTGGTTGAAGAGAGTCAGGCCCAAGCATATCATCAATTTTAAAGCGATATGATTCGAATATTTCAATATCAGAAGCTATAAAATAAGATCGGTTACCATCTAAGTTTTCAATATAATTATCAAGTATTTGGGATGATAATACATCATCAACTTTAGTGTGATTATAGTGTGACCGCTCAATCAATCTTTCAATTAAAGCACTAACTTTTTCATGTCTTAATTCTATTTTTATTAGTGAATCTTTGTTTTTTATTTCTTCTGTATTCGGGAATGCAGAAGTGAACCCAATAAGCAGAAGAAATAAATAGTATTTAATATTAAGAATTTGTATTTTTTGTTTCAATGTTTTAATCCTATGACTTGAATTTACTGCATGCTCGTATTGTTATTTTTATGCATAAATAACAAAAATATGGGCTTAATGTAATAAACCATGAAGCTAAATGACCACTTTTCATCATTGTGAAATGTTCACTGTAAAATCCTATAAAACCTTCACCACCATATTTCCCAAAGACAAAGTCATTCGCTGCGAAAAATAAAAACGGTAAAACCAAAAGACCAAAGAGAAAAAAGAGAAAGAATAGGATAGTTTTTTTCATAGTTAATGTCGTTACTTTATCAAATTAAATGATTTTGAATTATTGGCTTGTTAAGTATAAAAACTTTATTCTTTCGAGTACATTATTTATCCAGCTATAAAAATTTTAAGTTGATCAGATAGTCCTTTGCAGGCTTTTGCTTGCGTTCTGGCAAATAATGGAATTGGGATTACAATGGCAGGCATAAAAGAAGTCCCACTGAATTCCGCACTGATGTTGCCCTCATTTTTTATATCTTGCACATCCCATATTGTTGCTTCGTAATTAGAGTCATTTTGCCACCAGGCAAAACCAAAGCAACCGCCGCCATTGGGTCCTACAGCACATGACATACTGCCACCGCCACCCGAACTATCTGTATTCCCATCTAACCAAATGATATAACGCAGGTTTTGATTTCGAAAAATATCACTTACTTGTTTTCTGGCCATTAATGTAGTTAGACTTTTGGTATCTGATGGGACCGTTCTTGGCTCAAACCATGGAAATAGAAGATCTTTGAATTTATTGGTTGGAACAACTCTTATTCTTGATGCGCCTTTACTTATGCTCGAGCTGACACATTTAATGAAATCAGTTTCTGTATCATTTCCAAGATGATAGCTTTTGGCTAAAATAACAACTCCTTCGCCTTCTTCAAGTCCAGTACTGCCAATCCTATTATCTTCTATTCTGGCAGTCACGCAGGAGCTTAAGCTTAAAGTAAGTATAGTAAAAAGCGCTATCAGCTTATATTGATATAGAGTTTTTTCTTTACTTATTGGTGTATTTTTCATGCCGGTATTATTTGATTTTCACTTGTTGGGTTGATGGAGATAGTTTATTGGTTTTTTCTAATTGAAGTACTATTAATGCAGCGGCATCTCTCATTGCCAAGATTGCTGCATTGGCAAGATCTTTATCATCAGAAAAAGTTGTGGTTGAAGTTTTTCCGTAAGCGCTGATGGGCCAATTAATGATTTCCATGCCAGTGAAGTCAAAAATTTTAACTCGGTACCTTATCCATACTGAAAATGTTTCATCCTGGCTTTGCTCGGGAACTGAGAATTCAATTGCATCTATACTTGGCATGATAGTGAAATTAAAATTTTCATATATATTATCTTCTGAATTCTCCAGAACCGAAACTTGCTCAAAGAAGGATTGAAATATCTCATTGAAAAGAAGTCTATTAGAGTTGGAAAAATCAACTTGCCAGGATTTTTTCCCTATCACTTTTTCTTCATGAAGGAAGTTATTGAAATTATCTGGATATTTTATAGCTACAGAGAAGGGTGCCTGAGTTATAAGTAATTTTGGTATATTGGGATTATCAATTTTTACTTGTGACGAGCAGCCGTAAAAAAAGGTTAACAAGACAAGAGTTGAAATATACTTTACATTCATGACATAGACTCTAGACTGTGTTCTCTGTCAGTGCAAGAATCTCTAGCGTCAGTATACGATTGGTTACAATGACAGGTTTAATGGTGTTTCTTGCATCAGCGATGTCTGTTCTCGTAACGAGAGGATATGATCATCCCAGAATCTTGGAGTATCGAACCATGGAAAAGCTATCTTAAAGGCAGGATCACCCCATCTTTTGGCTATCCAGGCTGTATAATGCATTATTCTGAGTGTTCTTAAGGCCTCAATGAGGTGAAGTTCTTTTAGGTTGAGGCTGCGAAATTCCTCATAACCTTCAAGCAATGAAGTGAATTGTAATTGCTGATCAGGTTTTTCTCCCGAAATAAACATCCATAGATCTTGTATTGCTGGTCCATTTCTAGCGTCATCAAGATCAACAATTTTGATCATTTCGCCTTGAGTTAGAATATTACTGGGGTGAAGATCTGCATGTAGTCTGATATTCTGATAGTTTCCACAGTAATCAAAACAAGTTTTAATATTATCCAACAATTGATCGATAATACTGATATAGGTATTTTCTAGCTCGATGGGGATGAACATATTTTCAAGTAGAAATTTTTCTGATTCATATCCGTATGTTTCAATATTCAAATCTGGTCGGAAGTCAAATTGTTTTATTTCTCCATGTAGATGAATTCGACCCACAAGTCTACCGATTTGCTTTAATGTATCTTTATTATCAAGATTTGGAGCTCTACCGCCAAAGCACTCCCATACTGAAAATCGATGGGATTTATAATAATGAAGTGTTTTGTTGTTGATTGTCATTGGTGCAATGACAGGTATACCCAGGTTATGCAATTCTTTTGTAAACTCATGCTCTTCGTTAATGGTTGAATCACTCCATCTATTAGGGCGATAAAACTTGACCACTATATTTTTTCCGCACTCAAGTCCAATTCGATAAACACGATTTTCATAACTATTTAAGGCTAATATCTGGCCATTATCTTTATATTTAAGAGTATTGAGTGCCGCTAATATCTCGTGAGGATTAAGATTTGAATAGTCGGAATCTATTTTTTTATGATTACTCACAAGGATAGAATAGCATTTTTAAGGTTCTTTATATTTACTTACCTTGAAGCTCTCTTTCGTTCTACTTCTGTAAGTAATTTCTTTCTAATTCTAATATTTTTTGGCGTCACTTCGACTAACTCATCGTCATTAATGAATTCTAGTGCTTGTTCTAGTGAAAAATTGATGGGAGTTGTAAGCACAATATTTTCATCATTCCCCGAAGCACGCATATTGTTTAATTGCTTGGCTTTCGTCGGATTGACATTAAGATCGTCTATTCGACTATTGATACCAATTACCATGCCTTCGTAGACCTCATCAGCATGCTTGGCCATAAGTTTTCCTCTTTCCTGGAGGTTGTAAAGAGCATAGGCTAATGCTTTACCAGTGACCATTGAGATTAAGACTCCGTTATTTCTTTGGCCCAATGAAGATTCAACACTATTGTCATAGGCATCAAAGACATGGTAAAGAAGTCCAGTACCAGATGTGGCAGACAGATATTCAGTTCTAAAACCAATTAATCCTCGAGTTGGAATATGGTAGTCTAGCCTAACTCGACCTTTTCCATCTGGTGACATCTCCAATAATTTACCTTTTCGCTCAGCCAATTTAGTCATAATGGCTCCTTGGTAATCTTCTTCAAAATCAACGGTAAGTTGTTCCCATGGCTCTTGCATTTGTCCTTCAATTTCTCGATATATGACTTCAGGTCTTGATACTGCTAATTCAAAACCTTCTCTTCGCATAGTTTCAATTAATATTGAAAGATGTAGTTCACCTCTACCGGAAACTCGGAACTTATCTGGATCTTCTGTATTCTCAACTCTGAGGGCGACATTGTGAGTTAATTCTTGTTTTAGTCTTTCGTGAATTTGTCGACTGGTTAAAAATTTACCTTCTTTGCCAGAAAAAGGTGATTTATTAACCTGAAAAGTCATGCTAATAGTTGGCTCATCTACGGAGAGCGGCGGAAGACATTCGACATGCTCACGATCACACAAAGTGTCTGATATGGAAAGGTTTTCGATACCTGAAATTATTATTATATCTCCAGCGTTTGCGGTATCTATTTTTTTCCTTTCTAAACCATCAAAACCGAATAAATCTAAGACTCTTGCGTTTCTGATTTTGCTATTTTCTGATGCGACTGCAACCGGAGTATTAGTTTTAATTTCTCCACGTTGTATTCGACCTGTGCCAAGGACACCGAGGTAGGGGTCAAAACCCAAACTAGAAATTTGCATTTGGAAGGCACCATCCCGATTGACATTAGGCGGCGAAACTTCTGTGCTAATAGTGTTTAGTAATGGAACCATATCACCATTTCTATCTTTTGAATTAAGACTAGAGTAACCGGACAAGGCGGATGCGTAAACCACAGCAAAATCGAGCTGATCATCGGTCGCACCCAGTCGATCAAAGAGGTCAAATGTTTGATCCAACACCCAATCTGGTCTGGCACCATCCCGATCGATTTTATTGATGATTACAATAGGTTTAAGTCCTCTGGCAAAGGCTTTTTGGGTGACAAAACGGGTTTGAGGCATAGGCCCCTCAACCGCGTCAACAAGCAGTAGAACGCTGTCTACCATCGAGAGTATTCGCTCAACTTCGCCCCCAAAATCGGCATGTCCAGGAGTATCGACGATATTGATACGAAAATCATTCCAATCTATGGCGGTATTCTTAGCCAGAATAGTAATACCACGCTCTCTTTCAAGATCATTAGAATCCATTACTCTATCTGGAGATTTTGTGCGAGGATCAAAGCTATTAGAATATTTTAGAAGTTGATCTACAAGCGTTGTCTTGCCGTGATCAACGTGCGCGATGATTGCAATATTTCTTATATTATTAATTATTGGCATGATTTAGTATCACTATCTGAGATTAGTGCATTATGAGGAGAAGGGGAAAAAGAGGCTTATTCTATAATATTTTGAAGGTCATGCCAGCATTAGTTTTCAGTCTAGTTAATAATTTAGCTCCTAATGCTGAAGCTGGTGTCCAAATACCGCCTTTTGTCTCAATTTTATCACAAGCTAGACAGATAGCAGTTTCGCTAAGAATTTTACTGGTTGAGCCATAACCTGGATCGCGATCACCAGTTACTTGTATAGACAAACCTTCGTTATCTTTTGTTTTACCGAGTAAAATTAACTTAAAGAAACCATTTTGACGTTGCTCCTTGCTAGGTCCTTGGCCTGAGCTTGGAAGGAGTTTCTCTATAATATACTTTCTTATAATAGAGTTTGCACTGCCCAGTAAAAACAAACCTAGAGTTACTGTAAGAAATATTGCTTTTAGTCGACCCGTTAATTTTTTTCCGCAAATAGTGCTCTCTGTATAAGAGAAGTCTTCTCCATAAATAAAGTTCATTAGCGCATTACTTCTTCTTACTATTCTAGTATTGATACTCGCCATAAAAAATGGAGCAGTCCAGCACTCTAATTCATCATTATAAATAATCGAAGCTTGATCACGTTTATCGGGTCCTGTTTTTTTATCGTTAGGGTTGAGTCCATAAGGATGCGAAACAGTTCTTGCTATGTCACGATTTGCACTTCCTTCGGCAATAACATTAAGAATACTTGCGATGGTTCCACCACTAGCTCCACCTTTCATAGCTTTGACGAATAACTGTATTTTTTTTAATGGTTTTTGGTATTTTTTTCTTGCCTCTTCTTGCATATAAAAGACACCCATATCGGATGGAATAGAATCAAATCCACAGGCATGAACGATACGCGCACCAGTCTCTTCAGCTTTAGTTTGATGGGTATCAATCATTTTTCTTATCCATTGTGTTTCACCAGCTAAATCACAATAATCAGTTCCATTTTTCACGCAAGATGCAACTAATAAAGATCCATATTTAGCATATGGACCGACCGTGGTTAATATCACTTTTGATTGTTTTGTTAGCTCATCTAGGGATACGGGATCATGACCATCAGCAACTATAATTGGAATATCAATTTTTTTTTGCGCTGGATTAGCTTCTCTTATCTCAGTTAGTACTTGGCTAATTTTTTTATGGTTCCTACCAGCAATACCCCATTTTAATTGAGGGTTATTACTGTATTTTTTAAAGAAGTATTCAAGAACTAATTTACCAGTAAAGCTACTCGCACCATAGATTATGATATCAAATTTAGCATTATCGAGGGATTCATTGATTTTCATGAGGTTAAGGGTAAGTTAACAACGCGTCGCTATCAACATATAACTAAGGTATCTTTAGTATTTACTAAATAATATCATTAGGATATTTATTTGCCGCTTGGTTGATATATGGATAGTTCATCAAATAATGAAGTCTTAGAAACTTATAAAAGATTATGGGGTTATGTCACGCCTTATCGATTTATTGGTTGTATAGCAATAATAGCAATGGCTTCTACTGCTTTTGTAGAAATGATGATGGTGGCTTTGATTGAACCTTTATTGGACGAAGCACTAGTTGCTAAAAATCTAGAAGCTTCAAAGTGGTTGCCTTTTGCCTTTGTTGTTATTTTTATTGCACGTGGTATCGCTGGCTTTGGCACTGAAGCGTCCTTGGGTTGGATAGGGCGAGGTGTTATTAGCTCACTTAGAAGGGAGGTTTTTGCGAAATTTCTTTATTTACCGACTCGCTATTTTGAGAATCATGCAATGGGCTCATTGCTTTCTAAAATGACTTATAATGTTGAAATGGTAGCGGAGTCCGTTACAAGTGTGGTAACGATTCTTGTTAGAGATGTACTAACAGTCATTGCGGCTATAGGTCTAATGGTATATCAGAGTTCACAGCTTTTTATGACGGTTGCAGTTGTATTACCTCTAATTGCTCTAATAGTTAGATTTCTAGGATCGGTTTTTCGCCGATACAGTCAACGTATTCAAGATTCTATTGGTGAGGTAACACAAGTTACTGAAGAAGCATTGACGGGACATAAAATTATTAAAATTTTTGGCGGGCAAAACTATGAAATGGATCGATTAGTAGTTATTGACGAGAGAAATCGTAAGCAAAATTTAAAGCTTATTCGCTCTCGTTCATTGGGTGTCGGCTTAACACAGATCGTATTTGGTTTTGGGTTGGCTGGTGTTATATATTTTGCTGGAATTGAATCTATTAATGGCAATTTAAGCCCTGGAAGTTTTATGTCATTTTTTGGTGCAATGATGCTGATGTTGCAACCGATCAGAAGAATAACCAATGTTAACTCCATTTTACAAAGAGGAATCGCCGCAAGTTCTAGTTTGTTCGAGATAATAGATGAGCCAAATGAAAGGGAGCTTGGAACTAAATCAGCTAAATTATCTAATGGTAAAATTGAGTTTAAAAACGTCAGCTTTTCCTATGACGAAACCGATAAGAAAAAAATCATCAGTGACGTCTCATTTAGTGTAGAAAAAGGACAATCCATAGCCATCGTTGGTCATTCAGGTAGTGGTAAATCTTCGTTGGTCAATCTTCTACCAAGATTTTATGATTATCAGTCCGGAGAAATTTTTCTTGATCACCTATTGATTCAGGATTATAGCATTGAGAATCTCCGTAAAAAAATAAGTTTAGTGAGTCAAGATGTTGTCTTATTTAATGATTCAATATTGAATAATTTGGCATATGGTGAATTAAGAAATCGCTCATCAGCTGAATTATTATCAGCAGCTGAGAGTGCTAGAATTACTGAATTTGCTGATAATTTTTCTGATGGAATGGATACCATGATTGGGGATAAAGGAGTATTGCTTTCAGGTGGACAGAGGCAAAGGATCGCCATTGGAAGAGCAATTCTAAAAGATGCACCCATTTTGATTCTCGATGAAGCCACTTCTTCCTTGGATACAAAATCAGAATTTCAAATTCAACAAGCACTTAAGGGGTTAATGACGAATCGAACAACATTAGTAGTCGCTCATCGCTTATCTACTATCGAAAATGCAGATCAAATAGTAGTTTTAGAGAAGGGGCGTGTAGTAGAGAAGGGCAGCCATGAAGTCTTAATGGGTAATGAAAGCTATTACGCGGACCTACATCGGCTTCAGTTTAAAAAGGATTAGCTTTTGTCTGATAAAGTTTTTGGTTGCCTAGAGCAGCTCCTGTTAAAAATTTGGTACAGGGAAAGCCATTGGTATATTATTTTTCTTCCATTCAGTTGGTTGTTTTTCGCCCTTATCTTAATTAGAAAACACCTATTTAAAAAGTTATCAAAAAGCCTCTATCAACCTCCTTGTCCGGTTATTATTGTAGGTAATATAACTGTCGGAGGTACTGGAAAGACACCCTTTATTATCTGGCTTGCAAATTATTTAACAGCAAAAAATTTAAAAGTGGCGATCTTAATCAGAGGTTATGGCGGTACAATCAAAGATATGCCCATTGAGGTTTCGAGAAATTCTGATGTAGATATTGTTGGCGATGAATCAATAATGATTGCCACTAAGACGAATTGTGTTGTTATGGTGCATCCAGATAGAAATTTATCGTGTAAATTTCTATCAAAAAGAAAGATTGATTTGATTATTTGCGATGATGGGTTGCAATTTTATAAGTTAAAACGTGACTATGAAATCGCGATTATTGATCAGAAGAGATTGTTTGGTAATGGTCAATTATTACCCGCAGGCCCACTTAGGGAACCAATCTCAAGGCTGAAAAATGTTAACCTTGAGTTATCTCAAATTAGTATTCCGTCAGATAAGGGTAATCATGAGAGTACTTATACTAATATTAATACATTTTATTTAATGGGTGATATGGCGGTTAACATTGAAACAGGTGAGAGGAGGCTACTCTCTGAATTTATGAATAATAAAATTCATGCTGTGGCTGGAATTGGCAATCCTGCAAGTTTTTTTAGTTTATTGGAAAGAAAGAATCTTATAATAGAAAAGCATTACTTTAGAGATCATCAAAAATATTCATTAAATGAATTATCCTTTAATGATGATCTTGATATTCTTATGACTGAGAAAGACGCTGTTAAATGCAAAAAACTTAAAAATGATCGATTATGGTATGTTCCGGTTGATTTGATGTTTGATGGAAATTATCAAACATGGTTAATTGATATAGAAAATCTCGTAAAAAAAAGAGAGACAGATGATTGATTTTAATATAGTTATACCATCTAGATATGCCTCAACTCGCTTACCTGGTAAGCCATTAATAGATATCTTGGGTAAAACTATGCTAGAACGCGTTTGGATTAACGCAAAAAAAAGTCAGGCCAAAGAAGTTATAATCGCCACTGATGACGAAAGAATTGCATCTAAAGCAAATCAATTTGGTGCCTCTGTTTGCATGACGAGTAATGGGCATCAATCCGGCAGTGAGCGGATTACAGAGGTGATTAATCGATTAAAATGGAAAGATGAGCAAATTGTTCTCAATGTTCAAGGTGACGAGCCATTGATGCCCCATACTGCAATGAATGAATGCGCTTTATTACTTAATGATGATTTAATAGATATTGGAACTCTTGGCTCACCATTTTTAAGTAAAGAAGATTGGCTTGATCCTAATATGGTTAAGGTTTTAGTGGACTATAATGAATGTGCACTTTATTTCAGTCGATCATCGATTCCTTACCCCAGGGAGCGTGAAGCTGACATCATTAAGAATAATATTGTGCTCCATCATCATGGTATTTATGCATACAAATGTAAATCACTCAGAGCATTAGCTGTATTGGAAGATTCTCAGATTCAGATTATTGAGGGGTTAGAGCAATTAAAAGCCATTTATCACGGGTTAAAGATTAAGGTCGGCGTTACCAGTGATCGACCTGGGGTAAGTGTCGATGTTCCTGATGATGTTGATTTAGTGATTAAAGCATTAAGATGAATATCAGAAACTTCCTTTTAGGCACCTGGAAAAGAATGGAAAATCATCTGTAACCATGTAGTGATAAATACCATCAGGAAATTCTGGTGTCACGCCAATTCGACCATTGCATTGATCTAAATCACCGTAATCAACAACATATTCAAAGTCTTGGGTAAAAGCACCCAATGGAATCACAGCACCAGTTCTTAAATTAGTGCTAGGACGACCGTTATCAGCAATCGTTTTAAGTTTCCAGCCAGTCTTCATAGTCTTAATCACGCTACTAGAATCATTTGCATCAGTGTAACCATATCTAGCGTAGACCGGAAAACCATCCGCAGCCCAGCCAACGAGCGTCATTGTCTTACCTTTTCCCAATTTATCAAGGTAAAGTTCAGGAACACCATGATAATGATATTCACCCGATGGTTGGACATGGGCGTGATTCATATCATCGCCAAAATCAAAAGTACTATGTCCAAGTGCCTCGATACTCCATGAGCCAAGTGATGGTGGTCCTAAACTGCACGATCCGGAACTTGAGCAGGTACCAGCGGTTCCTGGGTCAAATTTAACACTATTTAAAGCATAAGCTATGACTCTAACGGGGCCAACAACTGCAGCGCCTGAGGAGGATATAGTAACTGGATTATTGGTGAAGGTTTTATTGATAGTTTGAACACTAATTGTGTTCGGGTTATTTGAATTAGGAAAAGTGCCAACCTCATGATTGGGGATACCGTTCCCTGTAAGCATTCTATTTTGTGTATTACATGACCAATTGTAACTACTATTTGCATTTATGGATTCATCATCATTGAAAGTGAGCTCACTTAAATCACACAAAATATTACCAGTTGAATAAGTTACTTCTGACGAATTATTGGTGGTTGAAGTCGAAATTGAGTTCGATGATTGGTTTATTGCAGAGTCTGAATTAGCATTAGAATCGGCGGATCCTCCGCCACAAGCATTTAGGGATATAAAGTGTATTGTTAAGATTATAAGAGTTAAGGATTTTTTGTAATTATATTTCATAAAATTATTTTTTCGAGTATAAGTATAATTACAACTTAATTTACTAAGCGGCATAGCGGATATATGTCAAGCATTGTAAGTATTTGCTGGGAATATTGAGAACTATTTAAAGAATAAATTATATATTAAATTATTATGAAAAAAGTAAATATTTTATTTGTTTGTCTGGGGAATATTTGTCGCTCTCCTATGGCGGAGGGGGTTTTGAATAGTTTAATCAAAGAGGTGAAGCACGATAATTATATTGAAGTAGATTCAGCAGCAACTCATAATTATCATAGCAATGCACCTCCCGATAAGAGAGCATGTTTTGTAGCAAGCTCTCATGGTATCGATATCACAAAACAACGCTCGCGACAGATAACGGATGATGACTTTGCTAAGTTTGATTTAATATTTTCAATGGATGAAAGTATCCATAAAAACCTACTAAGAAGATCAAAGAGAAGCGATTATAAAATTAAGCAGTTAGCCGACTATATAAAAGAGCTCGATTACTCCTCTATTCCTGATCCGTATTATGGCGATCTAAATGATTTTGAAAATACCTTCTCGCTAATCAAAGAGGCAATGAATATCTTGTTGATTGATTTGATCAACAAGTAATAATTTAATAGCTATTTTTCACTTTCATTGTTTTCTATTGGCCAAGGCATCAGATTGCTCACCGGCTTTTCGCTCTTTTTCTCAGGTTTGCTCTTAGCTTTTACTTCTGAATCTTTTGCGCTCACCGGCTTTTCGCTCTTTTTCTCAGGTTTGCTCTTAGCTTTTACTTCTGAATCTTTTGCGCTCACCGGCTTTTCGCTCTTTTTCTCAGGTTTGCTCTTAGCTTTTACTTCTGAGTTTATTGCTTGGGTTTCATTTTTAACTGCTTTCTTTTTAGCGACTTTCTTTTTAGAGGTTTTTTCAATACCAACTTCTTTTGAACTTGTAATATTTTCGGGTATTTTTGACTCGATTGATGCCTTATCTTTTATTGTATTCTCTTTAACCTTAGTTTCATTTCTATTCGAAGTCTCATTAATGACTTTACTTAATTCTTTATTGATCGGCGGCGATGTATTCTCATTATTTATTGGCCCATTATCTAAAGTGGCTGACTTAAGGTTTTCATCTTGATTGCTTTGAATAGGTTTAGATTCTTGGGCAATATCTTTTTTATAACGATCGTTTCTATTTCTATTTCTATTTCTATTGTTATTTTTATTACGTTGATTGTTATTGGTATTCTGATTTGACTTGTTGTTTGCGTTGTAATTCTTGTTTCGAGGTCTATTGTTGTATGGTTTTTTGTAAGTCGATTGTTTCTTTGACGGCTCAGCTTTCTTACTTGGTTCAAAAAGATTTTTCAAGAGGCCCCAGAGGTTCTGAGTAGTCTCAGTTTTCTTTATACCTGGTGGCTTTGGTGTTGGAGTCGCTGTACCAACTGCTGGTAGCTCGGATGGTTTTTTATTTTGAATTACTTGCGGTATAAGCTGCTCTTCAGATGAGGCGATCATTGAGAAGCTATTGCCTGAATTTTCTGGTAATTCTACTTGATCGGTTCTGACTCTTTTTATATCGAAATGAGGAGTTTCAAGTAATGGATTTGCTACCAAGATGACGCTCGTATCATGACTTGATTCAAGATTCTGAACCCATTCTCTTTTTTCATTTAAAAGGTAAGTTGCAACTTCTATGGGGAGCTGTGCAATAATTTTTGCCGTCATGTCTTTTCGTGCTTCTTCACCAATTATCCTTAAGATTGTTAATGCCAGTGATTCAACACTCCGGATACTGCCAATACCTGTACAGCGAGGGCATATCAATACATTTGATTCGCCCAGCGCTGGACGTAGGCGCTGCCGTGACATTTCAAGTAAGCCAAAACGACTGATTTTCCCAATCTGGATACGCGCACGATCTTCAACAGCCGCTTTACGCATGCGTTCTTCTACTGCACGTTGATTTTTTTGTGCATGCATGTCAATAAAATCAATGACAATAAGACCAGCTAAATCTCGTAATCTTAATTGCCTGCCTAGTTCATCAGCTGCTTCTAGATTAGTTGCTAACGCCGTTGCTTCAATGTCACTGCCTTTTGTTGCTCGTGCTGAATTTATATCTATCGAAACCAAAGCTTCTGTATGATCTATGACCATACTACCTCCTGATGGGAGATTTACAGAATGTGTGTATGCAGATTCAATTTGGCTTTCAATTTGAAATTTGGTGAATAGAGGAATATCTTCGTTGAAATATTTAAGTTTTTTTAAGTTATGCGGCATAACCTGCTCTACAAATTCTTTTGCTTCATCGTAAGCGACTTTACCATCGATTAAAATTTCACCTATATCATTGGTTAGGTAGTCTCTGAGAGATCTTAGTACGGCATTACTTTCCTTGTAGACTAAGAAAGGCGAGGGTCTTTTAACGATAACTGTCTTGATGGCTTCCCAAATAGCCAATAAATTATTTAAATCCCATTCAAGCTCGTCAGCGGTCCTATCTATACCGGCAGTTCTCACGATAACGCTCATATTGGTTGGGATATTTATTTCTCTGAGAGAGTTTCGAGCTAGATCACGATCTTCACCAACGATTCTTCTGGATATACCTCCAGATCTTGCTTTATTGGGTTTTAGTACGATAAAGCGCCCAGCCAGACTAACGAAAGTGGTTAATGCTGCGCCTTTTTTACCTCGTTCTTCCTTGTCAATCTGGATAACTATTTCTTGCCCTTCTTTGAGGACTTCTTTTATATTAACGCGGGATCCAGGTTCAATATCTTTAATAAAATATTCACTGGAAATTTCCTTTAGTGGCAAGAAGCCATGACGTTCAGCGCCATAATTTACAAAAGCAGCTTCAAGACTGGGTTCAATCCGAGTTATTTTTCCTTTATAGATGTTTGCTTTTTTTCTTTCATTTGATGAAAGTTCTATATTGAGATCATATAGATTCTGACCATCTACCATAGCCATTCGCAACTCTTCTTCCTGAGTTGCATTGATTAACATTCTTTTCATATTGCCCTACTTATATTGATTAAGGGCAGCAGAGTACTTTGGTTATGATGCTCGAGGTAAGCTCACAGTAATACTTGTAGTTTGGTTTATTAGTTGTTTAATAAAATTTGCTTAAGATTACTGTACTTGAAATATTTTGTTTATACTTGTTAGAAAATTATTTTATAACTTACAAAACTTACTTCGGCGCTAGTCAATTTACCTGCTGCCTTGATATCTGAACTCTAATTAATTATTTTTTATTTTTGAGTACAGACTAAATTAATTTAATTAGCTAATTATTAATTATTAGTTAATATTCGCTATCTATTTTACTACTTCGATGATTCTTATCATCTTTTGTAATAAAAAGAATAATACCATATCTAATATCTTTTTGTTTTTTTATATAAAATAATGATTCCTGTTAACTTACGTTGATTAAAAATGACTGAAGAAGCCACAACAAAAAAAACCTCCGTAGAGAAAGTTATAGTAAGTGATGATGATATTGGTCAACGTATTGATAATTTTTTGATAAAGAGATTTAAAGATCTACCTAAATCCAGGATATATCGAATTATAAGACGGGGTGAGGTTCGAGTAAATAGCGGGCGAATCAAGTCTAGTTATAAAATCAAGGCTGGCGATGTACTAAGAATCCCTCCAGTTACAATCAGATCAAACGCTGGTAAACCTTCTAAGAGTTATGCTGAAAATATATTAACTTCGATTCTCTTTGAGGACAAAGATTTATTAGTTATAGATAAACCTACTGGAGTTGCTGTTCATGGCGGTAGTGGAATTAATTTTGGTGCAATTGAATTAATGCGAGCTGCTAGACCTGATCTATACAATCTCTCCTTAGCTCACCGTATTGATCGAGAGACTTCTGGTTGCCTTGTAATGACAAAAAAGAGAAGTATGTTACGCTTTCTTCATGAAAAATTTCGAACAGGTAAAATTGTAAAAAATTATCTGGCTTTAGTGAAAGGTAATTGGCAATTTGCCAGTAATATTATTGATGCACCATTACATGTTCAAAACCGTGAAAATGGTGAAAGACATGTCCGTGTTGATGATGCAGGTAAAGCGTCAAAAACAAAAGTTAAATTAATCAATCAATACAAAGGTTTTGCATTGATAAGGTGCCAGCCAGTAACAGGAAGAACGCACCAAATAAGAGTGCATTTGAATCACATTGGCTTCCCAATAATTGGAGATGATCGTTATGGAGTCAAAAGCCAAAATGCTTCAAAAAGTAAAAAAAGATCTAGAAAATTATATTTACATGCTCAATCACTGTCCTTTAGCGATGCTAATGATAATGAGCGGATTTTTGTAGCACCAACACCATCTGAATTTGAGTTTTTTTCATTAAAGTAATTTATACGCTTATCTAATTATGTGCCCAAGTTTTTTTAGAATTGAGCATACCCAGATCAATGGTAAACCCACGAGCGCTGATGGGTCGTTTGTTTTAATATGCTTAAAGAGTATGCTGCCGGCACATTCCACTTTGAAGCTTCCAGCACAGTCTAGAGGCTTGTCTTTTTTAAGATAAGCCTTTGCAAGTGAACGAGTGATTTCATCAAAATAGATTACAGTCTTATCTGTATGCTTAAAATATTGTTTAGTTCTTTGATCAAAGATTACAGAAGAGGTATAAAAACTGGCTCTATTATTCGAGTAACTCATTAATTGTGACATAGCATTTTCTTCGTTGAGTGGCTTGGTTAATATTCTGTTATTAATTTCACCAATTTGGTCAGCACAGATGATTACGGTGTCTTTTTGATTTTTAGATATAAAATCGGCTTTATTTAGCGCAATTTTTTGTGAACGCTTCCTCGCATCTAGTGATTTGTAATTATTTTCATCGATATTTGGCGATATAGCTTCAAATGTATCGAGTATCCTTCCTAATAATTGATTTCTGTATATGGATGATGATCCTAGAATTATTTTTGATGAATTTTGTTTTTGCAAGAGACTGCCTCAAGAGGTTAATAGTTATTATTAATGATTTTATAACTATAAATATATTTATAGTTCATTGGGATAATTTTTTCATATAGAATTCATCTATCTGTTTTTTTAAATTTTATTAAAGTGATTTATTTAAATCTTATGAGTAACCCTCTCTCAAGTATTGTTTCAATAACTAAGCCGATTAGTGGTGTTTATAGTATTGATTTTCAATGCAAAATAAAAGAGTTTGAAAAATTATCTCAGGTTATAGCTAGCGATTTAGAGCATCTTGAAAATCCTGAAGATGATGATATGTGGTTGAATCAATTGATCGATATCAAGCTGCAAGTTAAAAATGTCAATTTGGGTATTAGTATGCCTCATGTTTCCGGCGAAGTAAGAACTTCATTTTTTCTAGCATGTCAGAATTGCCTGCAAACGATTATAAAGAAAATTGAGTTACCAATAAATTTAATTTTATGTGACCGTGATCGAGAAGATGACAGTAATAATAAATATGATTACTGGGAAATACTTGGCGATAGCATTAGTATGCACAATTTAATTGAGGAAATTTTGATTCTGTCGGTACCTTTGTATACAAAACATGAGGCAGAGAAAGAATGCCTTGTTTTTTCAGAAACTGAAGTAACTGATGGAGAGACCTTGCACTCACCATTTTCTGACTTGAAAAATCAATTAAATAATAAAAAATAAATTAGGTATAATAAACAAAAGACTTATTTAGTATTGAGTTGTAAATCGATACTAAATTATATATGGAGATAAAAATCATGGCCGTTCAGAAAAGTAGAAAAACTCCCTCACGAAGGAACATGCGTCGTTCGCATCATAGTTTAACCGCACCTTCCTTATCTGTTGATCCAACTTCAGGTGAAACTCACTTAAGACACAGAGTGACAACTGATGGTTTCTACAAGGGCAAGCAAGTTATTGAGCCTAAAGATATTGAGACAGAAGAATAAATACTCAATAGTGCTTTTAGGTAAGGCAAAATTCAAATAATTCAGATATGAATTCATCCAGGCAATCAGACTACGTAATCTCACTTGATGCAATGAGTGGGGATAATGGTCCAAAAGTTGTTGTGCGTGCAGCTAAATTGAGCCTCAGTAAAAATCCTAACCTCAGAATTATGCTGATAGGTAAAGAAACTATTCTCATTAGCTTGGTGGCTAAAATTATAGGTATTGATGAGCGGGTTTCAATTCATGATGCCACTGAAGTCGTAAGTATGTCCGAATCACCAACGGAAGCGGTGAGAAAGAAAAAAAACTCTTCTATGCGAGTAGCCATCGATAAAGTTAAAGATGGAAGTGCTCATGCATGCGTAAGTGCTGGAAATACTGGGGCGTTAATGGCGATAGCTAAGTTTGTACTGAAAATGCTTCCAGGAATAAATCGTCCCGCAATTATGGCTGAATTACCCGTCGCCGGTGGAACTGTTCATATGCTTGATTTAGGTGCAAATACATCAAGTGATCCAGAGCAATTATTTCAATTCGCACTGATGGGCTCAATTGTAGCGGGAGATATTTGTGACCTTGAAAATCCAAGGGTTTCATTACTTAATATTGGTGTCGAGGACTCTAAAGGTAATGATAACGTTAAAAATGCAGCTAGTTTATTAGTACAGAGTGGCTTGAACTATATCGGCTTTATTGAAGGTAATGAGATCTTTTCTGGCAAGACTGATGTAGTGGTCACTGATGGATTTACGGGTAATGTTGCATTAAAAACAATCGAAGGCACAGTGGGGTTCGTTATTAGCTCTTTACGTGATGCATTTTCGAAAAATATATTTACAAAATTTCAAGCTTTATTGTCAAGTTCTGTTTTGTCAAAACTTAGAAAGAGAATGGATTCAAGAAAATACAATGGCGCATCATTGGTGGGATTGAATGGTATAGTGATAAAGAGTCATGGAAGTGCTGATGCCTATTCTTTTCATTGTGCAATTGAGACGGCTTTAATTGAAGTAAAAAATCAGGTGCCAGACCAAATTAGAAAATTACTGGAGCGAGAATCAGGATGATTTATTCTAGGATAGAAGGAACTGGCCGTTATTTGCCATCTAAAGTGATGACAAATTTTGATCTAGAAAAAATAGTTGATACTAGCGACGAATGGATTAGAACAAGAACTGGTGTTGAAAGAAGGCATATTGCTGCGGATGATCAAGCCACATCGGATATAGGTTTTGAAGCAGCCAAAGAAGCCATAAAAAATGCGGGTATTGATAAGGAAGACATAGATCTTATTGTGGTTGGTACCACGACCCCAGATTATGTTTTTCCTAATGTCGGAACTTTAATTCAAGATCGACTCGGTATTCATGGTTGCCCGGCGTTCAGTGTCGAGGCGGCATGCTCTGGATTCGTCTATGCATTGTCTGTAGCAGATAAGTTCATTAAGACAGGAGGAGCTAAATGCGCCTTAGTCATTGGGGCAGAGGTAATGACAAGATTGATTGATTGGGGCGATCGAAATACTTGTGTGTTATTTGGGGATGGTGCAGGTGCTGTAATTTTAAAACCTTCAAGTGAGGCAGGGATATTGGATTGTAACTTAGGCGCTGATGGTAAATATAAAGATTTATTATTATATCCGGCAGGTCCATCAAAGAATTTTCATAAAATGGGAACCGGTGAAATTGGTCTTGAAATGAGTGGAAATGATGTATTCAGGGTAGCGGTAAAAACACTAGGTAATGTTGCCGAAGAAGCTCTAATTGCGAATAATATAGATAAGCAGGAATTAGACTGGTTGGTACCCCATCAAGCAAATTTAAGAATAATACAAGCCACTGCAAAACGACTAGATTTGCCAATTGAAAAAGTTATTCTCACGGTTCAAGATCATGGGAATACTTCATCAGCTTCAATCCCTATGGCGCTTGATGTGGGCATTCGAGATGGCCGAATTCAACGTGGTCAATTGATTTTAATGGAGGCATTTGGCGGTGGATTTACCTGGGGAACCGTTTTAATGCGTTATTGACAGTAAGACTTTAATGTCAAAAGATAAAAAACATAAAAATTCAACGTATTGTTTGCTGCTATGTTTGTTTGTATTTAATCTTTCGGATGCTGAAATTTATGAACTACCTCATAACGACAATAATATTATTGGTAATATCTCTGAAGTAATTGCATCCCATGAAGACACATTACTTGATATCGCTCAACGTCATGGACTGGGTTTCGAAGAAATTAAGCGCGCCAACCCAAATATAGACCTATGGATTCCTGGGGAAGGCACGAAAGTTATATTACCAAAAAAATTTATATTACCCGATGCACCAAGAAGTGGTTTGGTATTAAATATAGCTGAATATAGGATGTATTATTATCCAGAGACGGTCAGAGGTCAGCCAGAGATAGTGATCACTTACCCTATGAGTATTGGTCGTGTTGATTGGGAGACACCCCTAGGGAAAACAAAAGTAATCTCTAAGAAAGAGAATCCATCTTGGTATCCTCCTGCTTCTATTAGAGCAGAGAGAGCGATGGAAGGAGAGTTCTTGCCTAATATAATACCGCCCGGACCTGATAATCCATTAGGAGATTTTGCTATACGTCTAGATATTCCTGGGTATTTGATTCATGGCACAAATAAACCTAATGGAATTGGAATGCGAGTTACCCATGGTTGCATCAGAATGCTTCCTCAAAATATTGAAGAACTTTATTCAATGATGTCATTAAATGATGATGTCTATATAGTTAATCAGCCCATTAAACTAGGCTGGAATTCTGATGAATTATTTATAGAGGCTCATGAGTTTCTATTAGACAATTCAATTGATTATGAGTTACATGATAGAAGCATGAGCCAAAAAAAAGCTAAGAGCTTAAGCTACATCTTTTCAGAGCTGACTGAACGTTATATAAAAATTACCGATAAGAAGAAAGCAAAATTAGACTGGAGGGTAGCAGAGCTGGCCTCGATTCGTGCTGACGGAATACCGATTTTTGTAGGTGCTAAAAATTAAAACTATAGGCTTTGAAATTTGTAGAAGTGAGCAGACTCTTTATTTTTCTTGAGCTTTTTGAAACATCCTTTCCATGCGCTCCACAATTTCGTTATAGTCATAATTAATATTCTTTACAGAATTTTGTGCAGCTTCAGCAATCATTTCTGCATTTTCAGCGCGTGTATTAGCAGCTTCAGCTTCATTTAAAGCATGATTGGCTGTCGCCTGAGCATCATCAACCATTTCTTGGCTGACGACCGCGCAGCCGGAAAGAAAGATGATTGCAAGACATATACAGAGTTTTATATTTTGCGTGAACATTTATTAGTTTCCCTCTATGGTTTTCTTAGTAACTAAAATAGACCATTATTTTTCTTGAGCTTTTTGAAACATTCTTTCCATACGTTCCATTATTCCATTGTATTCATCATTTGCGTCTTTCGCAGCTTTTTTTGCTGCTTCAGCAGCCATTTCAGCATTTTCAGCACGTATATTAGCAGTTTCAGCTGCAATTAATGCACGATTTGCAGTTGCTTGCGCTCTATCAGCCATTTCTTGACTTGGCATGCAGCCGGAGAGTGAGATGATTAAAAATAACGTGAAAAGTTTTATATTTTTTGTGAACATTTTTATCAGCGCCTTTTATTTTTTTTGTATCTAGAAACATATCATTTATAACTTAATATTTATATTAAATAACTTAAAAATTTTATTTACAAAAATATTATACTGTATATAATTACAGTACTGTATAAAAGGACAGTAAATATTATGAAGCAATTAACACCTCGTCAACATCAAATATTAGAAATGATTAGAGACTTTATATCCGAGTATGGGATACCACCAACACGGATGGAAATTGCAAATGATTTAGGGTTTAAATCTGCAAATGCAGCCGAAGAGCATTTAAGGTCTTTGCAAAAAAAAGGAGTAATAGAACTATTACCCGGATCATCAAGGGGAATCAGATTAAAAGACTCACTAAGAGAACAGATCGGATTGCCATTGGTTGGCAGAGTTGCGGCAGGTAATCCAATACTAGCCGAGGAAAATATTGAAGCTCATTATAAAATTGATCCTAAGATATTTCATCCAAAGCCACATTATCTCCTCAGAGTAGAGGGTATGAGTATGATGGATATAGGAATCTTTGATAATGACTTAGTTGCCGTTCATAGAACCTCTGAGATTAGAAGTAGGCAAGTAGTTGTTGCAAGAATCAATGATGAGGTAACTGTAAAGCGATACAGTCAAAAAGGCTCTGTTGTTTGGTTGCATCCTGAAAATAAAGATTTTTCACCGATAAAAGTCGATTTAGCAACGCAAGAAATGGTAATTGAAGGAGTCGTTGTCGGCGTTATACGTGGTGATATGTCTATTCACTAAGTAATTAAATTATTTATCTCAAATATTGGCAAAAGAATTGCCAGAACAATTAAAAGTACCACTGAAGCCATGATAATGACTGTCATAGGTTGCATTATACCAAGAAGTGTTGAGATGGTATTTTCAACCTCTTGTTCTTGATTGGTGGTTGCTCTATCAAGCATTTCCTCTAAACGTCCACTATTCTCTCCACTGCCTATCATGTGAATCATCATTGGAGGGAATAAGCGACTTTGAGATAATGATTTGCTAATAGATTCGCCTTCACTAACTTGGATTGCAGTCTTTTCGATAGCTTTTTTCATAGGTAAATTTGTTACCACATTAGATGATATTCTAAGTGACTCAAGAATTGGAACCCCGCTACTCGCTAGAATACTTAATGTTTGCAAAAAGCGGGCACTATTCATGTTTTTAATGAGCTGTCCAAATATTGGTATTCTCAGGAGTATGTCATGATATTTATTTTTAGTTTCCTCGTTTTTTATTAAATTGCGACATAGAAATACCAGCATGACGGAAAATATAATAATATAAAGCCAGTTATCTAATAAAAAATCACTCGAAGTGATCATGATTCTTGTGAGTAATGGAAGTTGTTGGTCGAAATTTTCAAATATATACACTACCTTTGGAACGACATAGGCAAGCATAAAAGCGATTACCAATAGTGCTGTTATTACAAGGGCAGAAGGGTAGATGAGTGCATTTTTAATTTGCTGCTGAAGTTTTTGTCGTGACTCAGTAAAATCAGCTAATTTTTCAAGAATAAGGCTCAAGTTGCCCGATTTTTCTCCGGCAGCAATAGTTGTAGTGTAAATCAAAGGAAATGACTTTGGGAAATCACAGAAACTATCAGAAAGTGTATAGCCTTCCATTATCTTAGAATGAATTGTGAGAATAATATTTTTTATGTGTTGTTTGTCATTCTGATCATTTATTGCAATTAAGGCTTCATCTATGGGTATTCCGGATTTTATAAGTGTTGCCAACTGTCTGGTGAAATAAGTTAAGTCACTATTTGATAACGAATTTTGCTTAAAATTAATTCTTATCTTATCTTCACTCTCTTTTTTTATTTCCTTAATTGATAAGGGCAGTAAATTTTTTTCCCTAAGAATTGAACGAACATGTTTATCAGTATCTCCCTCGATTGAGCCCGTGATTTCATTTCCTTGTTTATCTATTGCGGTATAATTGAATGCTGGCATGATATTTTACAAATAATAATTCACTAATCTTCCTGGGTAACTCTTAGTACTTCTTCTAATGTTGTTTTACCCAATAATACCTGTCTTCGGCCATCGGCTCTAATGCTTTTATGTGTGATTCTTGTATGAAGCTCCATATCATGTTCACTAGCACCATCGTGAATTAAGGCTTTCATTTTCTCATCAACCGTCATAAGTTCATAAATACCAGTTCTTCCAGAAAAATCCCCACTCTCGTTAGATTTCCCTTTGTAGAGTGTAGGTGGTGTTTTAGGGTTAATTTTTAAAGCTTCACATTCATATTTATTCGCCTTATAAGATTCTTTTGTATCCTCTTTAAGTGTTCTAACCAACCTTTGCGCGATTACCCCAATTAAACTTGATGAAAGCAGGAAAGGTTCCACACCCATATCCCTAAGTCTTGTGACAGCTCCAATAGCTGTATTTGTATGCAACGTAGCAAATACTAAGTGACCCGTTAAACTTGCTTGTATGGCTATTTCAGCGGTTTCTAGATCACGTATTTCACCGATCATAACTACATCTGGATCTTGACGAAGAATAGCTCTTAAGCCTTTTGAGAAAGTCATTGCTATCTTTTGATTAACCTGAGTTTGACCAATACCATCAATTAGATATTCGATAGGATCCTCTACCGTCATAATATTGCGAGTATGATTATTTATTCTTTCAAGTGCGGCATAAAGTGTGGTTGTTTTCCCTGAACCTGTTGGCCCAGTAACAAGAATAATCCCATGTGGACGATGAATTAATTCATCTATATTTTTTGAGAGACTCGATTCCATGCCTAACGATGATAATTTTAATCTCCCAGCTTGCTTATCGAGCAACCGCATAACAACTCTTTCACCAAACCCAGAAGGGATAGTAGAAACTCTAACATCAACGGATCGTCCGGCAATTTTTAATGATATTCGACCGTCTTGAGGTAATCGTTTTTCCGCTATATCAAGTTTAGACATAACTTTAATACGAGAAACTACCAGTGAGGATAAAGCTCTTCTCGTTTTTAGGATTTCTTGCAACATACCATCAACTCGAAAACGAACCATAAGTCGATTTTCATAAGGTTCTATATGTATATCTGAGGCTTTATTTTTAAGGGCTTCCGTTAATATGGCATTTATAAATTTTATGATTGGTGCGTCGTTATCACTATCGAGAAGGTCAGCTTGTTCGGGAAGTTCTTCGGCAGCCGTTAATAGATCATAATTATCATCAATGTCACCGGCCATCTGCATTGTTGATTGGCTGTTTTCTTCGTACGTTACTCGAAGTAAATCATTAAATTCACTGTCTGAAATATTGTTTAGTGTTAATGGCCTTCCAGTAAATCGTCTTATTTCAGCGATTATATAGGATGATATTTTTCCACAATAATAGGCTTCTGTAGATTTATTTCCTAAAGATTTGATAAGGACCTTATGTTTTTTGGCGAACGAAAAGGGTAATTTTTTTGTTCGCGTCGCCGAGATATTTTGGCTAATTTTATTCTCTCGCGTTTGATTTTTGAGCGCTGTTTCTTTCATAGATAATGATTTAATGATGCTTTATTGTGTATTTTGTTTATAGCTTTCAAAATCTGGCAAGATTGGATTATCTGTAGTGCCAATAAAATCCTGACCACGAAATTTGCTAAGTTCTTTCTTTTTGTTATCTTCTATTTGTAAGTCTCTAATATAATTATATTTTTTATTTGTTTCAAAAGTAGCTTGCTCAGGGTTTTCAAGTATTGTTGGCCTAATGAATACCATCAAGTTGGTTTTAACTTTTGAAGTTTTTTTGCTTTTAAATAACGTACCTATAATCGGTATACTGCCTAATATAGGGACACGTTGATCGCTTTCTCTTAGTTGATCTTCAAGTAATCCACCTAGAACCAAAATATCACCATCACCGACAATTACAGTTGTATTAATCGTTCGCTCATTAGTTATAAGGTCAACAGCTCCCGAAGCTGATTGTGAAATATTTGATATTTCTTGTGATATTTTCAATAGAATCGAATCTCCCTCATTTATTTGAGGAGTGATCGTTAGATTTACACCCACCTGTTCACGTTGAATTGTTTGGAATGGATTCACTGATCCAGTTCCACCCGTATTTGAAAACGACCCAGTAACAAAGGGAACTTCTTGGCCAACATTAAGACTTGCTTCTTCATTATCTGTGGTGACAATTGATGGTGTAGAGATTATATTTGTATCTGCGATACCCTCAAGTGCCCGCAATATAGCACCAAAGCTTGTGCCTTCTTTCGTTATTTTCCCGACACCGAGTGAGATTCCTTCGCCTATTAGAGCTGAGGGATTGATATTAGTATTGTTGGCATTATTAATACCAGCTAACTGAATAACACCAGAACCCATACTTGGAAAATTTGTTACGCCTACAAGATTATCATTTTTGCTCCCATCTGTTGCCCATGTCACCCCGAGTTCAGATGTCCTATCTGCTACTATTTCTACGATAATAGCTTCAACCAGAACTTGTAGTCTTCGAATATCTAGCTGATCAACGATTCCCATCAGTGAGCGCATCATTTTTGGCGGGGCATTGACGATAATGGCGTTAGTTTGCTTATCTGCCCATACGTTGATATTTTGATTATCTCCTGATTGGCCGCTGTTTGACGTGCTTCTATTTTGTTGCGAAAAATGCTGCAATAGCTTTCCTGCTAGAGATTCAGCATCCGCATACCTAAGATAGCGCACTCGTGTGCTATCGCCATCCTCGAGAGAAGTGTCGAGATGTGCGATAAGTGCTCGAATCTTTAGTCGACCGGTTTTCTCTCCACCAATCAATACACTGTTTGTCCGGGTATCAGCAACAAGTGATATTTGCGAAGGGGTGCCATCACTTTTCGGCGCTCTTGCTAGAACGGTTAAAACACGAACTATCTCGGCAGCTGAGGCATGACTAAGGCTTACTATTTCAATGTCATTATCATTGGATTGGTCTATTCTTTGAATAATATTTAATAATCGATCTACATTATTTGCCCTATCCGATATGATCAACATATTGGAACCTGCATGTGCTGCTAAATGACCATATTGAGGGATTAATGGTCTTAGAATAGGAACAAGTTGAGCCGCACTGATATTTTGTATTTTTATAACTTGCGTGACAATATCATCATTAGCGGCCCCTTCAAGATTAGGGTAACCGGGATATTGTCTGGAGCTCGCATCCGGTACAATTTTGATTATTTCACCAGTTTGAACAGCAACAAAACCATGCACTTGAAGCAAGGAAAGAAATGCTTCATAAAATGCGTCTGTAGTCATCGGTGTGGCGGATAATAAGGTTACTTCAGCCCTTACACGTGGATCTATAATGAAATTTTTACCTGTAATCGAACTAACGGCCTCAATTACAGATCTGAGCTCAACTCCAACGTAATTAGGTGTAATTGATTGTTCCTGCGAGAAGCTGTTACTCATTGGTACAGTAAGAATAGTTAATAAAATTAGTATTTTTCTTAGTTGCATGACTTAATTATCTCGTTAAACTGAATTATTAATTTTCTAAAAATTGACCAGTTGTAATATTAATTTTTTGTGATTTATTGTTTCTTATAATGGTAAGAGTAACTTCATTTTTATTTTCAATTTGTTGGAAAATAACCATAGCTTCTTGCGCGTTATTTAATGGCACTCCATTCACATTAGTTATTAAGTCACCAGAAAGCAATCCAAGAGACATAAATTGCTTTCTATTATTTCCCGGATAAACGCGATAACCAAGTTGTGCCCCATTTGAGAAATATGGAGTCGGCCTAATTGTATCGGCAAGTTTGGTTCCAAATTGATTTAAGGGTTTTACAGTGGCTTTGTTATTTTGAGTTACAGATGCTCTTTTATTGACTCTGCTGTCACGAATAATTGTTGGCGTAATCTCAGCTAATTCTCTTGGTAATTTTAATATTTCTAATTCATTATTGTTACTTATTATGATTTGGTCAGCGAAGACCGAATGGAGGAGGATACCTGGAGCGATCATTTCATTTACGGAATAAACTTTTTCCTCATTTGAGTTATTTGTAATTATCGCTAAGGAGGGCAGTTCATTGTCACCGTATACTGTACCTTTAAGCAAGAGTGTTAATTGAGTTTCTTTAATATCCCCAAAGTCTGGTTGCGATATTGAATTGCGATTTTCAGTGCCCATATTAATTTTTTTATAATCACCAAATAGATTCTGAGCTATAATATTTTTTATAACTGTATTGGATTGATAGTTTGTAGAGCTGGATTGGGTTTTATTTTCAGACATCACCACGGGAGTATTTATATTATTAATGATCCGCTGATTTGGGTATAGCGTCCAAAAAAGTTGTGATGACTGCCATGCAATAACTGATAAAATTAATACTGATAACAAGAACGGCCCATTATTATTTAACAAATGGATAAACAAATTAATATTAAGATTCTTGAGTTGCTTGATTTTTTTAAAGAGCATTTTTATTTGTTAATTTAATTTTAAGATAAACTATTGTTTCATGAATTAGAGTTCTTAAGTATGAAAATTTTCTGATTTTACTTTTTTATGATTTAAAATATTAATATAGATAATACAAAGGATAATAATTTTAATATATTTAAAAAGTAACATTTTAAAGCTATTTTTTTATATAAGATATTGCAATGTGGCATCGACCCTTTTAGGATAATCATAAAATAGTACTCCAATAATATAATCCAAGAATGACTGAGAAAATTCCAGAAAATCAAAATGAATACAACGATATAGCGCTCGAGGACTCAAAAACTGAGCTTTCCCTTCCATCGCTATACAAAGTTATTCTAATTAATGATGATTACACTCCAATGGAGTTTGTGGTCGAAGTCTTAATGAGTATTTTTTCATTGAATAAAAATACGTCTACAAGGGTAATGCTGGATGTTCATACTAAGGGTCAGGGTATTTGTGGTATTTATCCTTATGAAATTGCTGAAACAAAAGCAGCGCAAGTGATGAAAATGGCCTCAGAAAATCAACATCCACTTTTATGCTCAATTGAAGAAGATTAAAATTAAAATAACAAAGGAAGAACTGAATTGTTAAATAATGAATTAGAGTTTTGTTTGAATGAGGCTTTTCAGATGGCTCGAGATAAGCGACATGAGTTCATAACGGTTGAGCATCTTTTGCTTTCTTTGCTTAATATGGACGACGTAATTGATATTTTTAATTCTTGTGATGGTGAGATTGAGTTATTGAAACAGCAATTAATTGACTATATTGATACTTCTACTCCAGTTGTTAATAATGATAAAAATACAGAAGTTCAGCCAACACTTGGTTTTCAGAGGGTATTGCAACGAGCAGTCTTTCACGTTCAATCATCAGGAAAAAAAGAAGTAGCAGGTATCAATGTATTGGTTGCTATCTTTAGTGAGAAGAAGTCACGAGCGATTTATTTCTTAACAAAGCAAAATATAACCAGACTGGATGTTGTTAATTACATCTCTCATGGAATGGATCGCTCTGAGCAACATAGCGGATCCGAGCAAACAGCCGGTGAAATTAATGAAGTTAGTGGCACAACAGCATTAGATAAGTATGCAACAAATCTTAATGAGTTGGCTAAACAAGGTAAAATTGACCCATTAATAGGTCGCGAAAAAGAAATAGAGCGAACAATTCAAATATTATGCCGACGTAGAAAAAACAATCCGCTATTTGTTGGTGAGGCTGGTGTTGGAAAAACAGCAATTGCTGAAGGACTTGCTAAATTAATTGTTGAAAAAAGTACGCCCGTAATTATGCATGATGCGATTATATATTCACTTGATATGAGCTCCTTGATTGCTGGCTCAAAGTATCGAGGTGATTTTGAAAAGCGTCTTAAGTTAGTAATGAAAGAAGTAAAAGAAGATGCTAGTGCGATTTTATTTATTGATGAAATTCATACTATTATTGGAGCTGGAGCTGTCTCTGGTAGTGTTTTGGATGCATCTAATATACTTAAACCAGCATTAGCAAATGGTGATATTTGCTGTATCGGATCAACCACCTTTTCAGAATATAGAGGTATTTTTGAAAAAGACAGAGCACTTTCAAGGCGATTCCAGAAGATAGATGTAAAGGAGCCTTCAAACTCTGAGGCGATAGAGATTCTCAAGGGGTTATTGCCGCAATTTGAAGGCTATCATAATGTCACCTATGAGCATGCCTCTATCGAGGCGGCTGTTATTTTGTCTAATAAATATATAAACGACCGTAATTTACCCGATAAAGCGATAGATGTTATTGACGAGGCTGGTGCCAATATGAGACTCATAACTAATGGCAAAAAGAATTCACAAATTACTGAGATTCATATTGAGAATATCATTGCGAAAATGGCTCAAATACCGCCAAAAAATGTATCAATTTCTGATAAAGATGTTATGCGTACACTTGATCGAAATCTTAAACTTGTAATTTTTGGCCAAGATCCTGCTATTGGTATGCTTTGTAGCGCAATTAAATTATCTAGATCTGGATTATCAGATGACAGTAAGCCAATTGGTTCTTTTTTATTCTCTGGACCTACTGGCGTGGGAAAAACAGAAGTTACACGACAGCTTGCTGAAATAATGGGGCTTGAATTAATTCGATTTGATATGTCCGAGTATATGGAGAGACACACGGTTTCTCGCCTATTGGGAGCCCCTCCAGGGTATGTAGGATATGAGCAGGGTGGGCTGTTAACTGATGCCGTAGCAAAAAATCCTTATGCTGTTTTACTGCTGGATGAAATAGAAAAAGCTCATCCGGATGTATATAATTTATTATTACAAATAATGGACCATGGCTCACTTACAGACAGTAATGGCCGAAAGGCTGATTTTAGAAATATTTTAATTGTAATGACAACAAATGCAGGTGCGCATGAAATGTCACGATCATCTATTGGTTTTACAAATCAAGATCATGCCTCAGATGGAGTCATTGCTATTAATAAGGTTTTTTCTCCTGAATTTCGCAATAGACTTGATTCTATCATCCAGTTCTCCTCTTTAGATGAATATTCTATAAGCCGCGTAATTGATAAATTGATTATTGAGTTAGAATTAAAGCTAGAAAAGCGTCATGTAAATATAGATATAAGTACTAAAGCGAGATCTTGGATTGCAGAAAATGGCTATGACGCTAAAATGGGAGCTCGTCCACTGGCAAGATTAATTCAAGAGCACATCAATAAGCCGCTCGCTGACGAATTACTTTTTGGTAAACTAATGAACGGTGGAAGCGTTCATGTTGAATTAGCTGGTGATAAATCAGGTTTAAAACTGAGCTTTAAAGTGAGACGTAAAAGCAAAAAGAAAAATACAAAAACAGAGCAAGTATAGGTTTTTACTTGCCTCTGTATGTAATCCTTCCCTTGCTTAGATCGTATGGCGTCAATTCAACAGTAACGGTATCACCGGTGAGGATACGGATATAGTGCTTTCGCATCTTACCCGAAATATGAGCGGTAACTGTATGACCATTTTCGAGTTCGACTCTAAATGTTGTATTAGGGAGGGTTTCAGTAACCACACCTTCCATCTCTATGGGTTCTTCTTTTGCCAATTTCTTCTACTTTAGTTTATTAAATTAGTATCGGATTGTGCAGAATTAGTTAATTTATTGCAATTAAGTTTTGGTATTTTGTTTTTAAATAAAATCATTTAGATTGGTTTTTCCAGTAGGCCAGTGAATAAATTTATTTTTAATGGAGCAGTTATTTTTCAATACCTCTAAAAAATTTATTTTTTTTATTGTCTTTGCACCAAGAGTGAAGAGGTGTGCAGAGGGAACTTGGCAGTCAATTAAGGCAAAGTGATGTTTTTTTAGGACATGACATAAAGCTAGTAATGCAAATTTTGAAGCATTAGATGTCCGGCTATACATTGATTCTGCAAAAAATACTCTATCAATAGCGACGCCGTAAAGACCGCCAATAAGAGTGTTCTCAGTCCATACTTCAACTGAATGAGACCATCCCATGGTATGGAGGTCATTATAAGCGTTAATCATATCCTCGTTTAACCAAGTTCCTTCTTGGTGCATTCTGGGTGCCGCACAGTTGGCTATAATTTGCTTGAAAGTCGTATTAAAAGATATGTGAATAACTGTTTTTCTTATATCACGTGATAATCTTTTGGGTATATGAAAATCTGAGGGAATTAAGATGCAGCGCGGATTTGGAGACCACCAAAGAATATCCTCATGATCATTATACCAAGGAAAAATTCCAATAGAGTATGCTGCGATCAAATTTTTATTACTCAGGTCACCACCTATAGCCACAACCCCATCTTCATTCTTCGGTACATCATAATCATACTGAAAATCGCTTATTTCCGAGTATTTTTTTTTGTAGTCATTTGTCATGAGAGTATTATAATTTATTTATATTCTAGTTTATAAGGGCTATGATCTTCGACATTCTTTATATATTTATCTATATATTGACTTTCTTTGGCTAGATAGCTTTTAATCGCGTTAGAAAAATTTATATTGCTCAAATGATGTGCGGACCAAGTTTTTCTTGGTACGAAGCCCCTGCTGATTTTATGTTCACCGCCTGTTCCAGGCTCGAAATATTTAAGGTTATTTTTAATGCAATAATCAATTCCTTGGTAATAACACGTTTCGAAGTGCAACGAATCGTAACCATCATCTGTCCCCCAATATCTTCCATATAAACCGTTTTTATCAACAAAAAATATGGCTGCACCAATAATATTTGTTTTAATGTTTGCCGTTATCACCATTATCTTATGGGGTAATTTTTTACTTATTTCTGTAAAAAAATCATAGCTAAAATAGGGTGATGAGCCTTTTTTATAAAACGTCATCGATATGAGTTTGTATATCGTCTTCCACTTTTCATTACTAATTTCTGAGCCATAATGCCACTTGAAAATTATATTTTGCTCCTGAACTTTTCGCCTTTCTCGTTTGATTTTTTTTCTTTTTTTTGAGATTAGCCCGCCTAAAAAATGATCGAAGGAGCGATAATTATTGTTAAACCAATGGAACTGACAATCTACTCTTTTGAGTAGTCCACAAGATTCGAGTAACGTTAAATCTGCCAACTTTACAAAATGGAAATGTAAAGAAGAAAACCCATGATTGTTCGTAAGGTTAATTGCTTGATTTACAATTTCTTCAGCTGATTCATTGTCACTTGGATTTGTAAGTAGAATTTTATTACTACTAATTGGTGTATAGGGTATACAAGATATTAGTTTTGGATAGTAGGGTAGTTGATTATCTCTATAAGCTTGTGCCCAGGTAAAATCAAATACAAACTCTCCCCATGAATGAGTTTTTTCGTAAAGAAGAAGGGCTGCCTTTATTATTCCCTTGTTATCAAAAAGAGCAAGATGGCGTGGTTTCCATCCAGTTTCGTTTGATACGCACCCAGTAATTTCTGCGCTTTCAATAAAATCATAGGAAAGACATGGATTTCGGTTAGTTGAAAGCTTTTCCCAATCTGTTTTAATAAAATCTGAAAACTTTTCGAATATTTCAATATGCACAAGTATGCGATTTAGTTGATAAGTGCATCTAAATATTTTTCAGCATCAAGCGCGCCCATACAGCCGGCTCCAGCTGAGGTAATGGCTTGCCGGTAAATTTGATCAGATACGTCACCCACTGCGAATACACCAGGAATATTTGTTGAGGTAGCATCACCTTCAAGTCCAGCCTTGATTTTGATGTAGCCATTATTCATTATAAGTTGATTATTAAAAAGATTTGTATTGGGACTATGCCCAATCGCAATGAATATGCCAGATAGATCAATTGTTTGCTTTTTCTCATTAAGTGAACCTTTTATGGATAAAGCATTTACACCGGTTTCATCACCGAGAACTTCATCCACGACATGATTCCAATGAATTTTTATTTTACCTTCTTTTTCTTTTTTAAAGAGTTGATCTTGGAGGATTTTTTCAGCCTTGAGTTTATCTCTGCGATGTATTAGATGAACTTCACTGGCAATATTACTAAGATACAATGCTTCTTCAGCTGCAGTATTTCCACCTCCAACAACTGCAACAATTTTTTTCCTATAAAAGAAACCATCACAAGTAGCACAAGCTGATACGCCTTTACCTTTAAAGGCTTCTTCTGAGGGCAAGCCCAAATACATTGCAGTTGCACCAGTTGCTATAATTAAAGCATCGCAGGTATAAAGTGCTTTATCTCCTTGAAGTTTAAATGGTCGAGATGAAAGATCGGCATCATTGATGTGGTCATTAATGATTTGTGTATCAAATCTTTGGGCGTGTTTCAGCATTCTATCCATCAATACAGGGCCCTGTAATCCTTCAATATCACCAGGCCAGTTATCAACATCAGTGGTAGTCATCAGTTGTCCACCTTGCTCTATTCCAGTTATTATTGCTGGACTTAAGTTGGCACGAGCCGCGTACACAGCAGCTGAATATCCAGCTGGACCAGACCCTAAAATGAGAAGCTTGAAATGTTCTTTTTCATTCATATTTAATCGCACCTTTGGAACTACTATCTAGTGATATTGTTTTTGTTTTGAAGCGGTAATTCGAATTATAAACATAGTTTAAAGATATTACCTATGAATAAATAATTGTATTTTAGAATTATAAATTATAGTTATAAATAGTCTAATAATGATAAGCTGATAGTTAGATAAATTATCTTTCTTTTTAAATAAATTGATACAAAAGATGTCAAAATCTAACAATATAAGTTTTTCAGAAAAAGTGAAGCGCAGCATAAGAGAGTCTGCTCTATGGATGCTCGGTGCATTGGCTTTTATACTCTGGTTGGCCTTAATAACATACCACGTAGATGATCCTGGTATTGCTCAAATCAATAATTCAAATGAAATTAATAATGCAATAGGCCAAGTAGGTGCGTTTATTTCGGACTTACTATTTAATTTATTTGGTATCTCTGCTTATCTTTTCGTTGGGATGATTTTTTATTATGGATGGTTATTATATGTTGATCTAAAAAATACAGATAGTACGGCACGTGCCGATCTATTTCTCCGTGCCAGTGGTTTCCTTTTACTTTTAGTTTCAAGCTCTGCATTAACAACCCTTCACTTTTCGGCTGAGGGTTTTAATGAAACAGCCGGGGGGATCCTAGGCCAAGCTGTTGGAGGATATCTTGTGTCCACAATGAAGCTTCTTGGGGCAAGTACTTTATTATTTTTTATCTGGCTGACCTCAATTTCATTATTTTTGAGTATTTCGTGGTTTAAAATTATGGATGAGATAGGCAGGATTACGGTATTTGTTTGGAATAAAATAGTAATAAAAATTGATGCTCTGAAAGACCAAATAGAAGGAAAGCGAATTCAGGCCGAGCGCCAAATAATAATAAAAGCTGAAAAAAAACGGATTGCCAAACGCGCACCACCAAAAATTGAACCGGTTATCTCCCCATTAGAGACTAGTGGACGCGCTGAAAAAGAACGCCAAGTTGCTTTATTTGAGCCTTCTAATGAAGGAGAGTTACCTTCGTTATCTTTACTCGATGATCCGCCGCCACAAAAGAAAGGTTTCTCAGGCGAGGCATTGGAAGCAATGTCAAGGTTAGTAGAGCTCAAATTAAAAGATTTTGGTATAGAAGTTGAGGTAGTTTCGGTCTCACCTGGACCTATAATCACAAGATTTGAATTAGATCCAGCACCTGGAATAAAAGTTAATAAGATTTCTACTTTAGCTAAAGACCTAGCAAGATCATTATCAGTAGTAAGCGTCAGAATTGTCGAGGTAATTCCTGGTAAATCATTTATTGGTTTAGAGATTCCAAATGAAAATCGTGAACTAGTTACTCTAGGTGAGATTTTAAAGTCAAAAGTTTATGATGATATGGCCTCACCCTTAACACTAGCTCTAGGAAAAGATATTGGAGGAAATTCTGTTGTTGCTGATTTAGCGAAAATGCCTCATTTGTTAATTGCTGGAACAACAGGTTCGGGTAAATCAGTCGCAATTAACGCCATGATCCTTAGTCTACTCTACAAGGCAACTGCAGAGCATGTTAGATTAATAATGGTAGATCCAAAAATGCTCGAATTATCAGTTTACGAAGGAATTCCACATCTTTTGACTCCGGTTGTGACTGATATGAAGGATGCAGCAAACGCTTTACGATGGTCTGTTGCAGAGATGGATAGAAGATATCGGTTAATGGCAGCACTGGGCGTGAGAAATATTGGCGGATACAATAAAAAAGTAAAAGATGCTATTGCCGAAGGAAAACCCATACCAGATCCACTCTATAAGCCACCTGAATTAATCGATGACGATGCCACACCTCATCATCCGACACTTGGTACTTTACCTTTTATAGTGATTGTTATTGATGAGCTTGCCGATATGATGATGATTGTTGGCAAAAAAACCGAAGAACTCATTGCACGCTTGGCCCAAAAAGCTAGAGCATCTGGGATACATATGCTCTTGGCTACTCAAAGACCATCGGTGGATGTGATTACTGGACTTATAAAAGCAAATGTACCCAGCCGAATTGCTTTTCAAGTATCCGCGAAAGTAGATTCAAGGACAATTTTAGATCAAATGGGTGCAGAAACTCTACTAGGCCATGGTGATATGCTCTATCTTCCTCCTGGTACATCACTACCAACTCGTGTCCATGGTGCATTTGTGGCGGATAATGAAGTACATGCTGTGGTCGAGAGTCTCAAAACAGCAGGAAAACCTCAGTATATTGAGGAAATATTAGAAGCGAATGAATTACCGGGGTCAGGGCTAGTCGAAGATGCAGATGCTGAAAAAGATGTGCTGTATGATCAAGCTGTTCAGATTGTTATTGAAACAAAAAAAGCATCCATTTCAGGTGTCCAAAGAAGATTAAAGATAGGTTACAACAGAGCCGCTAGAATGGTCGAGGCAATGGAGGCGGCCGGTTTAGTTGGGCCACTTGAATCCAACGGAAGCAGAGAAATTCTGATATCCACATCTACCGATGATTGATTTAGCAAGATGCTTCGTTTTTATAATATGCTGAAAAACTTATTCCTTTGTTTGTTCTTTTTTGTGGCGCCACAAATAGCGTTTTCTGATGACGAAGATTTTAACCAAGCAAAAATTCTAATAGATAAATATTTTGACTCAGTGAGCACTATGAAAGCAGAGTTTACCCAGCATATTCTTGATAAAAATGATAGAAAAGTAGAATTAATGAAGGGAAGCTTTTTTATCGAAAAGCCTGAAAAAATTCGATGGCAATACATAGAGCCATACGAGCAAATCTTCTTAGCTGATGGTGTAAATTTTTGGACATACGATGTTGATTTAGAGCAAGTTACTGTCAAACCTCAAAAAGAATTTCTAGCAAGAGCTCAATTTATTTTGTTTTATGACAATAATGAGCTAATGACTAAGTTCGAAGTTGCCTCAGTCGATCATGAGAAGGAAATGCTCTGGATACAATTGAAACCATTACTTTCAAATGAATCTGGCAATGAAGTTATTCTTGGTTTTGGTAGGGGTATTTTATCCGAGATAAAATTAGTTGATTCCTTGGATCAAACTATAATTATTGATATTAAAAATCTGGTGTTAAATCAAAATATACAATCAAACATATTTGAATTAAATCTACCTTTAGGTGTCGATATATTAGGCGAGCCTTTGGGACTTGTTAACTGATCGTATGTATGATTTAGATTACAAATTACATTGGAATTTGTTGAGCCTTGTAATCATTTTTATACTTTCTTGTTTGTTCGTATTGCCACCAAATTGGTTTTTTGCAGATGGCTCAAACCTACTTAATATTGTCTCGGATAAAATTATCCATATTTGCGTGTTTATTTTTTTATCTTGTTGGTTGTCCGGGCAATTCAAATCCAATATAAAGCTTCTACTATGCATAAGCTTATATGGCGTTTTGATTGAATCTCTTCAGCAGCTTACTCCCCATCGGTCTGCTGAATTATCTGATATTTTAGCTAATGAAATAGGGATAATTATTGGGATTATTATCGCCGTAAAATACCTAACTGGCTGGTCCCTTGTCACTGAAAGATATGTTTCCATGCTAATTAGTAATAAAAAAAATGGGTGATTTATTTGAGGAGCATGTTGATACAAGCACCAATAACCAAGATCACATGCCGCTTGCTGAAAAAGTTCGACCATGCTCTATGGATAAATTTTTTGGTCAAGATCATCTTACATCCAAGGGAAAGCCATTAAGAGAAATCATAGAGAAAGGAGTGCTGCACTCAATGGTTTTCTGGGGGCCGCCTGGAACAGGTAAAACGACCTTAGCAAAATTAATCTCACTGAAAATCAAAGCTAATTTTATATCCTTATCTGCAGTCATGGCGGGTGTTAGCGATATTCGCAAAACAGTTAAAGAAGCAAAAGAGTTGAGAACCAAAACTGGTAATGCCACTGTTTTATTTTTAGATGAAATACATAGGTTTAATAAATCACAGCAAGATGCTTTTTTACCATATCTAGAGGATGGCACTTTGACTTTAATTGGTGCAACTACGGAAAATCCTTCCTTTCAGTTAAATAATGCATTGTTATCAAGACTGCGTGTTTATATATTAAAACAATTAACAGAATCGTCGATGAGGTTAATTTTATGTAGTGCGTTATCTGGATTAGGTCTAAATAAAACACCACCGCAATTGGAAGATCAGGCTCTTAATTTGATTGCAGCGGCAGCTGATGGTGATGCACGCAAAGGATTAAATATTTTGGAGCTTGCTTTTGCTTTTTTAATGACGCGTGATAACCCACCAAATATCATTAAGCTTAATGATATTAAGGAAGTTCTGGGTAACGAAATTAGACGGTTCGATAATAAAGGAGAGCAATTTTACGATCAAATTTCTGCATTGCATAAATCAATTCGCGGTTCGGATCCAAATGCTTCTTTGTATTGGTTTATGAGAATGCTTGATGGCGGCTGTGATGCTCAATATGTAGCCCGAAGAATGATTAGAGTTGCCTCAGAAGATATCGGAAATGCAGATCCTAGGGCATTAAGAGTCACCCTGGATGCCTGGGAGTGCCTTGAGCGACTAGGAAGTCCTGAGGGCGAATTGGCGCTCTCTCAAGCGATAATTTACTTATCGTGCGCACCCAAAAGTAATGCTGTTTATAAGGCGTCTAAATTAGCTATGGAGGATGTTAGATTATTTGGCTCTATGGAGGTTCCTAAAAAATTGCGAAATGCACCTACAAAATTAATGAAAGAAATGGAGTATGGTGATGGTTATCGTTATGCCCATAACGAAAAAGATGGCATTGTGTATGGGGAGAAATATTTTCCTGACGACATGGAGGCAAGGAAGTATTATCATCCTGTAGATCGAGGCTTAGAAATTAAAATTAAAGATAAATTGAACAAGATTGAGGAGATGGCTCGTAAGAAATCTTATTAGGTTTTTAGTGAGCCAAACGTTGTAATATGATTGATCCAAAAATACTCAGACAGTCCGCACATGATGTAGCTAAGAATTTAGCTTGCCGTGGTTATGAATTTGACGCAAATTTATACCTAGAGCTCGAAGTACAAAGAAAAAACTTACAAGTGGAAAATGAAGAGCTTAAAAATAAAAGAAATATAAACTCAAAAAATATTGGTGTGAAAAAATCGAAGAGTGAAGATATCACGGACCTAATTCAGCTTGGAGAGGAAGTTAATGACCTGCTCAGTAAGAATGAAATTAAATTAAATTTAGTCTTATTAGAGATTAAAAATATTGAGCTAGATTTGCCCAATATGCTATCAGATAGGGTACCTAAAGGATCTGACGAAAAAGATAATGTAGTCATTAAAAGCTGGGGGGTACCAAGGAAATTCGAATTTACGGTACAAGATCATGTCTCAATTGGTGAAAATTTGGGTTTATTTGATTTTGAGAGCGCAGGAAGAATCTCTGGCAGTCGTTTCTCGGTAATCAAAGGGTCATTAGCTTCGCTTCATAGAGCTTTGATTCAATTTATGTTGAATTTACATACACAGGAACATGATTATGAAGAGGTTTATGTTCCTTACCTGGTTCAATCCCAAGCTCTATTAGGAACTTCTCAATTACCAAAATTCGAAAGTGATTTATTTAAAATGGAGGGTGATAAGTCTCTCTACCTCATCCCTACAGCAGAAGTTCCATTGACTAATCTTGCAGGTAGTAATATTACCAATGAGAATGAGTTGCCACTTAAGTATGTGGCTCATACGCCATGTTTTCGGTCAGAAGCTGGCAGTTACGGTAAGGACACCAAGGGATTAATTCGTCAGCACCAATTTGAAAAAGTTGAGTTAGTGCAAATTGTCAAGCCAAAAGAATCGGAAGAAGCTCTTCTATCTCTAACGTCCCATGCAGAAAAAGTCTTACAGGAATTAAAATTACCTTATCAACTGGTCTCATTATGTGCCGGTGATATTGGCTTTGGCGCCAATATTACTTTTGATCTAGAGGTGTGGCTTCCAGGTCAAGAGGCGTTTCGTGAAATCTCATCATGCAGTTTATTTGGTGATTTCCAGGCAAGACGTATGCAGGCTAAGTGGAAAAATAAAGAGACAGGAAAGAACGAATTCTTACATACTATTAATGGATCTGGATTAGCAGCTGGCAGAACTTTGGTTGCGGTCATGGAAAATTATCAAGACGTAAATGGAAATATTGAGATTCCTGAAGTACTAGTTCCTTATATGAACGGGCAAACTCTTATTGAGAAAAAGAATTAACTGTTAGTATACATTGCCCTTAATTCTTTAAGTGCGAGCTGCCAATTATTCTGAGATCGATTGAAATCTTCTTCCCATTCCTCGATTGCCGGTATACCAATTACACTGATGGTTAATTTAACATTATCCCCATCTTCGTGGATTATAAATTCAGTCGTAATTGGTCCTGAAGATAAAGGCTCTTCATCATCACGAGGTGCCTCAACCAGACGCAGTTTTCGCCGCACAATCAATACATCAATTTTTCCTTTGATTGTATCTCCATTTTTGAGGTTGAGATTATATGTTCCACCTATTCTTGGAATAATCTCCCCATCCTCCACAAGCCATTTTTTAAGAAACTCAATGTCTACTATAGATTGCCAGAGCATTTCACTACTTGTATTAATTTCCACCTCTTCATGGTGGCTTCTCGTAATACTATCAATTGGCAAAGCCAAGCTTTCTTGGCGTTTCGAAGTTTTTTTCTTTACCTGTTTACTCGACGATGACTCATTGTCCCGAGGAATGATACGGATCTCACGTTGAGGAAATGGAATACTAATACCAGCCTCTCTAAAGGCGGCATCTAGCTCAAAATTTATGTCACTTTGAACGGTGAAGCGACGATCAATTCTGTTGATTCTGCAGCGAAGTTCGAAATCCAGTGATGACTCACCAAAACCCATAAATAAGGCGCGAGGTGCAGGAGCACGACCATCAGTAATTACTTCCGCATGCTCATTGGCAATTTTTTCTAATATCTCTTGAACTTTTTTTACATCAGAACCATAAGCTACACCGATTGATATTCTCAATCTTCCTTGTGTATCCCTGAGAACCCAATTTGTAACTCGACCTGAAACCAATTCAGCATTTGGTACCAGAACATTTTGGTTATCTAGAGTTTCAATTTCAGTCGCTCTAATACTAATTTTTCGAACAAAACCCTCTATTTCACCTACAGAGACAAAATCTCCAGTACGAATTGGTCTTTCGAATAAAAGAATGAGCCCTGATACAAAATTACCGGCTATTTCTTGCATTCCAAAACCTATACCTAGAGCCAGCGCACCAGAAACAATTGCTAAGCCACTTAAATCAACTCCTGCTTGGGTAAGGCCAAATAATAAGGCAATGATAAAACCAACATAGCCAAAAAGAGTGATTAATGCTTCTCTGGCGCCACGCTCAATCACTATATGCTGTAACCACCTTCGGTCAATCCATCGTTTTAGCCAACCAATTAAACCCAATAAGGCGGTAAAAATTAACATACCTCCAATGAGTTGAGCAGGAACGAGTTGAATATTTCCTACCTTTCCACCAAGAATAATCAATTCAAATAAACGATCAACCGTGGTTCCAGAGGAATCCCATACATAAACTAAATATACAAATAAACTTAACCATATAACCAAGTCAGTAATGAGCTGTACAAAGCCTAACCCAGTTCTAGAGGCTTCTTTTTTAATACCCAAGTTTTGTCTGATAGTTATAGCGGTTGGAGTATCATTCTTTGTTAGGTATTCAAAGGACATGGTGATAAGCCAGAGCATGACCCAAACTAGAAATAAGGCAATCGAAGAGCGGGTTATTCCATGAATTAAGTAGCCCGAGAAGTTTTGATAGCCGATAATTACAGCAATAATACTGACGATTAAGACTACCGTAATGATTGACCTTATAATTCTGAATTTATTTTCTAACCCTGGAATTTTCCCAAGATAGAGATGAGCGTATAGTAATGAAACAGACACTAAGAAGATTATTGCAGCTCTTCCAGTAACATCTGGGTCGATTAATCTTATAGTTAACCAGTTTGTACCGAAAACTATAAAGCTTGCAATTAATGAGATTTGTAACAAAGCTAATCTAAAGCGCAATGGCTTAATATGATCAGGAATTAATCCATTGATCTCTGCTGCTGGAGAATCATCACCAGTGGCCCAATCAATCACAATACTAGTGACTCCAAAAAGAAAAATACTTAAGCCAATACGAATAATCATTCGATCTAATGACGGATCAAGAATTGTTGCATAGAGAATCAATGTTACAACTAGGCCTATCAAGAGGGATGATGAATGCCTAGCCAAAGGTTGTGTCAATATGCGACTCATTAATGAGGGTGAAGCCTCATTAAGCAGAAGCTTCTTGGATTTTTTTCTGATAAAAGCATCAAGGCCAGTTGCTATTAATCCGCCTAGAAAGATTAACCATAATAGACTGGTTGTGCTTATACCGGTAATTAGATTAAGGTTTTGAGCATTTTTATATTTACCTAAACTATCTTTAATTTGAGTTGGGAACCCTAGCATTTCTTCAATTAGATTTTTACTTCTATAAGAAAGATATTGCTCAGAGAGTTCTTCTTGTAAATTTGATATTAGCTCGACAATAGAGATAGCTTCATCCCTGGCTCCGGCACAAGATATTTGTCGTGCTGTTGCCTCATCCAGTAGATTGCGGATTACATTACGTTGATCAAAAATAGCAGGAGCAACATCAGCGCCGATATCCTTTAAGGGTGCGAATCTGATTTCTAAGCGATTTCGTTCAATTGAGGATCTTTCGGTACATACGCTTGCATCACTAAGAATATCTAGAGCTTGAGTTCTTGCGATATTAAGAAATGATGCTTTGACATTATTAGTATTTATTTGTTTCTTCAAAAGATCCAATTCAGCATTAGCAGCAATTGGATTAAATAGGTTTTTTTCTTGAGCGGTGGCTCCCATAGAAAAAAACAGCAGAAAAGTCAGAATTAAACTTACACTTTTGTTAAAACGAAAAATTGATTGGATGACTTTCATTTTATTTGTTATTGATCTTCTCGTTTATTATTTAACTGATAGTATATAAGCTTCAACAGCAAAAAATCATTTATTTGCGAATTGTATTTTTAAGGATACCCACGCCCTCAACTTCAATCTCGATGAGGTCTCCTGGGAGCATTGCAGTAGTACTACCTGGAGTGCCCGTATAGATTACATCACCTGGAAATAAGGTAACAGTTTGGCTTATATGACTAATAATAGCATCAACATCATGAATATGATCTCGAGTTCTTTGTGATTGCATTACTTTACCATTTAACCTTGATTGCACTAATAAATCTTTGTAATTAAGGCCTGTAACGATTTCAGGGCCAAGTGGGGCAAAAGTATCTGCTGCCTTACCTCTGAACCACTGTAGATCGTTAGCTTGCCAATTCCTCTCACTCACATCGTTACCAGCCGTGACGCCGAAAATATAGTTTCCTGCATCTTTTTTAGATACTTTACTGGCTGTTTTTCCAATTACTACGACTAACTCTGCTTCGTAGTGAACATCAGTTGCACCATTTGGGTAGATAATCTCATCATTAGTGGCAATGATTGACGTTGGGAGTTTCAAAAAAATAGGCGGATGAGCAGGTAGCTCCATATCACCTCTGTGACTATGATAGTTATATCCAACCGCGATGACTTTGCTTGGTTCAGCTGGGGCTAGTAATTTAATTTCATCGAGATTAACTTTTCTTCCTGTTTGTGTACCGCCTAGATAAGGAGCTTTTGTTAACTCATGAACTATACTATCAATAATAACACCATAACTTGATTGATCATTTTGTGTATACCTAATATATCTATTAATTTCCCCAAAGGAGTTTAATGAGATACTCAATAAGAGCAATAGAGTCAAAGTCTGTTGAGTTATAGTTTTGGTTGTCATTTTAAGCTTCCTTAGCAGTATAGAAATGTTTAGTTTATCTAATGAATATATTGCAATTTATGACTATTTTCATCGACGCTATCATTAATGATATCCTATGCTTAAATCTAATCCTTTGGAGTGCTATTTACAATGATTCTTGGTGAATGGGAATATATTTCTTTGTTGCCACTGGTAATTACATTATTGCTGGCCTTTGTAATGCGGTCTGCACTTATCGCAATGTTGGTAGGGACATTTATAGGCACTTTATTGATCGGATTGACCCCGGGGGTGGGGCTTAACCAAATCTTTCAAGCATCTTTGGGGAATGATGATTTTATATGGATTTGTGAAATTATCATTCTAATAGGAATTTTATTTGAGTTATTCAAAAGTTCTGGAGCACTTAATTTGCTTGCTGAGCGTGTAATGAAACGGCAGAAAAAAAGACGCAATGTCGAATTATCAGCTTGGGCAATGGGTTTTATGATTGTTGATGACTATTTTAGCCCATTATTGACCGGGGCAATTATCAGACCGATTTCTGATCGAGTGTCGATACCAAGAGAAAAATTAGCTTTTATACTCGATGCTACTACCGCTTCAGTATGCATACTCTTCCCTTTTACCGCTTGGGGCGCTTATGTGTCTAGTCTAATAGCAGCTCAGGGTGGGCCGGTAGACTCTGTAGAGCAGGCATTATCAATTTATATTTTAGCTATTCCTTATAATATTTACCCAATATTATTAATTATTTTTACTTTATTTATTTGCGCTGGGCTAATTTCAGATTTTGGCCCTATGAAAACAGCTGAGGAGCGCGTTAAGAATACAGGAGCTTTAATTCGCTCGGGATCTGTACCGATGGTATCTGAGGATGATCATATAGACGTAAATGCAAGAATTGGGAGGCAGCCATCTTTAGTTTTTGAATTATTAATGCCAATTATATTAATTATTGGTGTAGGTGTGATTTCAATAGTGGTTTTAGGAAGTGTCAAAATTGTTGAGGCGTTTTTACTAGCCGTAACTTATTTAATAATCGTTGCTACTTATAAAAAACGATTTAAAAATGCTGTTGAGATCGGAGAGTTGATTGTTTCTGGGATGAAAAGTGTTTCTGGAGCTCTCTTGATTATCGCTTTAGCTTATTCATTGAATACTGTTACTTCGGAGTTAGGCGCCGCCGATTTAATTATTGATTTATTCGCAGAAGACCTAACTAGCTCAACTTTATTGATTATGACGTTTCTAGTTACAGCTATTATTTCTTTCTCCACAGGAACTTCCTGGGGTGCTTATGCGATGACTATTCCAGTGGTATTGCCTTTGGCTTATGAGTTAACCGGTGGTCAAATTACACCGTTGATATATCAGACCGTTGCAGCGATAGCAGGCGGGGGTATTTTCGGTGATAATGCCTCACCTGTCTCGGATACAACGGTGCTCTCTTCGGTAGGTGCGGGCAGTGATCATATTGATCACGTAATAACACAACTTCCATATGCTCTGTTAATAGGCGCTATTTCAATAGTTTTTTATGCGTTAATTTAGTTTCTTATTTTGCTAGAGATCGACCTCTGTGCTAAAAAATTATCTGATACAAGAGTCATCAGATTATTAATATCGTTTTAGGTGGTGTATCTTAATTATTGGCGAACTAAAAAAATATAGTTTATATATCTAGGATCAAAGAAATAACCCTTAAGGGCGATGATGAGGAACATATGGAGAGAAAAAATTTATTTTTTATGATTTTAATGGGCGTGCTCTGGTTCCATTCGAGCAAAGCACATCATTCGGTATTTGCTGAATACGATATTAACGGATCAATCACGATCGAAGGTGTTGTCACAGAGGTGTGGTTTAAGAATCCGCACGTGAGATTTTTTGTCGAAGTTACAAGCAAAAATGGTCAAAAAGTTACGTGGAATACCCATGGCCATAACCCCTCGATGTTAAGAAGGGCGGGCTGGGTAAGAGATACTTTAAAAGTGGGAGAGAAAATAATTATGAGTGGAGATCCAACTTATGATGGTTCACCAAAAATGTTTATTCGTAAAATAACGCTAAGTGATGGGAGTATCTTGCAAAATAAAGTAGGGGGCGTTAATTGATGAACGTAATATCACTACTTTTTTATAGGATACTCTTATTGGTAGGGTTAGTTTGTGCTCTTAACCAATCATATGCGGTAAATCAAGATTTTATTGGTGAGTGGAATATAGAGATAAATCAAGTCACTGGCGGGAAGCGCATTCAAAACGGGTCGCTCTCGATCGATTATAAAAATAATGAATACATAGCTCATGTTCAGGGTGGACCGATCAGGATAATAATCAATGGTCAAGATATTGAAATGGCGATTGATGATTGGACTGGCGCAAGTATGCCATTTGAAAGGTATTACAAAGGAACCTTTAATGATGGAATATTAGAAGGTAAGTTTGGTCCTGAAACACCGATAACCAATAAACAAAAGGAATTATGTGAAAAAATCCCTTTGGGATGCCCTCATCCTGAAGGCACATGGAAAGCTGAGCGTCATAATATCCTGCCATCACATTCTAATACATCTGAGGCAATTGATTTGACGGGACGATGGAGTCTTGCCGGAAGAGGGATGAGACGCTGGACGATGGACATGACAGAAGTTGCAAAAAAATGGAATGAAGATTTTGATGTCGAGCTCGATTTACCCAGACAACGATGTGTTTCGTCTGGTTTAGTGAATAATTTTGGTAGTGCACCAGAGATATTTCAAGATGAAAATAAAATTACAATGATATTCAGCTCCGAGGTACGGAGAATTTATCTTGATGATAGAGTACCGCCGGAATTTTCCGATTGGTATCCGCTGGGATTTTCTTCAGGTCATTGGGAAGACGGTGCTTTAATAGTCGAAACATCTAATTTAATGCCATCTGTGCGTGGATTTATGGGAAGCCCTGTTTCTGGTGACGCCAGAATTACAGAGCGATATGAGTTAGATGAGAAAGGCATGTTACACGCCCACATGACCCTGCATGATCCTCAAAATTATCAAAAACCACCAGTATCTTCGGCCATTTGGAAAAGAGTTAAAGATACTACGGTGGTTTTTCCATTATTATGTGATCCGGATTCGTTCTATCGTCAATTGCATGACGAAGGTAACTTTGAGAAATATATAGAGCGTGCACATCGCAGATATTGATTATATAAATAATATACTCATGATTTATTGCTTTTTACATTAGAAAAGGACGGTAACAAAATGAAAGGTCCAGCTATATTTTTAGCTCAATTTGCCAGTGATACTGCTCCATTTAATGATATTGAGAGTATCGCTAAATGGGCGTCTGAATTAGGTTTTAAAGGCATTCAAATTCCATCCTGGGACGCTAGGTTATTTGATTTGAAACTTGCTTCTGAGAGCAAAATATATTGCGATAATTTATTGGGAATGTTATTGAAGTATAATATGCAAATTACTGAATTATCTACACATTTGCAAGGACAGTTAGTAGCAGTTCATCCTGCATACGATCTTCTTTTTGATCCTTTTTCTGCCCCAGAGGTGCACAAGAATCCACAAAAAAGACAGAAATGGGCAGTTGACCAATTATTAATGGCTGCCAAGGCTTCACGTAATCTTGGTTTAACTGATCATGTCACTTTTTCAGGAGCCTTAGCTTGGCCTTATTTTTATCCTTGGCCGCAACGGACTGAGGGTCTTATCGAAACCGCTTTTAAGGAATTAGGTAAACGATGGCTACCTATTTTGAATGCTTTTGATGAAGCGGGAGTTAACCTTTGTTATGAAATTCATCCTGGCGAAGATTTGCATGATGGTATAACTTTTGAAATGTTTTTGGAGCAAGTTAACAACCATCCTCGTTGTCAAATGCTTTATGACCCGAGTCATTATGTCTTGCAGGGACTAAATTATCTTGAACACATTGATATATATCATGAGCGAATTAAAATGTTTCATGTTAAAGATGCAGAATTTAACCCAACTGGTAGGCAAGGCGTTTACGGTGGTTATCAACCATGGATCGACCGTGCTGGAAGATTTAGATCTTTAGGTGATGGTCAGGTCGATTTTAAAAATATATTCTCTAAATTCGCTCAATATGATTTTAATGGGTGGGCTGTCTTAGAATGGGAATGTTGCCTTAAACACCCAGAGGATGGTGCAAAAGAAGGGTCAATTTTTATCAATGATCATATAATTCGAGTGACCGATCAAGCATTCGATGATTTTGCCGGCAGCAAGGCTGATTTAACTATAAATAGAACGATATTGGGTATCGAGTGAGTTTTTAAAGGCGATAGTTATATGGAACGAATAAGATTAGGCATGGTTGGCGGAGGCGAAGGGGCTTTTATCGGTGAAGTGCATCGAATGGCCTCGCGTCTTGATGATCGCTATACCCTTTGCGCTGGAGCTCTATGTTCTGATGCAAAAAAAGCAGCGAGTTCGGCCTTAAGTATTGGAATCTCTCAAGAACGCAGCTACTCGACTTACCAAGAAATGGCGTCAACAGAATCTGATCTTGTTGCTGGGATAGAAGTGGTTGCAATTGTTACACCAAATCACCTTCATTATCCAATCGCTAAAGAATTCCTGCTTGCTGGTATTCATGTGATATGTGATAAACCAATGACCATCGATACTCAAGAAGCCCGCGAACTAATTGATTTAGCCAAAACATCTAACTTGATGCTTGCCGTGACCTATAATTACAGCGCTTACCCGATGATTCGTCATGCCAGGATGATGATTCAATCAGGTGAATTGGGTGAATTAAGAGTAGTGCATACTAAATACACCCAAGATTGGCTGACCGAACCACTTGAAAATACAAATCATAAACAAGCTCATTGGCGGGTAGATCCAAAAAAATCAGGTGTTGGAGGTTGTGTGGGTGATATTGGGACGCATGCCTATCATTTGTCTTGTTTCGTTACAAAGCTTAAGGCAATTTCTTTATGTGCAGATTTATCTTCTTTCGTCGATGGGCGAAGGTTAGATGATAATGCGCACATTATGATTCGTTACGAAGGAAATACCAAAGGGATGATTTGGTCCAGTCAGGTAGCCCCTGGAAATGGGAATAATTTAGAAATTCAAATATACGGCGATAAAGGAGGGCTGGTATGGCGTCAAGAGCAGCCCAATGAACTGATATTCACACCTATAAATAAACCCGGTCAAACACTACTAAGAGGAAGTGCCGGTTTAAGCGAAAATGCGAATGCGTTATCAAGAGTTCCTGTCGGTCATCCAGAGGGGTATATTGAAGGTTTCGCTAATCTTTACCGTGAAATTGCGGATGCCTTAATGATCTATCGTAGCGGTAAAAAGCCAAGTTCTGGGGATATTTTGTTTCCAACAGGCGAAGACGGCTATGATGGCGTCTCCTTTGTTGAGGCTGCTGTAAAATCAAATAACAAAGGATCGGTTTGGGTAAGCTTATAGCTAGCGTTTCCTTAAATACAGCCCACCATAAAGAAAGATCAAAGCAAAAGGCAGGATACTCATTTTTTGAATAACTTCTGCGCCGACCGAGTTATCTAGAAAGCGACCCATAAGTGGCAATACTAGAGACACAGAAAGCATTCCCAATCCACCAATCAATGACATACCAAATGCACCACTTTCGGGAATATTTTCAGAGATAAAAGCAAGGGTGGTTGGCCAAAAAAAAGTGACACCAATCGCAAAAAAAGCGGCAGCAATAAATACGAATGACCCTGAAGAATTTGCTAATAATTGCAAGCCCGCAAACGCGAATATCGAGGAGAGGAAGAGCATTCCTGTGGTTTTGATTTTAATGACAATTGAACCAGCTAAAGCTCGGCCAATGATCATAATGCCATTGATAAAAGCTAAAACTAAAAGTGCATTCACACCTGTCTCTTTGAGCAATGATTCAATACGCTGCATCGTACCAAGTTCGGTAGTGGCCGAAAGAAGCATGCAAAATGCAATAAACAAAAAAAGCGGTCTAGCTAAGCTCTTGTATGTATCAACTTGATTGATGCCTAGAGATACCCTCTCTGTTAAAGGGAAGTTCTGGCCTATTAACAGGTAGCCATAAAACACTAGCGGTATAAAAAGACTGCCAACCATCATCTGCCAACTAAGACCCATGATATCCATTAGCATTAAGCTTGCAATAGAACCAATAACGATTCCTGCGGGCCACCATAAATGAAATCGATTTAACATTTTGGTTTTATCAAGAGGGTACATACTGGCAACCAATGGGTTGCAAACGGCTTCAACCATTCCGTTGCCTAAACCCATGACAATGGTAGCTATAAAAAGTGAAGAAAAATCATAAGCGGTTAATGTTAATGTAATACCAATGGCGTGACAGATAAAAGCCAGCCACATCCCTTTTTTCATACCTATATTATCCACCAGTTGACCGCCTAGAATTATGGCTAGGGTAAAACCCCAAAATGCAGGCATAAAGGCATAGCCAATTTGCTCTAAGGATAAGCCCATTCCATCTGGCCCAAAGACAGTTTCTAGTCTGACTCTTATCGCGAATGTCATGGCTGTAAGTAATAACGAAATGCAACTAGCTGCAAACAGTCTGGTTTGATTGTATTGATGCATAAAATAATCCGTTTGTATTAAGTTATTTAATTATGTCTGCTGATACTAAAATTAACAAATATTTGCCAGTATGGATTCCATTAGTATAGAGTCATGAGCAAGTATTAAAAAATAAAAAATAGTTGTTGCCACTATATTATGACGAATAGAAGAGAAATTTTAGGACTGTCCTTAGGCGCCGCCTTGACTATACCTTTTGTTGAGGTCAATGCACTTGATCAAAACACAGACAAAATCTTACCAGGCTATTTAGCTTGTAATATGGAGTCTTGGTGGACTGAATTACCATTTTTAGAGCGCTTTAAAAGAGCTTCTGAAAATGGTTTTCAGGCTATAGAGTTTTGGAGTCATTCAGATCCATCTAGGGATATGGCTGAAGTTTCAGATTTGTGTAAGTCACTCAATCTAAATGTAATTCAATTCACAGGGTGGCAGGGACCAAGTTTAGCATTAATTGAAAATCATAAAGAGTTTGTTGAGGCAATAGAAAAGGCCATCGATATTGCTCATCAACTCAACGCTCCAATGTTTACAGTTGTTGGCCATCAATCTATTAATGGTATTGATCAGGAAACAAGCCTTAAAAATATGGTTCTAGCTTTAAATAGTGTTATTCCAATGCTTGAGACCTCGGGGAAAAAAATAATCTTAGAGCCATTCAATCCAGTTGATCACGAAGGTCATTTTTTGAATGGCTCTGCCGACGCATTAGCAATTTGTAGATCTATTGCGTCACCTAATATCAAGATTAACTGGGACCTTTATCATATGCAGTTAAGTGAAGGTAATTTAATTGAAAACCTTGAATTAGGAATGGATCAAGTAGGTTATATTCAGGTTGCTGATGTGCCTGGGCGAAATCAACCTGGAACCGGTGAGATTAATTATAAATTTGTGTTTGATGAGCTAAAAAGAATGCAGTACAAGGGTTACATTGGGCTAGAGTGTTGGCCAAAAAATAAAGAAAATATCAAAGCTGTTAACGATCTTTTGAAGGTGATTTGAGTGGGGGTGCTTAATTAAAACAGATCAAAAATTTTCTAGAAGAGAAGCGATTAAGTCTGCAGGACTTTTGTTGGGCGTTAGTATTCCTCTCTCACAATTGGATATTTTAGCCAGTTCTTTTGCTGCTAGTAAGGACGATTTTGATCCTCAGTTTTTAGGTAGTAAAAATTTCATTCTATTGCAGCAAATCTCAGATTTAGTGATCCCAAGAACAGATACGCCGGGTGCAATTGATGCTGGAGTCCATATTTTTATTGATCTGATGCTCAATGAATGGGCATCAGAGGAAACGAAAGTAAAGTATCTTGCTGGATTTAAGGGTATCAATAATATGGCAATAATATCTTTTGATACCAGTTTTGTCGATTGCACAACAACCCAAAAGATTAGCTTGATTGAAAGCTTGGATGTGGCAAATGCTAAACTTGATAACGACTCACAGATTTTTTTTAGAGACTTAAAATGGTTTATTATCTCAGGTTATTACTCATCAGAAGAGGGTGCATCAGTCGAATTAAATTACGATCGGATGCCGGGCAAATATCAAGGATGCTTACCATTTTCTGAGCAAGATAAGGCATGGTCTTCTTGATGCAAATAAATTGGGTAATATAATGAATAGTGATTTTGATGCAATTGTCGTTGGCTCCGGTATTTCGGGCGGTTGGGCCATCAAAGAATTAACTGAAAGGGGGCTAAAGGTTCTCTTGATTGAACGAGGCCCTGAAACGATTCATGGCGAAGATTATATTGGTGAAGGCAAAGCACCTTGGGAGCTGCCTTATCATGGGGCAATTCCTGAGGATACATTGAGCAAAGAGTATGCCATACAGCAACAATGTTATGCGCTTAATGATGCCACCAAACAATTTTTTGTTAATGATCATCAGCATCCTTACATCACAAAAAAAGATAAACCATTTTCTTGGATACGAGGGTATCAATTAGGCGGAAGATCATTATTATGGTATCGACAAAGTTACCGCTGGAGTGAAATGGATTTCGCTGCAAATAAACTAGATGGGTATGGCGTTGATTGGCCAATACGTTATCGTGATATTGCTCCATGGTATGATCACGTTGAAACATTTGCCGGCATTAGCGGGTCTAAAGAGGGTTTGGAGCAACTTCCTGATGGCCAATTTCTTCCGCCGATGGAAATGAACTGTGTTGAGCTTGAGGTAAAAAAACAAATTGAGCATCAATTCCCAAATAGATCAATGATAATTGGACGCTGCGCTCATCTTACCGAGCCAACAAAAGAACATCTCGAATTAGGAAGAGGTCAATGTCAAAGCAGAGATCAATGTGAACGAGGTTGTTCGTTTGGCGCTTATTTTAGCACCTTATCAGCAACTCTCCCTGCTGCTAAGAGGACCAATAATTTAACGATCTTGACTGACTCGATTGTTCAGAGTGTTATCTATGATGATACAAAGAAACGAGCAACTGGTGTAAGAGTAATTGATGCAATAACTAATGAGCGAAAGGAATTAAACGCAAGAATAATTTTTTTATGTGCCTCGACGCTTGGCTCAACACAAATAATGCTGAATTCTCGGTCCGCTTCATTTCCAAATGGCATAGCAAATTCAAGTGGCTGCTTAGGCTTAAATTTGATGGATCACATTTTTGAAAGTGGTGCGAGTGGAGAATATCCAGGATTTAAAGATAAGTATTTTAAAGGTCGTCGACCAAATGGGATCTATATACCCAGATATCATAATATAAGTAGCAGAGACGAGAGATTTTTACGTGGCTTTGGTTTTCAGGGCGGAGGAAAACGGCCAAGCTGGAAACGTGCCAAATCAATGCCGGGGATCGGGGTGAGCTTAAAAGAGCAGCTCAGAAAGCCGGGTTCATGGACATTTAATTTAGGCGGATTTGGAGAAATGTTACCAGATAAGAGAAACCGTGTATGGCTTGATGAGAATTTAAAAGATAAATGGGGTATACCAGTCTTAAATATTGAATGTACTCTTCGTGATAACGAAAAAAGGATGCTCAAAGTGATGTCTGAGGATGCTAGAGAGATGCTTGAGGCGTCCGGAATGATTAACGTACAGCCTTATAACAACTCTGCACCCCCTGGGCTTGCTATTCATGAAATGGGCACAGCTAGAATGGGGCATGATCCTAAAACTTCTGTATTAAATAAATACAACCAAGCACATGATGTACCAAACTTATTCGTAACAGATGGTTCTTGTATGGCCTCCAGTGCCTGCCAGAATCCTTCTTTAACTTACATGGCATTAACCGCTAGAGCTTCTGCTAAGGCGGTAGAAATGCTTCAAGAGGGAAAACTATGAGTATGAATAATATTTATCCTATGCGGCGCAGGGACTTTATGAAAAACTCAATGATAATGTTGCCAGCAGTATCTTATCTTCATGCCGGTAAATTGAATGCAGCGAGCTTAAGTGAGCATGGATTAGGTAATTTCGGAATCCAGTTATATACAGTTAGAGACCAAATGAAACTGGATGTTAATAGAACGCTGCAAAGTATAGCTGAGATTGGATATAAAGAGGTTGAATTTGCTGGATATTTTGGGCGTAGTCCTAAAGATATAAAGAATATTTTAGCCGAAAATTCTCTCACTTCACCCTCAACTCATATAGAAATTCAACTAATACGTGACTATGCGGAACAAGTTATTGATTCAGCCTTAGAAGTCGGGCACAAATATATCGTAATGGCCTGGTTGGATCCAAGTGAGCGAGTGACTTTAGATCAATATCGTGCCCATGCTGACTTGTTCAATGTATTTGGAGAAAAATGCAAGGCAGCCGGTTTAAAATTTGCTTTTCATAACCATGATTTTGATTTTCAAGAACTCGAAGATGTGATTCCTATGGATCTACTTTTAGAGAGGACAGATTCGGATGCTGTTGCTTTTGAGCTTGATATGTATTGGATTACAAAAGCCAAGGCAGATCCAATTCGTTATATTAATAACCATCCTGGTCGCTTCCCTTTGTGGCACATAAAAGATATGGCCCCTTCCACAAAAATGAGTGATGTTGGAGCAGGCATAATAGATTTTTCAGCTATATTTGCTCATAATAAGAAAGCAGGTCTTGAGCACTTTTTTGCAGAACGTGATGACCCACCTAATTCTTTGGTTACTGCTTCAAATTGCTTTAATGCAATGTTAAAGTTCGAGTATTGATTAAATAAGAAGAATTAAAGGGATTGACTATGCAAAAACCCGATATTTTGATTGTCGGTGCTGGCATCAATGGTCTGGTAGCAGCTAATTACCTGCAAAAAAATGGATGTAATGTAACGATGATGGATCGTTCTCGTCGCGTGGGTGGGGCTTGTGTTTCAGAGGACATGAATTACGGTAATATCTCACAATCTTATGCATTAGGCGCATCTGTTTTGGGGTTAATGCAAGACTTTGTTTTTGAGGAAACGGGTTTAGCTCATAAGCTTGAAACTTTTGTCCCATCGCATCCTAAATTAATTCATTTTCCCAATGATCCTATTGTGACGAGAATTCACAGAGATCCAAAAGATCTGGATATAGAATTAGCAAAGAAATGGGGTGAAAAAGGAGATGTAGAGGGATTTAGGCACGACGAAGGAAGGATAATTAAATTTCTTCAACGAGGTTATCGTGAAGCTTGCCCACCAACATTAGAAGCAGCTAGAAGTGAGTTAGGTGAAGTATTAACAGACTTATGGATCAAAGGAGATGCTAAGACTTTGTTGGATCATTATTTCACTAGTGAACGATCCAAGATGTATATGGCGATGACCGTATCTGAGAGTGGTCCTGTATCACTGGAAGATCCTTATTCTGCATTCACACTCCCGGTAATGGACTCAGGCTCTATTTTTGATGGTTACTACGGGCACGTAAAAGGAGGTATATGGAAAGTTACGGAGGCCTTAAGTCATATTAATCACGAGCTAGGAGTAAAGACGCATCTTTCAAGTCAGGTTATCGAAGTAGACTCAAAAAAAGGAAGGGTGTTATTTACGAGAGACGGTAAAGAAAATCATGTAAATTTTGATTATCTTATCATGGGAACAGACCCCCTGACTGCCCACAAATTAGTCGGCAATGAAGCTGATATAAAAAGCGCTAAGGAGAAAAAATATCTTGGTAGTAGCGGAAAGTTGAATATGATGTTTAAAAATCCCATTCAATGGAAAGATGCCACAAATCTATCGGATACAGATGCAGCATTTAGATTTATATTTGGTGTTGAGACTTTAGAAGAATTTGAAAATGCCACGCTTAAAGTAACCGATCCTAACTTTCATTATGTGCCTGGCTATATGCAAATTTATTGTGAAGGTGGCGCACAACGACAAATGCAAAATCATGAAACATATGATCGTCTAGCTGTATTTTTTAAGAATTTTGCATTAAGTGAAAAGGGTGATGAGTTGCCTCATATTGAAGAAGAGGCTAAGCAAAAAGTATTAGAATATGTGAATAATCCAGAAGATTGCATTTGGACTAGATTATTAACTCCAAGAGACTTACAGAGTTTATTTTACTTTCCCGGGGGTAATCTTGATCACACTATGCTTACGGGTGGTCAAACTTACTTCGATCGAAATTTTTCGAGTGATCCAGAAAATTATTTTTATCGTTTTGGTGACAAAGAGAATGTTTATCTTTGTGGGGCTGGAACCTATCCTTGTGGTTCCGTTGCCGGAACTCCAGGTTATATGTGCAGTCAACAATTATTAAAAGTGATAGACAAATAAATACTAGTGATCGTTAGGAATTTTTGCGATGCATTCTATCTCAAAACTTGCATTTAGAGCCAAGCCATCCGCACCAAAAGCGCTACGCGCAGGATATGGCTTATTAAAATATTGGATGTATACAGAATTAAATTGACTCCATTTTTCAATATCATCAATCATTACTAAGCACTTAAATACATTATCCAAGCTTAAGTTAAGTTTATTTAATGTGATTTGTATATTTTTTAATGCTTGATGTGCTTCAGGCACAATCCCGCCGGATACTATTGAGCCAGATTCATCCTCACCGACAACTCCAGAGAGATAAACGATATCACCAACTGTGACGGCATCTGAAAAAGGATAGTTATTTTTTTTCGTTGATTCAGAAACAAAGTAACTAACTTCATCACTATAGCTAGAGATAGATATGAATAAGCCTAAAGTAATTAATATAATTTTTTTCATTTGTATGAGTTCATAATTTTATTTATAACTACTGTATAGAAAATATATTTTTATAGAAAGTCATATTATAATTGTACAAATAAAGGGTTTATTAATGAGGTATCCATTCTTTAATGAATAGTAAAATATATTATGTGCGGTAGATTCACACTCAGAGGCACCAATAGAGTGCAAGATGAATATGGAGTAGAGCTTGACCCTAATTATAATTTAGCTCCTGGACAAAAAATTCTTGTTGTCAGTCGAAAAATTGAAATGATGAAATGGTCTTTTAGTCCATCTTGGGCTAGTAAACCAATGAATTTGATTAACGCAAGATCAGAAACCCTTCACGAAAAACCAAGTTTCAAGGGGTCGAAGCGTTGCGTTATTCCAGCAGATGGGTGGTATGAGTGGCATCGAAAAGACAATAAAAAACAGCCGTTTTATTTTCATAATGATCATGAGTTATTTCTTTTTGCTGGAATATACAAGGAATATAATGATGAGAATGGTTGTGCTCTTATCACCAAAAAAGCTAATGATCACTTAGCAAATGTACATCATAGAATGCCGATATTACTCGAATATAGCCAAGCTCGTGATTGGTTAAATGGCGAAGATGTATTTGACTCTACCTTGTCGGATAAAATTAAATATCACCCAGTAGGATCATTTGTTAATAAACCAAGTAACAATAGCGAAGCATGTATAAAAAGGTTGTAACGCTTGTTGGTTTAAATTGTTACGCTTTCTGTTTTATTGGCCATTTTGCTTGCCCAGAATTTATCAAGTAAAAAATACCAAACCCCATTAATTAGCGGCTCAACAATGGCATCGGTAATTGCTGCATCAAATGAAGCTCCAGTGAAATACATGACACAGGCAGCCGCAATGAAAAAGTGACCTATGGTGTAAATGACTGTCCTAAGGAGCGTGCCTTTATTCTCTCGTATATTTTTTAAGAGATTATTTCCCAGCATAGTAATATTGTCTTTAAGAATGATAATAAGACTCATTCTAAATTATTATTTGTTATATTTAAATATTTTTTTATTTTTATTTAGGATTAATGAGTAAATTCAAAGATAATTAGATTTGTTATACAAAGCGGTATGATCAAAAATTTTTTACAACAAGAGGGGAAACAAAATGGCATGTGGTTGTGGAAGAAGTCCAACAGGTAAATGTATTGGTTGGCATGCACTCTCTGAAAAAGAGTATCAGGAAAAACTAAAAAAATATAAGGAAAAAGAATTGGCTAAAAAAACGGATGAATAAATAACAGGAGAAAAAAATGGGCAAGAAATATCTTCAGAAGAGGTTGCGAAAGAAGGAAGAAAGGCGCCTTGAAAAACTAAAAGAAAAAGAATTGGCTAAAGAGAAAACGGATGAATCTATCAAAACCAACTCCTAATCCCACAAGAGTTTGCTAGTTTTGTAGGCTGGTGTGATGTATTTTAAGAAACTGTACTTTTGCAATAGTAGCTAGGATGAAAAGTTAGATGATAAAACATGTAATCGAAGGTTCGGTAATAATTTGTGGTATTTTACTTTCACTTTATATTGGAGAACTAAACACTCAGAAGAACAATATAGAAATAAAAAAGGAACTAATCCAAGATTTAAATCGATCTCTTAATGACGACCTTGAGCAAATAAAAATAATTCAAAATATTCTCGAAAATAGTCTAAATCAAATATCAAAATTACAAGACGATATAGAAAGTAACCATCAAAACCTATCTGATCAAGAAGCGATAAATCTTATTTTAGATATTGAGGTAGCGGCATCCTTTTTCCCAAGTATTGGTGTCTATAATGAGTTGATATCATCAGGCTCATACGAACTAGTAAATAATTCGGAACTAAAAAGAACTTTGATCGATTTATATGAAACACAAAAAGAAAGAAACTACACCATGTCTTTATCCCTAGATAATTTGGCGCTCCAATACGTAAGGGAAACTCTTGAGAAATTCAATATAAGATTCACATATAATATAAGTGAAGGCGAGGTTTATGGGGATCGAGTTATACAAAATTATAAATTCGATCAAAAATACTACTCATCAAAAGAATTTTACGGGCTGTTATCGACATTGAGTTATCCAGCTAATAATTACAACAGACTACTAATTACAGCTAAAAAATCTATAGAGGGTGCAAAAAAATTAATTATTATAGAAATTTCTGATACTTAATAAGGAACAAACTCTTTATTTAAATGGTAAATTATATAAAAGCCAAAATAACACAGAGGAGCTTGAAATGAAGTTATCTACTTTAAATTGGCGTCTAACGGGCGCCTTAATAATGCTAATGACCAGTTTTTCAGTCAATGCTGATACACGACTGGAACAGGTCTGGACTTGTACACTATATGATGGCAAGACATTGGAGGAATTCAGTGCTATTCATAGCAAGTGGATTGCGTGGGCGAATAAGCAAGACTATGGAGGGGATATTCGAGGTCATGTTTCTACTCCATTCGTGGGAGATGAATTTAGCGTCGTACTGCTTACCGATTCCTACCCTGACCTAGTAACCTATGCGGCCGATATTGCTGCTTACTATGCGGGTGAGGGTGCAGCGCTGGACGCCGAATATGACGCTGTGGCCAACTGTACCTCGAGCGTGCTATATAATGTGACCGAAAGTGGTAGCGATTAGACTACCCCCTCCTTTGGGTGGACGCGTGTGGTTGTTGATGAAGGACTCGATATAGCGAAAATAAACTATTGGGCACTACATCTATTTACTTGTATCGTCCTCGAACAGCACACTAGGACTGCCATATTCATAATACCCTAAAGGGCCAGCTTCTATATTTTCGAGATGGTCAGATACTCTTTTTGATTATGTCTCTTGTTGTTCCAATCTTTCTTAGGTGGTTGCTGACTGGTAACTTTCACATCATCCCATTAACTTTAACACCCTAAAAGAATTAAACAAGCCAGTGCTTGATAAGTCAGAAGAAGATTAGATCTAGTTTACAACCATTTTCTACAAATTCTGAGCGAGCAGTTAATATATACCCCTACTATTGAATGGGCGCTTGCCTATCTCCACCTAGAAACTTTGCCTTCCCTGCAACAAGAGCTGACTTTGCGTCAGTAATTTTTGAGACTGATGATAAAAATAGGTGTTTGTAATACATAATATACTACATCTGTACTACATTTATGATGAGTAACTATTTAAGTTATTGATATATATGAATATTTTAATGATGGCGGAGAGGGAGGGATTCGAACCCTCGAAGGGCTACAAACCCTTGCTGGTTTTCAAGACCAGTGCATTCGACCACTCTGCCACCTCTCCAAGTCTATATCAATCGGCTATGCGTGAGGTTCTGTTTTACTAAAGTTATTCTAAATTAATCATTAAAATAACCTAATTTTTAAGCCCAAGATAATTCAGCGATGAATTGTAGCATAAAGATTATTAATCTCATCTATTGTATTAACTGAATACGATGTTTATTAATAAATAATAAAATTTTGTGGTAAGTAACTTTAAGGCTTGAATCAAATTTAGTGTTTGCGGTTGCCAGGTATGCTGCGGATTGGGAGATACCTTGCCTGACTGTATACGATGAGTTTATTGTGGCTGAGGAGCATCAAGAAACTATGCGAGAGCTAATGTATTCCGTTTATTCTCCAAAGGAAGATGATTTTGAAGACCTCTTGGATCGCAAAGAATACATACGACCACCGTAACCTTATGTTTTTGGTGGACCTAAGGTATAGTTATTATCTAGAAAAAATAAGGGGTATAGAGATGGAAATAAGTCTGCGCCAATTCTCAGACCGGGTGGGCAAAATGCATTCGAAACATCTGATGCTCAGTCTGATCATCGTTACCTTAATTAGCAGTTGTAGTAAATCTCAACCATTCGATTATGATCTCCTGATACGTGGCGGCACAGTCTTTGACGGAAGCGGCAATCCTGGCGTTGTCGGCGATGTTGGGGTCCGCGGTGATCGTATCGTGGCAATTGGCGGTATTAACGGAAGAAGCGCCCGCACTATTGAGGCAAGCGGCCTGTATGTGACACCCGGCTTTATCGATATGCATAGTCACTCGGAAAGCTTTCGTCTCCTCAATGGTGGGCAAGGGCCTTCCTTCGCTTTCCAAGGCTTCACCACTGAAATCTACGGCGAGACCGTTTCGATGGGTCCTCTTGGCGGTCAACGAAGGAACGAATTACCTGACGAGTTATTGGGCAAGTGGGAATCATTCGGGGAGTTTCTCGACTATATGGAGGAAGTAGGAATCTCGATCAACGTCGCTTCTTATGTAGGTTCTGGAGGAATTAGGGCCAACGTCATGGGCTACGATGATCGCCCACCGACCGACGATGAACTCGTGCAGATGCTAGAGATAGTGCGAAAGTCCATGCGCGAGGGTGCGTTGGGCGTTTCCGCCGGCATGAGCTACGTGCCGAACATCTATATGACTAGCGATGAACTAACTTCAATCGTACGAGAAGCCGCTAACATGGGGGGAATCTTTGCGAATCATGCTCGTACCATGAACGGTACGGATCCTGACGCGATCTACGAGGCCATTGCCATCGGCGAGCAGGCAGGTGCCGCAATACACTTTTTTCATCTCAATTCGACATCATCAACAGAAGCCGACACATTCCTCGCGATAATCGATGAGGCACGAGAGCGTGGCTTAAAAGTCACCGGCGACAGCTATACCTATACCTGGGGCATCACTGGGCTGAGGGCATACATTCCAGCCTGGGCACAAGCGGGAGGCGTGGAAGCGATGCTCGAGCGCCTCCGCGATCCAGTAGTGCGCGAACGCATCGCTGCTTCATTTGTCACCGAGCCACCCTACCTTGCGAACATCGGCTGGCATCGCGTTCGCTTGGGCGTCGATAACCCCGATGTCAATGGCAAGCTGGTATCCGAAGTTGCAAGCCTCACTGAGCGATCACCGGAAGAAGTTTTCATGGACGTGGTGCTTGACCAGGAGGGTCGGGGCATCGTTATCGACTGGAACAATGAGGAGGACACATTAAAGAAAGTCCTGGTTCAACCCTATGTCGCTGGAGGGACCGATGGCAGTGCCCTCGATCTCGATTCCGAGAATTTGCCTCCGCTGGTGCATCCGCGTCACATTGGAACGATCCCGCGGTTGCTGGGCACCTATGTTCGAGAACAGGGACTGTTGACTTGGGAGGAGGCAATTCGCAAGTTGACGACACTGCCCGCTGGTATTCTCGGACTCAAGGACCGTGGAGCATTGGTGGAGGGATACTTAGCTGACATCGTCATCTTTGATCCGGATTCAATCCAGGACATGGCTACATTTGAAGATCCATTCCACTACCCAACCGGGATGCGCTACGTAATTGTGAACGGCACCGCCGTAGTCGATGAAGGTGAGTACACGCGTGCGTTGCCAGGTCGTGCATTACGCGGACCAGCGTATGTCATACAATAAAATTGACTACGATAGTTTAAGGGGCTCGGGCGCAAACTCGGATAAACCATTAAAAAAAGTGTTTTATTAAAAGGCTTATTTGACTATGTTATTAAGATGTAAAAAATTGTTTTGTTTTTAACTATGTTTTTTTAATTGTAATTTTTCACGAACTTCTTTTGGTTTTAATATATTTGAGCCAAGATTATTAATTATTGATACTGCTCTGTCTACAAGTTGTGCGTTTGTGGCAAGCACTCCTTTTTTTAGGTAAATATTGTCTTCTAGACCAACTCTAATATTCCCACCTGCAATTAATGCTGCCGCTACATATGGCATTTGTTGTTGACCAATTGAAAATGCTGAAAATATCCATTCTTCTGGAATATTATTAACCATAGCCATTAATGTATTTAGATCATTAGGTGCGCCCCAAGGGATACCCATGCAGAGCTGCAGTAAAACAGGGTGATGAATGAGTTTTTCTGCAACCAATTGTTTTGCAAACCAGAGATGGCCCGTATCAAAGGCTTCAATTTCGATTCTTACGTCATGATCGGTCGCAATTTTTGCCATACTACGAAGCATTTCAGGTGTATTCGCCATGACATCATTAGCGAAATTCATAGTACCGCAATCTAAAGTACAAATTTCTGGACGGCACTCTATGACATGTTGCATACGTTCTGTTGCGCCCACCATATCGGTATCTGGGGTCAGCGGAAGTGGGGATTCTGATGGTCCAAATACAACATCCCCACCCATTCCGGCAGTAAGATTTATAATTACATCAGTTCCTGAATCACGGATTCTATCAGTTAGTTCTTTATATAACGCTAGTTCTCTCGCTGGTTCACCTGTCTTTGGGTCTCTAACATGACAATGAACAATTGCAGCTCCTGCTTTCGCAGCAGTTATTGCACTTTCGGCGATTTCTTTAGGGCTTCTAGGGACCAATGAAGATTTATTATGTGATGCACCTGATCCAGTTACAGCACAGGTTATAAATACGTCTTTTGATGGATTTAGTGGCATAATTAACCTTATATTTATATTGACATAATCAGCAAGTATTCTATTTTATAATTGTATTAGTAAGCTATTTGTAAGAACATTACAAATATCAGTAACGTAAATTCTAGCATATAGAAAGAAACACACTCAGTTAGATAATTTAGGAGATTGCATCTTGAGCTTTGACGCACCTGAAAAAATATTAGAAGGTAAGAATCGTCCGTTTAATGGTAAAGAATATATTGAGTCTCTCAAAGATGATCGTGAGGTATATATATACGGTGAGCGTGTCAAAGATGTGACAACGCACCCTGCGTTTAGAAATTCAGTGCAATCTATAGCTAAATTGTACGATGCATTACATGCTGACAGTACCAAAGAAATATTGACGTGTGAAACTGACACAGGTTCAGGGGGTTATACACACCGATTTTTTAAATATGCTCATAATAGTAAGGAGTTATTTTTGCAACGCGATGCAATGGCGGAATGGGCAAAGATGACTTACGGATGGATGGGAAGAACTCCTGATTATAAAGCTAGCTTCACTAACACACTTGGTGCAAATTCAGATTTTTATGGAAAATTTTCAGGCAATGCTAAGGACTGGTATAAACGTTCTCAGGAAGCAGTTCCATTTATTAATCATGCATTAGTAAATCCTCCAATTGATAGAGATAAAATTGCAGATGATGTTAAGGATGTTTATATATCTATCGATAAAGAAACCGATGCTGGGATTTATGTGTCTGGTGCAAAAGTAGTAGCAACATCATCAGCGTTGACACATTATAATTTCCTTGGTCAAAACATGGCAGCTGAGATTAATGACGACTCAATGGCGATTATGTTTATTGCTGATATGCGAACACCGGGAATTAAACTAATTTGTCGGCCGTCTTATGAGTTAAATGCAGCCGCAACTGGTTCACCTTTTGATTACCCATTATCCAGTCGTTTTGATGAGAATGATGCTATTTTTATTTTTGATAATGCTTTTATTCCCTGGGAAAATGTTTTTGTGCATCGTGATATAGAGATGCTCAAGGCATTTTACCCTCGCTCTGGTTTTGTTAATGGATACACTTTTCAGAGTGCTACTAGAATGTCTGTAAAACTTGATTTTATCACAGGACTTTTAAGTAAAGCCTTGAAAGCCGCCGGAACAGAATCTTTTCGAGGCGTGCAAGTTTTGTTAGGTGAGGTTGTAGGTTGGCGCAATCTATTTTGGTCATTGACTGATGCGATGGCAGGAGCGCCAGAACCTTGGGTGGGCGATGCTGTCCTCCCAAGCGCCAAAGCAGCAGCTGCTTACCGAATTTTTTCAACTGAAGCTTACCCACAAATAAAAGCCATCATTGAGAAAATTGTTGCCTCTGGTCTTATTTATCTGCCATCGAGTAGCCAAGATTTTAAAAACCCAGAAATTAATAAGTATTTAGAAAAATACGTTCGTGGATCCAAGGGAATGGGGCATGTTGAACGAATAAAAATTATGAAGTTGTTATGGGATGCAATTGGAACTGAATTTGGTGGTCGCCATGAACTTTATGAAAGGAATTACGCCGGTAACCATGAGTTAATTAGGATCTCAGCTCTCATGAATGCAAAAGGAACGGGCGCTTTAACAGAAATGGAGGCGTTAGCAGAAGCTTGTATGAGTGATTACGATGAAAATGGTTGGGTTGGTGGTAGTTATCATAACGGAAGTGATATTTCGATAATAGGCAAGTTATAATTCATTTTTATATTCATTGAGAGCAGATATGACAACAACAGCAACAACTTTAAGTGATAAAGCAAAACCTAGGGGAAGATATCCGCACATCAAGAGGGTAGGGGACTTATTATTTGTTTCTGGTGTCTCCTCTAGAAGAGTGGATGGTAGTTTTCGTGGTGCAACAGTAGATGAAATGGGGAATACAGAGCTTGATATCAGTGAGCAAACAAAAGCTGTCCTTGAAAATATTGACGATATACTGTCTTCTGAAGGTGCGAGCTTGAAGGACGTTGTAGATTTAACGAGTTTTTTGGTAAATATGAATGACTTTAAGGGCTATAATGAGGCCTATGGAAATTACTTTGATCAGAACGGCCCAACACGAACAACGGTTGCTGTTCATCAATTACCTCATCCATTGATTTTAATTGAAATTAAGGTAATCGCGTATAAACCTTTACCTTAGAAATTAATTATAATTATATGTTAATTAAGGTATTTTTTATACCAATCTAGATATCTATCCAGCACATCTTGCTCGTAACTAGGCGTACTGAATGAGTGATGCTCATCCGGATAAATAATAAGTTGAGTTGGTATTGATAGGTATTTTAATGCCTGATACATTTGTTCTGAGCCAATTAATGGGACGTTATAATCTTTTTCTCCTACCAAAAATAGTGTTGGTGTAATTATTTTATTGGCATTAAAGAAGGGGGTTGAAACATTTAACCATTTTTCGGTATCTTCCCATGGGAGTCCGAGCTCTATTATATAATCTCTAATATATTGGTCATCACCAAATCCACTCAATATATTACTAATACCAGCTCCAGATGTCGCAGCTTTAAAACGATTGTCCTTTGCGATGACATAATTGGTTAGCATCGATCCATAACTCCAACCACCAATCCCAAGCTTTTCTTCGTCAATAAATCCAGTTGAGATTGCATAATCTGCAGCTGCCATAATATCTTGACCATCGATATTACCCCAATCTCCATAGATGGCTTTTTGGAAATTTTCACCTCGGCCCGAGCTACCTCTTGGGTTTACCGCTAATACAATATAGTCATTACTAGCAAATATTTGCCATTGAAGGTAAAACTGTAAATCATATTGGGAGACTGGACCTCCATGTATTCGGATTATTAGTGGATATTTTTTATCTGGGTTGAAATCAATCGGTTTAACCATCATTCCATTGATCTCAGTTCCATCAAAGCTTTTGTAAGAGATATACTCTATCGGGTTAAAAATTCTAGTATCCAAGAATTTATTATTATGAGTGGAAATTTGCTCTAGACCATTATCAGTGACTAAGAATATTTCTTTTGGTGCTTTAGATGTTGCTAAATTTAGTGCTATGGTTCCATTTTTAACAACAAAATCCTTTGAATAATTCGAAATAAAGTATTCTTTGGTAGTGATTAGTTCAATTGATGGCTGCCAATAATCACATAATTGCTCAGTTGAATAACTATCGATGTCCATAGATGAGGTGTGTTTGCAAAAGTCAGAAATATTATTTGTATAACGGACAAGCTGACTATTAGTGTCATCCTCTAAAACAAAAAATAGCTCATTATTATCCTTACCCCACGCTGGAAAAGTTGTATTTCTATCTAGATTTTGAGTTATTAATTCTGTTTTTCTAGTATCGACATCAATGATAGCTACTTGAATTATTGAATACCAAAGTAAATCGGGCTCCCCGTTTCTCATGTAAGCAATTTTAGTACCATCTGGACTCCATTGTGGTCTTGAGCCCCAATCTGGATCTGCGTCAGCGCCAATATGTGTCGTCAGTTGAGATGCGTTTGATTCTAAATCAGTAATATATATATCCCAATTATTATGCCTATCAAAATCTCCTTTTTTTGACGTGTAAGCTATTTTAGTACCATCTGGAGACCAGGCTGGGAGCTTTTCATTGAATAAACCAGACGTTATTTGATTGATTTTTTTTGTTTTAATAGATATTACATAGATATGATGTTGTTCATTACCGAGATATTCATAGCCGTCTTTTTTGAATTGAAAGCGATCAATCACATAAGGTAAAGGCGTCCCTTCTTTTGCTTTCATTTTCGCTTTTGTACTGATAACCAATGCAATTTTCTGACTATCTGGGGACCACTGAAAATCAGTAATATTATTCTCTATTTTCGTGAGCTGTCGCTTAACTTTGTTTTTTGTATTTAATAGCCATAATTGCTGAAAATCAGAAGTTCGTCCTTTCCCGGCAGCTAAATAAGCAATATATTTTTCATTTGGTGAGAATCTAGGTTGCTCCAGAGAAACAGAGTCTTTTAAGACCGCTTTTAATTGTTTTTTTACAGTATCATGCAACCACAATGAAGAGCTGTAATTATCTTTGTCCTCGTTTGCGGAAGTGGTCACATAGAGTAATAATTTCGCAGATGAAGATAGATCAAGAGAATGAGTATCTTGTATTCTATATATATCACTTGAATTAAAGTCTAACTTTTCAATGTTATTTGCGTAATTATGATTATTGTATAGTAAAATTAAAATTATTAATGACAGCTCTGTTAATTTTTTCATATCAATATTTATCTTGTTTTAGTGACTAAAAGGAAATGAATACTCGGGATTATCAAAGTAATTATTTTAATATTTATTCTATTATTAAAAAATAAACCCTAATCCATGTTCAACATGCTTTTAAATATACATTACGATAAAATATACGACAAAGGTTATTGCATTATATCTCTAGTGTCTTATGCCAGATTAAACTAAAATAAATAATGATTAAGATAAACGGAAAAACATACAATCAGAGTCCATTTGCAAAAGTTGCGATGGCAATCATTGGTATCATTACTCTTGGTATCTTAGTTTTTCTTGGCGTGATCGCATTTTTTATTGTAGGTGGTTTTATTTTGCTTGCCTCATCAGTTATAGCCATGCGTTTTTGGTGGCTAAAAAGAAAGATTGGAATATTCAATGAGCAAGCTCCAAGAAATAAAAACCAAAGAACTAATGAGACTGATATTCTTGAGGGCGAATATAGTGAAGTTAAAGATAAAGAATCTTAATAATTAGATTTATATGTTGAGGAAGAGTTATCTGTCATGGTGAATAGCCAATTACAAGATTTGAAAAGAAAGAAACGTCGACAAAGACGGCTTCAGATTGCTATCTTATATGTCGCAGCTGCCATCGGATTAGCTTGGTTTTTTGAGTCACAAGCTACCACAACCATTATTTTTGTACGTCATGCCGAGAAAGATCTTACAGTCACTGAAGATCCCGGTCTCACCGAAGCTGGAGAACGCCGTGTCTTTGAATTAACAAGACAAATGCGAGATGCAGATGTTGTGGCTGGTATCGATGCGATATATTCAACTTCCTACAAAAGAAACATGGAAACAGTAAGACCCTTGGCTGAAGTTCTTGGGCTGCCTATATTTGAATATAATAAAAATGAACACGAGCAAGTATTTGAAAGAATATTAAGCAATCATAAAGGTAAGATTATCCTAGTGGTAGGGCACAGTGACACCCTTGCAGAGTTAATGGCTGAGCTTGGTGCAAGTAAATCGGTTCCAAAAATAGCAGATACCGAATACGATAATATTTATATAGTCACAATCCCCTGGTTCGGAAAAACAAAAACAATTAGGCTACGCTACGGGAGACCTTATGACCCAGATGAGGCGATAAGATCAATCAAGCAAGGCCAAGAATAACTCAAGAAATATTTTAATTTTTACTGTATTCCATGATTTCGTAACCCGCATTTACCATACCTAATTTCGAATATGTTTCTGCAGCGCGTGTATTATTTTTCTCTACGTAAAGTCTAATACCGCAACAATCATGATCAGAATCGGCTAAATTAACTAGATTTTCGTACAATGAAGAATAAACACCTTGTCTGCGATACCCCTCCGGAACAAAGACACTTTGTATCCACCACATAGTTCCATTACGCCAGTCACTCCACTCGTAAGTGATCATAAGTTGGCCCACTAAATTATCATCAATTTCCATGACCCAATAGATTCCTTTTACACGATCATTGATGATCGATGAGACGCCTTGGGTTATGGTATCTTTGTTGAGTATTTTATTTTCGGTTTCCATGGCCATAGCAATATTATTTTCAGCAAGAATTGCAATGTCTTTAGGTTCGCCTATTCTTATGATTTGTGACATAAATTTAAACTCATTGTTAGGTTCAATTTAATATAATAAGCGAAATAAATTTAATAAACAGTATAATTTAGGCAGTTCAAAATAATACTATGCCCCGGTAGCTCAGTCGGATAGAGCACAAGGTTCCTAACCTTGGGGTCAGAGGTTCGAATCCTCTTCGGGGCACCAATTTATTAGATCAATTTAATTAGAGCAAACTACTTTAATATAGGTGAGTTTGATCTGAATCATTGAGATGATCTTTGGATCTTATAAGTGATTTATACCCGAGCATTAAATTTATTATTTGATTTAAGGATTTTACCTTTTTGAAGCTGATGATAAGTTCTCGTTAATAAGTAATATATTTTTGTTTGAAAAAATGTACAGAAAAAATTATGAAATTATAAAATAATGATATTTATTTAAATTCATGGTCAAATTGGATAATGAAAATATTCTATTTAACTTTATTATTGCTCGCCTTTGTTGAAACTAGCTTATCAAACGAAAATGTAAATGATGTTTTACCGTCTTCAATTATCGGGGAAGCGGGTCCGCTTCAAGGCATGATGGTTGATTATTATTCATCAGATGATTTGACTGAAGGCTATCTGTCGATGCCAAAAGGTTCCGGACCTTATCCTTCTGTAATTTTAATACATGAATGGAATGGTTTAACACTGAGAGTTAAAGAAACTGCTGATTCATTTGCAAAAGAAGGTTATATCGCTCTTGCTGTTGATTTGTATAGTGGAAGAATCGGCCAGAATCGTGATGAGAATATGCAGCTAGTTCAAGAGACACTAGGGCAACCAAATATTATTATAGATAATTTGAATGCAGCTGTTCAAATGTTAAAAGCTAGAAGTGACAGTAATGGAAAAGTGGCTACCATAGGATGGTGCTACGGAGGAGGCGTCGCTGTATCATTTGCATTGGGCGGCGATGATCATGATGGTACAGCAATTTTCTATGGAAAATTAGTGAATGACCCAGAGCAATTAAAGCATGTTGAGCATAATTTTTATGGAACATTTGCTCGTAATGATCGAGGTATTCCTGTGGCAGAGGTTGAGAGATTTGCTGAAACTCTTGACGCTGTTGGTATTAAAAACGATATTCATATATATGACGAAGTAAATCATGGTTTTTGGCTTCATGTTGACCGAGATCCGAAAATAAATACCTCACCCGCTATTGATGCTTGGAAACGCTTAAAATCGTTCTTGAAAATTAATCTTTCTACCTGACCCTTACGAGTTTTTTTAATGGATAAATCAATAATTATATTTTTAGCAATTCCAGTATTTTTTATAATGATACTAATTGAACTTGTCTATGGAATAGTGAAAAAGAAAAATACGTATCGAATTAATGATGCATTTACCAGTATTTCAATCGGTTTAATTAGCCGTTTTCCAGTCATACTTAATCTGGGCTTTCAAGGCGCCATATTTATTTACTTTGCAGAACAATTCAATATTGATTTAATGCCAAAAAATGAAGTAATTACTTGGTTGATAGCTTTTGTTTTATACGATCTTTGTTACTACTGGATGCATCGTTTACATCATGAAATAAGAGTTCTTTGGGCGACTCATGTTGTCCATCATCATGGCGAAGATTTTAATTTGGCAACAGCATTAAGACAAACAAGCACAGGTTTTATCTGGAAATGGATTTTCTTCCTTCCAATGATCATGATAGGTATACCTGGTGAGGTTTTTGTTTCCGTGGCTGGAGTTAACCTAGTTTATCAATTTTGGGTCCATACTAGACATATTGGCCACCTTGGTTGGATGGAAAAAATATTCGTCACTCCAATGAATCACGGTGTACATCATGCAAAAAATAAAGAATATATTGATGCAAATTATGGCGGTGTATTTATTCTATGGGATAGATTCTTTGGTACCTATATTGCAGAAGTTGATTCGATCAAGCCAATTTATGGGACAGTTTCAGAGCTAAAAAGTTGGAATCCTATCTGGGCAAATATGCAAGTTTTTTATCAAATGATAAAAGATACATTTGAGACCAAGAAAACATCTGATAAATTTAAAATTTGGTACGCAAAAACTAATTGGAAGCCAGATGATCTTGCAGCTAAAGCACTTGTTGATTCGATTGTCACGACTCCTAAAAAATACAATCCAGCCATGACACTATCAATGAGGTATTTTACAATATTCCAATTGATCATGTTAATCGGGGCTTCTACAGTTGTTCTGCTTACTTTGGCTCAACAACAAAGAATAGATACTCTTTTTTATGCCATTATCACTGTTATTTACTCAACTTTTACTGGAATGTTGATCCAAAATGGATGGTTTACGTTTAAATCTTTTTTTGTGTTCTCGATTACACTCTTGTGTTTAATAACGCTTTCACCATTCACGAATCTTGATCTTATAGCTACTCAGTTTTTTATAGTGTACGTAGGGTTAAATATTCTTTTCACTGGCCTTGTCTTGTTGAAAAAAGATAACCCATTAAAGCAAGTGCTTCATGAGAGATGAATTAAATTTACTTAAAAATTATCTAGCATGATTGTGACATCTAAAGATGAATCTCTTGGGCTAGATGGTTTTTATAAGGAATCTGAATTACCACTTCTCATTCAACGTAAGGGTATGGCCGTATGGAATGATGGTGTTGTAGAGATACTTGATCGAAGGAAATTGCCCCACTTGCAAGAATACATTAATTGTCATAATACTGAAGAGGTAGCAATAGCAATAGAGGAAATGGTTATTCAGGGAGCCTTTTCTATTTCTATTGCAGCTGGTTATGGCTTGGCATTATCAGCTCAAAATTCCATCACATCCATGGATGGAATTTGCAATGCTGCACTCAGGTTAAAAAAGACCAGACCGACAGGCTTAGCCTTATCTCGAGTTCTAGACTTATGCATGATTAAAGCAAAAAATGCCATAAAAAATAATTTATCTGTATTAAATGAAATAATTAAAACCACAGATGCAATCGCATCAGATTTGGCTATGCAGGCCCGTAAGACGGCACAATTTGCTCTTACAAAACTCAATAGTGGTGATACATTGCTAACTCATTGCTTTCCTGATCGGTCATATGTGTATCTTCTGATGGAAGCCAAATACAATAATATTATGTTGAATGTTATTTGTAGTGAAACAAGACCTTATTTACAAGGTACAAAGTTATCTTCTTGGTGTGCCTCTGAATTGGGTTTCAATACCTACGTCATCTCAGATGGAATGGGGGGTGCACTGATGAAGCAAAATAAAATTAATGCTTTTATTACGGCTGCTGATACTGTCTGTATGGATGGATCTATTGCGAATAAAGTAGGGACATACCAATATGCATTAGCTGCAAATTCAAATAATGTGCCATATTATGTATTGCGCCAATCTGGCCCGGATATGGAATATAACAATGGCGATAGTGTCGTTATCGAAGAACGATCTGGGGATGATTTGCTATTTATAGAAGGTGATAGAATTGCACCTGAAGGTGTCCAAGGCTTATATCCGTGCTTTGATATTACCCCTCCTGAGTTAGTTAGCGCTATAATTACAGACAGAGGCATATTCGAGCCAGCTAAAATTAGCACATATAAAATAAGCAAGGCATTTTTAGACAGCCAGATATAAAGTGATCTCAATTGAGTAAAATTTTATGACAAAAGCATGGCCGGAAACTAAAGATTTACCAGACGCAAATGATCCGACGCGATCACAGTATCGTGCTCTCCGTTGTATTCCTGGTGAAATAGCACCTAACGTATTAGTTCCTGGTGACCCAGGAAGAGCAGCTAAAATCGCCTCCGAGTGGCTTACTGGGGCAAAATTAATGATGGTGCAAAGAGAGTTTCATTCATACACAGGTGAATACAAGGGTATGCCAGTTTCAGTCATTTCTACAGGTATTGGTTGCCCGAGTGCGGCCATGGTGATGCAAGACCTAGGAAAGCATCAATGTAAAAATGTAATTCGAGTAGGTACAGCAGGTTCTTGTCATATAGATGTTCGACCGGGCGATAATGTTATTGGTATCGCCGCGGTCAGGGATGAGGGTCTTACAGAGAAGTTTCTGCCAGCAATTTATCCAGCAGTCGCAGATCTAAAGGTTATTAATGCATTGAAGCTAGCGACCAAAAAACAAAACATTAAAACGCATACTGGTGTAGTGCATACATCTGATGCATTTAGCAGTCCGAAGCTTGAGAATGATATCCAGTTGGCACAAACGGCAGGAATATTAGCTTTTGAGATGGAGGCGGCAGCAATTCTGATGTTAGGTGCTCTCTATAAGATTAGGGCGGGCTGTATATTTAGTATCGATGGTTTTGTAAAAAATATCTCCGACGGAGATGTTAAGCCCGACTCTAATGCATGCAATCGGGGAATCGAAAGTGCTATAGAAAGCTCACTAGAAGCCATGTTGATGCTGTCCTAAAGAGATTATTTATTATGCTATACCAGTCTGAACGAAAACTTATTGTTACTATATTAAAAAAAATGGTGGACGTAGGTTTGGTGATCAATACTTCGGGAAATGTAAGTATTAAGATTAATGACTATTTTCTAATCACCCCAAGTGGGGCAAGTTACGACAATTTATCGCCAGCTGATATATTAGTGATGGACCATAATAAGCAAATTATTGAAGGAAAATTATTACCTTCATCAGAAACAGACCTTCATTATTCGTTGTATGAGAATCGTAGTGATATCAAAGCAATTGTTCACACGCACTCACTTTATGCTACAGCTGTCTCATCAATCACAGATGAGCTTCCTGCGATTCACTATCAAATAATCGATTTAGGTGGACCAGTACCAGTAGCGCCATATGAAACATTTGGTTCTCCTGAGCTGGCAGCTGCAGTAGTCGATAAAATAGCAGATAAGAATGCAGTTTTGATGCAAAATCATGGTGCCGTTACAGTAGGTGATAACCTCGATATAGCATTACAGCGATCAATTTTACTTGAATGGATTGCATCACTTTATTTAATTTCACTGCACTCGGGACAACCATCATTTATTGATAATAAAAAATTAAAAAATGCGGTTGAGCAAAAACAAAAATACCTTACTTTAAGGCAAGATAAAAAAAAACAATCATAATGTTATTTTCAGCCTTCGTTACAAAATCGGTCAGGAAAAACATTGTACAAAGATAATTACGGTTTAAAAATTACAGCAGGGAGTGAGGATGCTCATCGTCATTTTTTAATCGGTCTTGATGAATCTCTAGGCCTTGATGATTCAGGGATAAGTAGTTTTAAAAGAAGTTTGAGTTTTGCACCTGATTTTGCCCTGGCTTATGCTTTATTAGCCAAACAATTAGCAATATATGAGTCACCATCTAAGGCTAAAAAATATCTTGATTTAGCATTGCACTACAAGAAAAGCTCCTCATCAAGGGAGCAAAGTATTATAAATATTATTTCGATGCTCTTAGGCGCTAAATCAGTATGTTTAGACGTTGCTATAGCACATATTAAGATTTACCCAAATGACACCATCGTGCTGTCGCTAATAGTTGGGCCATTTGGGTTACTGGCATTTTCAGGTTCTTTGTATTGGCGGGAAAGGAATTTAAAAATTCTTAAAGAAGTTGAGACATCTTTTTTCAGTGAGGACTGGTGGTTCAAAACAACACAAGCTTTTATGTTAGTAGAAAATGGTGAGATAAAAAAAGCTTCGAGGTACGGCCAAATGGCTTGGGATATAAAAAATACCGGTAATTGTGCTCATACGTTAACCCATCTTCATTATGAATCGGCAAGTTATAGAGATGGGCGTCAATTTATAAAAAAATGGAGGTCTTCTTTCGGTAGTAGCTCAAATATGCTGCATCACATAGACTGGCATGATGCATTGTTATCCTTGAAATTAAATAAAAAAAATGAGGTTTTTTCTATTTTTGAAGATTTAATTTCTAATAAAGATGGCGTCGCACCTCTTGAGTATCTGGCTGATAATGTATCGTTGCTTTGGTATTGTATTATTAAAGATATAAATGTTCCGCATACTTGGAATATTGAAATGCATGAATATATTGAAAAACACTTCCCTGATATCGGTTTTAAATTCGTAGATTTGCATCGCTCAATGTTGGTAGCTTCAGCTTCACATGAAATAAGAGAGAATTATTTCATGAAAATTGAGTCTGAAGATAGTCATATCAAATCAACACTTAAGGAGTTGACTGAAGGTTTTATATCTTTTTTTGATGGTAATTACTCTGATGCAATTCGTTATTTAGATAAAATAGAACCTCAGAATGCAATTTATGGCGGCAGTAATGTGCAAAGATATATTATTGGAGAGACGAATAAAATAGCCCATATAAAAAGTTTATGAAAAAATAAAAAATTCATATTTATTAGATATTTATATGATTATTTTAATAATAATTATAATTAATTACATAATGTAAATATTAGGTAAATGTAGGTACAAAAATGTATGATGTTGTAACAAACATACTTGTCACTTCCTGTGAAAATTGATTCTGATTTATAGTTGTAATCATGGAAAATAAACATGTATAAAAAATTAAATAGAATGCTCATCAAGTTGGTGGAATTAGGTTTTGTTCCTGATTTTTTAATAAGACTAGGAATTCGTTTACTGCTTGAGAAGAGGTTGAAAGAAATTAGCAGTTCAAACTGCGAAGAATCAGATGCACACCAGTCATCCATGATCTCTATGATGCTGGAATCTCCCATTGCTGTTAACACAGATTCTGCAAATGATCAGCATTATGAGGTTCCTGTTGAGTTTTATAGTTATGTTCTCGGTAACAAATTCAAATACAGCTGTTGTCATTGGGGTGATGATGTTACAAACCTAGATTCTGCTGAAATAGCAGCACTTAAAAAATCATGCGAACGAGCTGAAATAAAAGATGGATTGAATATACTTGACCTCGGTTGCGGATGGGGCTCATTGTCACTTTGGATTGCAGAAAACTATCCTAATTCCTCGGTTACTTCAGTTTCCAATTCTGCAACTCAGCATGACTTCATTATGAATCAAGTAATTTCAAAAAAACTTTCTAATGTGAAAGTTATTGTGGCAGATATGAATGATTTTGATATCGATGAAAAATTTGATCGAATTGTTTCGCTGGAGATGTTCGAGCACATGAAAAATTATCAAAAACTATATCAAAAAATATCTGGATGGTTAGTTGATGATGGGTTATTTTTTATGCATATATTTTGTCACAAATCATCCCCTTATGAGTTCCTGGACAAAGGGGTAAATGACTGGATGACCCGTTATTTTTTTACTGGCGGAATTATGCCAAGTGATGATTTGCCTTTATTTTTTCAAGACTCACTAACCATTCAGAGAAGATGGCGCTGGAATGGGGTGCATTATGCCAACACGAGTAACGCATGGCTGAAGAATATGGATCAAAAGAAAGATGAATTAATGCCAATTATTGCGGATGTATACGGTGAGGATTCGTCAAAAAAATGGTGGCAACGATGGCGTATTTTTTTTATGTCTTGTGCTGAATTATTTGCATTTAACAATGGTCAAGAATGGTATGTAGCACATTACTTATTCAGTAGAGCAGCAAAAAAGAGAAGAGATTGAATAATATTATAAATTTTATTTGTTTTCAGGTAGGTTGGTTCGCGGCCGTAGCTAGTGCCGCAAACAATACCCCATGGATTGGGATTATGGTTATTGTGGTGATCATTGCCTTGCATTTGTATAGATCATTAAATGCCAAGAATGAATTGTATTTAATTTTGCTGGTAGGTTTGTTGGGTGGATCGCTCGATAGTCTCTTTGTTTTCTTTGATTGGATTTATTATCCTTCAGGGCAGATACATGAAAGCTTCACTGCATATTGGATTATTGCAATGTGGATGTCTTTTGCAACTACTTTAAATATATCGATGGCTTGGCTCAAAAAATACAAATTTTTATCTATTATATTTGGTTTTATAGGCGGACCTTTAACATACTATGCTGGCTATAATCTTGGTGGTATATATTTTCTTGATTTTAATTCAGCGATGATTGCTTTAGCTTTTGGTTGGGCTGCTATTATTCCGCCTTTATTATTTTTGGCGGATAAGTTTAATGAACCACCGATCACAAAAACCCTCTAATGAAAGGATATCCAGCATTGAATAAATCTATAAAGCGAATAAAAATTTCACTCATATTAGTATTATTAGCGGGATGCACCATGCAGAATAATGAGTTAAAAACAGTTGAGTATATTGATGTCAATAGATTCATGGGCGATTGGTATGTGATTGAGAGTATTCCAACTTTATTGGAAAAAAATATATTCAATGCAATCGAAAATTATAAGCTTAATCCAGATGGAACCATACAAACCACATTTACATATAATGCTGGTGGTTTTGATGGGAAACGAAAAACATATTCACCCAAAGGCTTTATAGCTAATGATGGTTCTAATGCAATTTGGGGCATGCAGTTTATTTGGCCTATAAAAGCAGATTACAGAGTAATTTATGTGGCATCAGATTATTCATACACTATCATCGGGAGAAATAAACGTGATTATGTTTGGATTATGGCCCGCACACCAATAATGACTGATGACGACTTAAAATTTGCATTTAATTTTATTGAAAATGTTGGATATGATTCAACAAAATTAGTTCATGTTCCTCAGAATTGGTCTTCTGAATAACTAAATTGTCCTTCTGTAATATTTGATTATCTTGATTGATTTGGGTTTAAAAATGAGTGGCAAAAGACACAAGATTGCAATTATTGGTGCCGGTGTGGCTGGGAATGTTGCCGCTTATTATCTTAACAAACACCATGATATAAAACTATTTGAAGCCAATAATTATATTGGTGGGCATGTAAATACCATTAATGTATGCGATGAAATTGGTGATTTGGCAATTGATACTGGCTTTATCGTTTTTAATAATAAAACTTACCCTAATTTTTTATCTCTGTTGAGTGAGATTGATCAAGAACATCAAGATAGTGTGATGAGCTTTAGCGTTTCAAATAAACTAAAGAACATCGAATATAATGGATCATCGCTTAATGGAATATTTACACAGCGATCTAATATCTTTTCTCTTTCTTTTCTTAAAATGATCAAGGATATACTTCGATTTAATAAAAATAAACTCAATGATAGACAGTTAAGTGATTCATTGACTGTGGGGGATTTCTTAAATGAATATGCTTATTCGGTTCAATTTTCAGAAGATTACTTGCTCCCAATGGCTTCTTCTATCTGGTCTGCCGAGCAAAAAGAAATTCTGAAAATGCCAATTAATTTTTTGCTTAATTTTTTTAATAACCATGGTTTGTTGCAAATAAAAGATCGTCCTCAATGGATGGTTGTTTCGGGTGGTTCTCGAGAGTATATTAAAAAATTATCATTCAGTTACAAAGAAAAAATTGTATTAAATGCGAAAATTGAGTCTATTAATAGATATAAAGATTTTGTTACTTTGAAAGAAAATAATAAAACTCCTGAAAATTTTGATTATGTTTTTATTGCAACTCACAGTGATCAAGCCTTAAAAATGCTTAATGATCCAACGGATTGTGAGCGTGAAGTGTTATCAGCAATAAAATATCAAGATAATGAAGCAACTTTACATACAGATTCAACGCTGATGCCAGCTAGTAAAAGAGCTTGGGCTGCATGGAATTACAGGGTTGATGGTAACGAAAATAAACGCGTTAATGTAACTTATAGTATGAATATACTGCAAAATCTAACCAGTAAAACTGAATATTTTGTGACGTTAAATAATAGCCAAAGTATTAACCCAAAGAACGTTATAAGAACATTTAACTACTCTCATCCGATATTCAGCAATCAGACGATCAAAGCCCAAGCGAGACATAAGGAAATTAACTCAGGTTATCGAACGTTCTATTGTGGAGCTTATTGGCGTAATGGTTTTCATGAGGATGGCGTTGTAAGTGCTAAAAATTCAATAACTCACTTCAAAGATCAGTTGATAGGATGAAAAGTGCCATTTACGAAGGGTCTGTAACCCATTCAAGAGCCAGTCCGATTCGACATATATTCTCATATCGAGTTTTTATGCTTTATCTTGATCTTGCTGAATTGCCAACATTATTTAATGATTTTTTATTCTGGGGTACACATCGATTTTCTTTGGCTCGCTTCAAAAGGGCGAATCATTATGGGGACAGAGATAGATCATTAGATCTTGCTGTACGTGATCTTGTTGAAAAGGAAACCGGTAAATCGATTAAAGGTCCAATTCGGTTGCTGACTAATCTGAGTTATTTTGGCTATTGTTTTAATCCTGTTAGTTTTTATTATTGTTTTGATGAGCATGAGGAATTGCAATATATTGTTGCTGAGGTTACTAATACGCCCTGGGGTGAGAGGTGTTGCTACGTATTAAGCGATAATTTAAACAAAACCACGAGCTCGATTAAAAAATACCAACCTATAAAAAAGATGCATGTATCACCTTTCATGCCTATGGAGATTGATTATGAATGGACTTTTACAAAGCCAGAGCAAAAAATCAATGTCAGTATGTCTAATAGTGAAGAGGGGAATAAATTTTTTAATGTTGGTTTGAGAATGAAACGAAATAATATTTCCTCATATGCTCTTGCACGTATTCTTTTGGTCTACCCATTAATTACATTGAAAATAATATTTGGCATTCACTGGCAAGCACTGAGATTATGGCTCAAAAAATGCCCTATATATGTGCATCCCTCAAAAATATGAATACTGGAATAACCTCATAAAAAGACTCAATAAATGAAAACGAAAATCAATAAAAAAAATATCCATTTATCCAAATTAGATAAATTAGCTAAACGTTTAATATTCTCTAAATTAGCTAAAATTACTGTTGGCCAATTAATAATTCATGAAAATGGAAATACACATCAGTTTGGCACTAGTAATTCTGCGTTGTCCGCTGAGATTTTCCTGCATGATGGTAAGTTTTTTTCTGAAGTTGCTTTTGGAGGCTCTATTGGAGCTGCTGAAGCCTATATATTGAATTATTGGTCAACTGATGATCTTACTATGATTGTAAGGATATTATTAAAAAACCGCACAGTGCTTGACGGATTTGAGGGTGGGGCAGCTAAGTTAGTTAAACCCATTCAGAAATTACTACATTGGCTCAATCGAAATTCTCATTCTGGCAGCCGTAAGAATATAGCTGCTCATTACGATTTGGGTAATAGTTTTTTTCAAGCATGGTTAGATAAAAAAATGATGTACTCATGTGCTGTATTCGAAGATTCTAGTAGTACTTTAGAAGAAGCTTCAACCATGAAATTGAAGCGTATTTGTGAAAAATTACAATTAAAAAAGAGCGATCATGTTATTGAAATTGGTTCTGGTTGGGGGGGTTTTGCAATCTATGCGGCTCAAAATTATGGTTGTAATATTACTACCACAACAATCTCTAAAGAGCAGTTTTTAATGGCGAAAAAAAGAATATCACAAGCAGGATTATCTGAAAAAATTACTATACGCTTAGATGATTATCGAGATCTTGATGGTCAATACGATAAACTAGTGTCGATTGAAATGATCGAAGCAGTTGGTCACAAGTATTATAAAAATTATTTCAATAAATGCTCAGCCTTACTCAAAGAAGACGGCTTGATGGTGATACAAGCAATTACTATCTCAGATCAACAGTATAAGAGGACAATTAAATCCGTTGATTTCATACAAAAATATATTTTCCCTGGCGGTTGCTTACCGTCAGTTACCAAGATCGCGAATGTCATTACTGATAATACCAATTTAAGAATGATTAATATTGAGGATATAGGTCCCCATTATGCTACGACATTGAAATATTGGCGTGATCGTATGTATGAGGAAATAGAAAGTATAAAAAATATGGGCTACTCAGATCAATTCATCAGAATGTGGCACTATTATTTGTGTTACTGCGAAGGTGCATTTATTGAACGTGTGATTGGTGACGTTCAAATTACTGCCATAAAACCAAAAAATAGAGATGATGTTTATTTGAGATTCTAAAAAAGCTCTTAAATTCAAAACCTGCATTGACTCTATAACTCGACGAAGGTGGCGCGCCAAATCCTTAGAAATAAACCTATTCTAGAAACCTTGGGTAAAATAGAGGTAATAATTAATTTCATTTTGGTGTAGAAATTATTTTTGTAATGAATACTCCTAACATAGATTTTTGGTTAAGTACCCAATTCTTGATTATTTTTTCTCAAAGCTCTGCGAGCTATCCCGTAAAGGATTAGCCCAAAAGCCAATAAGCTAATAGTTAATATCCAGGCATCTAAATTAGATTGAGCTGTTATCCATAAGCATATAATTAACGCTATTACAGGTATGGTGTAGCCGCCGACTAACTTATATGCTCCTGCCTCGGTTTCTTTGTTGGCTTTATTTTTTATTATTGGAAGCGCTGCGATACTTATTATATAAGCTAATAGACGTGTGAGAGAGCTTGCAATTACCAGATAGACAAATGATCCTGATAATGCAAAACAGAGACTTAATACTCCTAAAAATATAATTGAGTTTCCAGGTGTGGCGTAATCTTTATGAATAACTCCAAACCATTTGGGCAGCATATTTTGTTCTGCTAGAGCCAAGGTTAATCTTGGGACTGCGAGCATGATGGCACCAAGATTACCTCCTATAGAAAACACGGCTGCCCAAGTCATAAGGATAAGCCCGGTTGGCCCCAACAGATTCTCACCAAGGGCCACTAAAGCGCCTTTATTACCCGCTGTCTCTGGAACGACTGAAACGTAAACAACCATAATTAAGAAGTAAAATAAACATACAAATAAACTTGTTTTTGCCATCGCTCTTGGTAATGAGGTTCGAGGATTTTTGGTTTCTCCCGATATAAACGTGGCTCCTTCAAAGCCAACATAAGCATAAATAATAATCAAAACGGTTGGTCCAAGCCCTTCTATTGGTGGAAATGAAGCATTTGTAATAAAATCAACGGGAATGTACTGTAATCCAAGTAAAATCAGTAAAAGAATGGGTGTTAATTTTATAAAGGTGAAAAATACAAGCATTTTTATACCATCTTTGATGCCTGTGTAATTAATCCAAGTAAGCAAACTACAAATACCGGTTATCAATATAATACGTCCAGGGCCTTCGCTAAACCAAGGCCATATAGTGCCAAGATAGAATGCCAGTACTCCAGAATTAGCTGCAAAGGCGGTGGCTCTACTGATATATAAAATCCAACCGGTGCTAAAACCTACGGCCGGTCCAAATGCTGTGGTGGTATAGAGTACCGGACCACCCGAATCTTTGAAATAGCTGGCCAGCTGACCAAATGTTAATACTATCGTTATGATAGAGACACCAACAATCAAGAATAACCAGGGACTTGCGGCACCAGCTTGTTCTAGTACTACGGAAGGAAGTTTGAATATTCCCGAGCCAATTGTTGAGTTAAGTGCTACCAGTGCTATACCGATTGAGCCTACTGCTCTAATTAAGTAATTTTTTTTCTTAGTCTCATTGGTGATATTATTCAAAACTACATTCCCTTGCTGATATTAAAAATTATTTTGTGCTTAAATGATGAATTTTTTTGATATTTACACAACTTAAAATTACGGTGAATACGATGTGTTTAAATTTGACTATACCTAAGAAACGTTTTTATTGGTTATTTATTTTGTGCGTACTTTTTAATTCCTCCATTACAAATGGTGAGACTCATGACGACGACTCGCTGAGTAAAATAAATAATTATAGAGAGTACTCACCTATTTTTTCGAGTTCCGGTCAGGTCTCTTCGAATGATTTAAATAACGTTATGAAATCAGGGGTTAAACGGATAATTTATCTTGCTTATAATAATCAAGAAAAATCCTTACCCAATGAAGACCGATTAGTTAGGAAACTTGGCATGCAGTATATTCATATTCCCGTTGAGTGGAGCAGTCCAGAAATTAATGATTTTCAATTATTTGCAGCTGTGATGCAGCAAAATCCTTCAATGCCTACCTTATTGCATTGCCAGGTGAACTACCGAGCAAGTGTTTTTAGTTTTTTGTACCGCGTGATTTATTTGGGGGTTGATATGAAGGAAGCTAAGTCAGACATGAATAGTATCTGGAAACCAAATGAAACTTGGACGAAGTTTATTTTTCAAATACTTGAGATGAATAAAATAGACCCAGCTTGCGATCAATGCACATGGTAGTCATCTCACTAATCTTACTGATTAAAAAAGAATCTTTTAATTTCCAAAAAGTTCTATGTAAGTTGATGGCACTGGCTCATCATTAGTGTAAGCCGGAATATACAGACTATTATTGATAGTGGAATTAATCGAACGATTGCATTTCTGATTGATATCTATTCCGTTTAGCGGGGTAACATTGGCGTTGCTTGCGATCCCATTCGGACTAACATGGGCTTTACTTAGAAGTCTATAACGGTTGTATTTAGGGCAATATTTTTGCCATTCTTCTTTGCCTAAGACTCTTTGTGCACCTATGTAATCGATTCCATAGGCATTAACATTTTCCTCGTAACCTGTATTTGAAATCAATTTTATTGTCCTATCATTTTTATCCTGCTTAAAAAAAACTCTAAATTGCAGAAATACTTCTACGGTTTTTTTGTTTATGACCGCAGGATTGAATCTGGATTTTTTTATTGCTCTATATATTTCTTGAATATAAACCTCATCGCCAGCTTGATTTTTATAGCAAAGAATTTGATCTAATTTCTTATTTTTTTTAATAACGCCCGAACAACTAATTAATACTGATGTAGTGCCTTTTATTTCTGGGAAATTTAATCTAGAGAGTAGGGAATTTTCATTAACTTCAAAATTTGCTGATTGATTATCGGCAAAAACTACATTCATCATTAAGATTGAAAAAAATAATAAGTAAAAATGAGTCATTAATTTGATTCAGCCTTACACTGACCTTTGAATAAAAACCATTGAAGCTTAGTATTCTTATCCTGAATAAAGCATTGGCCATTATCACTGATTGTTAGTCGATAATGTATTGGTTTGATTGCGGTTCGATCATTTTTATATTTCTCTTTCATCACTGGGTTTTGCTCTATAATTAAAAGGCTATTTTCCAGAAAAGCCGTTTCTGAAACATTCACTTTTGAACCGTTGGATGACGCACTAATAATCTGTTCAATTTCCAACTTAACTTCAGGGTCCATATTGGTTAATAAAGCATTTACATCTTGCTTGGCTACCAGTAAAAAGCAACCTGATAATATTGTTAAGGTAAAAAAAATTATCAAAGGAGATTTCATTGGTATTTCACCAATGCAATTTTATTACTAAGCCATTGCGGCTTCATTATCTTCATCGAATCAATACTGTAACGCTCTATACTCTGTTCTGATAGAGAAGTAGCATCAGAAGGGCAGTTATTTGTATTTCGAAAATGGAGAGCAGCTGCAAGTCTGCTTTCATTGATATCCCCCAATTCATATTTTAAATCATCATCGATCAAGCAGCCCCTTGGCATATTCATATTACTAGCATTTGTTCTTGGTGAAAATCCGTCTGCGTAATCACCGAACCCTTTATTATTAATACCTTTAAATTGTACCGTAAAGTAGGTTGTACCGCAGTTATCAGCCGGATAAAAGCCATAGGGTTTTCCGCATGTTTTTGCTCCTATAAGAATCACTTCTATATCCAAACCAATAAGACTATTGATAATTGACTCACTTGCAGAGCAGCTATCGTTGCCCGAAATGACAAATACTCGATTGTTACCAAGGCTTCCATTATTTAAATTTAATGAGGGCAGAGGCGTATTGTTGTTCATTGATGACAGTCCAATTGTTGAAGAGTAAAATGGTATTCCATTAATGGTCGATCCTGTAATTGGGTTAGTGACAGGATGTTTATCGTTAAATACCATTTTTTCGAATATTTTACCTGCAGTAGCAGTTGGCCCCGCAATCATATATGAGAGCTGGTTGGCTATCGCAAGGAAGCCACCACCGTTGTATCTTAAATCGAGGATAAGATCGTTTATTCCTTTTGATTGAAGTAGTGTTATAGCGTCAAACAGCCCTTTTTCGGCGGTTGCAATATGGTCATTAAAAAGTAAATAACCAACTTTACCTGTGTCCGTATTGATCACTCTAGTTTTTTGAACAGGTGTTTTTGTTATATTTGCTGAAGTCATTGTAACAATCTTGATATCTCCTGAAGAGTTCTTTTTCAAGGAAAAGATATGCGTTTGACCGGAATTTGGAAATAACAAACCATTTAATTGAGTGTTAGTTAGGTTGCTGATATTCGTATCATCTATTCTGATAACCTCGTCACCTCTTTGTAGATTAACCATAGAAGAGGTAGCTGGAGAGTTGGGTTCTGTGTAGGCAACAAATACCCTTGTATTGCTTATTAACCACTCCGCGCCATAACCAGCCGCTACACCTGATTGAGAGAGTTGATACCATTCGTTAGAATCTATAGTGAAGTGAAATTTGTCATTAGCGGTTTTGAGCTGCATAAAATAATCTCGAGTATCGAATGGTGCAGGATCCTGGTCGACGATTTCGTCGTACCAGAGATAGGTGTTATCACTAAAAGATCTAAGAAAATTATTTTCATCTAACCTTGTGCCTTCTGTATCAAGAAAAGTTAAATTGGTTGCTGGATTTATTCCATTTCTAGTAGCTACGCATTTATCTTTGAAGGTACTTGATGGTAAGAAGATATTCTGTTGCCACTGATTGAAAGGAATGATGGTTTCTGCATCGCTTGAATCGCTCCCACCGCCACAATTTGATATAATTAGTGCTAGGCACATCACTTTGAAAGATTTATTTAAGGCGATCATTATTGACTGTGATATCTTCTTGTTACCAAAATGAATAAGAAATTATAATATGATTATGTGCTATTCCAATAAAATAAGAGAGTTTTAATATGTCAAAAAATAATACCGAAAAATTAGACAGAAGAAAATTATTATCCTCGATGCTAATAGGCGGTTTGACTTTACCTGTGATCTCCAGTTCAGATGAATCACTAACGTTGGATGATAGTAATAAAAACTCCTTATTGTGGGCAGTTGCTTGGCAGGAGACAGCTGCTGAGTATGGAGCGTTATGTCATCAAGCTTACAATTTAGCTCGTTTTAGAGTTGAGCAAGCTCTTAGCAATAAAGCGTCGCAATCAAAACCACTTGCTGTAATTACAGATATGGATAACACACTAATTGGTGCTTCGAGTTATTGGGGTTACTTAATAAATAATGGTATGGATTTTTTCGATGATGCTATCTGGGATCAATGGGTGCCAGAGAATAATATTACCGCTATACCCGGATCAAAGGATTTTTTGAACTACTGTCATGCGAATAATGTGGAGGTATTTTATGTCACAAACCGAAATCAAGGAGAAGAAACCTATCAATATGCTCTGGATCAATTGCATTATTTGGAATTCCCATATGCTGATGAGGATCATTTGACTGTTTATAGGAACTCTTCTAATAAAACGCCAATAAAAGAAGCAATCGATAGAACACATGAACTGGTAGTAATGCTAGGTGACAATCTGAATGATTACAAACGAGATTATTACGTTGATGGTATTGAGCTTCGTTATCAATTGATGGAAAGAGATAAAAAAGAATTTGGTGATAAGTTTATTCTATTGCCTAATCCGACTGACGGTCATTGGGTCAGAGCTATATTTGGTGATTCAGAACCATTGCCAACTGAAAGTAATCGAAATATATTAAAAGCTGCAGCCACCAGACGAGCATGGGCTGGACGTCAGTAAAAAAGCGATGATTCAAAGGTACTATTGATATGCATATTTTATTTATTACAGAAACACCAGATCGACCAACCATTGAAACCTTTATTGATTTACATAAAAGGAAAATCCAGCTTACTGTAATCTGTAAAAAAGACTCTGAATTTGAATATTTATTGATAGAGCAAGGTATTAAAATTCGTAATTTAGTTATTAAGAAAAATATTGAATTTTCAGTAATAAATAAACTTAGAAATATAGTGACCAATGACAACATTGATCTTGTTCACACCTATACAAATAAAGCTCTCAGTAATGCTATTTTCTCGTTATTAGGTCGTAAGACAAGGTTAATTGCTTATCGTGGCATTGTGGGTAACGTCAGTTTTCTTGATCCTATATCATGGCTTCGATTTTTAAATCCTAAGATAGATCGAATCATTTGTGTTTGTGATGCCATTAAAGATCATTTTTTGGAAATGCGTCCTCGTTTCTTAGCAATGCCAGCCGATCGGCCAGTAACGGTTTATAAAGGGCATAAGCTGGAATGGTACAAAGAGAATCCAGCTAATCTTGAAAATTTTGGTGTCTCTGAGGGTGTATTTGTTGTTGGTTGTATAGCAAACTCAAGACCAAGAAAGGGCGTTGAATACTTAATTGAGGCCCTTGATTTTATCCCACCAGAGATTCCTATTTGTCTTTTGTTGGTAGGCAGAATGCAGGGTAAGAATATAGATAAAGCAATCTCTAGAAGTCAAAAAAAACAGCATATTTTTACGCCAGGTTTTTGTGATAATGCTCCAGCAATAAGTGCTGCATGCGATGTTGTTTGCTTACCATCTATCAAGCGTGAAGGATTACCAAGATCAATTATTGAAGCAATGGCTTATGGCACGCCTCCAATAGTGACTAATTCAGGTGGAAGTCCAGAGCTGGTTGAGCATGAAAAAAGTGGACTGGTGGTGCCGATCAAGGATGCAAAATCTATCGCTAAGGCAATTATAAGATTGTATTATGATAATGAGTTAAGAGAGTTATATGGCAAGAATGCTAAAGAAAGAATAAAAAATGACTTTTCTAGTGAGGCGACGACCGATAAAACATTGGCAATTTACAAGCAACTCTTGTCTTAGAATTTTATAAAAGGGAACCAATCGTTCCTTAATTTTTGACCATGAATCATATTATGCCCAGGAAATGGCGGTGAAGTCTTGCCTGGTCTTTCGGCGTATCTAATATCATCACCGATGAATCTTAGTGAGAGAACTCTTCGTTTGGCCTCTGTATTATTTCCTTTTGCACCATGAACAGCTTTAAAGTGAAAGGCAATTGCATCACCTGGATTCATATTCCACTCTAGGGTTGGAAATAGTTCAGGATTTTTATCAGGATCAGGTACAGGAATAAAATCCTTGTTTGATGTATAGAAATCTTCCCCAGAAAGCCATCTTGTTGGCAATACAGGTTTGTCCCATTTATGTGAACCAGCAATTACCCTGAGAGAAGTATTCATAATCGGATCGACAGGAATCCAAAAGCTCACACTCATATCCCCTTGGGTAAAATAATAAGGATCATCTTGATGCCATGGTGTATCGGTATTTGATCCAGCAGATTTATACAAAACATGATCATGAAAAAATTGAACATTATTTGAGCTCATCAGCATAGCGGCAACTTTAGCTGCTTGAGATTTTTTTACCACCTGCTCAAATTCTGAGATTCGTGTCCAATTACAATAGTCGTCAAAAAATCTGCCTTGTTGATTTTTTTTGGAATTTTCAGCAGCATATTGACTGGGGTTATTTAAATTGAATTCTATTCCTTTGGTAATTGCTGGAATCCAATCAGAGAATAATCCGGGAATTAGTACAGCCCCATTATTTTGATATTCTTTGATGGTTTCTTGAGGGATGGTGATCATTAATTAATATTAGCAATTAACGGTATTAAGTAAAGAAACTAAAATTAATTAATTCAGAAGATCTCTTTGCTCTGGTTGCCAGTGGGTTAGGCTTATATGAGCCGATCCAACACCAATTGATCTGACCCATTTTGCCGCAGCATCAAGCGTAACCCAAGATTTTACTTTACCTTTGTAAGTTTCTGCGGTGATGTGCCCATTTGGTGTATTAGCTTCAATGTGAAAACGAGAACCATAACCAATTATTTTAATTTTCTTGATAGCGCCAGCCGACACCATCGCTCTTAGCATCTTTTCATCCATTTGAACTCTCTCTTTTTGTTCCATATATTTCTGTAATTTCTATACCACTGTCATTGCAATGTTTTCTTATCAACATTTCGATCATATTGGCAATACTTCGATGTTCTTTGTTGGCCGCTATTTTTATTCCTTCTTTGAGCGGCGGTGAGATACGAAGATTTAGAGTGGCTGTTTTCATAAATGCTATACATATACTATACAAATTAAATTAAATGTAACGCAATTAGCTATAAGTGTCAAACATCATTTTGCTGTTTCAATGAAGGTTATAAGAAATCATCATTACAAATTAAATAGATTTAGTTTGACTTTGTTTTGAATTAGATCAGGATGAACAAATTATTCGATTGAGGTTAATGTTCGCAAAATTTAAAACAATGAACTCTGAAGAAATTGCAAAAATAAAAAACACCAAACAAGGTTTAATTGCGGCATTAATTGCTTATGTTTGTTATGGGCTTTTGCCTATTTATATTAAATCCGTCGATGCCGTTCCATCCATAGAAGTCCTTGCGCATCGTATTATCTGGTCGGTCCCATTCGGCTTACTCATAGTACTTGGGCGAAAACAAATTCCAGAAATCAAGGCAGCATTTACTGATATCCGTATCATGGGCCTTCTTTTTATTACCGCATTGTTGATTGGGATGAATTGGTATATTTATATATATTCAGTGCAGACTAATCAAGTATTGCAAGCAAGCTTAGGTTATTACATCAACCCTTTATTTTATGTTTTAGTGGGAGTAATCTTTCTAAAAGAGAGGCTCAGAGCGCTTCAAGCTGTTGCAATCTCTATAGCTGCAATAGGGGTTTTGATTTTAACATTGAGTACTGGGCAGTTTCCATGGATCGCCATAACCTTGGCAGCTTCATTTACTGTATATGGCGTGATTAGAAAAAATGTTGCTGTAGGTGCCATGCCCGGTCTATTCATTGAAACGCTAATTATATGCCCTTTAGCGTTGGCTTATTTTTACCATATAACTCAAGGTGGCTTTGCTATCTTCGCCAACAATGATTCATCAATGATTGTATTGCTCCTTTTGGCGGGTCCGATTACTGTAATCCCTCTACTTTTATTCGCTGTTGCTGCAAGAAAACTTCGACTTACGACGATCGGAATGATGCAATTTTTATCGCCAACTATGCAATTTATTGTCGCTCTTTTTTATGGAGAAATTTTATCAGTGCCGAGCATGATCTGTTTTTCTTGTATTTGGCTAGCGATATCAATTTTTATCTATGATGCAGTGACAAAAAAAGATATCAATTCTTATTAATAATGAAACTGAATGGTATTTAAAGAATTACTGATTTTACGGTCATTTGATATTCTAAGTATCTTTACAAATGCTTACAAAACTATAGAGGGAAATACTGTAATTAATTAACTATTGAGGGATAATGGTAGAACTAAATGGGGATTAATTATTATGACCAGTAAAGTAAAAAACACTAGAATTGCGATTCTAATTTTAATTCTGTCGCTTGTGCTTTATTTTTTTCTTGGTAAATTAAAACTCGAACCAGAAAAAAACGATCAAGAAATAAAGCCACCGATAGTATCATCGTTAATATTAAAAAAAGAAGAAGTTAAAATCTCAGTCGATAGTCAAGGTATGGTGGCCCCTCTAATAGAAACCATCTTAAGTGCAGAAATCTCTGGAACTATAATAGAAATATCTCCAAAGTTTTTAGTTGGTGGTGTTTTTAGAAAGGACGAGATACTTATGCGTATAGATGCGACCACCTATCAGGTCGCCCTTAATCAAGCTATTGCACTCAAAGATCAAAGGCAGAATGAATACGAAGACGCTACAAAGATAAGAAAACAAGGCTATTTATCAGAATCTGACTACTTGTCAGCCATTACGGCTTTGGCGGTTGCCGAGTCAGGTCTCGTGGTAGCACAACGTAATCTCGATAAAACTGAGATAAAATTACCCTATGATGGAATAGTGAAAGTGAAATCAGCTGATTTGGGTCAATATGTAAATATAGGTAAGCAACTTGGTGTTACATTTGCTACTAATTTTGCAGAAATAAGATTGCCTTTATCTGACAGAGATTTAGTTTTTGCCGATCTTCCAACTTCGAGTGAGATATCAGGAAAAGAGCAATTCATTGGCCCAAAAGTTGATCTCATTATTGGTCAGTTTATTCCAGAAAAAATTAGATCTGGTTTCATAGTTAGAAGTGAGGGCGTTGTTGATGAAAAAACAAGAATGACATACGCGGTAGTAAGATTAGAAGATCCATACAATCTCAAGAACCAAATTAATACGCCTATTTTACCAATAGGAACGTTCGTTTCTGCAAGAATTCACCCAAACAAAAACTATGAATTTATTAAAATCCCACGCTCAGCGATCATCAATAATAGGCAGATCGTCTTAATCGATGGAGAAAATAAAATTTATTACCAAGATATAGAGCTAATTAGGGCTGATAGAGATTTTGGCTACATTATCGATGGAATCGAGGATGGGCAAAGAATCAGCACCACCAATTTAAAAGATGGGATAAATGGAATGTTAGTCAGAATAGATCAACAATAGATCATTAAAATTTAATCATGAAAAAAGAAAATAAAAAAGAAGGAATAATAGGGTGGTTTGTTAGAAACCCCGTCGCTGCGAATTTGCTAATGGTTTCCATCATTGGTCTCGGTTGGTATTCAGCTCTTGACCTGAGAAAACAAACCACCCCAGATTTTGATCTTAATTATGTCTCGGTAAGAGTTCCTTATCTTGGTGCAGCACCCGAAGAAGTAGAAGAGGGTGTTGTTATAAAGATAGAAGAAGCTATAAGAGATACGAAAGGTATCATAAAGCTCAAATCTACAGCGTCAGAGGGTGTGGGTAGTGTAAGGGCTGAAGTTGAGATTGGAGTTGATATCAATGAAGTGCTTAATGAGATCAAGGCAAAGGTAGATGCAATATCTACTTTTCCAGAACTAACAGAAAAGCCAGTCGTATATAAAGTTGAGGCGCCACAGGGTATTTTATTTGTTTCTATATTTGGTGATATTGACGAGTACCAACGAAAAAATATTGCCCAAGATATCAAAGATGAATTATTAAATTACCCTGAAATAAAAAGCATAAATATGATGGGTGATCGTGACTTCGAAATCAGTGTTGAGGTTACAGAAAATACATTACGAGAATATGATTTAACAATGAGTGAAGTTTCTCAAGCGATTAGAGCCTCATCCATCGATTTACCGGGCGGAAGAATAAGATCAGAGGGAGGGGATATTCTGCTTAGGACTAAAGGGCAAGTCTATACCGGTGAGGAATTTGGCGAGCTTGTACTAAGGACATACCCCGATGGTTCTAGACTGCTACTTTCTGATATCGCCGTCATTGATGATGGTTTTGTGGAATCAAATTCTTGGGGTCGGTTTAATGGCAAACCCTCATTAGATATGGAGATTCTTGCAGCAGCCGCAGAAAATGAAATTGAAACAGCCAATCGAGTAAAAGAATACATAAAAGAACGTTCAGCAACATTACCGGACGGCGTTGAGCTAGAGGTTTGGGGCGATAGGTCTATTTACCTTACAGATCGCCTTGATATGATGACAAAAAATATGGCTCAAGGTGCATTATTGGTTTTCATTGTGCTGTCATTATTTCTACGTATGAAAGTCGCATTTTGGGCTGTAATAGGTATTCCCATATCTTTTTTTGGTGCCTTATGGCTAATGCCATTGGGTCCATTTCCAGTGACAATAAATTTAATAAGTTTGTTTGGCTTCATTATGGTGTTGGGGATTGTCGTTGATGATGCCATTATCATCGGTGAGAGTATTTATACAAAAATACGAGCAGATGGTCATAATATTGAAAATGTAATCAAAGGTGCGCAGAAAGTAGCAGTACCGGCAACGTTTGGCGTGTTAACTACCATCGCTGCCTTTGCACCAATGTTGTTTGTAACGGGTTTTGGTGGACCTTTCTTTAAGGCTATGTCTGTTGTGGTGATCCTATGTCTGTTTTTCTCAATCATCGAATCTAAGCTCATACTGCCCGCTCATCTAGCGCATGCAAGAATAGACGAAATTGATGAAGATGTTATTTTTTCTCCGTATACAAATATCCCCTGGTATAAAAGACCAGCAAGATTATTTCAAAGAGCCAATCGCAATGTTCAAAATTCTCTAAATTATGTGATTGAAAATAAATACGCACCTTTGATCAAAAAAGCAGTTGAGAACCGTGGTCTTACCGCTGTTTCTTTCTTGGCCGCGTTAATTGTAATAATGGGCGTGCTCAATAGCGGTCTTACAAGATTTATGATTTTTCCCCAAGTACCAGGTGATTATGTTGTAGTCGAGTTGACCATGATCGATGGGTCACCGGCTGAACTACGTGACAATGTAATAAATAGAATTGAAGCACACGCCCTTGAGTTAAATGAAGAATGGTTGATTACTCACCCAGGAGAATTACCACCGATAAATAAATTGGGCGCATACACGGGCGGTATGACTGATTTGGGTACACCAACTGGTGGTGATGGGATCGGATTGCTTGTTGCTGAATTACCATTTGATAATAGAGAGGTCACTGTGCTTGAAGTAGAAAATATGTGGCGTGATCGAGTAGAGGAAATGCCAGGGATAAAAAAATTAACATTCGATTCAGGCAGAAGTATCGGTGGGGGCTCGGACTTGGGCTTTAACATTATTGGGCAAGATATCAATCAACTAGAAAAATCGTCCAAGGCGCTACAAAGAAAATTAAAAGAATACAAGGGCGTGTTCGACATAAGGAGTTCACTGAGTGTTGGTGGTGAGGAAATCAAGCTCGATGTTAAACCTGATGCCGAAACACTGGGATTTTCTATGGCATCTGTTGGTAGGCAGGTTAGGCAAGCTTTTTATGGCGAAGAGGCACAACGCATCCAAAGAGGAAGAAATGAGATAAAAGTAATGGTGCGCTATCCAGAAGGAGATAGGAAATCAATCGATAATCTTGAATCAATGAGGATAAGGAATGATCTTGGCGATGAAGTTCCATTTTCATCAGTTGCAACTGCCAGTTTTGGGAAAGCCTACTCTCAAATCCAACGTGAAGATGGTGAGCGTGTTGTTACTGTATCGGCAGACGTTGATGCTGCAAGCGTCCAACCTTCAGCTGTAACCGCTGATATTATAAATAATTTTCTCCCTGAGTTAAAAGAGGAGTTTCCTGATCTTGAGTTTAATCTAGAGGGCACCAGTAGTGAGACAGTAAAATTATTGCGCGAGCTAACAACCGCTTCAATAGCGGCATTGTTTTTAATTTATGTGCTCATCGCCATCCCATTACGTTCTTATATTCAACCAATTATAATCATGGCTGTAATCCCGTTTGGATTGATTGGGGCTGTAATTGGGCATATTGTATTTGATGAAGCAATTAGTATGTTTTCTTTATTCGGGCTAGTCGCATTAGCCGGGGTGGTGGTCAATGATAGTATTATCATGGTTGACTTTATAAATAAAGCCCGCGAAGAGGGCATGGAACTTATTGAGGCAGTTGTTAGGTCAGGTACTCAAAGGTTTAGGGCGATCACGCTAACATCATTAACTACGGCGATTGGCTTGATGCCAATAATGCTAGAAACAAGCACGCAAGCGCAATTTGTTATACCGATGGCAATATCTATTTCATTTGGAATAGTATTCGCGACTGTTATTACATTATTCTTGATTCCGTGTCTGTACGTTATTCAGGATGATCTAGTAAGTAAATTTAAACGAACGGAAACATTACCCGATACTTCAGTTACTTATAGTTAGCTTTTACAAAGATGAGATAACGTCGAGTCATGGATATGACTCGACTTTAGAATAAACAGTTGTCTTATTTCGCGGCTTTTCTTGCTAAAGTCTCTTTGATAATTTCATCAGCAACATTCTTTGGTGTTGCTGCATAGTGCGAGAATTCCATTCCAAACTGCCCACGACCCGAAGTCATAGTTCTTAAATCACCAATATAACCAAACATATCAGCTAGAGGGGCACTAGCACTTACTCTTGTTCCTGTAGGCCCGGTATCTTGAGATTTGATCATACCTCGACGTCGATTGAGGTCACCAATAACATCACCCACATGATCGTCTGGCGTATAAACATCAACCTTCATAATAGGTTCTAGAAGTTGAGGGCCAGCTTTTGGTATAGATTGTCTATATGCAGCTTTGGTGGCTAATTCGAAAGCCATTGCAGAAGAGTCGACGGCATGGAACCCACCATCCATTAATTTGAAGGTAACATCAAGCAATGGGAACCCAGCAAGCGTCCCTTCATCCATGCTTACTTTAAAAGCTTTCTCAACAGCAGACCAATATTCTCTGGGAACATTTCCTCCCGTTACATGCGATTCAAAGGTATAACCGCTATTTTGTTCACCTGGCACAATTTCGTAATCAATTTTTGCAAATTGACCTGAACCACCGGTTTGTTTCTTATGGATATAAGTATCTTCTACCGTCTCTGTGATTGTTTCACGGTAAGCGACTTGTGGTTTACCCATTTCCACATCAACATTATGGGTACGTCTAAGGATATCGACTTTAATATCCAGATGAAGCTCACCCATCCCTTTGATAATAGTCTCTCCTGAATCTTCATCAGTAGCAACTTGGAAAGATGGATCTTCTTGTATCATTTTGTTTAAAGCGATACCTAATTTTTCAGTACCCGCCTTATCTAGAGGTGAAATTGCAATAGATATAACAGGATCAGGGAAAACCATAGGCTCGAGTGTTGCTGGCTTGTTCTCATCAGCCAGTGTGTGGCCTGTTCTGGTATTTTTCATACCTAATAACGCCACAATATCACCCGCTTGAGCAAAGTCGAGTTCTTTGCGATCATCGGCATGCATTTCGACGATTCGTCCAATTCTCTCGGTTTTTCCAGTAAAAGTATTGAGGACATTATCGCCTTTTTTTAGCATTCCAGAATAGATGCGAGTAAATGTTAGTGCACCATAGCGATCGTCCATTATTTTGAAAGCTAAAGCACGTAGGGGCTTAGCAGGGTCAACTATAGCGAACTCACCTGTCTCATTACCTTCAAGATCAACTTCAGGTTGAGGTTTTACTTCGGTAGGACTCGGTAAATAATCTACAACAGCATTGAGGACGTTTTGAATGCCTTTATTTTTAAATGCTGAACCACAATAAGTAGGGAAGAACTCTAAATTAATGGTTCCTTTTCGAATGCATTTTTTTAAATCTTCGATACTAGGCTCTTCGCCGTCAAGATATTTTTCTAGTAGGTCGTCATCCTGTTCAAGCGCAGTTTCAACCAGTTTTTCTCGCCATTCTTCAATTGATGCATGCATTTCCTCTGGCGGATCTACTATTTCAAAGTTTGTCGGATCATCATCGCCACCCCATACCCATGCTTTTCTTGTCAGTAAATCCACAATACCCTTAAAATCATCTTCAATACCTATTGGTAAAACCATAACTAACGCGTTGGCTCCCAAGATATCTTTGACTTGTTTAACCACTCTAAGGAAGTCAGCACCTACACGGTCTAGTTTATTAACTAGAATAATACGCGCAACTTCAGATTCATTAGCGTAACGCCAATTAGTTTCAGATTGAGGCTCTACACCACCTGAGCCACAAAAAACTCCAACACCACCGTCCAGAACTTTTAGCGATCTGTAGACTTCTATTGTGAAATCAACGTGCCCCGGTGTATCAATAATATTTAAGCGATGATTGTCCCATTCGCAACTAGTTGCAGCTGACTGAATTGTTATGCCGCGCTCTTGTTCTTGGTCCATGAAATCTGTAGTTGCGGCCCCATCATGCACTTCACCTATTTTATGAATTTTTCCGGTTAATTTTAGGATACGTTCAGTGGTGGTTGTTTTGCCGGCATCCACATGGGCGAAAATACCAATATTTCTATATGTATTTAGATCTTTCATGATTTATGTTCGCTTTTTATATGATTTATCGAGTTCTTATTAATTATTTAAAAACATTATTGCGCGCGCATATTATCAGCGTTAAGAGACCTAAACCACTGAAATATACTAAAAATAAGAAAAGATTTATTTCGTGAACTAATTTTTTCTTGGGGTTTTTTTAAATTACACTTAAATAATCACAATTAATGTAGTAAATTCAACCAATCAACGGACTTTTGAAATATAATAGAGCTCAAAAATAATTATTAATTTTATTGTAATAAAGGTAAGGGATTATGGAAAATATCAGCAGACGTAGGATTTTACTCTCAGGTGGCGCGTTATTAGGCGTAAATGCACTTTCAGTGCTTAATCCATTATCTAACCCCTTATTTGCAGCAGAAATTATTCCAAGACCATTTGAGCTTGTTCGAGCTGATAAAAATGAAAATCCATACGGCCCTTCAAGGGTTGCGTTACAAGCAATTAACGAAGGTATGGATTTAACGAATAAATACGGTGGTGGGAGTCGTCGAAAATTGGTTGAGCTAATAGCCAAACAAAATGGAGTAACTTCCGATCACATTGCTATTGGGACCGGGTCAGGAGAAATACTTAAAACGGGTGGTTTAATAGCCAGCTGGGAGAAAGGTTCTGTAGTTTGTGTTGATCCAACTTATCAAGATTTAGTGCGATATGCCTCAAGAGTGGGCACAGAAATAATAAGAGTACCTGTCGATGAAAACTTAGCTTGTGATCTAAATGCAGTTGCGGCGGCTATCAGACCGGATACAAAGATGGTTTACCTGGTTAATCCAAATAATCCAATTCCAAATATTATCAATAAAGACGCGTTAAGAGATTTTGTCTTAGAAGTTTCGAAAGACAGGTTGGTGTTTATAGATGAGGCATATTATGAATTCGTAGAAAATCCGGAATATGGTTCTATGATTGATTTGATAGCCGAAGGTCATCGGAATATTATTGTCGCAAGAACAGCATCGAAGATACATGGTTTGGCTGGTTTGGCTGTAGGTTTTGGGTTTGCTCACCCCGACCAAATAAAACAGATTAGAGAATTAAGAACAGGAAAAAATAATATTCTCGGCATTGAAGCCGCCTATGCAAGTTATCAGGATCAAGAATTTCAAGATTACACCCGAAGGCAGAACAAAGAGTCATTAAAGATAGTTGAAGAGATGTTCAATGAATTAAACGTTCGTTTTATTAAGTCCAATGCTAACTTTACCTTCTTTGAGACAGGGATACCGGTCCAAGAAATAAACACTTCTTTGTTAGAATACGGTATCGCTTCTGGTCGACCATTTCCACCGTTTACAATGTGGTCTAGAGTTAGTATGGATAAGCCTGAGCATATGCGCTATTACGTTCAGACCTTCAAAAAATTATTTGGTAATCGCATTATGGATTCAACGTCTTAACATCGCCCACCATCTGGCTATATTTAATAAGCTCATGAGTGAGGCAGATACATAGGTAAGTGCTGCGGCGGTCAATATTTTGTAGGCGTATTTTTGATCGCCTTCTTTGAGGATATTACTGTCATTCAAGAGTGGCAATGCTCTTTTGAAGCTTGCGTCTAATTCAGTGGGTAATGTCACAAAATGAATCAATGTTGAAGATAGCAGTGTTACAAACCCCGAGAGAAATACGATAGCACTCAATCCTGGTAATTTCGTTATGATACCTATGAATGGCGAAATCATTAATACACCAGCACCAATTTTTTCAATTCCTCTAGACATTTTTACTAATTTAGTTCTAAGTCTAAGCGGCCCATAGTTTTCACCATCCTGAATCGCGTGACCCACTTCATGCGCAGCAACAGTAATAGCTGTCAATGAGTGACCATTAAATTTCTCTTTGGTCAATCTCACTACTTTTTGTGTTGGATCATAGTGATCACCTTCTTCAGTTTCTTCAACTGTCACATGTTGTAATGATTTTTGGTCAAGTAAAAACCGCGCCAGCTCTGAGCCAGTTCCAGAGTAACGATCTTCTGGTAGGGAGTATTTTTCTAGTACTCGTTTAACCCAGACGCCCGGAATAAAAACAAGTGCTATAATGATGCTTCCAAGTAAGATAAATGCCATAATTTTAGTATAGTATATTTCTAACTTGTTAAGTATCTAGTCTGTTAATTATAGATATTTTTTAAATAATCTTTGATAAATGGAATAATCATGACATCAAAAAGAAGCCCTGAGACAGATATTGCGCAAGCTTATCGATATCATAATGCAGAGACTGGGGCGATTATGCCCTCCATTCAGCCCTCAACAACTTTTGCACGTGATGATCAATATCAGTTAATTTCAGAGCATTACAGTTATGCTCGGGATGAAAACCCAAGTAATGCAGTACCTGAGAATATGTTAGCGAAACTTGAAGGGGGTGAAGAAGCTCTATTATTTAGCTCCGGTATGGCTGCTGCTGTTAGTGTTTTTCAAGCATTAAGCCCGGGCGATCATGTGGTTGCTCCAACAATTATGTATTGGGGTTTAAGGGCCTGGCTGATTGATTTTTCTAAAAAATGGGGTTTAATTTTAAATCTTTATGATGCAACCGATCCTAATGCTTTGAAAGATAGTGTTATTAGAGGGCAAACAAAGATTATATGGATAGAGACCCCTTGCAATCCAACATGGGATGTAATTGATATAGAGACAGCAGCCGGTATTGCAAGATCATGTGGAGCCAAATTGATAGTTGACTCTACTGTGTCAACTCCAATACTAACAAGGCCCCTCGAGTATGGTGCTGACATTATCATGCACTCCGCAACAAAATATTTAAATGGCCATGGTGATGTTGTTGCTGGTGCCTTGGTCTGTCAAAATAAAGACGAATTTTGGGATAAAATTAGACAAAATCGTATTCAGTATGGGGCTATAATAGGGTCATTTGAGGCTTGGTTATTGCAACGTGGAATGCGAACGCTACACCTACGTGTGATTCGAGCTAGTGAGACAGCGCTCAAGATTGCACATCATTTTAATGACCACAAGGATGTTCATCAGGTGTTGTATCCTGGTTTGCCAGAGCACCCAGGACATAATATTGCCAAGAAGCAGATGAAATCTGGTTTTGGTGGAATGCTATCGATACGAATTAAAGGTGGCGAACGAGCTGCATTGAGGGTTGTAAAAGCATGCAAAATTTTTATTCGTGCCACTTCGCTTGGTGGTGTTGAAAGTTTGATCGAGCATCGCTTTTCGATAGAGGGGGAGGGTAGCCCTATCCCTAAAGATCTAATAAGAATATCAGTCGGGATAGAATCCGCAGATGATTTGATACAAGATCTTGAGAACGCTTTTACTAAATTGTTATAAAACATATATTTATTATGAATTTTTAATGTAATTAGTTTATTTTTTTAAAGGTTGAACCACTATGAAAGAAACACCGGATAATATAAATTTTGCAGCGAATAATGGACTTTTAGATAGAAGGTTTTTTCTAAAAGCTGGACTTGGTGTTGGCGGTGGATTGATGTCTGCTTCCGCTTTGAGCTCAGAAGGTAAAGATAGGTTTCCGTGGATGAAGCAACCGGGAATGCCAATGGGTCAATCAGGTCCATCTAGGTTTGAAGAGCATATAAAAAGAGAGGGTGTTGGATCTCAACCAGGGACAACCGGATCAGGAGCTTCAAGAACACCAATTGAGTATCTTGATGGCATTATCACTCCGAGTAGACTGCATTTTGAGCGGCATCATTCAGGTATACCAGATATTGACCCAGCCCAGCACAGATTAGTTATTCATGGCCTTGTTGAGCGTCCCTTGTCATTCTCAATGGAAAGTCTAGCTCGTTATGAGCATGTTTCAAATATTCAGTTTCTAGAGTGTTCTGGAAATAGTGGTGCGATGATATCCCCAAAACCATTGCAACGAAAAGCAAGCAATCTACATGGCTTGGTTTCTTGTAGTGAGTGGGGCGGAGTTCCACTCAAAATTCTACTTGATGAAGCAGGTATTAAGCCTGAAGGTAAATGGATTGTAGCTTCAGGTTCTGATGCAGCCATGATGAGTCGAAGTGTTCCGATAGAAAAAATCATGGATGATGCCATAATAGCGACACATCAAAATGGAGAACCATTAAGACCTTCTAACGGCTATCCAATGCGATTATTTTTACCGGGTTGGGAAGGTAATGCTTGTGTCAAATGGTTGAGAACTATCAAAGTGACTTCTGGCCCTTCCATGACTAAAGATGAAACTTCTAAGTATTCAGATTTAAGGGACGATGGAATTGCTGAGTTATTTACATTCCCCATGGGCGTTAAATCCGTCATCACTAGTCCATCATTATCTTTGAATCTCACTGGTCCGGGAATATACCAAATAAAAGGCATTGCCTGGTCAGGTTCAGGAAAAATTAAAAGTGTTGAATTATCAGCCGATGGTGGAAAGACATGGGCAGAAGCATTGCTGGATGAGCATGTATTGCCTAAAGCTCTAACACGCTTTCGATCTGCTTGGAAATGGGATGGAACGCCCGCGACCATAATGAGTCGAGCGATAGATGAGAAAGGTAATATTCAACCCACAAGAGAGCAATGGTTTGTTGGTCGCGCGAAGAATACCTTTTATCATTTCAATGCTATACAAACATGGGGTGTTAATACCGCGGGAGAAATAAATAATGTTTACCTCTAAAATAACAAAAATTGCAGTTAATATCCTAATTATCCTAATTGCTCAAAATATTTTCGCTGATGATGTGTTTGATGGTGTTAGCCCCCAACTTGGGGTTGTAATTTCAGGTGATTATATAGAGCAGATCGACTTTGTGGTTATGCCGAGCGGTGATGGTTTACCAGGAGGCTCAGGCAATGCGGTCACTGGTAAAGTCTTGTATAGCATCCATTGTATGGCTTGTCATGGTCCTGATGCAAAAGGCGGTATCAATGGTGATTTAGCTGGTGGCCATGGCACAATAAGTGGTCCAATCCCAAAAAAAACAGTAGGTAGTTACTGGCCCTATGCCACTATTATTTTTGATTATATTAGAAGAGCTATGCCTTACCAATTACCTGGCACACTAAGTAACAATGAAGTCTATGCACTTACCGCTTATATACTTAATTTAAATGGTGTTATTGGTGAAGATGAATTAATGAATGCACAGACATTACCCAAAGCTAAAATGCCTAATAGTGAAGGATTTATCTGGGCATACTCCCCTTCAGAATGATGATGGAAGCTAAATCGCTACCTTTGAAGTATTGGAATAAAATTGGTCATTACAGGTTAGGACGATGGTGTTTTGCCAAACTCATATGTTGGCGGGTACCGTATTTTTCATCAATATCACCATCATTCTTAACTTACTCTGAAGCTTCAGTAACGGTGAGTATGCGTAAAAAGAGGGGCGTCACAAATCACCTTGGCACCATACATGTTATTGCTATAGCGAATCTCTGTGAACTGGCTGCTGGAACTCTAATGGAAGCTGGATTGATGGCTTCAATGCGTTGGATACCCAAAGGCATGAACATAAATTATATCAAAAAAGCGAATACAACTTTAATAGCCACAGCAGTGATGCCTGAGGTTGTGGAAGGGCAGATAGCTGATACTATAGTACCAGTATCTGTTTTGGATGCTAATGGAATTGAGGTTGTTCAAGCTGATATAATTATGTATCTTACTCCTAAGCGATGAATTAAACGGAAAAAATTGGAAACATCATATGCAGCAAAATGAGAACAATGAAAATACTCAAGAAGATCATGATTTGAAGCAAGGTTATGACTATGAGGCGAATATAAAATCTATCCCTATATGGAAAAGATTGATGTATATGGTTATTTTTTCTGTAGTTCTCAGTATTTGTCGGGGTCTCGTATTTGGAGTAGCAGTTTTACAGTTTTTTTCTGTGCTATTTACTTCTAATGCTAATAAAAAACTACAAACATTTGGCCACTCAATTGGGTTGTATTGTAGTGAGATCGCAGACTTTTTAACTTATTATTCAGAAGAAAAACCATTTCCTTTTGATAGAGATTGGCCTACTGCATAGAAATAATTTAAATCCAGCCTAACAAAGCACCTATCTTAATGGCGTAATTTATTGACTTAACTCATGGATAACAATCCGCCAATGCTCTAAAGCATCAAAAAATGACTTCACTAAGACTCGCTCATTTAGACCATGAGCAAAACTATCTTCAGCCCTGGCAAATTGACCAGTGGTGCCGTAAGTTGGAATACCGCCAGCTCTCAGAGCGCGACCATCTGTCGCACCAGTGGTCATATAAGGGATAATGGGTAAATCAGGGAACTGTGCATGTACGGCTTTTTTTATTGCTGCCATGACATCTTCACGAAGTGGCGAAGCAGGAGCGGATTTAGGTGTTCCGGAGACATTAATTTGTATATTTGGATTTGAAATAATTTGACGAAGTTTTGAATTAATTTCATCAACATTTGTGCCAGGAAACAAACGACAATTTATATTGGCATTGGCGCTCTGTGGAAGCGCGTTTTCTGCATGACCCGCATCAAGCATAGTGGCAACACAAGTGGTCTTTATTATTCCTATTTGATTGGGATAGTTAGATATTATTTCAGCTGCTTTTGAGTCGTTAGGATTTATAGAAAAATCCATCATCGCTTTACCTAATTCATTTTTTTCGGCATCCGCTCTCATTTTAAAATATGCAACTGTTATATCATTTGATTGAATAGGAAAATCATAAGATTCAATTTCTTTTAATGCTTGGGCAAGGTCATAAATTGCATTGACTTTTCTTGGTCGAGAGCTGTGTCCGCCTGGGTTTGTAATAGAGATTGTAAAATCAGCATAGGTCTTTTCAGCAGCTTGAAGTTGATATGAAATTGGTACAAATTCTGTGCTTAATGAGCCACCTCCAGAATCCGCATTAATTGCAAACTCAGCATCAATTAATGCCCTGTGATTAGCTACTAAATCTTCAATTGTCAGCATTTCAGTTTCTTCGTCACCACTAAAAGCAATAATTAGATCTCGATTAGGTATAAAATTTTCATTTTTAAGCCTCAAAAAGGTTGCAGTTAGGAGTGTAGTGCCAAACTTATCGTCTCCAGTCCCTCTCCCGAAAAAATAACCATTTTCTTCTATCAGAGTAAATGGATCTTTTACCCAATCCTTTCTCAGCGCATCAACAACATCCATATGAGCCGCAAATAGAATAGGTTTTTTTCCAGAAGATCCATCGCCACGATATCGAACTACTAGTGAAGCAATTTCTTCTCCATTGGGAGAAACAAAGGGAATAACATTGATATCATTATCATCAAAACCACCATCCCTGAAACGATCTGCTAGATAGTGAGCCATGATTTTCACTTGATCATGACCTCTTGCGGTTCTCATGGCTATTGTATCGCGGTAGATTTTCAATGCCTTAGTTTGGTAATCGGCGGTGAAATCTTTACTGCTAACTATTTGTGCTTGTGTAGAAATAGAGAAAAAAAGAGAAATTATAAAAATATACTTAGACATTATATTACCTATATTGATTATTGGTTGAGGTGATCATTCCATCCACGCCAACCAGGACCACGAACAATTTGTCCTGGCAGGGCACCGGTATGCTCACCATCTTTAAGAACTTGCTCGCCATTAACAAAAACATGTTTCATTCCTACTGCATATTGGTGAGGTTCTTCGAATGTTGCCTTGTCATTAACTTCTTCTGGATCAAAGATAATAATATCTGCGTAATTATTTAGCTGGATCGAGCCTCGATTTTGTATTCCAGTATTTTTTGCCGGTAATGAAGTTAATCTTCTGATAGCTTCTTTCATTGTTATAGCTTGCTCATCTCTGACATATTTACCTATTACTCTTGCGAAATTACCATAAGCTCTAGGATGAAGGCTTTTTTCGAGGAACACCCCCTCATTTGCAATGGCCCCAGCATCAGAACCAAAGCTCATCCATGGTTTTTTTATCTGCTTTGTTACATTATCTTCTGACATCAGAAAAAATACTGCGTCAATACGACTATTATCCTCAATGACTAGGTCCATAGCAGTAATCTGTGGTGATGTACCTCTAAGTTCACTAACTTCTTGCAATGTCATTCCTGTGTATTTCTTTAATTCAGAATTTCGAAAACCAGTTAATAATATTCCTTCTGGACCCGCTTGCATGAAAAAATTCTCCCAGACCGAATTTTCATCTAGCATTTCTTGTGAGACTCTTTCTCTAACTGATGGTATTTGTAATTGCTTAACCCATTCGTCATGACCGCCTTCTTGAACCCAAGGTGGCATTGTGGCATCCAGCCCCGTTGCTGCAGCTGGATAAGTATACATATCAGCGCTTATCCTTAGGCCTGAGTTTCTTGCCGATTCGATTAAATTAAATACATTTTCCAGTTTATGCCAATTTTTTTTACCTGCCGCCTTCAAATGATATATCTCAGCAGGTGCTCCAGTTATGCTTGCAATCTTTATTAATTCGAGTACCGACTCTTCTAGAAGATTTGCCTCAGATCTTAAATGAGAAATATATGCTCCATTATGCTTAGCTGCAATTCTTACTAGTGCTATTAATTCATCGGTATCAGCGAAGGTTCCTGGCGTATAAATTAAAGATGAGCCAACACCCATCGCACCATCAAGCATTGCCGTTTCAACTAGATTTTGCATTCTAATGAGTTCAGTGGCTGTGGGTTTGCGATTTTCATAACCTATTTCATGTACTCGAACTGTACTGGCACCGATATATGAAGCAACATTAACAGAAACACCCTGACTAACAATGCGTTCAAGATATTCATTAAGCGTAGTCCATGTAATATCATATTTAATATTACTCTGTTGTTCTTTCATCCTGACCTTCATTGAGTCATTCAATGGGCCCATTGAGGATCCTTCGCCCATTATTTCGAGTGTTACACCTTGCTTTATATCGCTGAGAGCTCGACCATCTATAAGAAGTGGTTGTGTAGCCCAAGAGAGCATATTAATGAATCCTGGAGCAACCGACATATCTGTAGCATCTATAAATTTACTTGATGAGAAGTCCTTAAGATTTCCTATTTGAGCAATTGAATCACCAATTATGCCTATATCAGTATTGACAGGATCATTGCCTAGCCCATCATAAAGAGTTCCATTGCTGATAATTACATCAAAATCCTTGGAGCTATTTGAGCCCTCATCACATGCAGCTAGAAATACTAGTAATAAAATGCTGAAAATATGTTTGAGTAAGTATTTTATCTTCATAAGTCCTGTTACTGATTAATTAGTTGGGTAGGGCACCATTTTCAATTTCACTCCATGCACGTAATAGATTCTCACCAAGAATTTTTTTAATATCATCATTGCTGTAATCTCGGTCCATAAGGCCTTGAATAAGATTGGGGTAGCTAGAAGCATCCTTAAGACCAATGGGAAGGGTATCGCCAACCCCATCATAGTCAGAGCCAATACCTACATGATTGACGCTGCCAGTTAACTCAACCACGTGATCAAAATGATCTAAAGTCTGCTCTAATGTGGCAAATGGATAAGGATTTAATTTGGCATATTCATTGTTGAAGGCATCACGATCATTACCATCTTCACTTCCATACAGATCTAATGGTGCGTCATCGTCAGATGATAAATACTTTTCCCAAGCTTCAGTTCTTTTTGAATTATATTGATTGGCTTCTTCTGTAACGAATGCAGAGCCATAATTGATCATAATAACACCGCCGTTTTCAGCCAAACGAATGATCATTTCATCATTCATATTTCTTTCGAATCCCGGAGTGAAATGACGCGCAGAAGAGTGAGAGGCTATAACTGGGACACTCGTTATAGCCATTACATCCCAAAATGCTCCATCAGAGACATGACTGATATCAATTATCATGCCAAGACGATTCATTTCTTTAACGACATCTTCACCAAAAGCACTGAGACCGCCATGGGCTTTGTTTGAATCATAAGATGAGTCAGAGATTAAATTTGATAAGGAATGAGCTAAGGTAATATAGCGAATTCCTTTTTCGAAAAAATACTCAATATTTTCAATTTGACCTTCGATCGGTGATCCATTTTCCATGCCTAGCGGAAGAGAGATCAAACCTTGATCGAATTGCTCTCTAATTTGTGATGGTGAAGTAGCAATTGCATATTTATCTGGGGCAGTTGCTACAATTTTTTCCACCAAGGTAATTAATTCTTCAGCACGTTCTTTTGATTTACCCTCAGACGCTAATGAGGCTGGTGTGTATATCGACATAAAAGGCGCATTTAAACCGCCTTTTACGGCTCTTGGGTAGTCGAAATCCCCACCATCAGTTGCACCAGTAACATCTTCCCATTCACGGAGAACACGATATGGGACATCAATATGGCCATCAATAATTATAGAATTTCTGGCAAGATCAGAAGCCGACATAATTTCGGTGGAGGGTGAGCAAGCTATTATAATTGACGATAAAAAAAATCCGGTAACAAGGCGAAGAATATTCATTTTAAGCTCCTATTTGTAAGGCTATAATGTGTTATATTTCAGAACTTAGTATAGGTAAAAATCAAGTGATTAACATCACAAAAAATCGGCTTTTTTGAAGAGTAATTGTTTGTTTCAATTCGTAACAACTATCATATTGATTTACTTGAGTTTTATAATGAAAGTATAATATGTATTATGATTAAAATCCTATTAATTGACGATGACTATAGGCATTCTGAGTTACTCAAGAATTACTTGTCGCGATACGGTATGAAGCTTGATTGCTTGAGTGATGCTGAAAAAGGCTTAAAAAGATTCAAAATATCTGACCCTGATTTATTGCTACTTGATGTGATGCTACCTGGAAAGAATGGTTTTGATGTTTGCGCTGAAATTAGAAAAACGAGTAATATCCCAATCATTATGCTAACTGCAAGAGGTGATGTTTCAGATCGTATATCTGGTCTTGAATTGGGAGCTGATGATTATATTGGTAAACCTTTCGAGCCAAGAGAATTGGTAGCAAGAATACAATCGGTTCTTAGGCGGGTTGACCAAGAGGTGAAATCGAGTGATGGCGTGCTTAAATTTGACGGCCTTACGCTTGATACAAATAGTCGCACTGCAGAAGTCGATGGTCAATCCGTTGATCTAACTTCTATGGAATATGAGCTACTATTCATTCTTGCAAAAAATACTGGAAAAAAAATGCACAGAGATGAGCTTTTGTCCAAGTTGAGAGGTATAAATGCAACTATTTTAACTCGATCAATAGATATTATGGTCAGTCGTGTAAGGAATAAAATTGGAGATAAAGCCAAACCTGCCCGCTTCATTCAAACAATATGGGGCAGTGGGTATATCTTTGTAGCAAAAGAGATAAAAGCTTAATCTATAATGTTTACACGTATTGGACATTCTTTGTCTCTACGTCTTCTGGGTATATTTTTGTTGTCAGGCGCTGTCTTTGCTTACGCTTCAATATTTGGTTTACGTTGGGTATATGAAACGGACGAACTTAGAGAGCTAGTTAATGGTCATTTATCTTTGCATATTGAATATGTAAAACAAGACATTGGTAATCCACCAAAAATAGAAAATGCGATCGCAATTACCAAGCAAGTTCCAGTAGACATAAGAATACTAGGGCCTGATATAAACTGGGCATCTGCCCCTGCCTTTCCTCAAATGGGAGATTTAGAGTTTTCAATAAGCGATCAGCTTAGTAATGACTCGAGTCAATGGCTAAATGAATTAGAAGGTATTGAATTTGCGAATGATGGGTTTCATCGTTTTTTAAAAATTGAAGAGGGCGGTTATGCCATTATAGTATCTACCCCAAAAATAACCTCTATGGCTGAGCAGAGAAGCCTTCCACGTTACATAAAGATTGAGCAGGGCGGTTATAATCTAATCATTATTGCTTTTACTTTGTTGTTGGTATTACTTACTTATTTGCCTGTTCGATGGTTGTTTATGCCTATAGAAATTGTCAGGCGGGGTGCAGCAGAGATTGGTCGTGGTAATGTTCGTTTTCGTATCAAAAACTTCAGAAATGATGAATTGGGTGACTTGGCTTTAGACGTCAATAAAATGGCAGAAGATGTTGAGTTAATGCTAGATGCAAAACGTCAATTATTATTGGGTATTAGTCATGAGTTAAGGTCGCCTTTGTCGAGACTGAGACTTGCCCTTGAACTGCAAAGTAATCGTGAAGATCAGGACGATCTCATTAGTGATCTCGATGAAATGGAAAAAGTGATTTCAACATTAATCGAGGCTGAGCGGTTAAATAGTCGTCATGAGGGCATTAATATCGAACGAGTTTCGATTACCGATATTACTGAAAAATTAATCGCTGATTTTTTCCCAAGAGAGAAGCATTTAATAAACTTTAAATTTTCAGATGGCATGTACTTGAATGCTGATAAGCCAAGAGTAATATTGATGATTAAAAATCTTATCAATAACGCCCTTAAGTATAATGCTGACAAAAAAAGTATGGTTAAGGTTGATTTTTCAGTCACAACTAACGCAACCATAATTAAGGTTTATGATTCAGGGCCTGGCTTTACAAAGGAAGAGGCGAAGTTTTTAGGTGAGCCGTTTTATAGGGGTGATCCATCCAGGGCAAGACATACTGGGGGAACTGGCCTAGGGCTGTATATCGCTATGCTTATTGCTAAGGCGCATGGCGGGTCCTTGGATCTTGATGCAAATTATAAAGAGGGAGCATGTTTAATTATTTTGCTGCCATTTGAGCCGATACTCTGATTTAAAAAAAATATAAGTAATTAAAATATATAACTATTTTAATACTTCTTGTCCAATATTAACCACGTCTGACACAAGATCCTCAAAGTCAGATCGACGGCTCCTGTGATTGCAAATTGCTACTCTGATAGAGAAACTCCCATTTAGTAGTGTTGAGGATGGTGCTGAATTGCCACTTTCATGTAATCTCATTAAGATTTCTCTATTTAAATCGTTCAACTGGTCATCCTTGATGGGTGGTGCAATATATCTAAAGTTAACGATATTAAGAGATGTTGGAGCTAGTAACTCTAAATCCTGATGATCTTCAACTAATCGAGTGAGGTATTTTGCTTGATCTATATTTTGTTCAATCTGGGCACTATATTTATCCGCACCTTCAATCTTTAATGCCATCCAGGCGCGCAGCGCCTTGAATGATCGCGACAATTGAACTCCGTATTCGGAGAAATTAATAGGTCCTGAGGCAAGGCCTCGTTCAAAAGTTTTTATGTAAGGTGGAATGACTGAAAATGTCTCTTTATAGGGATGATTTCCGCGTATAAGAACGCATCCACAATCATATTGAATATACATCCATTTATGTAGGTCAAATGCAATTGAATCTGCGAGCTCGAGGCCATCCACAAGGTGGTGTGAAGTTTTAGCAAATTTGGTAATTGCACCAAATGCACCATCTGCATGCAGCCAGATATCCTCATTTTTTGCAATATTAGATAATTCAATTAAAGGGTCAATGGCACCTGTATTGACTGTTCCAACATTTGCAATAATACATGCTGGTATGTATCCCTTTTTCCGGTCTTCGTCTATGGCTTTTTGCAAAAGATCTAGGTTAACTGTGTAATCATCATTGATGGGTATTAATTTTAGTGATTTTGATCCCAGGCCTAAAAGTTCAATTGCTTTTCTAATGCATGAGTGGGTTTCTACTGAGCCATAAAACATTAATCTTGAATTATCCTTTATATTGACCCCTTCGTCTCTCACGTCATAATTTGAAGCATGCGTTCTTGCCACAGCAAGACCTACTAAATTTGCCATAGATCCTCCACTTACGAGAAGACCATTCGAATCTTGTGGATAACTAAGAAGGGTTTTGAGCCATGAAAGTAGTTGTAGTTCGACATGAGTTGAGGCAGTTTCGTCCATACCTAAACTGCCTGAATTCATCGCAGAAATTACCATATCAGCGATTAATTGACTGGGTGTTCCGGTCCCTCCGACCCAACTCCAGAATCTTGGGTGAATATTATTGGTCGGGTAGGGTAAAATATGATTTTTTACTGACTCATAGACCTCTGATTCTTTAGACCCTTTGTGCGGTAGGACTTCTTCGAATAACCTCTTGGATTCCTCTGGCAGAGCTGTCCAGACTGGTCTATCACCCACAGTCTTAAGATAGTCAACTAAATCATCTACAACTTTATGGGCCAGATCTTGGAATTCATCCCAATTTTCAGGATCTAATGATTGCTCATGTTTGTTTTGATCGTTCATATATGGCGCCTTGATTTATTGTTGTCAGATTGCTTTAGTCATAAATTATGATTATTTATTAAAATTATACTATCCTGTAAGAATGAATCTACTAATGTTTATTATCATTTTTTTTGCTATTGCCGTTTCGGTTGGGCTGATGATTTTAGCCTGGCGATTAGTACCAGGCTTAAAAAAGGATAAGGAAAATGATCAAAAGAATTAATTCATCTTATTACTGTTAATAAAATTAATATTGAGCGTCAAGTAAATCCATAATAATTTGATTATTTTCTTTCTTTGATAGTCTATCAATAATTAAATTTCTTGTTTGTAACATTACCTTGTTGTTTTTAGGTAAGTGATTAGTTTCGTAGATCTCTTTTAGCTCATTCATCGATAAGTAATCCGGGTGATGTATTTCAATGATTTCAGCGTAGAGGATTACTTTAGCTTCCTTTTTTGCTGAGAGGTTATAAACATGGATGGGCAAACTTTCAAGGTTTGGTTTATTTAGCCATTTTTTAGTGATTGTATGCACATGTTTATCTAACTCAAAAATAAATAAATTATCTTTGGTAATGTTCCAGCCATATTTTTTAAATGTGGCGCCGATTGATCCACCTTTTGCTATCTCTTGATGGATATTTGGTATTTTTTTTGAATCTACGAAATTCACTAACGCTAATGTATGGTACTTTTTTTTATATATCGGATGATTCTTGACTGCATTTTTGTCACTAGGGGAGATATAAAAAGTTTCATTACTAAAAAGAAATGAAATTCTGTTCTCATCATTATTTTCAATTATATCAAGATCATAGGATCCAAATTTTTTTTCAATCATTTCGCTATTCAATAATGGTGATGAGCAACCGTTTACGGTTAATGCAAATAAAAGAAGAATAGTTTTATATTTTGTATATCTGTAGTTCATGATTAGATCTTTTTCTCGTGACTTAAATTTAACGTAGTTGTTTATTATAATTTGGTATTATGCATGAATATGATTTGAAGTTTTTAAAGTGTATGTTTTAAATATTAGCAGAGAAAGTTTATGCAAGAGCAGGCATTGATTGTATTATCCGGGGGGCAAGACTCTACAACTTGTTTGTATTGGGCGATAGAGCGTTTTAATGTAAAAAATATTGAAGCTGTGACATTTGATTATGGGCAACGTCATAAAATAGAAATTTTATGTGCTCAGCAAATCACTGAACGTAATAATATTCCACATCATATTATCCCTATCAATTCGTTTGAAAAATTAGGTCAAAATAGCTTAACCGATATCAAATCTGATTTTGATGGTGGTCAGTACAGAGATTTACCCAAAACATTCGTGCCAGGAAGAAATCTGATTTTTTTAACATTTGCGGCATCTTTGGCTTGGCAAAAAAAAATTAATCATTTGGTTATTGGTACGTCACAAGCCGATTATAGCGGCTATCCAGATTGCAGGGAGAGTACGATTAGATCTATGGAAAATACACTAAATCTTGGACTGGATTGCACTTTTAAAGTGCATGCCCCATTAATGCATCTAAGTAAAAAAGAGACAGTAACTTTGGCTATCAAGCTTGGGGCACTTAAAGTAATGGCATATACACATACCTGCTATAGAGGCGAGCAACCACCTTGTCAACAATGTGAGGCATGCAAATTAAGGGCAAAAGGCTTTAAAGGTGCGGGGGTTAATGACCCTTTGCTGAATTAAGCATGTATTCCGTTAAAGAAATTTACTATACGCTCCAAGGTGAGGGACAGCAAATGGGAAGACCAGCTGTGTTTCTAAGGTTTTCAGGCTGTAACTTATGGTCAGGAAGAGAAGTAGATAGAGAGAAGGCTGTATGTCGTTTTTGTGATACCGACTTTAGGGGGGTGGATGGAATAAATGGCGGAAAGTATTCAACGGCTCAGGAACTGGTAAAAATGGTCAGCATGAATTGGCCTAAAACGAAACAAAAAATCAAGCCCTATGTGGTATGCACCGGTGGTGAGCCTTTATTGCAATTGGATGACGAGTTAATCGATGAATTTCATCGAAATTCGTTCGAAATTGGTGTTGAAACTAATGGAACTATTTCTGCTCCAAAGAATATTGATTGGGTTTGCGTCAGCCCTAAAGCTAATTCTATTCTTAAGCAAACATCTGGCAATGAAATTAAATTGGTATATCCACAGATTGAAGAATCAGCCTCACCTCAATTATTTCAAAAAATGGATTTTGAATTTTTTTTCTTGCAACCATTAGACGATAAAAATTCTAAATTAAATACAAAACTAAATACAAAACTTTCTATCGAGTATTGCTTGAAAAATCCACAATGGAGACTGAGCATACAAAGTCATAAAATATTAGGATTACCATGATGAAAGAATATACCGTCAAACAAGTTATTTTTGCATTAATCACTGGCTTTGGCCTCTCATGGCTTGTTTATCAATCTAGTGTTCAACTGCCTTATGAGGTGCAACGTCAAACTGAAGAAGAGATTATAAATAAAGCAAACGTATTATTGATTAAATCACTCAACTTGCCTTTAGGTTTAGAGGTTATAGATCCCATTAAACCTGATAAGGATGTTGGTAAAACATATATATCGCCAAATGGAAGAGAGTGGCAAGTGTCAGGCTATTATCGGCGCAATGAGCTTGATGAATGGCATCCCTGGCTAATAAATTTAGATGAAAATCATAAACTTATCCGATTAAGCGTGCAAGATGATATCCACTTATTTTCAGAAGAAATTCTTGAAAATTCATTAATAACTATTCGATCAATTGATTAAATAGATTATAATGACTTCAGATTTCGACGCTATTGTAATTGGTTCGGGTATTTCAGGTGGATGGGCAGCAAAAGAGCTTACCGAAAAAGGATTAAAAACACTTTTATTGGATCGTGGGCGGCCAGTTCAACATCAACAAGATTATCCAACTGAAAATAAAGGCGCTTTTGATTTACCTTACCGAGGTCAATGGCCGCCAAATGAAAAGAATAAGGATCGTTTTACACATAATGCTGTTGTTACGAGCCCAACCAATTATCATTTTTTTAATGATGATCGAAAAAATCCATATATAAATAATATAGATAAACCTTTTAATTGGATACGATCCGATATTTTTGGAGGGCGATCAATACTTTGGGGCCGTCAATGTTATAGGTGGAGTGATATTGATTTTAGTGCAAATAAAAAAGACGGTTACGGTATAGATTGGCCGATAAGATACAAGGATATAGCACCATGGTATTCATACGTAGAAAACTTTGTTGGCGTGTCTGGCGAGAAATTAAATCTCATGCAATTACCAGATGGTGAGTTCCTCCCAGCTATGCCATTGAATATTGCAGAAAAGCATTTCAAAAAATCGGTTGCTCAACATTTTAATGGTAGGGTTGTTACTATTGGGAGAACAGCTAATCTAACTACCGCACTGTCTAATCAAAAACGCAGTCGCTGCATGTATCGATCTCAATGCGATCGAGGATGTTCATTTGGTGCCTATTTTTCAACGCAGAGCTCAACACTTCCAGCTGCCGAAAAGACGGGTAACTTAACTATTAAGACAAATACACTTGTTGATTCATTGGTATATGATAGTGATAGAAAAAAAATAACTGCGATCAATGTCATTGATACAAAGACGAAGCAGCGTTATAAATTATCTGCGCGTGTCATCTTCCTTTGTGCTTCATCGATTGCATCCAATCAAATTCTATTAAATTCAAAATCTCATTCAATGCCACAAGGACTGGGTAATAATTATGATAACTTAGGTCGATACCTCATGGACCATACATTTGGTACTGGTGCAACGGGCGTATTACCTTATTTCAAAGAGTACATAGAATACGGTCGTCGTCCAACTGCAATGTATGTCCCAAGGTTTAGAAATATAAAGAATCAAGATAAAAGCATTAATTTTAGTAGAGGGTATAATTTTCAATCATGGGGCGATGGACGTTTACCGCCTGAAAATATCAGTGGTTACGGCGCTCAGCTAAAGAAAAATCTTCGTATCCCAGGTCCATGGCAACTCCCTTTGCATGCTTTTTGTGAAGTTTTACCTCGCAGCAAAAATAGGATGTTACTTGATAGTAATAAAGTGGACCGTTTTGGTGTCCCTCAAGTAAAATTTGAATTTGAATGGAGTAAGAATGAACTCAATATGATCAAAGATGCAACTGATCAAGCCGTAAAGATGCTAAAAAGTGCTGGTTGCGTTCACATAAAGACCAGAACCACACCCTCTGCTCCTGGCACAGGTATTCATGAAATGGGTGGAGCCCGAATGGGTAATGATCCTAGGGAATCAATCGTAAATCGTCAGAATCAGATGCATGTTGCAGGGAATGTATTTATCACAGATGGATCTATTATGACGTCAGCTTCTTGTGTTAATCCTTCTATTACATATATGGCGCTTACAGCAAGAGCCGCTGATTATGCGATAGAACAGTTACAAGCAAATAAAATATAATCACTCAATTATAGTTCTCGTACCCAGATATTCCTAAACGAAACTTTGCTCCCATGATCTTGGAGTAAGATTGAGTCCTTCTCGTGAGATTCATATTCTGGCTGGCCGATATAAGTAGTTGATCCTTTTAAAATAGAGTTAAATTGGATCAGAACACCATTATGAAAAACAGTCATACTCGCATTCGTTTTGATACTTTTATCGATGTTAAATGTTGGCGCTATAAAGACAATATCGTAAGTTTGCCATATATCAGGACCCTTACTGGCATTGACTAAAGGGCTAAATTGTTTGTAAATACTTCCTGCCTGACCGTTGATATATGTTTTATTTTCGAACGAATCAAGTATTTGCAATTCATAACGTTGTTGAAAATATATACCACTATTACCTCGATTCTGGCCCATGGTATCTTCTACAATTGGAGTTCGCCACTCAATGTGCAGTTGCACATCTGTAAACTCTTGATTAGTAATGATATCACCAGTGCCAGGTTTAATTGTGAAGGTATCTTTTTCGACCGACCAAAGAGCTTTGCTTCCATCGAGTCTTTTCCATTTATCTAATGATTTTTTATTAAAAAGTATTATTGCATCTGAGGGTATCGATCGATTGAATGTATCTATTATTAATGGAGTAGGTTCCCATATTTCTGTTTCCTCAGGATTTATAATTTCTTGAGCTGATGTAATTATATTTGTATTAAATAAAAGTATTAAAAGGATTAATTTAATTTTAATAATGTTTTTATTTTTCATTTTAATATACTAAGAAGTGAAAAGTGTTTTAATCTTATTGTATGGGTAAGCACCATCATATTTCCCGGGAATAGGTAAATAATGCCTTTCAACAGTCATACCTGTTTCCGAGGTATAATAGCCCGTGATTGTCAACTGCCTCATTTCTTCAAAGAAATCAGCAAAGATGTTGTAATTAGTCTTATCAATCCCCGTATTAAGAGTGACTATTAAATCAAGCTGTAGCTCATTCTTTAATTCATTGAAAGGCTTTTTATTCAATAAAAAACATTGATTTTGAAAATAATTTAAACCATTCATGAAATTCTTTCGATGCTCTAATGAATACCATTCTTGAAGCATACTTTCGATATAATTTAATACTTGGGCTTCACTTGCCCCCGGTGTGTCAGTCTCTGGAAGGATAATTTCTGATAATGCCTCAATGTCAGCCCTTTGGTCAGAAGTAAATATATCTGCACCAGTCAGCAGGATTGGATCGAAATCTTCATCAATGGCCGCCTTTAATGGAGGAATCAATGAAGTTCCAAACATTAGGCCAAGACTTTTTAGAGCTGTTCTACGATCCACTGTATTCCTATATTTAGTTTTTTATTGAGCTTCAGTTCAATTTAAACTCAATAGTAATTATGATCAAGTATTGTACTGACCTTGTTAGGCTAATAAACCATCACACTTGCTCTGTGTTCTCATCACGCCATTGAATGATATTTAATTCTATAAAAATAAAGGCAACAAGCCATAAAAAAGCGTCCCAAAAATCTACAAAATCACCCTCTAAACCCCAATAAAATGCATTGATAAAAAGTATTGGATATAAGATGTATTGATTAAAATTGCTTAGTTTTAGCGATAGATTTTTTTTAATATTTTTTTCTTGTAACCTTATATTTAACTCAATAATGAGTACCACTAATATCCAAACTCCTGAATTAATTACATCAATCCAACCAAGCCAAATAATATCCTTTGCACCTGAGATATCAGCAATTGCCGAGGTACTCCCAAATCTTAAAAATTCATTTGATGTGCTTAAAAATGAGCAATTTTCTGTAGAGATAGGTGTATATTCACCTATCATTTGTGAGTAAGTCCATTCTCCATTCGCTAAAGAGCACAAGTCTATTTCTTGAAGCAGGTTTGTATCATAGTAAAAAAGCAAAGCTGAGCAATAACCAAAGAAAGCATAGATAATAAATCCGTAACAAATTGCTCTAATGGTCAGTGAGGTATATTCCATGACCGGGGTAATTTGATCCTCTTCTAGGATATATGTCTCTAGTTCTAATATCCAAACCAAGATTAACCATGCAACTGTATCTATTGAGGTTGCATAGGCATTGATGATTTGATCTAACTGTACTCCATCTGGAAAACGTATTGAGAGAGCAGCAACATCTTCGATAAAAAAGAAATAGAAATTGAAGGTTAAGAGTATATAAATACTGTACTTAAAGTATTGAAAATAGGTTTCTCTTGTTAGCATTTAGTTGCCCATATTTTATCGTTTCATAGTATATTAATGATCAATCAATTTATTACCATAAATATTACGGTCACTGCTTCGTTAATTTAGGTAGAATGCGATTTACCTATCATCCTAAAAACTGAATTTAATTAAAATGAAACATGAATTCTCGTAACTTACTTATATTATTCTTCTGTCAATTGATATCCGCAACCGGTCAAATCGTGATCGTAACACTGGGTGGTATTATCGGGTCATCATTAACCGATAATCAATCCATTGCAACTCTTCCAGTCTCACTGATGGTGGTAGTAACTGCTTTATCAGCCATTCCTGCAACCATGTTAATGAAGAGGATAGGCCGTAAATTTGGCTCAAGTATTGCATCTCTTTCTGCCGCGAGTGCAGTTTTGATAGCAGCCTATGCGTTGCATTCACAGAGTTTTAGCCTCTTTGTTTTGGCAGCATCAATGTTCGGAATTAATGCTGCATTTTCACAACAGTATCGTTATGCTGCCGCTGAAAGCGTGGAGCAAAAATTTGTCAGCCGGGCAATCTCGATGATCTTATTAGGGGCAATCGGTGGTGCCATACTTGGACCAGAGTTAGTAACAAGAGGCCAAGATTGGGTTGTAGGTGTTCCTTATGCAGGAAGTTTGATTTCATTGTCGGTATTATTTGGCGTGCAATCCATTTTGCTACTATTGCTTTCGCCTTTTCGTCCAGCAGGAGATAAAGATACTGGAGATACTGGTAGACCATTATCCATTATTATGGGCCAAAGAGTTTTCATAATGGCCATGTTTGGTGGAACTGTTGCTTATGGCGCAATGACATTTATTATGACTGCAACACCCTTAAGTATGCATGTCATTGATGGATACTCAATAGATGCGACCGCTAACGTAATTAGGAGCCATGTTCTGGCTATGTATATCCCATCTTTAGTATCTGGGTTCCTGATCGAAAGATTTGGCCTTACAAAAATAATGATGGTTGGAGTTGTCGGCTTACTAATTGCCTGTTTTGCAGGTTTATATGGTCAATCCATATTTAATTATTGGATGGCGCTCGTGATGCTTGGAATTGGATGGAATTTCTTGTATGTAGGCAGCACAACCATGCTCACATATACTTATCAATCTAGTGAGAGATTTAAAGCCCAGGGCATTAATGAGTTTTGTGTATTTGGTATGTCGGCATTAGGTTCATTATTGGCGGGAACTATTATGTACTATTATGGCTGGTATACCTTGGTGTTGATTCCGATTCCATTTATACTCATGATTGGTGTGGGCTTGAGAATGACTAGTAACGAAACAAAAGCATTGCTCAAGGCCGGATAATTTCTATTATGATATTTTTTTAGACCGATAAACTTATGAAGTCATCAATATATAGTCAGGACATGTATCAATATGACACCCCTGAAGATTCCTTATGGGAGTCAACGCAGGGTAGTTCTATTGCCGCCAATACCAAGATGGTAGGCGAGCATTCTTGTGATGTGGCGGTCATTGGCGGAGGTTACACTGGTTTATCAGCCGCTTACCATCTAGCAAAAGATTATGATATTGATGTAACCGTTCTTGAAGCTGGGCATATTGGCTGGGGTGCATCTGGTCGTAATGGTGGTTTTTGTTCGATTGGTGGAGTTGCAGAATCTTCGGAAAATTTAATCAAAAAATACAGTCTTGAAGACGTTCGAAGTTACTATCAATCTCAAGTTGAAGCTGTTGAGCTTGTGAGAAGCAACATTATAGATGAGCAGATGGATATCAAAATCCAAGGAACGGCAGAAATAGCAGTAGCTAGATCAAAAAGAAATTTAGAAGAAATGACGGAACATGCGAAATTTCAGAGAAAATACTTAGGTTTGAATGCGACAGTTATCTCAAAAGATGAGCTCAAAGAATCATATTTTGATGCAAATCAACAATGGGGTGGTGTATCGATAGAGCCTACATTTGGAATACATCCGCTTAGATATGCTAATGGTTTAGCAATTGCTGCCAGTAAAAATGGCGCACGGATTTTTTCTGGTAGCGAGGTTATTGATTGGCAAAAAAATAATGACTCACATTGTTTAACGACGAAGTCTGGCGTTTTAAAAGCAAAGTACGTTATTTTCGCAACCAATGGCTTTATGCCCGAATATTTGCTGGGTAATTTTAAAGCTCGGAGCTTGCCGATCATCAGTTCCATTATCACCACAAGACCATTGACTCAAGACGAGCTTGCTTCACATAATTGGCAAACACAAAATCCAGTCATCAATTCAAGAAAGCTGGTTAATTATTATCGTTTATTGCCAGATAATCGATTTTTATTTGGTGGGCGAGGGTCCTCATCTGGAGATCGACTCGGTGCAGAAAAAAATTATAATTATCTCATCAATGTAATGCGAAACATTTGGCCAAATTGGTCAAATGTTGAGATAGAGCATAAATGGCATGGCTTTGTTTGTTTTACTCGAAGATTGACTCCCTCAATTGGTCGTTTGGATGATGATCCAAGTGTTTATTTTGGTTTTGGTTATCATGGAAATGGAGTAAATACATCTACTTGGACGGGATTACAACTTGCGAAGTGGTTAGGAAAGTACGGTAAAAGCAATCAAATACCAAGCGATCTTCCGCGAATAGTTTATGGCTTGTCACCTAAATTTCCTTTAAGTGCCTTACGAAGGTATTATTTACAAGGAATGATCCAGTTGTATCGATTTAAGGACGCTTTAAGTGATAATCGTAGTTAAATAGAATTAAATTGAGCTTAACTCAATAAAGTCTATTTTAAATCTTACGCTGCAGTCCGGACATGAGAAATCATTGGGAAGATCCTCGAAAAGTGTTCCAGGGTCATACCCTTCATATTCATCACCTATTTTAGCATCATAAATATACAAACATTCTGGACATTGGTGTTTAGCCGTGAGTTTATTCATGTTTGTTGGTATTTATTCATCAGTGTCAATTTTTTCGCTGGATGTATATTGATTTTCCTAAGATCACCATTGATATGACTTAGTTTAAGTAGTCTTTTGTCCATAATATAAAACCACAGCCAAGGTATATAAGCTATTAGGTAACAACCCAGATATCCATTTGGTAGAGATGGGAGATCATCATAATTCCTCAATGATTGGTATCGCCTGGTTGGATGCGTGTGATGATCTGAGTGGCGTTGAAGGTGAAAAAGTACCAAGTTGCTAAAAACATGATTACTGTTCCAAGAATGGTGAGGCTTACATCGTTCATAATGATCTAATTCGTCTTTTTGGCGGAGTAAGCCATAATGCTCAATATAGTTTGCACTGCTCAACTGGAGCCAAGCAAAAATATTATGAATAAAAAGGAATGGAATAATTTTCAGACCAAATATTACAATGATAGATCCTTGCAAGATGGTTGAAATTACATAGGATTGAAGAATTTGATTATCAAAACAGAGAAAATCTTGTTTTCTACGCTGTAATCTTATGTTTTCAGTTCCAAAAGATCTGGTGATGGCAGCTGGGATTTCTCTGCATACAAAAGCATAGAAACTCTCCCCCATCCTAGAGCTAGAGCCATCCATTGGTGTAGCCACCTCTCGATGATGCCCTTGATTATGGTCAATGGTAAAATGACCATAAAATGGAACTGCAAGTACAAGTTTTGCTAAGTTTTTTTCAAATTTACCCTTTTTGTGACCAAGCTCATGACCCGTATTGATCCCAAGACCACTGATATTACCAGCCACTATTGAAAGGCTAAGATATCCCCACCAATCTAGTTGATTAGTGCTTATCCACCAAGCAGCTGCGATTAAACCTATGAAGTGCATAGGGACTGCAATGTAGGTTAAAATTCTATAGTAACTATCAGAATTAAGCAGAAGGGTAACTTCTTCTGGCGGATTATTGGTGTCTTCCTCAAGAATAAAATCAAGTAATGGAGCTAATATATATATAAATATGAGCGGTAAAAGTAACCATAATTGATTGCCAGTAATATGGTGGCCATATATTCCAGCTATCGCTTGCAAGGGGAAGATAGATGATAGCAACCAAAACCATCGTTTTTTATCTTTGTACAATATCTTTGAACCCGTTTTTGAGTAAGCGCTATAGGTCGTCATAAAGCGTCTTCTTTGTTAAATAATCAATCAAAAATATTAATAATTTCCATGCTAGTTGAGAGGTATTTTGATACTATTTTTTTTGTTATTTATCCCTCTAGATTACTAAATGAAATAACTTAATATTAATCCATCATATTAATTGATAATTTTACTTTTTAATATGCTTATCATGCGATACACTACTTTTTTTTAGCACAGTTGATAATAAATATTTACATAGCATGAGCGTCACTGACAGCATCTAATGAGTAAATCTTTAAAAGAGCTAAACCGTACAAGCGCTCTTTCGGGTGTTAATGCATCAGCTATTGAGGCGATGTATGAGGCATACCTAACTGACGAGCAATCTGTTTCATCAGAATGGCAAAAATACTTTTCAACTTATCCGCGTGAAGAAAGCGATGCGCTGCATGCTTCAGTAAAAGAAAATTTAAGAAATAAATCACGACCCAAATTAAATAATGCTAAAAAAATATCCAATCAAAATGAGGTTGGTGCTGACAAACAAGCAGCAGTGTCAAGATTAATTCAAGTTTATACCCTCAGAGGGCATCAAATTGCTGATATCGATCCATTGGGTATGATGGAAAGAAAAGCTCCTGGGGTATTTAACCTTGATTACTTGGGGTTGACTGAAAAAGACTTGGATGATGAATTTTCAACGAGCGGTTTTGCGGGTACTAAAAGCCCAAGAATGAAGCTTAAAGAATTACTTGTCTTGCTGAAAAAAATATACTGCGAAAAAATTGGCGTTGAATTTGCTCATATATCTAGAGCAAAGGAGCGTATATGGCTAAGAACTCGATACGAAAAAGAAGCCGCATCATTTGATTTTTCTGATCCTGAAAAAATAATCATCTTAGAACAATTGACTGCTGCAGAAGGAATAGAAAGATATTTGCATACTAGGTTTGTTGGTCAAAAGAGGTTTTCTCTAGAAGGTGGTGATAGCCTTATTCCGCTACTTTCTGATGCGATTCAGCGATCAGGTGAAACTAATGTAAGAGAAGTAGTTATTGGTATGGCTCATCGAGGAAGATTGAGTGTTCTAGTGAATGTTTTAGGCCAATCACCCGATGAGTTATTTGATAAATTTGAAGAAAAGATCGACCCAGAGATGACTGGAACTGGAGATGTTAAATATCATCTTGGGTTTTCAGGGGATATTAAAACTGATGGAGGTAATGTTCATGTTTCATTGGCGTTTAATCCGTCACATTTAGAGATAGTTAACCCAGTGGTAGAGGGCTCAGTAAAGGCCCGTCAAGATCGTCGCGGTGATTCTGAGCACAACCAAGTTCTTCCAATTTTAATACATGGTGATGCGGCATTTGCTGGTCAGGGTGTTGTTACTGAGACTTTCCAAATGTCTCAAGTAGATGGTTTTAGAACTGGAGGAACTCTTCATATAGTTATAAACAATCAAATTGGTTTTACGACAAGTAAGCCATCATATGCGAGGTCCACACCTTATTGCAGTGATATTGCCAAAATGATTGAGGCACCAATTTTTCATGTAAATGGAGATGATCCAGAAGCGGTGATATATGTGACACGCCTAGCAATGGATTATCGACGTAAATTCAAAAAAGATGTGGTTATCGATTTAGTTTGTTATCGACGTCAAGGGCATAATGAGGCTGATGAACCGAGCGCTACACAGCCTTTGATGTATTCTAAAATTAAACAGCATAAAACACCAAGGCAAATCTATGCTAATAAATTAGTTGAGAGCAGTATTATTGACACAAACAAACCTTCAATTATGCAGGATGATTATCGAGATCTTTTGGATCAAGGTAAGCCTGTACCAAAATTATCTCTAGGGATGGTTGGTGATGATTTTACAGCTGATTGGAGTCGTTTTGAGCAAAAAGATTTGACCAAAAAGATTGAAACAAAAATATCAAAGAAAACCACAGAAAAACTGGCAGCAGCTCTTACCACAATTCCAGAAGACATGATTTTGCATGATCGAGTTCAAAAAATAATGGAACTTCGGTCATTAATGGCAGCAAATAAATTGCCGATGGATTGGGGTTTTGCCGAAAGTATGGCTTATGCGAGTTTGATTAATGAGGGGTATAATTGTCGCTTAACCGGGCAAGATAGTTCTCGTGGAACATTCTTTCATAGGCATGCTGTTTTGTATAACCAGCGTAACAAAGATAAATATGTTCCTATGCATAGCATTAAAGAGTCGGGTGAGTTTCGAGTTATAGATTCTTATTTGTCTGAAGAAGCAGTGTTGGGCTTTGAGTATGGCTATGCTACAACACATCCGAATACACTTGTCATTTGGGAAGCTCAGTTTGGTGATTTTGCCAATGGTGCACAGGTGATTATTGATCAGTTTATTAGCTCTGGGGAAACAAAATGGGGCAGATTATGTGGACTGACTTTATTACTACCGCATGGTTTTGAAGGTCAAGGCCCTGAACATTCGTCAGCAAGATTGGAGCGTTTTTTACAATTATGTGCAGAGAATAATATGCAAGTATGTGTTCCATCTACACCAGCACAAATGTTTCATATGCTCAGGAGACAAATGGTCGGTGGGTACAGGAAACCACTAATCGTAATGTCTCCAAAAAGCATGTTGAGAAATAAAGCCTCTGTTTCAGATATTGAAGAGTTAACAAATGGTCGCTTTAAGCAAATAATAGAAGATCAGCATGACCTAAAAGATAAAAAAGTGAAACGATTGGTATTATGCAGTGGAAAAATTTATTTTGATTTAGATCAATTGAGAGCTCAAGAAGACCTAGATACTGTGGCAATTGTGCGTATAGAGCAATTGTACCCATTTCCGATAGGGGAATATGCTGCTGTTATAAAGAAATACCCCAATCTGAAAGAGGTGGTGTGGTGTCAAGAGGAGCCTCAAAATCAAGGGGCTTGGTACCAGATTCGACATCGATTGCAGCATGCGATTGATAAACAAGACCTAGTATACTCGGGAAGGCGAGGTGCCGCCGCACCTGCTACTGGCTTATCTAAGTTACATCTTGAGCAACAAAACAACCTAATTATTAATGCCTTAGGGATATAAATTAATCTAGTAAGTTTAATTATATTTTTAAAAAAATAGGATTTAAAAATAATGACAATAGAAATAAAAGTCCCGCCACTGCCAGAGTCTGTTGCAGATGCAACATTAATCAATTGGCATAAAAAAACCGGTGATCAAGTATCTCGAGATGAAAACCTGGTGGACCTAGAGACAGATAAGGTTGTTTTGGAAGTACCATCACCAAAATCGGGAATCTTAACTGAGATAAAAATTAAAGATGGGAGCGTTGTTAAGGCGGGAGATATATTGGCAGTTATGACAGAGTCATCATTGGTCAGTGCTAGTAAAGACAATAATCATGCAAGTGATGCTTCATCAAGTAAAAATAACTCAGCATCTGATACGTCAAAAAATGATAGTAAGGATAAAAAAGTTAGCCCTTCTGTAAAAGTATTACTCAAAGAGCATGATCTTGATGCATCTATGATTGATGGAAGCGGAAAAGATGGCCGTATAACAAAAACAGATGTATTAGATTACCTTAGAGATGACGAAGGAGGGAGTGTCAGGTCCAATGATATTGATATGCCTCTTCAGCAAGCATCTGTTGCTGCTAAAGAGCTCGTTAGTAACGATGGGCAACGTGTTCCGATGACCAGGTTAAGGGCAAAAATTGCAGAACGAATGGTTGAAGCTCAAACTAATTCAGCCATGCTTACGAGTTTTAATGAAATAGATTTATTTGAAGTGATGGAGCTTAGAAAAAAATATAAAGAATCCTTCCTTGAGGAGCATTCAGTAAAGCTTGGCTTTATGTCCTTTTTTAGTAAAGCGTCAGTTGAAGCTTTGAAAAAATTTCCAATAATAAATGCCTCAATTGACGGCCAAGATATTGTTTATCATGATCGCTATGATATTGGAATTGCAGTTTCCTCTGAACGAGGTTTAATGGTTCCAGTAATAAAAAATCTAGATGAATTGAGTTTTGCCGAAATTGAAAGATCGATAGCCGAACTTGCCATTAAGGCAAAAAATGGCTCAATCACAATGGAAGATCTTACAGGCGGAACATTCACGATCACAAATGGTGGAACATTTGGTTCGCTCATTTCCACTCCGATACTTAATTCACCACAAAGTGCAATTCTTGGTATGCATGGCATAAAAGAGCGGCCAGTTGTTGTGGATGGTAAGATAGTTATTCGTCCTATGATGTATGTTGCTCTTACCTATGATCATCGAATCATAGATGGTAGGGAAGCGGTTCTTTTCTTGGTCAGTATCAAAGAGTCACTCGAAGATCCTGAACGCTTAATGCTTGAAATTTGATAATTCAAAGTGAATAAAAATTTTGATGTAATTGTTATTGGTGGAGGTCCTGCTGGGTATATTGCAGCAATACGTGCCAGTCAATATGGCCTTAGTGTTGCTTGTATAGATGAGTGGAAGAATCGTGATGGATCCAATTCATTTGGTGGTACCTGTTTAAATGCCGGATGCATTCCATCGAAAGCCCTCTTGGAATCTTCAGAGCTTTTTCATCGAGCTTCGCATGAGTTTCCTGAGCATGGCATTAATATTAATACTCCGGTTATTGATATCAAAGCAATGCAAAAACGCAAGAATGATATCGTTAAGCAATTAACTGGAGGTGTGGCAGGGCTTTTGAAAGTAAATAAAATAGAAGCGCTGGTAGGACATGGTAAATTCATGGGATTAAATCAAGTTGAGTTCACAGATTCAAAAGGTAATGTCAATACGCTTCAGGGTAAGCATATTGTTCTCGCATCAGGTTCATCACCAATAGAGTTAAAAGCAATTCCATTTGATGATAATCGAATAGTGGATTCATGGGGTGCATTAGATTTTACAGAAGTGCCATCCAGTCTTGCTGTCGTTGGGGCAGGTGTAATCGGATTAGAGTTGGGTAGTGTTTGGGGTAGGCTAGGGTCTGAAGTTGAAATATTTGAAGCTTCACCAGATTTTTTAAGTCTAGTTGATCGAGATGTTGCAAAAGAAGCAAAAACACAATTCAATAAACTGGGTTTAAATATTCATCTTGATGCAAAAGTTACTGCTGCCAACAAAACCGAATCAAGCATTAACTTAACTTATATAAAAGATAACGAAAAAATTGAGAAAGAATTTGATCGCGTGGTGGTTGCGGTTGGTAGAAAACCTCATACAGATAATCTATTCTCAATGGATAGCGGTATTACTTTAGATGAATCAGGTTGCATTAATGTGGATAAGCAATGCCAAACAAGCATCCCAAATGTTTATGCAATCGGTGATTGTGTTAGAGGACCAATGCTTGCACATAAAGGTTCTGAAGAAGGGGTTATGGTCGCTGAAATAATTGCGGGCGATATCGCAGAGCTAAATTACGATATCATTCCTTCAGTTATTTATACCTCACCTGAGATTGCATGGGCTGGAAAAAATGAACTCGAATTAAAAAATGCAGACATCGAATATAAAGTTGGGCTATTCCCGTTTGCTGCAAGCGGTCGTGCAATAACTATGGAGCAAACTTCTGGAATGGTTAAGATGATTTCATCAAAAGAGAACGATCAAATTTTAGGCGTGCATATTATTGGCCCCATGGCAGGAGAGTTGATTGGCGAGGTCGTTTTAGCAATGGAGTTTGAAGCCAGCTCTGAGGATATACAAAGAACAATCCATGCTCACCCTAGTTTATCTGAAGCTATTCATGAGGCATCTCTAGCTGTTGATAAGCGTGCTTTAAATTACCCGAATAAAAAATAATTTTATTACATAACCAAAAGAATTAATTCTTTTGGTTTGGCGTTATTAATTTTTATTTAATTTATTTAGTATTGATCTGAATTGTAGGTTATTTGAACTAAGTTTCATTGTCGTCTTGTTTAGATATAGTTTGGAGTTAATTATTCTCAATGCAATCATCAATCAAATCTCGCAGAATCAACCCTTACCTCTAACTAATAATTTATAATCTAATGGAGAGTTATTGTTTAGAAAAGAAGAATCTAATCAATATCAGAAGGATTACTTATATCATAATTATCAAGTTTCGAATTACTATCAAGTTTGATTTTATTGATGGTGATTACGATAGGTTTAAACGGTATGATAACAATTAGATAATTAAATAAAAATGGAAACTATTTTATGGCAGGTCATAGTAAATGGGCGAATATCCAGCATAGAAAGGGCGCTCAAGATAAAAAAAGGGGTAAATTATTTACCAAATTGATCCGTGAAATAACCATTGCTGCAAAATTAGGTGGCTCAGATTTAAATTCGAATCCTAGGTTAAGGATGGCTGTTGAGAAAGGTAAATCTCAAAGTATGCCAAAAGACAATATTGCCAAAGCAATCAAACGCGGCGCAGGAGAATTAGAAGGCATTGATTATATTGAAATCCGTTATGAGGGTTATGGCCCAGGAGGAGCTGCAGTTATAGTTGATTGTTTAACCGACAATAAGAATAGAACAGTTGCGGATGTTAGGCATGCATTCAGTAAGTTCTCAGGGAATATGGGGGCTGACGGATCTGTTGCTTATATGTTTAAATCTTTGGGTATTTTGACTTACAATCAAGATGCCGATGAAGATGCGTTGATGGAAATTGCAATAGATGCAGGAGCTGATGATCTTATTATTGAGGATGATGGTTCTATCGAGATTATTGTTGACCCAAATAACTATGAAGGGCTGATTAAAGCTATGAAAGCGGCCGATCATGAGCCTGATAACAAAGAAATAACATGGCGATGTTCAACTATTACTAATTTAAACGAGCACGAAGCCTCAACGATGATAAAAATGACCTCAGCTCTAGAAGATCTTGATGATGTTCAAACTGTTTATAGTAATGCAGAAATTACGGATGAAATTTTAGCAAAATTATGAGGCTTTATTGTTGAAAACTGACCAACGAATATTAGGTATTGATCCTGGTTCAAGAAAGACCGGATTTGGTCTGCTTGATTTGGTTGGTGGTCAGCTCAGATATATAACAAGTGGAGTCATCAAAAGTACCGATGGCGATTTTACAGATCGCCTAAAAGTAATACATCAATCTATACGCGCACTCATAAAGGAATATAATCCTGATATCATGGCTATTGAAAGTGTTTTTGTGCATAAAAATCCTTCAAGTGCATTAAAACTGGGTCATGCTAGAGCTGCCGCTTTGTGCGCAACATTTGATTTTGACATGAATGTATTTGAGTATTCCCCAAGAGAAATAAAAAAAGGGGTAGTTGGTACTGGGGCGGCATCAAAGGAGCAGGTTCAACATATGGTTGTAGCACTATTAAATCTTGATGGTACTCCGGCTGAAGACGCAGCGGACGCCATTGCAGCAGCTATTTGTTATAGTAATGAAAGAGCGATGCAAGAATCCCTAAGAGCTATAAGCTAATGGTGCAGTAAATGATTGGATCAATAAAAGGCAAGATTTTAATTAAACAATCACCACAAGTGCTTGTTGAGGTAAATGGCATTGGTTATGAGGTGGAGGTCCCATCCACAACCTTTGTAGAAATGCCCGCACTAGATCAGGATATTTTTCTCTACACGCACCTGCAAGTGAGAGAAGATGCTCACACATTATTTGGTTTTTCTAATCTTAATGATAGATATTTATTTAGAATGCTCTTAAGAATAAGTGGCGTTGGTGCAAAGCTTGCTCTAGCAATATTATCTTCAATGAGTGTAAATGATTTTGAGCGTTGCGTGAGAACGGAGGATAGCGGTTCATTAGTTAAAATTCCTGGTGTTGGAAAAAAGACAGCTGAAAGATTGGTTATAGAGATGCGAGATCGACTAATCGATCTTGTGGATAGTCCGCCAACAGGGCATCAGAGAATTAATGCTAATAGCGCTAGAGAAGAGGCTTTTGATGCGTTGCTAGCGCTGGGTTATAAGGCTCCCGAGGTAAAAAAATTAATGGCATCCATTAATGATGATGATTTAACGGCAAGTCAAATGATAAGGCATGCTTTGAAAAAGGTTATAGATTAAATGGATAATATTGAGCATGATCGATTAATCAGTGGAGACGAAGCTAGTGAAGACAAGGCTTTTGATCGGGCTATAAGACCGAAAACACTCGCAGAATATGTGGGCCAAAAAAGCATGCGAGAGCAGATGGAGATTTTTATCGAGGCAGCTCGTAAAAGATCCGAGCCATTGGATCATGTATTGATATTTGGACCTCCAGGACTGGGTAAAACAACATTGGCGCATATTATCGCTCATGAGATGGGGGTTAAGTTAAAACAAACATCTGGGCCCGTTCTTGAACGCCCAGGAGATCTTGCGGCTTTACTTACAAACCTCGAACCAAATGATGTCCTCTTTATTGATGAAATACATCGCTTGAATGCAGTGGTTGAAGAGATCTTGTATCCGGCTATGGAAGATTTCCAGTTAGATATTATGATTGGTGAAGGCCCGGCAGCACGTTCAATTAAATTAGACCTCCCTCCATTTACTCTAGTTGGGGCAACTACCAGGGCTGGATTACTAACATCACCATTGCGGGATAGATTTGGTATTGTACAAAGATTAAATTTTTATGAAATTGATGAGTTGGCTCAAATTGCTAATCGTTCAGCAAGTATCATGAATTTAGAATTAGATGATGGCGGAAGTGATCAATTATCTAAGAGAGCCAGAGGTACCCCAAGAATCGTTAATCGTCTGTTAAGAAGAGTGAGGGATTATGCAGAGGTCAAAGCTGACGGAAAAGTCACAGAGCAGGTAGCAAATGATGCATTGGACATGCTGGAGGTTGATCCAAATGGTTTTGATACCATGGATAGAAGGTTGTTATTAGCAGTAATTGAAAAGTTTGATGGCGGCCCTGTTGGAATCGAGAGTCTTGCTGCTGCTGTAGGTGAAGAACGCGGAACTATAGAAGATGTAGTAGAACCCTATTTGATTCAACAAGGATTCATAATGAGGACCTCACGTGGACGAGTTGCTACAAAAAATGCCTATTTGCATTTTGGGTTAAATCCAATCAATCAAGATAAAAACATTAACCGTGATTTGCTAGAATGAATACTAATGATTGTTTTTTTAAGGAAATCAAAATATGACAACTAATATGTCGTTTATAAATCTTATCCTTAACGCGAGTATCATCGTTCAATTTGTAATGTTGCTATTATTAATAGCATCAATTGGATCTTGGAATATTATCTTTACTAAACAAAAGTTAATTAAAAAAATTAAAACTACCTCTGATTCATTTGAGACTAATTTTTGGGCAGGCGGTGACTTAAATGCCCTTTACCAGAACTCCAATAAAAATGAACATGGTGATATAGGAATGCCAAGTATCTTTAAAGCAGGGTTTAAGGCATTTAACAGATTATCTACAAAATCATCTGTCTCCAAAGATAAAATGGTTGAGGAGTGTTCTCGAGCTATGCGAGTGGCTCAAATGCGTGAAGTTGATAAATTGGAGCACAGTCTTGCAACATTAGCTACGATCGGATCAATAAGTCCTTATGTTGGTTTATTTGGAACAGTAATTGGTATTATGAACTCCTTCCGGGCCCTTGCGGGCGTTCAATCTGCCACCTTAGCGATGGTTGCTCCTGGTATAGCTGAAGCATTAATCGCTACTGCGATGGGCTTATTTGCCGCAATACCTGCTGTTGTTGCTTACAATAGATTTGTTGATAAAGTGACTCGATTAGAAATACGATACGATAGTTTTTCTGAAGAATTTGCAAGTATTTTGCAACGACATGAGTTATATAAAAGTGATTGATAGCTGAAGTGGTAAAAAAAAGGAAAGTCATCAGTGAAATCAATGTAGTTCCATACATTGACGTCATGCTTGTTTTGTTAATTATATTTATGGTGACTGCACCATTGCTCACGCAAGGAATAAAAGTTGAGCTGCCAAAAGCAGGCGCGGATCCAATCGCTGATTCTTCAAGTCTGGCCCCTTTAATATTGAGCGTAAATGCTCAAGGTGAATTATATATTAATGTTGGTGATGACGAAGATAAGCCAAAAGATGCTGAGTCGATAATATCAAGAACTAGGGCAGTATTAGCAAGTCAGCCATCTACGATGATTTTGGTCAAAGCAGATCGGCAAGTGCCATATGGTAATGTTGTTGGAGCTATGGTTCTTTTACAGCGTGGCGGAGCAAAGAATATTGGTTTCGTAACCGATCCTTTAGAATCTTATCCTGTACCTGATTGATTGATATGAGTTATTGAATGCGAGATAAATATAACATTATACCAATGGCTTTCGCGTGTGGTTTGCATCTCGTTATATTCACTGCGATGATATTAGCGTTTGAGAGATCGAATGCCAATATACCATCTCGACCCCTTATGATAGATGCCGTATTAATTGAGGAGGATAATTTATTAACGCCGCAAAAGAAACTAGTACAGGAAAGACGAGATGCGGAAGAGCAAAAACGAAAATCAGATATTCGGGCAGAAAAAATACGAATAAATAAAAAGAAGAAAAAAGAAGCAGAAATTACCAGAAAAGCTGAACAAAAAAGAGTGAAAGAGCAGAAAATTATTGAAGCTCGCGAAACAAAAGAATTGATGGCTAAACAAGCAAAAGAAGCTGAGGTTGAAAAAAAGCGGATTGAAGTTGAACTTGAAAAAAAACGTAATGAGGCAGAGCAGGTAAGATTAGATGATATAAAGCGACAACGCGCAGAGAATGAAAAAATACGCAACGACCTAGAAAAAGCTGAAAGAAAAGCTCAATTGAATCGAGAGTTATCGAATGAACAAAAACGTCTAGATGCGCTTCGCTCGGGCGCACTTGCAAGGTATACTTTTAGCCTAGGTAGGAAGATCGAAAATAACTGGGTTCAACCTCCGTCAGCATCCAGTGGTATCAGTTGTGTAGTGAATGTAAGGCAATTGCCCGGAGGTGAAGTTATCAGTGCGGTGGTTGAAACATGTAACGGTGACGAATCGGTTCGACGGTCAGTGGAAGCTGCTGTTTACAAGGCTTCACCTTTACCAGACCCTGAAGATCCAAGTTTATTTGAAAGAAATTTACGATTTATATTTGAACCTTATCAATAATTCATAGGTTTATGAGGACACGGATGAATCTCGAAAAAAAAATAATTTTACTTTTATGTTTATTTTTTCATGATGCCTTATACGCTGAGCTGACAATAAGAATCACACAAGGTGTTGGGAAACAGACGCCGATTGCCATTGTTCCTTTTGGAGCTGATAAGGGTATGCCGGTATTGTCAGTTGATATTGCTGAAATAATTACAAATGACTTAATTCGAAGTGGTCGATTTTCGTCTACTCCTCAAAAAAATATGCTGCAAAAGCCAACTACGGGTGCAGAGATTGATTTTGATGATTGGTCTATTTTGGGTGTCGAAGCAGTCGCTGTGGGTCGAATTAGTCAGATGAGAACTGGTTCTTATAATATTCAGTTTCAATTATTCGATATTTACAAGGGTGAGCAAATTGTTGGATATAGAATGCCAGCTAACGACAAAACACTGAGAAGATCAGCGCATCGTATAGCGGATATGATTTATCGAGAGCTGACCGGAATTAGAGGTGTGTTTGATACGAAAGTTGCCTATGTCAAATCAAATGTATCGCGCAACGAGACAAGTTATTCATTAATTATCGCTGACTCTGATGGAGAGAATGAGCAAGTTGTAGTTAATTCCAAAGATCCTATTATGTCTCCAGCTTGGTCACCAGATAGCAGGCAAATTGCCTATGTATCATTTGAAGGCAATGCTTCATCCATATATCTGCAAACATTAAGAACGGGAAATCGAAGGAAAATCTCGGACCACCCCGGCATAAACGGATCGCCCGCATTTTCCCCAGACGGAAGAAAATTAGTCCTTACTTTGGGTGGTACTGATGGTAATTTAGATGTTTATATTCTTGATATTGCAACCAGAGCTTTAAAGAGAATGACATATAATAGAGCTATTGATACAGAGGCAACATGGTCACCTAATGGTAAGGAAATTTACTTTACTTCAGACAGGGGCGGTGCCCCGCAAATATATAAAATTTTCTTAAACAGCGATAAAGCTGAAAGAGTTACTTTTCAGGGTAATTATAATTCTAGGCCACGTTTGTCACCCGACGGTAAGAAATTAGCAATGGTTCATCTTTATAGAGGCGATTATCGAATAGCTATTTACGATATAAATAAAAAAGATTTATTGATTTTATCCTCAGGAATGCAAGATGAATCTCCAAGTTTTGCGCCCAATAGTGATACACTTATCTACGCTACAAAAATGAGGGGAAATGGAGTATTGGAAACTGTAACGGCTGATGGCCTGGTGAGGCAAAGAGTGGCATCTAAGCAGGGAGATATTAGAGAGCCAGTATGGTCACCATTTTTAAAATTATAATAATGTGTTATTTTGTGTTAAATTTTTTATAAATAGTTGAAACTTTAGGAGTTGTTGAAATGGAGCGTTTTAATTTAGGTCTAATTGGGTTATTGATTTTGGTTTTATCGGGTTGTGCGTCATCAGGAAGTAAATCTGGGGCTATGAGTAACGATAGCGGCATGAGTAGTTCTAGTGATAGCGAAGATGCGGCAACATACGGAATGGGTATGGATGATAATAATAACCTAGAAACGATCACCGATGACAGCTTGTCTGAAAATCTTGAGACAATTATTTATTTTGATTTTGATCGTTCCGAGTTACGCGCTGAATATGATGCATTAATAAATGCATATGCGTCGAATATGAATTCCAATACCTTGCTTACAGTAAGACTGGAAGGGCATGCTGATGAAAGAGGGTCTCGAGAATATAATATCGGGCTGGGTGAGCGCAGAGCTCAGGCAGTTAGACGTATGCTGCTTCTCAATGGCGTTGCGCCAGCTCAAATTACTACGGTTAGTTTTGGTGAGGAAAGACCCAACTCTTATGGAAGTGATGAGAGTTCATATACTCAAAATAGAAGGGTAGAGCTGGTAATTAATTAATACAGTTAATTATTATGTCTAGACATGCTTTTATTTATATCGGTATTTTAGTCGCTGCAGGTTGCGCAGATCTGCCGGTAGACGATAGCTATCAGAGAGTTAACTCAGGTGTCATGCAAAGATCAAACGATCAGAGCCTGATTGAAATTGCTCGCCAGCTTGATAATATCCAAGAGCAAGTAACTCAGATTCAAGGTCAAGCGGAAGATTTACACTACCAGTCTCAGGCAACCCAAGATAGACAAAGAGCGCTTTATGTTGATCTGGATGATCGCCTGCAAGATCTTGAAAGATCAATTAGTGCTCTAAACTCAATGAATGTTGTTAATGAGGAGGAAATCATCTATGGCGAATTGCCAGTCCCGGGAGGTACTGACGAAGAAAATTATCAAGCAGCATTTGAGCTTTTAAAAGAACAGAATTATGAGTTAGCATCACTTTCATTTATCCGGTTTTTGGTCGCATATCCAGGTAGTAGCTTGATTGATAATGCTCAGTATTGGCTCTCTGAGTCTTACTATGCATCTAATCAATTTGAGCAAGCATTATCTCAATTTAACAAAGTTGTAAATGATTATCCTCGTTCAAGAAAAATTCCTGATGCCTTACTTAAAATTGGTTATTGTAATTATGAATTAGGAAATTGGGATCAAGCTCGTTTAGTTTTGACTAGAATCCAAAATGAATACCCGCAATCAACGGTTGCAAAGTTAGCTGAACAACGAATAAAGGTAATGAATAGCAGGGGTTTATAATATAGTTTTTTACTACTCCAAAAGAGTAATTCAGAGATCTAGGTAAATTTTATCGATATTCCCTTGAGATTTATGTGAGGTGCGGTATCATCCTCGCCAATTGGATAAAAAAAAGTAAATTAGAATTAAATGATAATAGGGGCGTTAGCTCAGCGGTAGAGCATTCGGCTTTTAACCGACCGGTCGTAGGTTCAATCCCTACACGCCCCACCATTTAATTTATTCGTCAATAATTAATCTTGCTATGAAAGTAATTAAATTAACTATTAGTTATACCTAATAGTATTTAAAATAGATTTAATATTAATTGCTCTGAGAAATTTAGATGAAAGATAGAAATTGGAAGATATTTAAATTTGGCGGATCTAGCCTAGCTGACACTCAATGTTTCGTTAGCGTATCCAAAATAATATTAGATTGTTATTATAAAGATCCAGCTTCACGTCATGCGATAGTGGTATCGGCCCTTGGTGGTGTTACCGATCTATTGATCGATATTGCTAGTAATTGTAATGCCAGCAATTTGCATGAATCAAAACAATATCAAACCATTAACCACCGTATATCAACTCTAGTTGATAACTTACTTGAACAATCTGTAGCGAAAGAGTTTTTAGAATCATTTTCAAGTGATGTTAATTCGATTAGTAAATTACTTGCCGAAAAATCGACTTGTGACAATAGCACTGACCAAGTTATCGCAGGGTTTGGAGAGCTTTGGTCGGCAAAAATTTTATCACTATATATTGCTAAATTACTAGATTACGATAAAGAAGTAGAGTTTATTGATAGTCGCAAAGTTATCTATCTTAAATCAAGCGATCTTGGCGATGTGATTGACTGGAAAAAATCAAACGACTGTTATAAAAAAGTGGTTGCAGCAACCCAAGCAAATATATTTATCATTACGGGTTTTATCGCCTCAAATGAACGAGGGCTACCAACAAATTTAGGTCGTAACGGGAGTGATTACTCTGCCGCTATATTTGCTTCTTTGTTTGAGGCGCAAGAATTAGTAATTTGGACTGATGTGGACGGTGTTATGAGCGCGGATCCAAGTAAAGTCAATGACGCTAAAGTCGTAAGTAATTTATCATATAATGAGGCCATGGAATTGGCTTATTTTGGGGCCAAAGTTATACATCCAAAAACATTAAGTCCGCTGATGAAACAAAAAATTCCAGTCTTTATTCGTAATACATTTAATCCTGAAGCTGTTGGCAGCAAAATATCGGCAGAGAAATCGGCGGGCAGTAATATAAAAGGCATAACGGTTATAGATTCTATGGCGTTAATCAATCTTGAGGGTACTGGGATGATTGGTGTTCCAGGAACCGCTGATAAGCTTTTTGTAGCACTTAAAAATGAAAATATATCTGTGACGTTGATTTCACAAGCAAGCTCAGAACATTCTATTTGTATCGCGGTGGATGAGGGCGTATCCAATGTTGCAAAAAAAGTTATCGAGAGTGCCTTTGAGAGTGAACTGAAAGCTGGATTGATTACGAAAATTGAGGCAACTAAAGGTCAGAGTATAATCGCTGTCGTTGGTGATGAGATGACTGGTCAATCTGGTGTTGCAGGTCAATTTTTTAGTACTTTAGGTCGAGCTGGAATCAATATAAGGGCGATAGCTCAAGGATCATCAGAACGAAATATTTCTGCTGTTATTGAATCAAAAGATGCATTACAGGCTCTCAATAAAGTGCATGCTGGGTTTTTCAATAGACAGCCATCACTAACCATAGGTTTGATTGGACCAGGTTTGGTTGGCGGCGAGTTACTCGACCAAATAAATTCTCAATTATTGGTAAATGCCGCTGAGCTTGGTGTAAATATACATTTAAAAGCTATTGTTAAATCAAAATATATGCTGCTTGATAATGCCTCAATAGATTTAGCAAAGTGGCGTGAAACAATGCAAGTAGAAGCCATTGGTATTGATCTTGATGCTTTTGAGGCTCACCTGATGGGGCATTCAAGCAATGGCCATACCTTGATAATTGACTGTACCTCGAATAACTCTATTGCGAAGAAATATACGCGATGGTTAGGCCTTGGTATTAATGTCATTACACCAAATAAGAAAGCCTTTAGTGACGATCTAAGTTATTACGAAACTTTAAAGGATACCTCAGTAAAGAATAAATCTTATTGCTTTTACGAGACTACAGTTGCAGCTGGTTTGCCAGTGATAAATACAATCAATAGTTTAGTTGCTACGGGAGATAAGATACATTCCATCGAGGGTATATTATCTGGAACATTAGCCTATTTATTTAATGTGTTTGATGGCTCGAAACCGTTCTCTAGGATTGTTATTGAAGCCAAAGAGAATGGTTATACAGAACCTGACCCAAGAGATGATCTTGGTGGCATGGATGTGGCCCGGAAACTGACAATATTGGCCCGTGAAGCCGGTAGAAGTCTTGAAATTTCTGACTTTGCTATCGAAAGTCTTGTACCGGATGATCTAATTGATGTAAAAATCGATGAATTTCTTGAAAAACTAAAAGAGTATGATTCTGTAATGCAGGATCGATATGAAACCGCAAAAAATAATAACTTAACGCTTAGGTATATTGCATCAATAGATATAGATAACAATATTTTTATTGGCCTTAAGGAATTTCCAATTGATCATCCTTTTAGTAACATTCAACTTACCGACAATATAATTAAAATTCAGTCAGATAGGTATGCAGACAACCCATTGATCATTCAAGGCCCGGGCGCAGGTCCAGGAGTTACCGCTGCAGGTATATCTGCAGATATCATCAATCTCATCAAGCTAATAAAGTAGAAAAATGAATAATAAGTATATAACTGCGTTTGCTCCAGCTTCAATTGGTAATGTTGCTGTGGGCTTTGATATGTTGGGACTTGCGATTAAAGGCGCTGGTGACCGTGTGTCTGTAAGAAAAGTTAATGAAGAAGGGATATTTATAAAAGAAATCTATGACCAAGCGGGTAATCCTCATAAAGATCTTTCAAAAAAATCAGATGAAAATACAGCGTCAATTGCAGCTGAAGCATTATGGGGCGCTGAAGGTGGTCAGGGCGGAATAGAGATGCTAATACATAAAGGCATCCCTTTGCAATCTGGGATGGGAAGTTCAGCTGCCTCTGCGGTAGCTGGAGCTGTTGCGGTTAATGCATTGCTGGACCAACCTTTATCAACTGAAAAATTAATGAAATACGCCCTTGAAGGAGAAAAGTATGCCAGTGGTGGCATTCATGCAGATAATGTTGCTCCCAGTCTTTTTGGTGGTATGGTATTTTGTCCTCCCTCATATCTCCCGAAAACCACTTCAGTTGAGGTACCAAAAAGCATTAGTTCAGTTTTAGTTCATCCGGACTTAATTGTTAACACAGCTGAAAGTAGAAACGGCTTGGCTAACAACTATTCAATGAGTCAATGGTTGGATCAACAAAGTTATCTAGCAGGATTTTTATTGGGCTTGCAAAAGTTAGATCTAAATCTAATTAAAAATAGCATGCATGATGTTATTATTGAACCACAACGATCAGGTTCTGTGGGATGTTTTGATGAAATTAAAAAAGCGACTATGAATAAAGGCGCCTTAGGATGTTCTTTGTCAGGGAGTGGCCCTAGTATTTTTGCTTTATGTGAGAACCATATTGCGGTTGAGATTAAAACAATAATGATGGAGATTTTTGACAGCCATAATATTGATTCCCAGGGATGGGTGAGCCCTTTAAATGCATCCGGCGCTTACGTGGAAACTTAGTCGTGAATTTTATTAGCACTCGCGGCGATCAAAGCTATGGTATCGATGATGTATTAGCTAAAGGTATTGCTGATGATGGCGGTTTATTCATACCAGAAGAGTTACCCTATATAAATCACGAAGCACTACCGGCTAAGATGTCCTTGACTGATACTGCTGAAGCGTTATTAGCCCCTTATTTCAAAGAATCGATACTGCAGAATAATTTAAATCAAATCATAAAAGAATCATTATATTTTTCAATACCGTCTGTCAAAATTCTACCAGAGAAAAATGTCTGGTTTTTAGAGCTTTTTCATGGGCCTACAGCAGCATTCAAGGATGTAGGTGCTGGTTTCTTGGCCTCTTGTATGAGTCGTTTGAATAGTTCCGAAACTAAGCCATTAGTGGTTTTAGTTGCCACATCTGGTGATACTGGTGGGGCGGTTGCCGCTGCATTTCATGGCCTACCTAATGTAAAAGTCATTATTTTGTTTCCAAAAGATAAAGTTTCAAAGCGACAAGAAAAGCAGCTCACATGTTGGGGGGGTAATATTCTTTCTCTGACTGTAAATGGCACATTCGATGACTGTCAAACATTGGTAAAAGATATATTTATTGATCCAAAACTGTCTGCACGATATCGATTCTCATCCGCTAATAGTATAAATTTTGGACGGCTATTGCCGCAAAGCATTTACTATGCACATAGCAGTCTAAATCATTTTAGGCAGAGTGGTAATAAGGCGAACTTTATCATTCCAACTGGGAATTTGGGAAATGGTTTGGCTTGTTTATTGGCCAGAGAGATGGGCTTTCCTGTTGGTGAAATAGTTTTATCTGTGAACGCAAATCGATTAATTGCAGATTATTTGAATGGCGCTGAATGGTTGCCAAAATCCAGCATTCAGACGCTTGCTAATGCGATGGATGTTGGTAACCCAAGTAATATGGAGCGGTTAAGTAGTCTGTTTGGCCAAGCCAATGATCTTAAGAGTTCAATCTCTGCGGTTTCTGTTTCTGATGAAAATATTAGTAGTGAAATTACTAGAATTTTTGAAAAAACTAATACTATTATATGCCCTCATACAGCAACTGCTTCTTATACTTATAGCCAGTTCACAGATGAAGTAAAAATGACGCAAGATTGGTTTATTGCCGCTACGGCACACCCAGCGAAATTTGAGACAATTGTTGAGCCTTTGATTGGTCAAAAAGTTGCAGTACCCGATGATCTTTCGGTATTACTTGATAAGCCGAGCAAAACATTCACTATCAATCCAGATATAAAAGAATTCGAACAAATTATTATTGATAAATCAATATAATATAATTATATAAAGTAATGATTTATATGCTAAATATTAAATAATTTTTTTGCATTTCTTGTGCTTGATATGACTATATCTTCTGGACTATATGACGAATAATTAGCGATAGTTTTGACAATTTCGTGGAGATATTTCGGCTCGTTACGGCGTGATTTTGGTTTTGGTTCTAGAGTACGAGGTAATAAATAAGGGCAGTCTGTTTCAATCATCATACGATCGAGCGGTATATTTTTTACAATTTCCTGTAAATTCTTTCCCCTACGTTCATCGCATATCCAGCCAGTAATACCGATATATAAACCCATATCAAGATATACAGATAGCATTTCGTCAGTTCCGGTAAAACAATGAGCTATCCCTCCATAAAGGTTTTTAATGCCCTCCTGGAGTGTATTGGTGAAATCGGTATGCGCTTCTCGTTGATGCAGGAAAACGGGAAGTTTTGCCTCTTTTGCAATGTCTAGTTGAGCTCCGAATGCTCGAATTTGATCTTTTTTTGACGAAAGATTTCGATAATAATCTAAACCGCATTCACCAATTGCAACTACTGAGTTATGCTTACTCAACTCATAAATTGAATTTTCCACTGATTTATTATAAGTTTCTGCATAATGTGGGTGCACACCGGCAGTAGAATATAAGATTTTTTCGTATTCCTTGGTAAGGTTATAAGCTTTAATGCTCTCATCATTATTAGACCCGGTAACTATTAATTTTTTAATATTGGCATTCAGTGCCTCATTAATAATAATATCTAAATCAGAGGTGTAATCGCTGTGAGTGAGATTTGCACCAATATCAATTAAATAATCATTCATTTTATTTTATAACTTCGTCAATAGATCCGCCGCCAAGGCATCGATCATTTTTATATAAGACAGCAGCTTGTCCTTCAGTGATTGCACGTTGTGGCTCATCGAAAACGATTTTTATTTTATTGTCTTTGAGTAGTTCTGCTTTGCAAGCTTGATCTGGTTGACGATATCTGACCTTACCATGACAATTTATTGTTTTAGTACCTAAAATAAGTTCTTCAGCAGAACCAATCCATGAAAAATTAGAAACAATTAATGAGCGACTATAAAGGTCATCATGATCGCCTTGAACTACCGTGAGTGTATTAGTAGTTAGATCTTTTTTTAAAACATACCAAGGTTCGTTATTGCTGTCTTTTCGCCCTCCAATATTTAATCCCTGCCTTTGTCCAATTGTGTAATACATTAATCCTTGGTGTTGGCCAATGATATTACCATCGTTGTCAATCATTGCTCCAGGCTGTGCTGGTAGAAATTTTTCTAAGAATTCTCGAAATGGACGCTCACCAATAAAACAAATACCTGTACTGTCTTTTTTATCATAATTTAATAATCCATTCATTTTTGCAATATCCCTAACTTCACTTTTTGTTAGGTTACAAAGTGGAAAAAGAGTCTGTTTTAATGCCGCTTCATTCACTGCATGTAAAAAATAGGTTTGATCTTTATTTTTATCTTTTGGTTTAATTAACTCTGTAGAATCAATATTCTTATTAAGGTCGGCGTAATGACCGGTAGCGATATATTTAGCACCAAGCCTTTTTGCGTATGTTATAAAAACCCCAAATTTAATTTCTCGGTTGCATAATATATCTGGGTTTGGCGTCCTTCCATTTTTATATTCATAAAGAAAATCTTTGAATACGAGATCTGCGTATTCTTTAGAAAAATTAACGTGATGCAGTGGAATGGATAATTTTTTACATACTTTTTTTGCATCTTGTAAATCATCGGCGGCGTTACAATAGCCGTCTTCATCATTCCAATTGGTCATATGAAGTGCCTGAACATCAGCGCCTTGCTGTTTCAGTAGAAGGGCAGCTACAGCCGAATCTACGCCTCCAGATAACCCTATAATCACACACTCGTTTGCTAAATTTTCTATTTGGATATTCATGTCATTAGAGTGAATCTAAAAATTACAATTAAGTATTTAATTTTATTTAGATAGGTTGGTTAGCTTAGAGGCGAGGCCAATATAGGTTGATGGCGTTAAATTAAGTAGTTCATTTTTTGCATGATCGGGAATATCCAAAGATTGAATAAAATCCGATAAAATGGATTTATTTATTTCGTTACCTCTGGTTAGTGTTTTTAATTTTTCATATGGCTCTGGTATTCCATAGCGTCGCATCACAGTCTGGATCGCTTCGCCAAGAACTTCCCATCTATTCTCAATATCTTTATTAATTACGATTTCATCAATTTCTAATTTATTGATCCCCTTTAGCAGTGATTTAATGGCAATAACTCCATAGCCGATCGCAACTCCAAGGTTTCTCTGAACGGTTGAATCAGTTAGATCTCTTTGAAATCGTGAGATTGGAAGTTTTTCTGCAAAATGACCAAACAAACTATTGGCTAGTCCTAAATTTCCTTCTGCATTCTCGAAATCAATAGGGTTTATTTTGTGCGGCATTGTAGATGAACCAACTTCATTCTTTTCAAGTCTTTGTTTAAAATAGCCTAAAGATATGTAGCCCCATATATCTCTGCTCATATCCAATAAAACCGTATTATAACGAATAAGGTTATGACAGTATTTTGCCATCCAGTCATGAGGTTCTATTTGAGTAGTAAGAAGATTTGGCTCTAAATTCAATGATTTTATAAAGTTTGAGCTGATTTCAAGCCAATCACATTCGGGATAAGCAACATGGTGTGCATTAAAATTACCGACTGCACCATTGAATTTACCATATATATTTATTTCATTAAGCTCGTTATTTATGATGTTAAGTCTTGAAAGTACATTAGCAAATTCTTTGCCAACGGTGGTTGGGCTTGCCGTTTGACCATGAGTTCTTGAGAGCATTGGGGTATCTCGATGCTTCAATGCCAAGCTTTCAATCTCTTTATGCAAGGAAATCATTAATGGATTAAGAATGTATTCTCGAGCCTCTTTGAGCATCATGGCATAGGCTAGGTTATTAATATCCTCTGAAGTGCATCCAAAATGAATGAAATCATTGATATTCTTGTGGTCATTGAATTGCCGGCTGATAAAATACTCAACAGCCTTGACATCGTGATTGGTTGTTTTTTCAATTTCTTTGACGCTTTCAGCATCACTAACATCAAAGTTATCAATAATTTGATTTAATTGGTTGTTAGTGTTCGTATCAAACTTATCAAGGTCAATTATTTCTGGGTTATTAGCTAGCATTTGTAACCAGCGGATCTCTATCTCTACTCTATATTTTATCAGGCCGTATTCGCTGAAGATTCCACTTAACTCTTTGGTTTTATCCGCATAGCGACCATCTAAAGGTGATATTGCTGTCAATTTTTCTTTTGCCATATTTACTTGTCGCTTGCTTCTTAGAATAAGAATCATACACTAAAAAGACTAAAATATAATGGTTTGCTGTATGATTAGTTCATTAGTTTATGTCCTGAGGATTTGATTATGGGAAGCGAAAAATATAGAAAAGAAATTGATAGCATGGGAGAGCTAAAAGTCCCTATAGATGCTTTGTGGGGTGCCCAAACTCAACGTGCCGTGAATAATTTTCCAATTAGCGGGATCACTATACCGAGGCAATTTATTGCTGCGCTTGGACTAATAAAATGGGCTGCCGCTTCTGCGAATAGTGATCTTGGTTTATTGCCAAAAAATAAAGCAAACGCAATTTGTGATGCATGTGAAATGATTATTCTTGGTGATCATGATGAGCAATTTCCAATTGATATATTCCAGACAGGCTCTGGTACCAGTTCTAACATGAATGCCAATGAGGTTATTGCTAAATTAGCAAGCTCAATACTCGGTGACAGTATCCACCCTAATGATGATGTTAATATGAGTCAGAGCAGTAATGATGTGATACCAACATGTATTCACCTATCAGCCGCAATTAGTTTGCATCACGGGCTATTGCCAGCCCTTGATAATCTAGGTAAAGAATTAGAGCTTAAATCTATAGAATTTAAAGACACAGTTAAAACAGGGCGAACGCATTTAATGGATGCAATGCCGGTGACGCTTGGTCAAGAAATCAATGGTTGGCGATCTCAGGTAATGCATGCACACGACCGAATAAACGACTCTATGAGTCGTTTATTACACCTTGCTCAAGGTGGAACTGCGGTAGGAACGGGAATTAACGCACATCCTGATTTTGGGAGCAAAGTGGCAATATTGCTGTCAGAAAGAACAAATATTTCATTTTCTTCTTCAGAGACATTATTTGAGTCTTTGGCAACTCAAGATGCAGCAGTAGAAATGTCAGGTCAGTTGAAAACTTTGGCTGTCAGTATGATTAAAATCTCAAATGATTTGCGTTGGATGAACTCGGGTCCATTGGCGGGACTTGGTGAAATTAAATTACCAGAGCTTCAGCCTGGTTCGAGTATTATGCCTGGTAAAGTTAATCCTGTTATACCTGAGGCAGTAGCTATGGTGGGTGCACAAGTTATAGGAAATGATTCAACGATCACTGTTGCCGGGCAATCTGGTAATTTTCAATTAAACGTAATGCTTCCTGTTGTGGCATATAATTTACTGCAAAGTATTGAAATATTAGCAAATGCAGTAAATGTGTTGGCCGATAAAGCTATTAAGGGCTTCACCGTTAATCATGAAAATATAAAAGACGCCTTAGATCGCAATCCAATTCTAGTGACTGCACTGAATGGCGTTATTGGTTATGAGTTAGGGGCAAAAATCGCTAAAAGTGCTTACAAGGACGGCAGGCCAGTAAAGGATGTAGCAGTTGAGATGACAGATCTAAGTGAGACTGAATTAACAAGATTGCTTGATCCGAAAAATCTAACTGATGGCGGTATTAAGAAATAAATTTATCGATCAATCACCAGATATTTTTTTAATTATTTAACAAAAATGAAAGCTTTACATAAGTTGATTGAAATATTTTCTAACGCAGATCATTCTTTATTGGGTGAAAATATTTTTCGTAATAAGCTTGTTCATTCGGCTTTAGAAAAGAGATTTCCAAAAGGCTTGAAAGCAGCTGCCATCTTATTACCTATCATCGACATTGATGGCTCTTTAGAGGTCCTGTTAACTAAGCGGTCAAGTCATTTAACCGCCCATGCTGGGGAAATATGTTTTCCAGGAGGGAGCAGTGAGAAAGACGACACCGATGTTTCTATGACAGCATTACGTGAAACAAAAGAAGAGATAGGTGTTAAGGAGTCGGATATAAAAATTATAGGAAAGATGCCGCCTGTTCCTACTTTTACGGGGTATATTATTCATCCAGTTGTAGGAGTTTTGTTGGGATCACCAGAAATTTCAATAGATCGATCTGAGGTAGAGAGTTATTTTACAGTACCATTAACATTTTTTATGAACCATAAAAACAAGAAAGAGAGTTTATGGAAGACCAATGACATTCAGTTACCAATAGTCGAATATAAATATCAAAATCACAGAATATGGGGTGCTACAGCAATGATTATTTCTTTGTTTTGTGATCGATTACGTGGAGCAGTAAAATGAAACATGAAAAATTAATACTAAACGATCTTCCAGAAAATATATCTGCTTTCGAATTAGCGACACTCGTTAGTAATAAAGCATCTAGCGTTGGTTTTGATTGGCAAGATAATAACGAAGTATTGACAAAATTAGATGAAGAAATAAATGAATTACAAGCTGCTATGTCTATCTCTGATGCTGCAATAAATGAAGAATTAGGCGATGTTTTGTTTACTCTCGTCAACTTTGCCAAGCACGCAGGGATTGATCCCGAGCAAGCACTCATGATGGCCTGCGAAAAATTTATTTCAAGATTTAATGGGATGGAAAAAGCAGCAGTAGCCATTGATTTAAAACTAAACGATTTGTCTAGAGCTCAATTTGAAAATTTATGGCAGCTTCAAAAGCTTAAAAAATCATAAGTTATAATCAGACATCAAAATTAACGCCTTGAGCTAAAGGCAATTCAGTGCCCCAATTAATAGTGTTAGTTTGACGGCGCATATATGCTTTCCAAGAATCTGAACCTGCTTCACGACCACCACCGGTTTCTTTTTCACCACCAAAAGCACCACCAATTTCAGCACCGGAAGTCCCTATATTAACATTAGCGATTCCGCAATCCGAACCAACGCTAGATAAAAATTTCTCAGCATTTTGAAGGTTATTCGTGAAAATAGCAGAGGAGAGGCCTTGCCTAACGTTGTTTTGTTTGGCAATTGCATCATCGAGTGAGCTACATGGAATTAAATACAACAAAGGTCCAAATGTTTCTTCTTGAACAATATCCCATTCGTTTTCAGCAACCGCAATTATTGGTTCTATGAAATTACCTTTATCGCCAACTCTTATCCCCCCGCATAGGATCTCACCACCAGCTTCAATGATTTTTTCAACTGCAGTTTCAACATTTTGTAAAGATTTTTCATCAATCAATGGACCCATTAGTGTGTTGGTATCAAGCGGATCACCGATTGGAATTTGCGAGTAAGCTCGAACAAGCTTTTCCTTAAGCTCATCCATGCGTGATTCATGAACAAGCACTCTTCTGGTGGTAGTACATCTCTGGCCTGCAGTACCTACTGAACCAAATACAATACCTGGTATCGTAATATCAAAATTAGCAGACTCGTCGACAATAATTGCATTATTACCACCGAGCTCTAAAAGGTATTTACCCATCCTGGAGGCGACTTTTTGCCCTACATTTTTACCGACTTCACTTGAGCCGGTAAATGACAATAGATCGATCCGGCGATCATCAATGAGTTTTTGAGAAAGGATATTAGATTCATCATTTATTAGATGAAATATATTTGGCAAACCCTGATCTTTTAACGCTTGGTTGCATATTTTTTGTACGGCAACAGCGCATAAAGGTGCTTTTGGAGAAGGCTTCCAGACACTAACATTTCCACATATTGTGGCAATAAATGCATTCCATGACCACACTGCAACGGGAAAATTAAACGCTGAAATAATACCAACGAGACCTAATGGATGCCATTGCTCATACATTCGATGCATTGGTCTTTCTGAGTGAGTTGTCATGCCATAGAGCATTCTTGATTGACCAACAGCAAGATCAGCCATATCAATCATTTCTTGTACTTCACCATCGCCTTCTGCTTTGATCTTCCCCATCTCTAGACTCACTAGGCTGCCAAGTGCATCTTTGTGCTCCCTGAGTGCTGCTCCAACCCTTCTAATGGCATCTCCTCTAACTGGGGCAGGGACGGTGCGCCATTCAAGAAAGGCCTCTTGTGCAGATGCTATAATTTTTTCATACTCTTCTGTGGTGGTATTCTTTACACTAGCTATAACTTCATTTGTTGACGGATTAATTGATTCGATTAGGGTTCCATCCGTAGATTGAAGCGAGACTTCACCAGACCAGCTACCAGGATTAATTGAATTGAGATTGAGACTATCAAGTATGTGTTTCAAGATTTACCCCTAAAAAAGATATGCGATTAGTATTTATAGAATAGATATTAGTTGTATTTTGCCTACCCTTTGTCGTTGTTTCCAGTGATGTTTTTAAAGACAAGCGCTAGAAAGTAAAGATATTTGATATCTTGATTTAAGATAACGTTTATCTTTATCTTGTAAGCTTATGATTGCAATAATAAGTTTTGACATGCACAATCTCAAATCACTAACTTATGGACGGTAATTTTGTGAACAAAGAAAACGAAATAAATAACTGGAAACCTACTTCATGGACAACGTTGAATGCGGCTCAGCAAGCCAATTATCCAAATAAAGAACATTTGGCATCAGTTGTTGCTGAACTTAAAAAATTACCGCCAATAGTAACTTCATGGGAAGTTGATAAGTTGAATGAACATATTGCTGCCGCCCAACGAGGTGAAGTATTCATACTGCAAGGTGGTGATTGCGCTGAAAGCTTCAGTGATTGTTCGTCTGAAAGTATTGTTGCAAAGTTAAAAATATTATTGCAAATGAGTACCGTCATGCAATACGGTCTAAAAAAGCCTGTTGTACGAATTGGAAGAATGGCAGGCCAGTACGCAAAACCCAGATCTGCTGATCTTGAGTCAAAAGATGGTCAGGAGCTACCAAGTTATCGTGGTGATATCATTAATCGCAGTCCATTTACCAGTGGGGACAGAATACCTGACCCAACATTGATTTTACGTGGATATGAAAGAGCTGCCCTTACTATGAATTTTGTAAGATCTTTAATAGATGGAGGTTTTGTCGATCTTCATCACCCTGAATACTGGGATCTTGACTGGTTAGGTCATTCTGAAATGGCTGATAGATATAATGAAATTATTACTACCATTAAAGAATCAATTGATTTTATAGAATCTACTTCTGGAAGGCCGTTGTTCCTCTCACAAAAAGCTGAAATATATGCTGCACATGAGGGCCTCCATCTCCCTTATGAGCAAGCTCAGACCAGATACATCGAAAGAACTGGAAATTGGTATAACCTAACGACCCATTTTCCTTGGATAGGAATGCGAACAGCTGAGTTGGATGGTGCGCACGTAGAATATTTTCGTGGTGTAGCAAATCCAATGGGTATAAAGATAGGTAATGGTATGACTCGTGAGTGGTTACAAGGCCTAATAGTTGCTCTAAACCCAAATAATCTACCGGGAAGAATTACGCTTATCCATAGATTTGGTGCTGACAGTATTGAGGCAAATTTACCGCCATTGATTGAGGCGGCAAATGAAACTGGCTCACCCATTTTATGGGTTTGCGATCCAATGCATGGCAACACTGAATCCACGGCAAATGGAACAAAAACAAGACGTTTCGAAAAAATAAGCGCCGAATTAGAGTCCGCGTTTCGTGTTCATAAGAAAATGGGCACATATTTAGGTGGAGTCCATCTTGAATTAACAGGAGAAAATGTCACTGAATGCACTGGTGGCGCGAGAGGGCTTAATGATGAGGATTTATCTATTGCATATAAGTCGCCCGTTGACCCTAGATTGAACTATGAGCAAGCCATGGAAATCGCTCTTGGGATACCAGGCTTGCAAGAGAGAGCGGTTACTGATTAAGCATTGACCACGCTTCTTTATTAGTCATTTTGGTGAATTGACCAAGTTTTAAATCATTTATCAGCCAAGGCCCTATCTGCCATCGAACTAGTCTTAGTACCGGTAAATTAATTGCAGCACTCATTCTTCGGATTTGATGTTTACGGCCTTCAAATATGGATATCTCGAGCCACGAAGTAGGTATATTTTCTCTGAATCTAATTGGTGGCTCTCTATCCCAAATATTTTCAGGTGGATTAATGATACGCGCCGAATGAGCTCTTGCAGGTCCGTCATTAAGAATCAGTCCTTCCGTTAGCTGATTAAGTTGGTTCTGGGTAGTCTCACCCTCAACCTGAATCAGGTAATATTTTAATAACTTACGTTTTGGTTCACATATTCTCGCTTGTAATTTACCGTCATTGGTTAGCGCCAAAAGCCCTTCGCTTTTTTTATCTAGTCGTCCAGCAGGGTAAACAGAATTTTCAGATATAAATTTAGCTAAAGTATTTTCAGTACCGCTAAATTGACTGACAATACCATAGGGTTTATTAAATAAGATAAAAGGCATAAGTTATTTATTTGGATGTCTAGTCATTGGATACATACTATACTAGACATGATTAAATACATTAAAATAAGTCAGCATGCAGAATACTTATAATCCAGATTGCAAAAAATGCAAAAGACTTTCACATTTTTTAGTTGATGTAAAATCCCAGCATGCCGATTACTTCTGTAAGCCCGTACCGGCATTCGGTCATGATGATCCTAATTTGTTGATAGTTGGCCTTGCGCCAGGAATGCATGGAGCAAATCGCACTGGTAGGCCATTTACCGGTGATTACGCGGGCGTATCTTTATATAAAAATTTATATAAATATGGTTTTAGTAGTAATGAGGAGTCAATTGCATCTGATGATGGTTTAAAACTAATAAATTGTAAAATTACAAATGCTGTAAAATGCCTACCTCCTCAAAATAAACCGAATGGCAATGAAATCAATAATTGTAATAGCTATCTGAAAAATGAAATTATGCAACTGAAAGAAGGGGCAATTATCCTCACTCTCGGCGGTATTGCTCACAGGGCAGTAATTAAATCTTTGGAATTAAAGCAAGCTGATTATCGATTTGGTCATGCGGAGGAGCATGTAATTGGACATCTGCAACTAATTAATTCATACCATTGCAGTCGTTATAATTTAAATACGAGGCGTTTATCATTACTCATGTTTGAAAATATATTTAAACGAATAAAAGTGCTCTCAAGTATTTAACTTATGCCTGACTTATTCAAAAACAAAAGTAAATTTCTCAGTGAATTACCCTCTAAACCCGGCGTCTATTGCATGCTTGGTAATAATGGCAATATTCTGTATGTGGGGAAAGCAAAGAATTTAAGAAAGCGCGTACCAAATTACTTTCAATCCGAACAAAAAGATCCAAAAGCAGCACTTTTGATGACCCATGTCTGTGATATTGATCTAACCATTACCAACACAGAGGCGGAAGCCTTGATTCTTGAATATACCTTAATCAAGAAAAACAAACCTCGCTACAATGTCGTATTAAGAGATGATAAAAGCTATCCTTATATATATGTTGCTACCGAGCATGCTTTTCCTAGGGTTGAGTTTCAACGACGTGCAAAAGCTCAAAAAGGAAAATATTTTGGCCCTTACCCCAATACCAATGCAGTTCGTGAAACATTAACTGAATTACAAAAAGTATTCTTGGTTCGTCAATGTAAAGACAGTTTTTTCAGAAATAGATCAAGAGCTTGCCTTCAATATCAAATCCAACGCTGTTCAGCTCCTTGTGTTGGCCTTATTGACAAAAATGATTATGACAATGATGTTAAATCAACCATGCAGTTTTTAGCAGGTAAAAATAAAAGTATAGTTAATGCTCTAGTCAAACGTATGGAGCAATGCTCAGAACAAAAAAAATACGAAGAAGCATTAAAATATCGAGATCAAATAAGTCGCTTAAAAGAAATTCAGGCAAAACAGTTAGTTGCAACATCTAGAAAAACAGACATAGACACCCTGGGTATAGCCTCTGATGGGGTAACTCACTGTGTTGCTATCCTTTCAATAAGAAATGGCTCCGTAATTGGGAGTAAGAATTACTATTTTAAAATTAGAGGTGGGGCAACCAGAGAAAAAATTCAACAAGGATTTCTATCTCAGTATTATTTAAGCATTAAATCACCGTCTGAAATAATTGTTCCAGTTCCCATAGAGCGAGATTCAGTATTGGAAAATTTACTCTCTGATAAGGCGCAAAGAAAAGTAAGGCTAACTAATAATGTCCGCGGTAATCGGTTAGGCTGGCTAGATATGGCGCATAAGAATGCAATTTATGGTTTAGAGTGTAAAGTATCCAGTGAGGCCTCATTAACCGCTCAGTTATCCACGCTTGGTAAACTTTTTTGTAACGGCATTCAGCCCAAAAGAATAGAATGTTTCGATGTCAGTCATATCTCTGGTGAAGCTACAGTTGCATCTTGCGTTGTTTTTAATGAACTAGGCCCTCTGAAGAGTGACTACAGGCGCTTTAATATCAAATCCTCAAATCATGGTGACGATTATGCGGCCTTATCTGAGGCGGTGGGAAGGCGTTATAAGAGAATTAAAAAAGGCGAAGCATTGATGCCAGACATATTGTTCTTGGATGGTGGAAAGGGCCAACTGTCTTCTTGTATGCGCATCCTTAATGAACTGAATATAATAAATATTATCGTTATTGCGGTGGCAAAAGGAAAATCGAGAAAACCCGGTATGGAGCAGTTATTTCTAACGACCCAAAGTGAACCTTTGAATTTAGCTGCTGATTCACCTGCTTTGCATTTAATACAGCGAATAAGAGATGAAGCGCATAGATTTGCAATCACTGGCCATCGTTTAAAAAGAAGTATTAATCGAAAAGGTTCTCGTTTGGATGGTATTGAAGGACTCGGACCCATTAGAAAAAGAGAGCTCCTAAAGCAATTTGGAGGTATTCACGGGGTAATGAAAGCAGGAATTGTCGATTTGGCTAAAATTCATGGCATTAGTAAGTCTATGTCAGCGCGTATTTTTAATAATTTACATAATCATAATTGAACTTTATGATACCCCTATGAAAATAACATTCGCTAATTTTTTAACATTACTTCGGATTGCTGCAATACCTATCGTTGTTATATGTTTTTATTTGCAAAGCGATAACGCAAGACCGATGGCAGGAATCATATTTGGGTTTGCGGCACTTACAGACCTACTCGATGGGTATGTAGCAAGAAATTATGGCCAGATGTCGCGTTTTGGAGCTTTTCTTGACCCTGTTGCTGATAAACTGATGGTAGCAATAGTGCTCGTGTTACTGGTTCAATCAGATCCAGGTTGGTATGTGGATATTATTGCCGTCATTATTATCGGTCGTGAAATAACGGTATCTGCATTACGTGAATGGATGGCAACTATCGGGGATAGGGCAAAAGTAGCGGTGTCATGGTCAGGTAAACTTAAGACAGCATTACAGATGTTTGGAATTGGTTTTATGGTTTATAAGGAATCAATATTAGGCTTTGATGTTTATGCGATTGGATTTTCTTTTTTATTGTTATCAGCCGGGATGACATTGTGGTCGATGTTTAAATACCTGGAAGCCGCATGGCCATCCATGCAAAAAGAATCATAGGGTAATATTATGAATAAATTAATAACTATCTTGGTAATTTTATTTTTGACTGCCTGCTCTTCATTAGAGACTCAAAATCCATATCTTTTGATCTACCCTAATATAGAAGATAAAGACGGGGTGGTTGTTTTTGAGAACGAGTATGTAGTATTACAAAAATTAATCGTTGGACC